>Ga0153995_1000184_pt1 | contig 12526 bp, 13 predicted proteins | sample TSNC079MetaG_FD_104678 | JGI IMG/M metagenome (GOLD analysis project Ga0153995, IMG submission 104678) | Attine ant fungus gardens microbial communities from North Carolina, USA - TSNC079 MetaG | ecosystem: Host-associated > Fungi > Mycelium > Unclassified | place: USA: North Carolina, Lumber... | reverse complement strand
CAAAATCCACTGCACATATCGATGCGAACACTTTTCTCCTGAAAGCCGAAGTTCAAAGTAGCTTTGGTTTCGGGGGTTTTGTGGGATATTTGATTATGGCCAAGGATTGAGAATTTCTGACAGCCTTGTTACTAGTTGCATAACAGCCTCCATTGTATTTATCCCGGAATCGCTTCCTTGGACATCGATTTTCTTCTTGAATTAACTTAACTGTGAATTTGACATCAGCTGACAATTCCTCATCATCGTTCGTTTTCGCCGTTTCATTACTCAAGAGCCGAATCACTTCGAGGCCACTTGGTCCCCTCGTGTTCACCTTGGAACATCACCCAATTGATCAGGGCATCTATTGCTACTATCACATGGTCAGTCGATACAGCGATCATATCATGTATCCTATTTGTGAAAAAAGTTCATCTCGAAGCTCACATATAGTGCATTCCGATGGGAGTGGTTCAACTATGCAGCCTGAGATGAAACGCAATTTGTGTTTATTATAAATCAATCTGTGTTTATTTTATCAAAATTTGTGTCTATTATCATACAATCGTGTTTATTATTATAAAATTTCTCGAAATAACACGACAGCTGAGAGGTAACCAACTTATCAAATGAGCAAATGCAACCCTTTGTCTTGGATAAAAAGAGAAAAAACTTTGAGGGAAGCGCAAGGAGTGAGAGGGCCTCGTGTACTCTCTATGTCCTTGATTTCTTATGTGGGTGTTTGGGATGATTGCTCTCTACTGCCCCCCTTTGTCGAGCTGGTTGTTCTGCAGTATTCTCCAGTAAATGCTCCTCATCGTCCCGATTTCTTCTACTTCCACCTTTGGTTATACAAGATTCTTGGTGGTGCTGGCGATGCTTCTTCCACAATCCTGGATAATAATCATTGCGAGCATCGAGTCGGATCCACTTGTCGCAGATTTTACAGTGCACCCGTTTTTTTTCAACGGCATCGATCAGTGGATCTTCTTCTAATGCTTTTTTACGAATCTTCCAGTCCATGATATTCTTCTTCAATTTCTGCGCTGGTGGTTGTGCACCCCTTTCGTGTTTGTGACGGGATCGCGTCGGGATAGCTGTATCTTCCGGTGAAGCAGGTGAAAAAGTATTGGAGGCATGATTTGCTGGTATTGAATCCTCTACCGGCCGATCAGGAACCGAGAGGGACTCCTGGACGATGTCATCCTGTAATTGGGTAAGTTTTCGCTTGCGTTGATGAAGGGGTGGGAATTGCGATCCTTCGCTAGGCGGGAGACGAATATAAGTAGAAGTTGTGGCAATTGGGAAAGCTGGAGGTGAAGGTTGCCGTCCTTTTGGTTGTACAGGAAATTCTGTTTCAATAAGCGTATCCCGAATGGCAGATGTAGGTGGAACTATATTTCTGGATCCAATAAAATGAGTGCTATGAACGTGCCCAAAACATGCGTGATACCTACCTCAATGTCCTCGGACATGATTCATAGTGCTCTATGATTTCACGGTGAAACTTCTTCCAGGCTGAAGCTGGACTTAGATTGAGTTCAGAGTTGGGAGTCCCATGTTTATATTGATAGCCACAGGAAATGCAATTTTCGTGGCTATATCGACAGGAGCTGAGTTCAGGTCGAAGATCTGCTGCTTGGCTACGGGATTCTTTTCTCGGGATGGATGGACCTTTCATCTTCAAAGGCATAGAGGATGGAGTATACCGGTGAAGAAGGAAGTAAGTTCTTGGGGCGATGGACCTCGTGGTAACTGGTTTTTATAATACTGGCGCATGTACCGCTTATTGTATGTGACAGGTTTCTGAAAGCTGTTTGAATTACCGAGTTATCCACAGGAATCGTGTGCATTGTAGATTCAAACATGTGCCTCGAAGCCTCGTCATCGATACTTGCATCGATGCCGATCTGTAACACATGAAAAAGGAATGAAATATGCACAATATCCAATGGTGTGTTTATCTTGGAGCCATCTTCCACCTGTGATAATATATGACTATCCAAGCGGATCATTACAACATGGCTACGCTCAGCTGATTCACGCATATGGATATAGCCAACGCTTACATATACAGATACGACATTTGCAGCTTTGGTAAAGTCAAGGAGAACATGGGAACTGCCGGTGTCGAGCAGTGGTCTTATTGTTTCGGGCATCCCGTTGTGGTACGGAATGCAGGTGGCTAAGGTGTGGTCATTTTGATCAATAAACGCCCCGTTCTGAAGTTTAAATTTCATACTATCCTCATTAGGAAATCAGAGTGCACTGCAACTTCGTCTATCAAGGCAACCTGAGATAAAAAGTGAACCTTGTCTGGTGTGTCATTAATGCACAGGAGATCTGGATCTAGAGAAGCGAATAGGGCCTGCTGCACGACCTTGGAATTATCTAGCACCTGGCAATAGTTACGCCCTAACCTAGACTAGACCTACATCCCGAATCTTCTTTTTACTGCCCCATCACTATGCCCTTAATAAAGCATATGACTAGTGATAGAGGTGGTTATTTCTGGGGCAACTCTTTTGGGACTGCAGAGGCCGAAAATAAAGTTATGACTAGTGATAAACGAATGGCTCGAATGGTGAGAGTTCTGTCGAGCCTACAGAGAGTATATTAATCATAAATTAATCAAGAGAACATGTACTTGAAGAAACATGAATTTCAAGCTACTAGTCACCTATGAGTTAAGAATGATGACTAACCAAAGAGATAGCAACATAAAATGAAAATGTGACATACAATCAGAATTCCCTGTTGCCTTGTTGATGGCGGTCTAGCCCAGACCATAAGTATGCAGTATCGCCAACCGAACCACGGCACGCATGCTACGTCGTATATATCACTCATTGGGCAACTGTACGAAATTAACCTAGCCACTACGTCCAGGCCAAGTGCCTCCACAACCACGTCTACGTCCTTCTTCGGAGGTCCCGCTGAGCTTTGCCTCAACAAGGTCAGGTACCTACCTACACAGACATTTATTGACATCTGTCCACAAGACATAAGTCAGCTGTTGACAACATCTCTCTGGTCAGTTGTTATCTGAGGGACCAGAGAAAATACGAGTCTTACGTACATTTGATTATGATTCGACATCGCTCAAAGAACGATAGTCATCACTATTTCCAGTATCATTATAACCTTGGCAGATTCACACTGCCTGGCATTTCAGTCTTCATCTTAATAAACACCTGGATTATCAAGATGATTAATATTTGTGGAGAATCGATACCTGATTCATACAACCACCAAAAAGACTTCAACCCTTGTGCCTCATGAAGTATTCAATAACCCACTCGTGTTTGCTTCTATTTTGCGAAGCTTATAAAAATAGACGTATTGTTCATTGATGGCCAAACAAAATTGATTTCCCACTTATTGGAATTGACGGTCCAGGTGTTTATTTATAAAATTGAGCTGGGATCATCGAAATACACTACAGTTCTGAAATGTAATCGTATAAATCATGATAATCACACCCCCAAATACTGATGTCACCTCTTGACGATCCGCAGGTATGCAGTAACATTAATCAGAGTGGCTGTGCAGGTACTCGGAAAGTTGTCACAGAGCCAAATAAGGGCTAGAACGCGTTGCACAAGACGACTACGTGTCCTTATTATCTACGCCATGACGCTGCGCACTGGCATATTATGGTGCTCTTCTATGCTGTGGATATTTTCAATAATTCTTGCTGGCATTGCATTCGGCCAGTCTGACCCAAAAATTGAAATCTCGCCTTTCGACAACTTTCCGAAACGAATTTTTTTCTTTCACGATACCGATGTATGTATGAGTGGATTTTTTGTTGTATTAAGCGCTCATGTAATTTAAGTCTGCAGTTTATCATGATTCTGATGAAGGAAGTGTCTATGTGTCTTCGGACGAAGGAAAGTCCTGGAGTGTGACCAGTGATATACCTCAGGGGAAGGCGATGATAGTCATTGAGCATCCATTCAACAACCGCATGGTTCATACGTTATATTTTGTGGCCAGAGACAGAGCGCTTATACTGGCGATAGGCATTTGTACTGACTGACGGCACCAAACACTATCGGACAGAGGATAGGGGAAAGTCTTGGCGTTCATTTGAAGTGCCTCTTTCTCCTGCTCTCGTCCATAAGCCACTGTCATTTCACTCTGATAAGGACAAAAATGGTTACATTCTGTACCAAGGAAGGAGCTGTGATCGTATCGGATGGAACGCTAGATGCCACGACGAGGTGTGTAGTAAGTATATGATTTTTCGAGTAAAGGCTCACTTGGTTTATAGACGTTCTATACGATCGATAACTTCAGCTCAGCCACTAAGAAGCTCCTTACGGACACATCGAGATGTCAATTTGCCCATAGCAGCCAGGATTTCAGGCATGAAGCCCACCCGGATCTCATATATTGCGTTGCTTCCGACACACCAACCTCAGGTGGCGGATACACTCTTGCATCGAGTAGACTTTACTCGAGCACCGATTTTTTTCAAAATGAAAAAACTGTCGAGGATCTTGGCATCGCAAAAAACGCAAAGGGTATCGTTGCTTTTGCCATTGTGTCCAAATACGCGGTAGTAGCATTGAAGGACCTCTCAGAGGCTTCTGATGGTAATATGTTACTTTATGTGACCGTGGATACGAAAACATGGGCCAAAGCACATTTTCCTCATGCTTCCTCTGCTCGGCTCCGTGAAGACGCGTACACCATTGTAGAAAGCACAAGTCACTCCCTTGGTGTGGATGTTTTGTTACACGACCGGAGTACTATTGGTACCCTCTACTTGAGCAACTCGAACGGAACATATTTCGTGGAGAGCTTGAAGGATACGAACAGGAATGATAATGGTTTCGTTGATTACGAGAGATTATATGGTATAGATGGCGTTGGTCTTGCTAACATCGTCGCGAATGCTAAAGACGTTGAACTGGGGAGGGCGCGCAAACTCTTGAAGACACAGATAACGCACAACGATGGACATACGTGGGATTATTTGAAGCCACCCTCCATAGACAGCGACGGGAGCCAAATTCAATGCAAATTAGCTGACAAAGAGACATGTTCCCTCCACTTACATTCTGTCACCAATTCACATAATTACGGCCGCATCTTTTCTTCGCCCGCCCCTGGACTTGTCATGGGTGTTGGATCAGTTGGTGAATATCTTAAACCATACGAGGAATGTGATACATTTTTGAGTGTAGATGGTGGTGATACGTGGCAGATGGTCCGAAGGGACGCACACAAGTATGAGTTTGGTGATCAGGGTAGTATCCTCGTCATGGTCAACGATGAGGATATTACTGATTCCATTATATATTCCCTTGATCTCGGGAAGTCATGGTGAGTACAGTAATATTTCTCTGGCTTGTGGGTCTGCTCTCTCATTGACCATTGAACCAGGAAGGAATATGGCTTGGATATCAAGCTGCGTGCTCGCGGGTTACTCACTCTTCCCGACTCAACATCACAAAAGTTCTTGCTCTTAGGATCAGTTGCTCGCAAGGACCAGACAAGTAATATTAGTAAGGTTGTGATCGTTCACCTTGACTTTAGTCCTACCAGGAATCGTAAATGTCATGAAGATGACTTTGAGAAATGGTATGCTAGAAAAGGTGATGGAGAAGATGCAGAGTGTATCATGGGGCACAAGGTAGGTACTTTTTCGTTGTCTGTTTAGGATTTTCAGTTGACTCCGTTCAACCAATAGCAATGGTATAAACGTCGCAGGCCTGATGTTGATTGTTATGTTGGGGAGAAGTATCTCGATCCCGAAGAACATAATGAGAATTGCCAATGTACAGAAAGCGACTATGAATGGTAAGTCCGAGTCCGTGATCGAGGTCGAGTTTGCCGACTGATTTTGTTGCAGTGACTACAATTTTATACTCGATAACGACAGATGCGTCCCTGCGGGCCCTGAACCAATACCTGCTGGTGTTTGTGTAGATAGGAAGACATTTCAGGGATCCTCTGGGTACCGTAAGATTCCTGGGAATACTTGCACAGGGGGCGTCGCCAAGGACAAGCCCGTAGAAAAAGATTGTTCCAAAGGTTTCTAAAAGTCATTGTTGATAATATCGGCATTTACTGACAAATCATCTGCAGCTGCACCACCTGAGGGTAAAGTTGTCCACCAAAATGTATGCATTTCATCGGCTGTGTAAATTATGATTAATTTACTTTGGCGATAGTTTGAGTTCAATTCCGAAATCGTTCAGCATGCATATTTCAAACACTCAACGGTGTGTATTGGCAATTGAACCCTCTCTCGTCTTCACCCTTGATGCTTATTTTAGACAATTCTTGTTCGTCTCGTTGATCATACGGTCTGGCAATCGAGCAACGAGGGATACACTTGGCAGCAATTATTTCCAGACAAACGTATTCTCGCTTTTTATCACCACAAGTTCTCAGACGACAGGGCGTACCTCATCTCTGACACTAACGAGTATTACTACACAACCAATTCCGGTCAACAATGGCACACTTTAGAAGCGCCAACGCCTCCCAACACCTTCGGTGCTCAAGTACTACGGTTCCACCCGACCGAGACTGAGCAGCTCATTTGGGTCGGAAATCGTGATTGTGGGCCGGATTCTGATGGATCACAATGTCGTGCAGAAGCAAAATATTCGAGGAATAATGGCAGGCGCTGGAACGATATTGCAGACTATGTCAAAAATTGTGCTTGGGCGAGGGACGCGTTATTGGATGCTGAACCAAGCGAAATCATCTGTGAGTCTTGGAAGGACAAGAAGGGAACGCAGAGGAGTTTTGGCGAGTTAAACAATAATTTGGAGTTAATAGCGGGTGGTCAGTATTATGAAAGGAAGAAGAAGTTGTTTGATCATGTAGTTGGATTTGCGAAGTTTTCGGAATATTTGGTTGTCGCAGAGGTGAGTAAATTTACCTGAGCTGATCCAAAAACCACCATTTGTCTAATACTTTAACTAGTTACTACCCCAACAGCATACTCTCGATCTTCAGGTCTCTCTAGACGGGATCCGGTTTGCTGCTGGCCAATTTCCAGCAACGATGCATCCCTCTGCACATGTACGTTGAAGAAAAATGCCCATGCATGTCTCATAATCTTGTCAGGCCTATACCATTCTGGAATCAAACACTCATTCGCTCTTTCTTCACATGACAATGTCAGAACAGCCATCAGGACCTTATTGGGGCAATATTCTCAAGTCCAATTCCAATGGAACATATTTCGCCTTATCTGCTGAGAATGTTAATAGGAACGAAGATGGATATGTTGACTTTGAGAAAGTCATTGGTTTGGATGGTATTGCGATGATCAACGTCGTTGCAGATCTTGATGAAGCTAGGGTCAGTGGAAGGAAGAGGCTGCAGAGTAGAATCACCCATAACGATGGTATGAAATCAGTCTCACCGACAAGTGTTAAATGTTGATGAGGAAACAGGTGGAAGCTGGAAGCCCTTGAACCCTCCTGCACATGATTCACTGGGACAGAAGTATGACTGCGACGGGACGGTGAGCCCTGCAGCTTGTTCTCTGTTAATTAAATTGTTCCAATACCTTGTAGAAATGCGCTCTACACATACATGGATACACTGAGAGACGCGATCCACGTGCCACGTTCAGTAGTCCAGGTATAGTCGGTGTCCTGATGGCTGTCGGCAACGTCGGTGAATCCCTGAAGCCATATAAAGAATCTGATACCTTCCTCAGCCGAGACGCCGGTTTCACTTGGGAAGAAGTGCATAAAGATGCTCATATGTGGGAGTTCGGAGATTCAGGCTCAATTTTGGTCATTGTGAATGATGAGGGGCCAACGGATCATGTGTTATACAGTACGGATGAAGGATTGACCTGGCTCGAATATCGGTTCTCGGAAGAGAAGATACGGGTGATGTCGCTGGTCACTGTACCTGAAGATAATAGCAGGAGATTTATTCTCTTTGGTGCTCGGCTGAGATTACCTGGTGCTATCGCTGTGCACCTTGACTTTTCGTCATTGACGATGAGAAAATGTGAGTACGACTTCACGTCCGTATCCGCCTCATCTAAATCAACCCGGAGGTGAACTTAATATGCAAGACCCCAATGATGACGATTTTGAACTTTGGGGACCTAGCATTGAGCGTGAAGAGGTTTGCCTGTTCGGGCGACGGGTAAGCTTCCATGTCAATGTTAATGAAACTACTGTTGATCAAGAAAAAGACCCTATATCACCGTCGCGCCCGTTCGGCCAACTGCATTGTTGGAGACATCAAGGTTGCAGACAATTTGGTAAAAAATTGTACTTGCACTGATGTCGACTTTGAATGGTGAGCTACCTCTTATACTCTAGAATCTTGTAGTCTCATGAATTTGTAGCGAGTTCAACCACGTTCGCAATGCGGCAGGAGACTGTGTCCTTGTCCCTGGGCAGCAACCTCTCTCCGATGACATATCATGCCAAAATGATGCCGAATACTGGTATGAGAGGACTGCGTATCGATTGATCCCGTATTCGAGCTGTGAAGGCAACAATCGACTTGATCGTGGAAAGGCGCACAAATGTCCGGGTTTGAAGTCCAAGGGAACTTTATTCTGGCTTTTCATGATTTTGTTGCCGTTTGGATTTGCTGCTCTGGTCGGATGCTACTACTACCGTCGCAGCGGTCCTCGTAGAGGGTGTGTAGTGACGTTTTTCTCTCTTTAAATGCGACCAACGCTCATTCATCGTTTTTCTCTAATCTAGGACCATTCGCCTCCCAGGAGACGCACTCTCAAGGCAAGAGAGTAGCTTGGGTAAAGCATTTGATACACTTGCATCAGTACCATGGTTCCTCCTTGGTATCGCCGCTGTTGCACTCGAATGGGTCTCGTCACGTCTGAATTGGAGTGGGTTACGAGGGAGGAGGGGTTATAGAAATGTTCCCATCGATGAAGATGCACAAATTCTTCGCTTCGAAGACGAGGAGTGAAAACAGTTGAGGTTTTGTAGTTCATTGCTTGTTTCATCTTCACTCATAACATCTGCTCTATACCTCCCATGTATTCATAAGATCCAGGCAGCAATTGTAATCTGTTTTTTTTTCATTTATTTACCGTACGGTAGCTCCGGTTGAATTTCTATGCTGAGACATAGACCTTGCCTAGTAGATACAGTGACAGATAATCTCTGACGTGGAAACAAAATGGATGTAGAACACCAGTAAACTTCAGGCTGACGGCTGCGCGGAAGATCCAGAACACCGCTGGAGTCACGTATCCACTAGTTAACTTTGCCCACATCCTACCCCTTCCTCCCGTAGATATGCCCCAGACATTGGGCTCTTTGCAGCCCTCCGCGTCTTAGTACTAGTTTGCTTGTTGCGGAATAAAAATGCTGAATCCGAAAAAGGAAGCTAGAGTCACGCGAATTTAAGAATCATCTACTCTCGACCATGGTTCCAAGTACTGTTTCCCATCCAAGTGTCCCCCGTTCTATTATATTATCGAATATTCAGAGTTTTCACTCTTACGTCTGGTTTACCATTGACAAAACTGAACGGCAGATCACGATCCACACCGTTCAGAAGTAAAAACGAAGGATATGGCATGAGCTCTAAATTCGAAGACTTCTTCCGCGGGCCGCAATACTAACTCTCTGTCGCGGAAAAGGTCTTTGAGATTCATTTTTTGTGCTACACCGGGTTGCTTTCTGCATCTCGTGGAACATTCGTCCAAGAACATCTCGAAATTGTATCAGAATGACTAGAAAACCTGGTTTCACTACACTATCACATAATTAAGGCAAAGCGGAGTACTTCTCTCAAAATATCTCAGAGCGAACTTCCGTATTGGAGTACCCTCGTATACCTGAGCCGACATTTCGAAGTTTAGCTTGTTGGCAGTCACTCCCAAATTTTTTGGACTTCTTGCCGGTTTCTCTAGGATATAATTCCTCCTTCTGATGGAGACACTTTCCCTGCTTGCCCTTCTTTTCAGCTCTTATCCGTTCTTCCCTTTCCCTTTCTCTTCGTCGTCAACTATGGAGGCGAGCTTGAAATTGGATAGCACGTATGTGCAGTTCGATGCCATCTTTAAGTCGCCTGACATTCATGCAGGATGGGCGTGGCGTTGATTGGCGTCGTCGTTGCTTCAGCGTAAGTCAACTCCACTCATCTTGAGACCATACTCATGCATCATGTCTCTCCTCAGGTTCTATGGAGGTATTACTTTTTTGATGTCCTGGCCGCCTTTCTCATTCCTCATCATATGAAACCAGTTTCTGTGCTTCAGGCTTATTATTATTACACTCATCAAACAGATACTTGGTCTATAAAAATGCTCGTACGTCGCTTTATTCCAGTCTAAGTGAAACTACGCTCAAGAACACATCCTGTCAGGTTGGATTGGTCATGCTTTTTGAGACCATACATCAAGGACTTATCACACACTGCAGTATGTTGCGTCTTCTTTTTTGTCGCGCTTAATCCGCCAACGCTGCTCTTTTCTAGTCTATGTTTATCTCGTCTCCTACTTCAGTCAACCGGAGATGCTCGGTCAACTCGTTTGGTATGTCTTCAGTCATCCAAGTTTGCTACTCTTCTGATATATAGAAAAGGAGCTTATTGGTAAAATTGTTTCCCCACTAGTCACCCCGAATCTGATTAAGCCTTGACCAGGTTGAGGTCTTGTTCAACGTAAACTCATTTGCATCTTATTGACCGCCTGAATCTAAACTCAAAAAAACCAAGGGTCTCACTGCCTTCTTGGTTCAAAGGTCAGCCAAATTCCAGAATATAACTAGCTTATTTACTATCTTTTTTCATAGCTTCCTCACCATGCGAGTCTGGAAATGTATGCTTATCATCAATTTTGTCCATGAATAATATCCAACAATCACTAGTTAGCAACCGTAGGATCTGGCTGACGGGCCTGCTTGTTTGTTCCTCGCTTATCTTTTTTTCTTGCGTTGCTCATCCTGTGGAATAGGTGCTCCTCATCGCTGGGGAATTCGGTACGTTTTCCTGAACATCAGGTCCATGTCACTTACAACACCTTTATTTAGGTTGTATCATCGGTAAGGTGACTTCATTGGTCGAGTTATCGACACTGATCTCGGATCCCAATTAGCCTACACAATTCTCTCGTCAGTTTTGTTCGGGATCATGAAGGCAATCGTGCTGAAATAGATTACAGACTTCGGCTGCGAACATACTTAGAGCTTGGACGATTAAAGGCCCGTTCGTAGTCATTCTGGTTTCACCTGAACTCACCTCATCATAGGGCCTCTCAATTGCGGTGAATGTCCTTGCTGCCGCTGGTGATCTGGTTATCGCTGCCAGCCTATGCATTATTCTTCATCAGTCGCGAACAGGCTTCAAGAGGTAAGTACTGTCACAATAGTAGCACATATATGCTGGAACAAAACTATGACAGGTCCGATACCATGATCAAGAAATTGGTGCGAACTGGACCCATGTTGTTTGAACAGGCTGCTGACTACGTACTGGTAGATTGTTTACTCCGTCAATACTGGTCTTCTTACAAGGTGATACCTGCTTTCGATTAGAAGTTTCCCTTGTTGATCCATCCTAGTCTCTGTGCTGTAGCATCGCTTATATCGGTAAAACCGGCATTGTCTTTGCCGTAACATTCGACACTAAATGTTTAGTAGATTGTGTTTGCAGGTCATACTTTTCTTTACATCATGTTCTTCTTCTGTATCGGCCGATGTGAGAATATTAAATGACTCCGACATCACTATCACTTACCTCCAGATAACAGTGTACTCCAACTCGCTCCTTGCAGCCCTAAACTCCCGCAAAAAAATTCGTGCAGCCGCCGATGGAGTCCAAACCACGAGCGAAAACCTCTCACTCTCACTTCAAGAGTTCCCTAGAAATGGTGGCATCAGCATGGCAACAAAAGTAGGTACACCCAATCTCTAACATCGGACTCCTTGCTTCATCAACCTTGCAAAATTCCAATCAAACATATTCTCTGTATCAGCACTCGGCCAACATATCCATCAAAATAAATACCGAAGAATTCAATACTGAATTGATCCAGGAATGTGATAGGAACGATCTTGGGCACGCTCGACAGGGTTTAGATGAGAAGCGTAGCGCGATTGGGATGGTAAATTAATTTATCACTGCATGGAGACACTATTGACATTGACATCGTTCATCAGGCATTTGCAAGAAAGATTTCAAGCTCCAGTACTACTACATTCGCTGATTCACCTGTCATCCAACCCGTTTGAGTTGACAAAAGTTGTCGAGTCTGACTGATGTCTGACTGACACGCAACAATAGTTTTATGTAACTAGTCCGCAAATGAGTATGCTTGTATGACACATGACCGATTGCTTGTTTGATCTACTGGAGTGCTCCTGATTGCTTATGGGAGGCACTGATGATGAGTTTTACTGACCAACCCGTCAATACTGACTTCAACCTTGAAACTTGGGGTCCAGTACCCTGAGTAAACTGCATTCTGGTGCAATGTGTTGTATAACATCCACAAATTCTGCTATCTGGTACTTAATCACTAAGAACTTATACATTCTCTTCAGTCATCTGTCTGTCTGCAACAAGTGCT
>Ga0153995_1000183_pt1 | contig 12552 bp, 15 predicted proteins | sample TSNC079MetaG_FD_104678 | JGI IMG/M metagenome (GOLD analysis project Ga0153995, IMG submission 104678) | Attine ant fungus gardens microbial communities from North Carolina, USA - TSNC079 MetaG | ecosystem: Host-associated > Fungi > Mycelium > Unclassified | place: USA: North Carolina, Lumber... | reverse complement strand
TGTGGCTGCTCAGTCTAGTACGTATCGGATAGTGGATCTTGAAAAGTTGAATGTTGAGCTTGTGGGTTCGCGAGATGCTTTGGAGTCTCAGGTATGTCGGTATTTTGATTTTTGATTTTTTTGGTTGTGTTGAGAAATTTCGTGGTTCCCTAGATCACAAAAATGGAGATGGAGATGCAACTTGTGATTCGTGACAAGGAATCAGCCAATTGCGCATTTGAGACCTTGCAAAAGCAGTACGAGGAGCTTCAGGGACAGCAAACTCACTGGAATGAGCTACGGCAAGCCACCGAAAAGATTGACATGTTAGCGAATCTGATCGGACAAGCTGAAAACGAGGAATTGCAAGAGCTGCGTCGGTATCGTGAGCAAAGCCGAATGTTAGAAGTTGAGAATGGTGAGCTGCAGAAAAGGGTTGGAGAGCTGGAGAGTCATTTGAAGGTGAATGAAAAGAGTCTTGCGTCGACGAGACAGAGTTTAGCTCAGAGTCAGCAGAGGTTGGGTGAGTGGGAACATCGGGGGAAGGAAACGGAGGGACAGTTGGAGATGGTTCAGAACAAGTTGGAACGCGTTGAACAAATGCATGCACAATTGGAGGCGGATTATTCGATTGCCAAGTTGCAGCTGGATGAGTTTGAAGGAGAGGGGCGTGTTGCCAAGGTAATGTTTTTTTGCTGGTTTAGTTGTTTGTTGGTGACATTGGCTGATGTGTGAATAGGATATTGAAAGTAGGATGCGAGAGACGATGAGTGCGTTGGAAAATAAGGTGCGGATGCTACAGACGGAACTTGAGAAGAAGACGAGCGTCAAGATGAGTGCCAATGCCTCTGTAGTTGGCAGTGCTTCGACGACGACTACCCCAAGTTATTGCAATAATAATATCAATGGGTACAGCCATAGCCCAATACGTCCCGAATCGCGCGGGTCTACGATATACAGTCATCGGTCGATGACGCCCACGAGGAGAGTGGCAAGTTTTGCAGCTGGGAGTATGCCCTGTCAACCGTCGGTTCGAGATTCAATGCATGCTCCTCATGGACCCGTGAAATACCCAAGTTTGAGCACTATGCATGCACCTACTGGACGATACCCATCGATTCGACGAGGGAAGACGAGAGTCAGTAGTGTTCGACAACCTTCACCGACAGGAAGCGTCGTTTCTAATGCTCCTACACTGGGTGAAGATGGGTGGTGGGAGTAGGTGGGCTCATGTTTCTTTTATGTCTCATTAGTGATACCCCCCGCTTTCTAACCACTATTGGTTCATGATATGCACTGTACAGTTGAAATAATACGATTGGATCTAGGGGCAATGGGAAGTAAAAAATTACGCAATAATAGACAATTATGTAGGTAAACTAAGTTGTGGTCCAAAGAGCCAACTTGCAACGACCTGTGCGGCGGACTTTGGGTCTAAGGGAAGACTTGGGAAAAAAATGCGAGTAAGTAGAAAAGAGAGTAGATTGAGGACACATACTCGATTTTAGGCACCCAACGGCCATCACGATGCTCAAAGAAAGTTTGAACATGTTGTGTACCTTGATCTTCCATTTTTCTACGCTGCTCACGTTGAGCCTCTTCTACAGCCATCTTGGCATCGGTTGCCTTGTTCATATCCTTGGAGGTGATAGCTTGAGTAAGGTCATACCATAATCTAATGATGACAAGGGAATATAAGAAGGATTGTGTGGGGAGGCAAATGAGGACAATTTTGCCTTCTCGACTCGTTGGGTTCCTGCTGTGATTCGGGAGGAACCCATTTGGGGCAGGGGTTCTGGCCGTCCTTGGCTACGTCGAATAGAACGCGCTTTTGGCCGGTCTAATGATGGAGTGAGGGGGGGAGACAGAGAAGATGATTTGCGGATGCGGACCCTTGCATTCTTGATCTCCATGGCTTGACTCCACTTGCCTGATATCTCACCAAGATCAGACGAATCGCGTCGCACACGACCACTGATGGCATTGTAGGTACCAGAAAAGAAACCCTAAAGGTGGACTTAGAGAGGGAAAGAGAAGGGAAGACGAGGATACCTTGGTTTTGAAATCGAGATCGCAGTACAAGTGGTTGTTGTCGTTCTTGGCTATGCAAGTATCGCCAAGTTCGAGGACCATCTTGCCGAAAAGAATACCGCGGGCATACATGTTAGGCATGGTGATGATGTATTCTGGAGGGTTGAGAGAGAGAGAGATGGTAAGGGGGAGTTGAGAGATGCTTACCGCCATCTTCGGGCCTTCCGAGAAGGAAAACGCGGTTCTCGCCTTCCATGGTGGTGGATACACTGTTACCAAGAAATTTTGACTTGGGGCGGAGTTCACCCAGGATGGAGACATAGTTCTCGGGGGAAGAGTAGAAAAAGGCGGAGACAGGAGGATGGTGGGAGACTGAAGCATTGGGGATGAGTAAGAGGGGGAAAGGAGAGGGAAGAGAACTTGCCCTGTTCAGCGATGTAGAAGCCCTGAGAGCCATCTGGATAGTCGTAACGACAGCGGAAGAATTCGCCGAGGACAGGATTGTAGCTGCGAAATTGTAGTACAATGATCAAACGCTGGAAAGAAGACGCACGGTTTCTTGACACCCTTGGGTTTGATGTGCCAGCCTGCGAGATAGTACTGGAGGACGCGAAGGAAACGCTCCTCCGGGTCGTTGCACTTTTCTGCACTGGGGAGCAGAGTGAGACTTTGGAGAGAAAAGGAGGAAACAGGACGGACCCAAAGAGGAGATCGGGAAAAGCCATGAAGTCGGTGATGCGCTCCAGCATGCTTCTGGGCTCGAGAACAAAGGTAGGGAAGGCGACGCGGGAGAGATCCATCCCGACTCTGCGGCGAAGATCAGCGAGTACTCCGGATCAATGACGAACACAAGACCGACCTCAGCTGCGAAATCAGCGCCGCAACGACGGAGCCCTCCGACTCGTCGAGCAATGATGCATCGTCGGCGTCGGCATCGGACGGCGAGCGGGACGATAGCAGGAGCATGATGGCCAACAGCAAACAATTTATTGATTACATAACTAAAACACAATCCGGCGAGGCCCCGCAGGCACCGGCACTTGCTCCCGGAAGAATGCGCCGTACACCGGGTGCTCCTTCTTGCGTATCTGCTGTGGGAATCGTCCAAGCTCTTTGCACTCGAAACCCCCGGCCCGAAGCACCCCAACAAGTTCTCCGGCCAGCGCCCGCTCATGCCTGTCGCCGGTGAACAACGTCACTGATTTCCCACGCTTTCCACCTCGACCGGTGCGCCCGATCCGGTGGACATAGTCCTCGATGGTAAGGGGAAAAGTGTAGTTGAGCACGGTCTCAACATTGGGAATGTCCAAACCCCGGGCTGCCACATCCGTCGCGACCATCACGTAGGCGTCTCCCTGTTTGAACCTGGCAAGCTCCTGGAGGCGGTTGTGTTGCGCCATGTCGCCGTGCAGCTCGCATACCCAGTAGCCCTGCTGCCGCAGCATCTGCCCTACACGCCACGCCTCTTTTTTGTACAGCACAAACACTAGTGTTCGGCTCTTCGCCCCAGTCTGGCTCAGCGCTGCTAGCAGACGTTCGCTAGGATTAGGGTTAATATAATTCAAAACTCCTAACCACAAGGCACATACTCCTTCTGTCGCGCATCATCCAGCACCTCTACCACCTGCTCGACCCTTCGATTCGCCGTTAGATCCTCACTGCCCACAGTCACCCGCACGGCATCTCGCTGCAATGTACTTGCCAATCGACGTACTCCTTCTGGCCATGTCGCACTGACTGACCATAAAGAACACCATCAGCTCTCTCTTCCACACCATTTATGGAAATCACCCACACATCATTGTCTGCCGCTCCTTCTTCACTCCCTGTATGATCTTCCGTATGTCGTTCTCAAATCCCTTGTCCAACATCCGATCCGCTTCGTCCAGAACAACATAGTCAACCCTATCCTCATGAGCCAAACCTCCGTACAATCTCAGCTACTAACTTACCCGCTCAGGTTGCACGCCCCTTCCTCCATCAGATCCAATATCCGCCCAGGCGTGCCTACAACAATCCTCGTCTTTGTCTTTTTCAGCTTCTTTATTTGGTCTTCCTTGCCCACACCCCCAAATACCGCCACACTACCAATTCCAACTTCCTTTCCCAGCTCCGACAACGTTTCGTGCGTCTGGATGGCCAATTCCCGTGTCGGCGCAACAATCAGTACCGATATCCCCTTGGCTTCTTTCCCCATCAATCGAGCCAAGGCTGGTATCCCAAATCCCAGCGTTTTCCCACTGTTCCTTCTAGTTAGTAAATTCTCAATACCCATTCATGTATTTTACCTTCCTGTCTCTGCAATTCCAACTACGTCTTTCCCTGCCATTGCATATGGCCACGTACACGCTTGAATAGGCGATGGTTCTTCAAAGTTGCAGAATGCTCTTTGTAGTCCCTCGGGTACCTTGAATTCCTCAAACTTCAAGATCGGCCTCTCACACACACCGTTTGCGGTCGTCGTGATGGTTATGCTGTGCTTTTCTAGATACGCCTCCACTTCTGCATCCCGTTTTGTTTTTTTTGTCTCTTTGTCTTTCCAAAGTCAAAAGCCAATTCAGAAAGAAAGGGCAACTGACCCACCTTTTTCATCGCCCTCTTCCTTGGCACGCTTTCGCTTCTTTGATTTCTCTGTAAACCATTCGTAATCATGCATCCAGTCCATCCAAAAACACTCACTTTCAGAGTCCACGACCAAGGCCTTTTGCTTCTTCTTCTTTCTTCTCTTTTCTTCCTTGCGCTGGGCTTTAGTGTCGAGTTCCATCGATGTCAGAGAGATGGCGCCAGCAAAAAAAAGTGATGAGATCAAAAGTGATGCTGACCAACACAGTGGCTGATGTAATTGAGCAGTGGTCAGCAACGACGCCGAGCCCACTGTATTATCTTATCACTCTTGGCCGCAGGTAAGCAGACACGCATTCCGTGCACAGCCAAAGGACTTTTATTTACTCCGCCCCTCTCTCAGGCGGTTCTCAACTTTCATGTTTTCTTTCCACCCCCTTTCTGCGCTGGCCGTTCTACTGACTCTCTGGGCTACTGCTTCCCATGGTGCGTCTGTCTCTCTCTCTTTCTCTCCCAATTGCTCCCTGACAATCCTGTTTTTTTAGCTCATGCTCCAGTCTCTAGACCGCTCAAGAGAGTCGCTAATCCATCAACTCTCTCACTAGAAATTGTACCACGAACTCCCGTTCCCCTCGAATCATCCGCACACCGCAGGCGTCTGCCCTCTCCCCATTCCAACACCCTCCGCTATGATGATTCATTTCGCCTTATCCTTTCAGCTTTTGACGAAACCTTCTTTCTTCATCTCCAACCGAATCTCGATCTCATCCATCCAAAGGCAAGAATCAACTATTACGCCACCGATCCTAATGGTCGTTCCTTCATCACTCGCTCCGAGCCGCTCTTCCGTGAGGACGTGAGAGTATACTATGGCCATGTCGTCACTCCAGACCACTCTTTTACCAGAATGCGAGAGGATGCTGCGCGTATCATACCTGATAGGGTACATCCCTCTCATTTAGGCTGGGCCCGTCTTATGGTCCATAATCAAGGTGATGCAGACGCAGGTGTTGCACCCGAATATGAGGGTGCCTTCTCTGTTCATGGTGATATATACCACATCATGACCATGCACAATTACCTGCGGACGAAGCATGAGCTTGACACCGAACACATAGAGGTAGTGGATGTAGGACTAGACTCAAACCTGGTCATTTATCGTGAGTCGGATATGATGACTCTGGAAGAAGAGAATTTTGCAAGGACCGGTGTCAATTCCTCTTCAGTCACGGTTAGGATGGGTTGCGGACACGACCATCTGAACTACAATACAGACCCCTTGCAGAATCCTCTGCTGGTGAAATCTCCCCCACCTACTTCCAGGTGGTATGAAAATCCTCTAGGCTTACTCAGCAATGGATCATTGATTCCTCGAGATGACATTCCTTTGAACAGCATGACGAACAAGTATGTCAAACAGGATTTTTCTTCCTCATTTCTCATTTGCTATCCAAAGCTTCCGTGATTTCATCGGCCAAACCACTGGATGCCCAACATCTCAAAGAATCGTTCGTTTGAATTTTTCTAATCAAGGCGGACATCGTGCTGATCACAATCTGACTAGGCCTTGATGGGAGTTGCTGCTGATTGCGAATACGTCACACTCCTTGGATCCCAACAAAATGCCACTCGCCAGTTGCTCAATAGCTTTAATACGGCAAGTACATTATACAAGGTTTGTTCTGATCTCTCTCAATTTAATTGTTTCTAAAGTCTTGACAGAACACTTTCAATATCAGTTTGGGGATTCTACACCTCGCAGTTCAGGATCGAGGGTAAGATATTTGATGACGCATCTGTAGGGACTTGAATAAAGAACTCTATAGCTGTCCTGCAACTCCTGATCCTGCTGTCCCTTGGAATGTCGGCTGCGGAAATGTGACACTGGAAGAACGTCTCTCGCTTTTTTCACAATGGAGAGGTCAACAAGGGAATGATAGTACAGCTCTGTGGCATTTGATGAGTGGTTGTCCAACTGGCACTGAAATTGGTATTGCTTGGCTCGGGACATTGTGAGTAATTCAAATTGATCCTTCCATTCTCACATTGGTTCTCTTCTTCAGGTGCAACCAGAGAGCTTCCACTAGTCAGCAAGGAGAAACTGTGTCGGGAACTGCTGTCTCTACATCTGGACGAACAGAGTGGCAAGTGGTAGCTCATGAAACGGGTCACAATTTTGGTGCCATCGTGAGGCTTTTTCCGTGTATCAAGCATGCGAATGACTGACATCGCCCTCCAGCATGATGTTAGTATTCAGTGATCATATTATTGCATTTTATCAATTGAAACGTACAGTGCACCTCGGATGGCTGCGCAAATAACCCTCCGTGTTGCCCGTTGAGCGCAAGTTCCTGCGATGCAGGGGGTCAATTTCTCATGTCTCCCGTTGCTCAATCGGGAGAACAAAATTTTTCGCCTTGCAGCATCGGTAATATATGTAAGTATCCATTCAGAGGATGCTCGATCATGTTGCAATTGATTCTGCACTTTCCCTTTTCAGGTACTTCAATGCGAGGAATTGAAGGCGCTCAAATTGACACCTCCTGTCTCATTGATGCAAACACTGATGTACAGCTTGTCGGGCTTCAGATGTGTGGAAATGGGATCGTGGAGCAAGGGGAAGACTGTGATCCAGGAACAGGAACGAATAGTACCTGCTGCGATTCTACCACTTGTAGATTCATCAATGGGGCCGTTTGTGACCCGTTGAGCAGCCAGTGTTGTACAGAACAGTGCACGTTCGCACCGAGTACACAAGTGTGTCGACCATCGAAAGATACTCTCTGTGATCAAGCGGAAATGTGTACGGGTAACTCGTCGGCTTGCCCTACAGATCAAACGACGCCCAATGGTCTGTAGATAAGCTTTTGGGTGTGTGCATGTATTGACTTGATTTAGGTCAAAGTTGCGGAAGTGATGGGCTTGCATGTGCAAGTGGCATCTGCACCTCTGTATCACGTCAGTCTGAATTTCTTGTTCATTTCCTCATCAATATGAACATGAGCTCGTCCAGGTCAATGTCAGATGATCGGTGGTTCTATGGGATTGACACAAGCTTGTCCGAATCGATCAGATAATAGTTGTCAAGTCTCTTGTCAGGATCCTACCGTGCAAAATCAATGTCGCATACTCTCAGCAGTTCTTATCGACGGATCTCCATGTGGTAAGTGTTGATCAGTTTCTACGTTGTTTATTTGCCACTAAGTCACTGTGGGCGGTTAGGGCTTGGTGGCACCTGTCTTGGCGGGACATGTCAATCTGCAGGAGCTTTTGATACTGCAAAAGTATGATGTCATTTTCGGGAGTGAAAATCATAACGATTGACACAATTTTTGATTAGGCTTGGTACACTCAGAATCTCCAGATTGCGATTCCAGTGACTGTCGTTGCTGGGGTCGTGGCTTTACTCCTTTTGTGGGCGATTGTAAGGGGTGAGTATGGTTTGCTGATTTTCTGGTCGTCCTGATGCTTACTCTTTTTATTGTAGCTGTGAAACGCTGCTGTTGTGGACGTAGGCCACCTGCAACGACGACATTTGTTACGACAGCTCCGCCCATGCCGTCTCAATATCGCCAAGGATTTTCGAATTATAATCGGAGCGCTCCAGGGTATGTAGCTCTTGATCTTCTCAGAGTTTTGATTGAATTACGTTAAAAAGTGTGGTATATAGTCCACTGCCTGAGCAACGATTACAATGGGGTCCACCACCTCAGCAACCAGTGAGGACGAACTGGGTAGACGATACACTTTATAATGGACCGAGAAACAGTTGAGGTTTTTCTCTGCCAATCTGCATGATGCGTTTGACTTTTATATGTAGATTGATTCTATCACTGCATTAATTTATCAAGTACGCTGTTTTCCGTAGATATTGACGTAATGTTTGTCACGAGTGATCACATGAACGGCAACAACACGAGAAAGGCAACATGAAAGGCCCTGAACCAAACCGGCGCTAAATTGTGATGCGCTACTACTATCTTCTTGATTGGTAAGAAATCTCAATGGGGCTCGGAAGAATGAGAGACACATGTTACGAGTACCCTCAAAAGCTTCGATCAGATTTATGTCCCGAGATCAAACCTGTTCAGGAGAATAAAAGAAAAGGGTAAAGGTTTTCTCAAGGCAGGCTTTAGTAGATTGATGGTGATGATGGTATAAATAGATGAAGAATGAATATGAAACAATGTATTTGGCCGAAGTTTTTGCCAAGATTTATTTTTAAGCTATGAGAGGCCAGTCGGATGTATACCACGTTATTTGTCATTGCTCTTCTTTTCAATAGAGAAGCGTGACCTGCGGCGCTTGTGCGGCTTCGAAGCTTCTTCTGGATGGGTGTGGGGTCTTTTCTTGTGCATAGGGTAATGAAGAGATTCAATAAATATAAGTATAGATCCAGCTGAAAGATGGAACGATTCATTTTAGTTTGGAGCGGCGATTGTTTCGCGCTGAGTCTAGGAGACTTATTGGCTCGGACAAGCGATCATCATTCCTGTGCGGGCTTTCGGGAGAACGACGTTGCTTTTTCAGAAACTGAGACAACTCGGAGCCTGTGTACGTCAATCTGTCTTGGGGACCCAGGTGTATATTTAATGTCCGATCTGGTATCTAGATTGTAGTGTTGGCATAAAGAGCTGGATAGGCATGCGTGTTTTTCATGTAATGATCAATTCCCATAACCCCCCTCCCCCTTGTCGTATGCGTGTCCGTTGTGTTTAGGGTGCTAAGACGCACCAAGATTGATTAAAGTGCTGCACGACCATAATGGCGAATTTGGAAATCAATTTCTTTCTCCATGGCTTTGGCGGCGTTAGCGATACCGTTAGCCTTGCAGCGAGAAGCACCTATTTGACCATCTTTGGATTTTTGGATTCATTTCCATTTTTGGGTGTTTTTCCATTTTTGATGACATCCATCACACCATTGACGATCTTCTATCACATGGTCTGTTTGATGGTTGAAGCCAACTTGCCATAGAACCGCTAGTCAAGTAATCTCATGTTGATGGGAACTTGATTTCCTTGGCACCGTAGGGAATGTATTGGTATCCACAAGCACACAGCATTTACTGACTAACCTGGTGATTCTGATCTTAGATAGTAATGCATTCCAGTAATCTTAATCCTGGGAACCAACAGTCCCATTCAGCGAAATGATGGATATCTGGGCGGTTAGGAACATCAGCCTGTTGGTTGACAAGGTGTCTGACCTTTCATTGGACAGAAGCACAAGTCAGAAATTTCCCAATGGTCAATCAGAGTGTCACTGAATGGGAACTGACTTGGTTGACAGGTCCCATTGATTGCCATTGATTGCCGGGGGCAGTTGAGCAGTCAGTAACTAATAGAGCCTTTTGCTATAGCCCTTCTATAAGAGGACACAGAATGGATTTCTTTCATCCAGCCATCATCATGGACATTTTCTTTCATGGGCTTCTATTTTTTAATATGTCTCACAACGCCGATCTATCTTAGAAAAATATTTGTAAGATGATGCACTCAAGGCCTCTTACATATGTCAATCGGCAGTAAACACTTAAATTATTTTTGGACATCCGCTTACTCGGGTCCCTTCGAGTTTGACCCACTCACAGATGTCTTTAATACAGCAGCTAGGCCTTGGTATACTTCTTCCAGGATAAGATTATGATCATTAATTTACAACCTCCTCCTAGTAAAACAAAGACTATCATGATTAATGTTATGTAGAGACCTGCTTTTGAGATATATAGGTTTGAACAAATGCCCTGGAAAATCATCGACTGTAATTTTCTAAAACTATATACAAATACACCTACACAGTAGTCAGTATCCTGATGGATAACAGTGAAGGTAAGTTAAGTAAAACTGTCTCTTTAGCAAACTTGAGGGGAAAATGAATCCAGTAGAGCAAATATTCTGAATTTCTACTGCAGGTAGCTACAAAGCGTCTGATCAGACTTCATGCCTTGAATGAGGGATTTTTTGAAGGCTACTAACTTTTTTTCTTAATTTCTTCAAGGTCAACCTGATCTATGAAGCTGTAGCTCTCTTGGTTGTGCAACACCAACTTCAGTTTTCAAACCCTGGTGCTCTAATATTACATAAGGATATATTAATTAACTAAATTGTCTACCTCGAATTTTACCTTCAAAAGCAGTTGTTGTTGAGTTCTACAGTAACTGACGTTATATGAGAATGCCTCAATTTTTTCTCTGAGTGGCGAAGTTTGAAACTTCATGATAGCCACTCTGAACCAAGATTAGATTTGTACTTTTAGACCCAATAGAGGACAAAGACAAGGGGTCATTTGTTCCCTCCTACTACCAAGAGGCTTACACTATAGTAAAGTACAGAAATAAATAGAAGAACTATTTGTTCAGGCAATTGACTCTCATAGTAAGATTTACATCCTAATATTTTTTCTTGCTTGAACAACCAAATCTTGCATAGATATGACAACAAAGCAATGTCTACCAAAGCATAAATAATTATCGTCCTACTATCCTAGCCCAGTGTCATGTGTCGATCCACTTGCTGCTTTACAGTTGCATTGAACTTGATTTTCTTTTATTTATAGTCATATCTCTTATGTAGATTCTCTCACTATTTATAGTTGTTGCCCATATAATTATAGCCATCATCATCAGCGACAAGTCAGACCTCAAAATTAGAACTCACGCTCTCAGGGTTCAAGAGACTCCATGCTTAGGTGACCTTATCCAATTTCATCTAACTTTACGGTGTATACCTTCACAATGCTCAGACAAGCCCCATAGCTCTGCGATAATAGCCAAGGACACAGGGGATTATGTCGCAGAAACTCAGTCGCACGTTGGTTTGACTTGGAATAAGGCGTCTCCCGTTGCAAACCAATGAGTATATCTAATGAATTACAAAGCTTATATACTAAAAAATATTCCAGAAGCTTCCACCGGATCACGGCGTCGGCTTGATTTCCCAACAAATTACTCCCGAACCTGCCCCTCCTCTGGGAGTACAAACGCCGATGCGCAAAGCCTCACCTGTGAATACTGGAACCTGCCCTTCACTATTCCTTTTGTCTGACTTCTCCTGTTTTTCTCCGTCTCTTCTTTCCTCTTTCTTTCTTTCTTCTGTCCCCCTTTTCTCAGTGTTCTGCACAACCGGACTTGTATATTTAATAGAGGTTCTCTCTGTAGACTATTATGGACTGTGTATGTACACAGCACAATAAATTGTCGAAGTAAAAAAATACTGCGGAGCCCCAACTTACAGCTTTGAGAAATAAAGAAAATATCGATCTGACCTTCTGCCCTTCGAAATCTTGATGGAGAGACGCAGTAATTAGGCAATAATTAGGTGAATAACTTCGGCACATTTACAGTAAAACGAACAGATATTATCTAAATAGGCTATGCGTCCAGAAAGTACTTACTCTACTCGCCTTCACATCACCCGCACAAATCAACACCACAGTATCATAAGTCCATTGTCAAGTTGCCAATCTCAAGATGACATTTGATAGTCGATTGTCGGTCCGGTCACACTTTGACTCATCATTGCTCGTACTAGTGGGTGATGATAGGCAAGAATAACAGCAAGGATGGGAAATAGATATTTTGAGACAGTAAGAACAATTTACAGAATGAGCTAGTGAGAGTTCAAGGCGATTCAGACGTGGGGCGCCGTTCAAGAACTCCGTCTACGATGCCGAATCTCACAGCCTCTTGAGCTAGACATTGTTAGCAGAATAAGATCAAAAAAGACAACTCATACGATACCTGTCATATAATAATCTCTTTCCAGAGCTTTTTCTGTGAAACACTGGCTCAAAGGGACGGAACACGCAACAGTCATATTGAAACTCACCGAAACGCGCTAATCCCTCAGCTTCGCTTTCATCTGGCCGAGCGCAATGTCTTTGATAGATGCTTGTTAGGACTTGGCGGATGCGAAGAATCTCCTTCGCATGTATGGCGATATCGGAAGCCTGACCCGAGGCTCCGCCCGAAGGTTCTGT
>Ga0153995_1000182_pt1 | contig 12564 bp, 14 predicted proteins | sample TSNC079MetaG_FD_104678 | JGI IMG/M metagenome (GOLD analysis project Ga0153995, IMG submission 104678) | Attine ant fungus gardens microbial communities from North Carolina, USA - TSNC079 MetaG | ecosystem: Host-associated > Fungi > Mycelium > Unclassified | place: USA: North Carolina, Lumber... | reverse complement strand
GAACGGTGCGTGGCCACCGTTGTGGCGCCACGGCTGGAAATGATCGCTCACCGCAACGGAATCCATGCCGTGCTGCTCTGCCAGAACTGCCAGCTCTACCAGTTCGCGAGGGCCGAATTGCTCGGCCGATGCCTTGTATCCAAGCTTCAGTGCCATTCTTTCTCTTTCATCTGTATCGCCGAAATTGTCTCAAAATAGTTGCACATGACAATCTTTCACTGAAATCAACGAGGAGGGTGCGAGCCGCGTCATCTAGTTGACTGCTGCCACCCGAGCCTGCATAGACTCGGGTTGACATCTGCGTCAGGGGCCTGAGGGAGCGTGGGTTGCACGTTTGAGTTCCTGATGCGCAAGAATCCACTTGCTAAAGGCAATCAGCATCATCTGTCCCCTTTGCGATCGAAAAGTGCTGGACTGATTAGGATCTGGTGTCATGGCGGTAGGAGTCATGACACCAGATTTCTAGTTAGCGCTGATGTGGGGACAGATGCCCCTCTCGTTCGATGTTGTGAAAGAACGTGCTTAGGGAGGGGTTCGCGTGTATTGCGACGTCTCGGGCGTGGCGAGCTCCTGGTCGGTGTGACCGCGCGAGTATGACTGCTCGCCACATCAGTGCTTCGGGGTTGTTCGGTAGTTCCGCCAAGGTGCGATCGATTGCGGCCAGGGCGGAGTCGATGACCGTGGCGTCCTCGGTTTGAGTGCCGCTGACGATGCCGGGTTCGAAGATCACACCTAGATGTGCGTATATGCGGTGGAGGTCGAGCAGGCGCCGCAATTCCACAAGCGGATAGACGGAATCATCGACATGCAGATCCAATAGAACACCTTTGCCGGGGAGGCTGCTGCGACTGCTGGAGACAACTCGAAGTGCTGCGGATTGCTGCCCGCGGGCGTCTCCACCGTGCGCTTGGGCAGCTTCCAGTCCTGCCAGGATACGGGAGCCGAGATCGCCTTGAGCAGTGGCGAACGCGGCCACCATCGCGTCGGTGGTTCCAGCGGAGGTGAGCATGTTTCCCTGTGCAATCACTCCGGGTAGAGACGAGTGCTCGGCGTGACCGAAGCAGTCGGAACCCGTATGAACAGCATGGTTACCGTTCGCGTTGATGAATGCGACCTGGCGGGTGGATGACGCAGAGTCCTTGTCCAGTAGGGACGACAGTGCGATCTCGGGTGGATGACGATCTCCCATCATGGAGAGACCGTTCGGCCCGTATGAAGGGTCGGCGAATGCTTGGGTTGCGACTGCACCGATCCCGGGCTGGGCCCAGAGCGCAATGTTGCCGGCTTGAAAGAAATGGGATTGTACGCCGCCGCCGATTTGTCCGGTGCGTTCGTCCCACGCGAGTATCGAGTAGGTCATGCGGGCTGCCTGTTTCGAAGTAGGGGTAGGACATCTCGGCCGACTTGGTCGATCATTTCGACGAGCGGTCGGTCCTCGGTAAAGCAGAGAACTACCGAACCGGCTCCCGCATTACCCATTTCGTGAAGGCGACTCGCGCAGTCGAACCTGTTTCCTTGAACGGTCAATTCATCAAGCCATTGGTTGGGTATTGCCGCGGTCGCTTCGGCCGGATCCATCGCCGCCAGCGCCTCCGCTTCGTCGGCGATACCTTGCACAGTGGTCATAGGGTTGCGCGGGCCGACCAGGAGATAGGACGCGAATGTCTCTCGTACGCGTTCACGAGCGGTATCGCGGTCTTCGTTCAGTGCGAAGAACGTCAGTGCAGCGATGCGATGATCGGGCCCACCCCCGCCCGCCTCGATCTGTTCGCGTGCCCACCGTACGTATTCCACGCCTGCCATGACCGAAAGTACGGTTCCGTCACTGATTTCGCCGGACATTTGGAGCGCTTTGGGGCCGCTCGCGCCGACATAGAGTGGAGGAACAACGCGGGGTGGGTGAGTGAGGACGATGTCTTCCGCGGCAAAGGTCGGATACTCGGCGTCGAGTTTCGCCCCGACCAGCAACGTACGCAGCGCCGAGATCGTATTGCGAACTGAGCCCAGAGGAGAGCGTGGCCGTAGCTTCATTTGATCAAGCCATTCCGCAACGCCGGAACCGATACCCGCCTGCAAGCGCCCGGGAAACATGCAGGCGAGGGTGGCGATCTCCATAGCGAGTACACCGGGGTGTCGGGTGACGGCAGGTACGATACCGATACCGACAGGAAGGCCGGTGGTGGCGAGCACACTCGCGGCGACTGAGAACCCAGCCGTCATGAAATAGTCTTCGCTGACCCATATTTCGTCGAAGCCTGCCCTCTCAGCTGCCTGCGCCGCAGAGACGAACTCCGCGGGATTCTGCAAGCTGCCCAGCAGCAGACCGATTTTCGGTGTGCTTTTCATGCCGACTTTCCCTTCGCTGGTGAGGACCAGGGCGTCCAGCCCAAGCCGCGGGACTCGGTGGTGTCTGCGAATCCTGGACGAGTCTCGTTGTCCTCCGGGCGAGGGCTGATGTGGGTGTGCCACATACGCCAACCCTCGGAGGTGGTGCTGTCGCGATGGTAAATTTCGGTGGCGCGAAAGAGCGGTGTGTCGACTCCGTCGGCTGTCCACTCGCCGCCGTCCAATTGCGCCGCATCGATACGTCCTTCACATGCCAACCACGCGGTATCTCCGCGGACTTCGAGTCGCATGACGCGGACATCGAGTCCGCCGGGTTGGGCGATGCGTTCGCGGTACCAGCCCCACAGTGCCTTTTTCTCGTCGATTCCGAAATAGGGGTGGCCGTTGAAGTTGAACATCAAGTACTCGCGGCCGGACTCCGGGAACACCTGTTCCATTCGCGGGATGTCGAAACCGACGTTGGATTCCCACCATTCACGGTGGAGGCGAAGCACTTCGGCAATGTCTGGGGATTGATCGATGGTGGGAGTGTGGTTCACGATCGTCCTTTTCTGTGTCGATGATTGTTTGTGGGGGCTGTTTCCGCGCGAGAGAGGTGGGAAGTTTTCGCCACTAGTGCAGCCGCTGTTTCTGGTGCTTCGAGCATTGGTAGGTGTCCGATCTCGTCAAGTTGGATGAGATCAGCGCCTACCTGTGCGGCGAACCATCGCGATTCCTCTGGGGGACAGGTCTTGTCGAGTCCGCCGACGATGACGCAGCAGGGTATTTCAAGTTTCTTCACCAGTGGTCGAACATCGGTTTGCAATGCAGCACGCCAGATTGCCTTGATCGCTGGTACCGAGTCGTCGGGCATGGCATCGAGGACCATCTCTCTGGTGTGAGCTGACGAATGTCCGGGTAGAGCTTGATCGACCATGCGATTGCGCAAAGTATCGACGCTGTCGTCCGGATGACATCCCAGATTCGGATCTGCCTCGGTATCGGGTAGGAATGCGCCACCGAATGTGGTGAGGCTTAATGTGTTGCATTCGCGCCGGGTAGCAAGTTCGACGGCGACGGCTGCACCGACCGATGCGCCGACAAGGTGAACTGCGTTGACTCCCATGATGTTCAAGAACGCCATGCAATCGTCAGCCCATTGCGTGACGCTGAGCGCTCCCCGGTCCTTGGATGTCGCGTGACCGCGCAGATTGGGGGCAAGCAACAACGGGCCGTCCGGTAGTAGCTCCATGACGGGTCGCCAAGCCTCGGATGACAGATTTGCCGGGTGAATGAAGAGTATCGCTTCACCCGTTGAAGTGAGGGGCGCGCTCCTCAGCGCCCGCCAAGTGCAGCTTTGGTATCTGTAGTCGATTTCGTAGACGCAGCGATGCGAGAGGTTCATCGAAGTCCCTTCTGTGTCCAAGTATCGAATGTGCGCTGTCAGTAGTTGCACAAGAGATGAGTCAGTACGTCGGTTCCGAACGTCAGCGACGTGGTTGGTACGTGTTCGTCGACGCCGTGGAACATCGAGGCGAGGTCGAACTCAGGGGGGATTTGCATGGGTATGAAGCCGTAGGCTTTGAATCCGTGTGCTCGAAAGAAGCGGTTGTCGGATGCGATCGGCATCCGGAACGGAATGAGGATCGGGTCCGGATCGTGCATCCTCAGTGCGTTCAACGCCGCTGACTCGAACTCCGGATGTAGTGGGGTGGTGGTCGGTGCATCTTCGCGGATGACGGTCACGGTGGCTGTGTTTGCCACCAAATTTTGTATTCGATCGAGAATGGAATCGGCGTCGGCGACGAGAGTCCGACAATCCAAGTCGGCCGTAGCCCGGGTTGCGACGACATTCGACGAACCGTTTGCGTCGAGGTGGGTCAGATTGCACGTCGTAGCTGTAGCAGCGTCAATCCACCGTTGCATTCCGGGTACAGCAGGGATTGACGCGAGAAGTTCGTCCGCGGGGTTTGTAGCCCAATCGTGCGTGAGGATTGAGGAGAGCCCCGAAACCAGGGAGGCGGGAGCGGCATCAGTGTGTGGGAGAGATCCATGTCCGCCACGCCCGTTGGCGGTCAATCGAATCCACAAAACACCCTTTTGTTCGGTCTCGAGCAGGTAGCCTCGTTTGCCGTTCGGCAGCTCTACCGAGAAGCCCCCGACCTCGCTGATTGCGGTGTCGCACCCAGCAATCAGATCGGGGCGATCGCGAAGTAGTGCCTGCGCTCCCCATTCCCCACCGGCTTCCTCATCGGCGAACCAGACAAATACGATGTCACGTCGAGGACGAACCCCTCGGCGGGCGATCGATCGAGCGGCTGCCAGCATCATCGCGCAGACGTTCTTCATGTCAATTGCGCCCCGCCCCCAGACTGCATCGTCTCGAACCTCGCCGCCGAACGGATCAACAGACCATTCGCTCTCGGTCACCGGAACGGTGTCGAGGTGCGCGTGAATCACGAGCCCTGGCAAGGACTGGTCCTCGCCTGCAATCCGGCATATGACGCTGACTCGTCGTGGGGCTGGTTCGAAGAGAGTGAATTGGAGCCCGACTTCGCGGAGCCTGTCCGCGATGTAATTTGCCGCGAATCGTTCGTCAGCACCGTCAGCCCCACCATGGTTGGTCGTGTTGAATCGTATTAGGGCGCTGCAGAATTCGACTACCTCAGCCACGTCAATGCGAGAGTCTTGGGGGTTGGTCACAGCGCTGTGGGCTGTATTCATAGTCTCTCCTGATTGGCTCTGGGCCGGCTCCCGTCGAGGAGGGTCCGACTGTGTGGTGTGCGCCACCAGTTCGCCGAAGCCTATCGATCGATAGGCTTCGTGTCAACGAACTGTCCTTGGGAAGGAGTAACTAAGGAACAGATCGGATCAGCCTTCGTGCGAGACGCAATGCGGCAATGCGTTGGCAATCGGCCTCGCTGAGCTCGAACACTTAGTGAGACAGGGTATTTGACCTTGGCATTGTCTCGCCGCTTTGTTTGTAGAATGTGGACCGGGAAGGATCCGAAGGCCCGCAATCAACTGCATCCGACCCACTCTGAAGCGGGGATGGGTGCTTGTACAGCTATTTTAGTCGATTTTCGGGCGGGCGACGACGAAACTTCCGCCCCCACACCCGACTGTAAGCACCAACTGGGCTCGCCGAGATAATGTGCGCACCCGGAATCCGCGACTCGAGCCGGTTCCGAGGCGGAAGCTGAATTGCTAGATGGCGCGAGACCCGATCTGCGACAAGATATCTTCTGCGGTGCTGCGTATTTCGCTGAACTGGTGAGGATCGCTGAGGAGTCCCCGGAGCACGATTTCAGTGCTGGACTCCGGCCATCCTTCGGTGCTGTCGAGCAGGCTGTCGTGGCTTGACCACATGGTCTCGACGACCAAGCTCCAGAGAATCCGTTCGACGTGTTCAGGTGGTACGTCTCGCAGCTCGCCTTCGGAGATCCCAGCCGAAATCAACGATCGAAGCTCGATACGCAATTCGTTCCACGACGCCCGCTGATCCGAGAACTCTGGGTCATCGAGAGTGTCTCGGAGATACAAACCTCGGACGTCGAATTTCGAGGCTACAAGGTCTCTGAGATCGTCCAGGACGTATGCGCACAGTCTTGTCGCTGGTGATCCTTCAATTCCGGATATCTCGTGTATGCGGGCGATGGAAGGTAGGAGGCTTCGATCGAGCAGCTCCGCGAGTATGGCCTGCTTGTTTTTGAAATGATGAAATAGCGAGGGCTGCCTGATTCCGACCGCCGCGGCAATGTCTCGTGTTGCGGTGCCGTGATAGCCCCGGACTGCGACGAGGGCCGCTGTCTCCTGCAGTATGCGATCTCGCGTGCTCATTCCGGCCGAATCCGAGCCTTTTCTCAGTGTTGCATTTCCAGCCTTGTCCATACGCAAACCGTAGTCGACGGGTGTGGCGACGGAAGTATCAGATCAGTTCGAAGTGGAGTGCCGAAGATCGCTTCGATCGACGAACACACCGAAGGCGTCCGCTCCGGAGATCTTCTGAGCTGGTGTGGAGCCGCACATCACGGCGTCTGAGCCGAACTCGCATCGAGAATTCAGTGTGCGAGTTCGGTGGACATCGATCATTGAGAATTGGGTAGCAACCCCTTCGCGTGCCGCATTTTAGAGTTTTCGAACTCCCGCAAACTGCGCTCACTTTCTAAGATGGCGTCGCTTTCAGAGCTCGGGTCGAATCTTCTTTCCGCAAAATAATATGCAACTCCGGAAACGATTAACCCCACGAACAGTGAAATATCTGCCCCATCAAGCCATTCGGCGATATTTCCAACATAGAAGGTGGTTGTCATGAACGGCACCATTGCCAGGGTGCCCAAGAAATACGAGAGCAATGCTTTGACGCCCCAACGGCCATAAATTCCGTTGAGTTTGTACATTTCTGTGATCGCATATTTTCCTCGACGGATGAAGTAGAAATCGACAAGGTTAATTGCCGTCCACGGGGCAAGTAAATAGAGAAGCACAAGGACGAAGGTATTGAGGCTTCCGATATAGTTTTCGGGTATTATTGAGCAGATAAAAAGCACTGTTACTGTATAGAGTCCGATAGAAACAATTCGAATGCGTTTTGTTGCGCGCACGGGTCGAAAAGCCTCGAGAATGCTGATACCAGATAACATTGCGCCATAGGCGTTGACGCCCAATATTGCGATGCCACTCGGAACGGTAAGTATCACGATCGCGAAGATCCCGAAACCGCCGAACCAATGGTCGCCAATCTCTCTGATGTTGGGAATAATGTCAGCGACGGGAACGGATGAAGCGATGAAGGCGCCGAGTGACATCAACCAAACCGATGACAACACAGCTCCGAGATAGGTCCAGCTGATGACTGACCGAGTTGAGGTTTCCCTAGGTAGGTATCGTGAATAATCCGAAACATAAACCGCATAGCTGATCTGATAGCCGGCCGAAGCTGCAAATTGAACGAGAAACAAACTTGTCGTCGACGCGGAAGATCCGGTTGGCAAGACTGGGTGGAGGGTGAAAACCGATACAATCGTCACTATTCCAAAGATGGGGACCACGAGATACGTCAGCCATCGCAGAAGATGATGTAAAAGATCGTGTCCGACAATTGCAGCCGATCCAGCAAGTAGGGCTACTATTGGATACCAGATGATGCGACCACCGGGTAATATCTGCATGATTGCCTGGCTGCAGAGAATAACTGCAAAAACGCCAAATCCGACGTATATGAAGATGACCGCGAGCAACGGTACGATGGCTCCACGAATTCCGAATTGCGCGCGTGACTGAATCATTTGAGGGAGTCCCATGCGAGGTCCTTGATTTGCATGAAATGCCATGAAGAAGGTGCCGGTCATGGCACCCAATGTTGCGGCCAAAATTGCCCATCCCAGCTCTAGGCCGAATGTGGGGCCGATGAATCCGATTACCGCGGTGCTGACAACGAAATTTCCAGTGAACCAGAATGGTGCTTGGTGCCACGCTTTGCCGCGACGGGCTGCTTCGGGGATATGGTCGATTGAGTGAGTTTCAATCGGTAGTGTGCTGCGACGACGTTGACCTATCATCTCAGACCTTTCGATAGCGATGGAGTATGAACGCGATGACACACCCAAGTCGCTGCTTGTGGCTGATGGCAAGAGGTCGCATCGTCTGCTCTGTGTTCGAGAAACCTATCGATCGATTGGCTGCAGGTCAAGGGTTTCGCGATTCCGGTCAGTGGCTTGCGTCCGGGTGTTCGTTCTCCGCCATCCCGTCCGGGGGCTGGATCGGGGCATCGTGTCGATGGTGGGCATGGTCTGCGAGTTGGGTATCGGTCACGCGTACCCGCATCTGTTGGCGGTCCAAGGTGCGTCGCGGCTGTGCTGCCGCTCCCGGTTGACGCTAACGCGGAGCAGGTGAGTTCATCGGCGCACGGTCGCTTGTTGATCCCTCCCTGCAACAGGTAGTGGGCGTCAGCCAAGATGCCTTGGCAGCAACGCTTTTCGTTTCAACTGCCAAGACTCGCCGGATGGCTGGGCGCATTGGCGGCAACGGTTAGAGCATCACGCATTGCGCGTTTCACGATCGGCGGTTCGATGACGCCGTCGACCTGTGGAGGTCCTCCTGCCGTGCGAGCGTATCGGCGACGATGCTGTGCGGCTGCCCTGGAGAGCAGAAAAGCGGCCATCGTCGCCGGCGTCGGACGCGAGATGCTTCGGCTGATCGAAGCCGGATTGATACGACCATTTGCAGCGTTTGCCCACGCGCCAAGCCAACCGCGCTGACGAGCTGCCAGCGACCCCGTGCGGCCAAGGCAATGCCGTGACCGATGATTTCGTTCTGGGGCTCGAAGTTGTCTCGGCCGACGGACGAGTTCTCAAAACAGGTCACTTCACAATGAAGGGGCAGCAGTTTAGCGACCTGACGCGACTGTTCGTAGGGTAGGAGTGAACGGTTGGGATTATCACCGAAGCCACAACACATTTGGCTCCGAGTCCCATTCGCTTCACGCATCCTTGCACCCGCTCGGCGGCACGGCATTCCGTCACGGAGTTGCTACCTGCTGGGATCACATTCAATGCTGGAAATTCGGGATCACGCGACGCGTCGAGCTGTCGATGACGACGCCAAGTCGGGCCTCGGTGAGGGAGTCCATGCGGTGGGCATCGTGCAAAGAGGCGATGTAGATGTAGAGCGTTGGCCTATTTGACACGGTAACCTGTCGATCGATAGGTTGCAGTTTAATGAGTGTTGTAATCCATTAGCTTGGCCGGCGCGGCGGGTGTCGATTCGGCAGGAGTTGAGTTTGCTCATGGCGGATCGACCCGAAACCTCAAGGGAAAGAAGCAGAAATGGGCGCTGAGGTCATCGAGATCTGTCGTGGCTTGATCCGGCTCGACACGACTAACATCGGTGGATTCGGCGGCGCGAATGAGCTCCCGGCAGCTGAGTACATCGCGGATCAACTGCGCGACATGGAGTGGCCTTCGAAGTCTTCGCGCCAACTCCGCAATGCACCAGTCTTGTATGTCGATTCCTTGGCACCGACGAAACTATTGCGGGAATCGTGGCCCATCCCAGTCGCCGAAGGCGAACGGTCCGTGAATCCCTTCGACAGAGAGATGCGATACGACGCAGTGTGTGGACGTGGCGCGATCTACATGAAGAATGGTGCGCCATCCGACAGGCGATCTCCCGTTCGATTGCTCGTCGTGGTCGACCGCCGCGACGTGAAGGGGTGTTCATCTGGCTCGCGAACGAGGAGGCAGGAGGTGAATGGGGGCCCAGGCGATTCTCTGTGATCGCACCGCTCTTGTCGCCGACGTGACACGGCAATCGGTGGGGCAAGGTAGTTCTCGGTCGAAACCGTTGCAGTGCTAATTATTTCGTCTTCGGAATCGGCGCCGCGCCTCTCGCATGCCAGGCCCTGCTTCTTGTGCATCTCGGATAGAGACGACACGGCGGACATGGAGATCATGGCTGGTGCCATGAGCACTGCCGACTCAGCGCTCACGCGCGATCAATTGAAACTGAGAGGCAGTCATCGCAGTGGACTTATCCACAACGAAAATGAGTGTCAGGGTTTCTGGCGAATCAATTTTGAAGAATAGCAAAAATGTCAAATGTCAACCAAGTTGCAAGATGGTAAAGATAGTCTCGCCCGGAGTATTGTACCTCTTCGTTCAGTTGATCGCCATAACTATGTACTGGGTTATGTGTCAACAGTCGGGTCGGAAATTTTCGATGGAGCCGTGGGATGCTGGATGGTACTTAAAAATTGCAGAGAAAGGATATTTTCAAGCATCGACAGGGCAGTTGGACGCACAAAATTTTGTATCAGACGATAGTGCCATGGCATTCTTCCCGGGATTTCCAATTTTGGTGCGAGCGATCTCTCCGCTATTTGGCAGAGATTTTCTCGTGGCAGGAGTTAGTGTTTCTCTAATTTTTGGAATTGCAGGAGCATATGGAATTATGCGCCTTGTAAAAATGTGTGGAGGTAACCGGCGGGCAGGTTTGTTGGCAATCGCATTGACTGCGGCTGCGCCAATGTCAATCGTCTACTCCTTGCCCTACCCGGAGTCGCTCCTCACCGCACTCATCGTATTCACCCTCATATCGGTCCTTGAAGAACGGTGGTTGGTCGCGCTATCGCTTACCCTCGTCGCTGGTCTAGTTAAACCAATGGCAGCCCCACTTATTGCGCTAGTGATGCTGGCGGCATGTGTGAACGCATACAAAAAACGTCCCAATATTGGAAATATTTCGGCAGCGGTGCTCGCACCATTAGGAATGGTCAGCTATTTCGTTTGGGTTAATCAAGTGAGTTCTGTGCCCGGCGGATACTTTTCGATCACGGCCGCAGGGTGGGATAATCGCTTGGATTTCGGCAAGTCCTCGGTGAGGTGGATGCGGGAAACATTACTCACTGGACATGAAGTCTATATCTTTGCCACCGCCATTCTAATCCTCGGGTTTATCGGGCTACTGGCCGCGCTAATAACGAAAATGTCTTGGGAAGCGTGGGTTCTGGCTGCGTTTTCCATTGCGTTGATTTTGGCTCATAGTGGGCAATTTCAAGGAAGGATGCGATTGATGCTCGCGGCCTTTCCTTTGCTGGTTGCGCTTGCCATGCATCTCGAGGTACGTAGTCCCCGCGTGATTGCGACGGTGACTATCCCTTTTATGGCCATCGGACTATGGCTTAGCGCACACGGACTAGCTGTATGGCAATATTCCATGTGAAGTGGGATATTGGGCTATAAATTGCGGTGGGCACAGATCGTTTTCGGATCACATGTCGACTCGTATCGGCGTCATCGTGTGTGACCAAACGAAACTGTCAATCGAACCCATCTCGAAACCAAACCGGCCGAATCTCTTGAGTGCAGGCTGCACGAGTTCGCGGGATACTCCTCGGTGCTGTCCTGGGTCATCATGGCGTGAAGCGCATGCACTGGTTCCTGCTTTGGTTGGCTCAGCTGCGGCGGTCAGTTCCGCGAGGAGGAGTCGGACAAGAGGAAATGACGATCTGCGACGGTAGGTCGGAGGACCGAGCCCGTCCGTCCGGGTGTGCGTTGGCGCGAGTAGTGGAGAATCCCCACCTTGCGCCGTCATCGTTGGGATCTGTCAACGACGATTACTCGTGCAAGGTGTTGCGGCGGAAAGAGATGCGGTTCTTGCAAGTCGCCTTTGCAGCCCATATGGCGTTTCTACCAATTGGCAGGCGACGTTTACGGTCGACTAGATGGGTGCGCGTCATCATTTCGGCAACAGATCGGCCGTAGCGCGAGCAGTCCGGTATGTCCGGAGAATCTCTGTTCGGGTAGTTTCCGAGGCCGCGCGTTTGTCTCGCGCGCGCACATCAGCGTGACGAGTGAGCTGTTCCGCGCGTCGAGTGCGATTGTGTTCGTCGTCCCGCTCGGTGGGGGTGGGTGCGGCCCAGTCGATGTGGGCTAGTCGCCAGCGTAGAAATGCAGTCGGTTGTGGGATGTGGTTGGGCCAGGTCCAGCCGCGTTGTTGGGTGTCTGTGGTGAGTTGGTGTGCGATGTCGCGTCCGGTCCATCGGGTGGTGTCGATTCCGCTTTGTTGGAGCGTATGGCAGATCATTCCGATGTGACTGGCGGGTGTCAGTGCTGGTGCGTGGGCGATGAGTTCGGCTGCTGCGCGTTGGAGGTGGATGGGTCGGGGTGTGGTTGTTGGTTGGTGTGTTGTCTTGCCCGCGCGTGTTTGTGCGCGCGTTGGTGAGATCTTGAAAGCAAGAGCTTTAAGTGCAAATCCCCCGGAGGGGGATAGGGGGTCACGGTGACCGGATTGTGGATGGTTCCGTGTGGTGGTTTTGGATCGGTAGGCGGCGGTGCGCAGTGTGGCTCGGGAGGGTTTTCTGGGCCTCTTGGACGGAGGGGTGACGGTCGTGGCTACCGGGCGGGTTGTGGTGAGCGTCCAGGTGGAGGCTGCACGGAATTGGCGGCGGCCATGGTGCGATTCTGCGGCCAAAGCTTCCAGACGACTGAGGTAGCGACCGCGAACGACTTCTACCGCGACTCCAAGGGCTGTGAGGACACGGCGGGCGCGTTTGACGGTGGAGGTGCTCACTCCTGCACGGCGGGCGATGGTCTCGCGTGAGGCGGTCACTGAGCGCCCGGTTGCGCTTTCGGCGAGGGAGGCGTGGATGACGGCGACGGCGAAGACGGCTTCGGTGCTGATGGTGTGGTTTGTGCAGAGTTTCGTGCCGGTGGGGGAGTTGAGGAGTGTGCGGACTTG
>Ga0153995_1000181_pt1 | contig 12614 bp, 13 predicted proteins | sample TSNC079MetaG_FD_104678 | JGI IMG/M metagenome (GOLD analysis project Ga0153995, IMG submission 104678) | Attine ant fungus gardens microbial communities from North Carolina, USA - TSNC079 MetaG | ecosystem: Host-associated > Fungi > Mycelium > Unclassified | place: USA: North Carolina, Lumber... | reverse complement strand
GAAGACCAATGGCCGAACAATATCCAATCTCACAAAAAATCGGGTCCAAACACCCAAACAGTTAATCCAGCAAGTGTCGTTCGAAGTGCCTTTGAAGAAATGGAACGTATCCTCAAGGAGAAACGCGTTATGCGCGAGGGTGATGGACACACAATTGGTAAATCAGCGGCTTTAACGCTCATCAAGAACTGATCAAGCATCTCAGTGTAGTGTATAGACGCCCACAGGCGCGTTTCAATTGGAGAGAGACGTGGGAAGGAATTAAGTGGCTGTTGTATAGCAATCATTGATCTTCCAATAACAGTAAGCCTACCTATGTCTTCGAAGTATCCGCATCAAACGATGGGGAAGCCTGGGGATACGGATGTACTGCACGTGTGAATTTGAGGAAATCTATAATGAATTTTGATAATGAGTTCCCGAGTTCCCAGGCGTGATGTCACTATATCACAGTATCGCACTACACGATGGTTAACATCTATATAGCACGTAGCTCAGAATAGGGAAGTCGATCTAGCAGTTTTTCCATCACGGCATACCTGGAAACAATCGGCACTAGCTAGTCTGAGAAAATCTGAGGCTACAGATTGCAGTAATAGAAACCCTATTGTCAAAACCAACCAAAATGTGATAGCCTCAGAGTATGACAAATCGGTTAGTAGATGTTTCGATTGAAACCTGATCGCATTGCTGTACCAATAGCGGAGGCAATGGACAACTTGACTAGAAAAAGAAGTATCGATGGAATGATGTGGGAAATATTATCCATTCTGGTGACCCATTGAAGACTCCTATGGTCAATCTTTCGAGGCATGCCACAGTGCATGGACATTATTATTCCAGAGGCTTTCCACATCAGTTGAGTTTATATATGTTACCTACAGTCTATTACCATCACCAGTGGATAAAGTGCTGGTAACTACAGTGACCGACCCATAGTAATCATTTTAGTAAGCACTCAGTCTCAGCACATAACCGATGAAGCTAATCAATGAACTCTCTCTATGGGATTTCTTTTTAAAAAATTTTATTAGGTGCTTGAACGCAGTCCGACTCTATGAATTCAATATTGGTTAATGGACTTTCCTAAGATGGAAATATATTTCAATAATGCTTGCACACATAAAGATTGAATTCTTTCCTTGATAATTCTTTATGTACCCATTTGATTCATTGAAATTTTTAGTTCACACCAAGAAACCCTCCCATTTCTGTTTTGAGACAAACTCAAATATGAATCCAGTAAACCATCGTTTTTTTACAGGGATGCTATTTGGATGGAGGGTTTCAAACCAATATCCTCTAGGAGGTATACCCAAGATTTAATTTATCTCTACCGGGCTCAAAAGTACTATTCTCAGAGTATACTCCACCTGGAAAGTATGCTTTATCCCAAGAGCAAAGTACTTTTTATCCTGACATTAAGATACCTAAGAGCATTGCCGGGCCTCACGACTGTAATATCCATCTCGTCATCAAGATTTTCATTCTATTTTTATTCATAGCTACGTCTGTTAGTTACATCCGTTAGCTACTTCCGTGTATTGGTGAGTCTCGATACTATGTTCTAGGGTATTCAAACTGTAACTAGATTAACCTTTTCATCCCTGATCCTAGGTCCCAACGATCGCAATTTCTTTATTAATCCCGAAACACTGCGTAAACGTTAGAGCATACTCCTGGTAAGACCCTTGCCTTTGCTAATACTTTGCCTTCTCAACTGGGCTTAAGTCGCTATCATATCCACTCTCCATAATTGGCTAGCTCAATCTCCGGTCGTCACCCTCCTGTTATCTTGATCGGGCTGAGATATATTTGACTATGACTATCATTACAGATTGCATAGCTAGAATTGAAAATGACTGTCTTCGCCGGAGCCAGTTGTATAGCCAGTTGCAGTAGCTAACCCTGCAGTCTCTACCGGAGCAGGTTGCGAGTTGCGCCAACGACATACATCACGTGACGATAGCTTGTTTTGGATCTAGATTTCTCTCCCGCAACAAGCAAGCTATCGCTAAGACGCAGAGCCCGCAAAGCCCAGCGCTGGCAATGTATCAACACAAGGCGACATGTGACGAACGGATATGATAAAAGTGATGACTTACACGGTATACAAATTTATTCATAAATTACTTTTGAGATCACGCAATTTTCCGTATTTCCTTGCAATAAAGTTGGTTATCTCAAGTGCTGACAGGAAAAGAAGTGGCGTTCAGCACGAGAAACTTTAGGAACAAAGCTTAATGCCCACCGAGCTCGCGCGGGGCCTCTTGTGGTATCTGGATTGACACCCATCAAGCAATGCAGAAGTACTCTGAACTAGGCAACACCTACTAGATGACCTGCCTTCGATATCCTCACATTCGAGGAGTTCTTCGGCCTCACCCAAACCCTCAAGTGCGTCGATCCGGGGGGACCGAATCTGGAAGTCATTTCGTGAGTCTCGACAACACGGACTCAAAAGACAATGCTACTCACTCTGGTGCGCCAGGTTTACCAGGGACGATCCATAGAAGCTCAATCCTTTCATCCAAATGTTTCATCCGCTGGAATGTCTCAAATTGTGTGAGTGTGCCAGCAAAAACAACTGCCTCCTGGAGACCTGGCATTTTGAGCTTGGTGATTGGTCTTCCAGCAGGGCATCGAATATCGTAGAGTCCACATTCAACATAGATTTCGAGAACCTTTGGATCCCACACGCTAAAGAATGGGTTCTTCCTCATTCTCTGAAGAGCGTCTTGCCTGCAGATCAATGTCAGGATCAAACAATCACCAGATTCTTTGAAAAGCGTACTTCGATGGCCACGATTCACAGCGGTTGAGTGAACTAGAAATCAGCCCCGTAGTATGTTGGTCCGAGGGGCCCTCCTCTTGCCAGTCGTAGGGTTGTTTGATGACAGGATCGACCAGTACAAGAGATGAGAAGAGCTTGGGGTTTTCCAGGGCAGCGAATGTCCTTTTGTAATGAGATCTTATGGACTACTTTTGGTGAAAAGGTCGCGAAACTCACGTTGTACAGCCTCCATATGAATGCCCAATACCAACCAGTGTTCTATTCCCGAAACCATGCTTCAGCCTGTATTTGGTCTCTTCGGGGTCGACACGTCTAAGGTAAGTTGGTAGTGAAGCATCGGTGAGAGAAGCAGGTATGAAGTAGTGTAAAAAATTGAGAATATCGCGCCCATTATCTGCCCAATCAACTGCAAACTTGTCGTCATCAACAAGATTTGAGAGATAAGATTCATCATACGAAGGTACCCCAAAGAATCTCCATTGAGAAGTGCTGAATCACCATGTTGTACGGCTTCCCATACCCAGATCTCGTCCACAAGTCCTCCTGATGGTGAGTCCAAGACAGATTCAATAGTAGGCTCCCAAGTCTGGATAATCTATGAGTGATGTCTGTGACTGCAATAAAATTTTCTGAGTACTTCTTTCGGAAATCCGTTGGCATGTGCGAAAAACAATGTTAACCCCATTCCTTTTGCCCCTTTCCTGACATAACGATTCAAGCATAGCCACAAGAGCATCGGATGTCCAGATGATACGGGAGGTACGGCTAGGATACCCAGCTGACTGTGGAATCGTTCGTTCCATGCCTTGCGCTCAGCTTTCGATGAGTTTGGCGGCAGTGGCGGCGGCGTCGGAGCATAAGGGAGTGTCCGTAGATGTGCAGCAGGCACAATATGTGTCGAGAGCGTGAATTCCGAGGTAACCGGAAGTTGTCGAGGTTTGGAAGGCAATGATGGATATACAAGAGGTTCTGGAGGTGGATAGACTGGTATAGTTTTTCGGGGAACTATAGTTGGCCAGTGGTATGGCCTGACTGGGGGATAAGAGAGTGCTGCCATCGAAGTAAACGACTGACAACGAATTTTCAGAAAAAGCTGACACTGTCCGTGAATTGAGAATTCAGCTGATTTTAATGTCGGCACGCGCTCATATATCGCCGGCTGTACAACTGTGCCACCAATGATCTGGAGTCGTCACACTGTCGGCAGTCACGCTCGCATCCCAGACTCTGCGTTCGGCAGACCATTTTGACTCGGCGCTATGCCTTGTGCATAATTGGCAATGGACTTGTCAGTCACGGAGTGATGCGATGTTAGATAGAGTGAAACATTGGTATCTGGTCATATGTGCAACATAATGTCGGGGTTTTGAACAGATTCAACCGGCATGAGCTATTGGTTGAACTTGAATAAGCTCCTATGATGAAGGACAAACATGGCTTGCGCGAGAAGAACCGGCCAAAGTGAGACCTTGTACTGAATTGCATACATAATTATACCTGACAAAGCTTATTACAGTTATTTATGGAGCCGTGAAAGGCGTTGTCGCTTACCCACTCATTTTCCGTTTCTTATATTCTCCCATCTCAGAATTCCTTGGTATCAGTATTTTTCTTCAGGATTCGACGAGAGCTAGCTTCCTATCTCTTTCCGAAACGGTTTCTCCCATATGCTTACGATTTCTGAACGACATGATGACGAAATTTGGATCTAGTAAAAGAACAAAACTTGCTGGAGTTGGAGGCCCGGAAATAATACACGGGGTCACAAGCCTTGGAATTTCTGATGGCTTGGGGAGATGGTGTCAGGGATGGGGCCAACTATCACCGAATAGATGGTTGTCAGAGTACATTAAGGATTGGGTATGGCTCTTATCCTCGTTTCACAAATTCCTCCGTAGTTATCACCTTCATCATGCAAGCGCCCCAGGAATAAACAGAATGTCCAATTTCTTTCTCGGAAGATACTTGAACTTATCATAGTTTTCTGGTTTCTGTTATGCACCCATGCAGACTCTGTTGAAGCCGTATCTCTGTACAAGACTCTTAAGCCAGCAACTTCCGACAAGATGCATCAGCTCAACAGAAGAAGTACTTCCACCGCTCCTTGGGTAAGCTAATTCTGATCAAACCCAGAGCTGTTCAGACTGATGAAATTATCACACAGGTACCTATAGTCGCGACGTTGGGTGGCCTTATTGTGCTAGCTATCGTTATTACATGGTGGAAGAGGAAAAAACGAATTGCTAGCTCATTATGGTCTCGCCAATCGACGAGAACTGCCAGATGGTGGTGTTCGTGTCCCTTTGACTGCAGACGAGTTGGCTGGAACAATCAACAATAGTAGCCCCGCTCCTGCGCCAAGGTCAAGAAGAACTAGGCGACAACGGCGCACTCCTTCGCAACAGTCCACTCACTCATTGCCTGCGTATGCAAAAGAGCCTGGCGAACAAGAGTTGGTTGTGGCCCAGTGGGTTCCCTTCATTGTGATGATTGAAAGCTGTGCTCATTATAATTTTTATAGGGGACTACCAGAGGAGGATGAGAATATCTCCCAGCCTCTTGCTATCGTTGTCAATGCCGATGAGGACATAGAAAGCAGCACAGAAACTGATTCACAAACCCCTTCTATTCCACTTCAGAATGCTCCAGCCCAACTTGTCCTCCTTGTCGAGGGCGACACAGCTTGTGACTTGTCGGTTCGATCAGGGGCCACTGGCAGGAATCTGCGTCCTGCAAGCCCAGATGTAGATAGTACTTCTTCAGCATCAATCTTCCAGGTCGACAGTCACACCAGCCATAATTCTCCTGATCCCCGTGGGGAAGCTCCAGGGTACTTTGTGATGGGACAGGCTACCGTCAATCGTGCTTTCACTGCACCTGAATCACCCGATACTTCTGCAGCTCTTGTCACAGTTGGCAGCGGCTCGCGTCCCGCATCACCTCTGCTTTCGTCGTCTAGACGTTCTGGATTCCGTGCATTATTAGGTCGTACAGCTGCCTCGAGAAGTCACCGTGCCTATCCTGGGTCCTCTGGTTCAGGCATCTCTCTCACCATTGCTTCCCCAGAATCTCCTTCCCACATGCACAATCGGGGTGCATCGACTACATCCCTCGTTTCAATCCTTGGGCTCAGTCGGCAGAGGTCTTCCGCATCGCATAACAGCTCCCGTCCCAACTTGGTATCGCCTTCTATGATATCACTGAACTCGATATCTGCGCCACTGACCCATACGGCTGTTCGGACAGAATTTGCGGCATATCCAAGGCAAGGTCTGACACCAGAGCAGCTACAGTTGATCTCAAGTCGAGAAGGTCTCGCGAAATTTGGGCGTCCGTATGGTCCGGATGCGGTGGCGTTTGCTTCACTAAGTGTAATAGATTTGGTCACTGGTCAAAAACCTCCAGACTTTGAGGCTGCAGTTGGCGAGACCAGGGGTAGTGGGGTCCCTAGTGCAGGTGCGACGGGGGAACCTTCAGAAGGCACAGCCGGTGAGCCACAACCGATACCGGAATCTGTAGTGAGACCCGATCAGGAACATTTTCCTGCCGATTTGTCACAGTCGAGGTCACCAGACATTTCATCAACTGAACAGGACACGAATGCTACGCCGGCAGGCACTGAGAATACTGCAATTCATGATGTCCCAGACGAAGAGAAATCAGCAAAGATTTTGGTCGCAGTCCATAAAGGAAAGGCGAAGGAAATTCCTGCACAAGAAAACAATGATTCACCTGAGGAAAATAAGGACCACTGTTATATTAAGCACTTCGTGCCCGAGGCGTCTTCTGAAACCAAACAAGTGCCTACTTCAGAGATCAGATCAGATCTAGAAGCCATGTTTTCTAGCATTGAGGCATCGACAGCACCGGATATAGCCCTGCTGCTGCCCTCATTTTCCGCTCGTCAAACCTCTGCCACGGATTTTTCGAATTCCTCTTCGTCCATTCAATCAGCATCTTTCAATACCACGTCGAGGACAAATTCCTTGCAGCTGGTAGATCATGGCCAACCAAAATCAGGACAGTCAGCTCGATCCAGTTTAATGCCAGCACGTTCCAAGTCGCATGCAAGTCTGCTTTCGAATACCTCGATAACATCTCGTGGAACATTTCAAACGGCTACTGAAAGCATGAGGTCCCGAAAGATGACAAAATGGATGGGAACCACTGACGATGAGCACGAGGACGACTTGGGCGAATTTAGTTATGACACCGCTGACGATGGAAATACTACGGAAGGCGATGATGACAGCAGGCCTTCCACTCCCGTACCTTCACAACAAAACCGTGAGCTGGGCGGTGGAAGTGAATTGGCGGGAGTTGCTTCTTCTACGCAACTGACTCCTCTAGCGAAGAAGCAAGTATCGATTGTTACAATCACACATGGATGACTTGCGTAGATAATTATCTCGATCATTATAATTGCTTATCATTGGTTCTTCCCTGATGCTGGCAGGGATTTTATTTGATCTTCATGGAAATTTATATTCCACGTCTATACTTAATCCTGGAATTTGGGATACCAGTGCTGTCACTATACAAGTATGCTTGCTATTCGTCTCGTTTAAGTCACTTTTTTGTGATTGACGTTGTTCTTGAGTGGGACCTTTGGCGGGTTGACTCGCTAGGGATCAATTCGTTCGGATTCGGTGGTAGCCAGGCTAGGTGTGACATTGGTCAATGCTAGCGATTGGAAATTTAAACTATTAGTTCTGAACACTTTTTTTTGGGACCACGGACGTGATGATGAAATGAAAAAGTCACCAGTTTCTGTAATACAAAGAGTGCATTTGAAGTCGCTGGTTGTGACTTGACGTTTTTGGATGGAATCGTTGAGGGTAGGTAGGAAAGTTTGCGTACGGTCGTCTTCCCAGGGATGATCCAGTCGATGGATATGAGAAGATGAAATGCTGCTGCTGATGGGGGTTATGAAATCAGAATAGACAAAGGGACGGGACGGTTAAAGTGATCAGTAAATCAATAGCTGCAAATGTTCCTTAGAATCTTATCTACATTACATAATAGTCCCAATCATCTCCTTCCCCCCAACCTCCCTTCCAACTCACAAACATGACACTCGATATACTCCATTTCATCGATAACAAAGGAGGAAATGCATCAGAGATCAAAGAATCGCAAAGAAAACGCGGTGGATCTGTTGAATTGGTAGATGAGATTATTGCAATGTATACAGAATGGGTGAAAAGTGAGTGCCTTATCGTCTCCTCCACATTTTCGTGGCAATTTGTCTTTTTTGTCCTTGTCATTTCATTTAACTCGGTCACTGATCCCTCTTCTCCTTCCAGTGGATTACGATATCAACATCATGCGAAAAAAAGTCAACGAAATTCAGAAACAAATATCTATCAAGAAAAAGGTGGGTGTGTGTCTGTCGTTAACCTATGATTCATCATGATCTGAAAGAAAAGAAAATCGGATTGAAATTGGTTATCTCAGGCGAAAGAATCAGCAGATGATTTGGTCATGGAGAAAAAGCAAATCGACGCTGCAGTTGAAGCCAAGACAAAAGAGACAAAAGAGTTTGAAATTGTGATGAGGTCCAAAGCTTCAACTGTTGGTAACATCGTTGGAAAGAACGTTCCTGTCAGTCAAACTGAAGTAGGTTGTTTTTTAAACTATCATTTTTTTTCCTCCTCAAGGTCTTTTTTTTGTTTCATCGGATAGGATGATAATGCGGTGTTGAAGATTTGGGATCCAAATGATATCGAGGGTGAACCTCAAGTACGTCAAGGGATCATGCCTCATCATGAAGTCCTGCTTCGGCTCGATGCAATGGATCTTGATAGGGGTACGTCCGTTGGCGATCATTTATTCTTACTCGTCGTGACTTTTTTTTTGAAGGGGCCAAGGTTGCGGGTCACCGAGGGTACTATCTGATTAATGACGGTATCGACCTCAATCAAGCACTCGTTTCATACGGACTCGATTTCCTTCGAAAACGCGGGTTCAAAAAGATTCAACCTCCTTTCTTCATGAACAAGGAACAGATGAGCAAGACAGCTCAGCTCGACCAATTCGACGAGGAACTTTACAAGGTAAATATCCAGAGCGAAAGACCTGAAATGAAGACTCATGACACTCCAGGTCATTGGTTCTGAAGATGAGAAATACTTGATTGCGACGTCTGAGCAGCCCATTTCTGCTTATCACTCTGAGGAATGGTTTGAGAGCCCTGACACACAGTTGCCTATCCAATACGCTGGTTATTCGACCTGTTTCCGAAAGGAGGCAGGTTCTGCTGGACGGGATATGTGGGGCATTTTCCGGGTGCACCAGTTTGAAAAGGTTGAGCAGTTTGTGATCACGGATCCCGAGAAGAGCTGGGAGATGTTTGATACGATGATTGCGAATAGCGAGGCATTTTACCAGAGCCTGGGTCTGCGGTATCGTGTTGTTGCTATTGTTTCTGGGGCGTTGAACTTGGCAGCGGCACAGAAATACGACATGGAGGCATGGTTTCCGTTCCAGAGGGCGTACAAGGAGTTGGTTTCGTGCTCGAACTGCACTGACTATCGTAAGTGGCGTGATGGAGGGATGCAGTGGATGTGCTGACGGTTGCAGAGAGCAGGAGACTTGAGGTGCGATGCGGGATCAAGACGAAGGACCAGGTGAGGAAGGTATATGTGCACATGCTGAACGGTACACTGTGTGCGACTGAGCGGGCACTATGTTGTTTGGTTGAGAACTACCAGACGCCGGATGTGGGTTGGATTCAGTTGCCAGTTGACTGAGCGAGACTAACCAAGGGACTTCAGGGTGTTGTTGTTCCAGAGGTACTTCGGCCGTACATGGGAGGACGGAGCTTTTTGCCGTGGGTACGAGAGCTGCCCAAGGGACTGCAGAAGAAACAGGTCTAAATTAGGCAGTCAGTAGTTGTATGTCAAAAAAAGAATGCACAGCCACTGGACTGGGTTTGCTGAGTGCAATGCTTGTAAAGCGGAGACGAGCGCCGTTGCTGGCTGTGGTCGCCCTGCTTGCCCTTGGATCTCTCCTTGCTCTCCTCCGCAACAGAGGCTCAAAACCATGGGTTGCTGACAATACATCTGAGCCTCCCACCCTCGTCTTCCGTCGTACTGACCTCCAGAAGATTTGGCTCTGGGAGATTGCCAGCGGCCACTATCCAAGCCATGCCAACAGTCCGTCCCACCCTCCCTCTATTTTTTCAAGTTTTTTTCTCATTTTTACCCCAGTTCCCCTCCAAGTCGGCCTCAAACATGCTCCAGTCAACCCTGCTGTCCCCAAAAAGACCCCCGCCATCAAGCCCACTCGGTACCGCCCACCAAACACCCGCGACGTCATCACCGATACCACCGGCGCAGGTCCCAAACGCGTCTACCTCGATATACAGAGCCTGTCACCTGACGTCGCATACCCTCCTCGGCCGGTCCCTGGGAGCGTAGCAGACATGGATCAAGTCATGCGCCATTGTGACTTTGCCCAAAACAAGGTGCTTCTATCTTTCCATCTCCCTCCATGTGTCTGTCCTTATCAAAGCATCGCACAGTATGTCCGTGATTGCCTCGAGGTCCTCCGAATCGGTGGTGGCCTTGATAACGGCGAACGCTTGCGCCGTTCCAACCTCGATGATTGGAAATACATCTACGTAGAAGAACCCGATAATACTACTGAATCCATCCACTATAATGATCAACACGACGCTCCAGAGAACACCGCCAATATACCCCATCCCAAGGGCCTACGTCTCTCAAATGACCCAGACGCTGGACTCTCCAAGAAGCTCAATGTCGAACCCGAACATCAGATAACACTAGGTCCTACACTCAAACACCGTCCAGCATCAACTCTCTCTCAGCCATGTGATCCGGAAAATCCTCGTCTGTACCACATGTTTTGGACGGGTCCGTTCACCGATAAACCCTATCTCGCCATCCTCTCCTTCCTTTTCACGCAAAATACGGGTATTCATCTGTCTAAATGGCCTAGCGATGCCAAGGTCTGTCGTCCTCAGTTCTGGCTCTGGATCAATCCCGGTCCTGCAGCCGCCGTGCCCAATCCAAACGCGTTACATGATATGTACGAGCAGCTCAAGTCAAATCCTTGGGCCTCACCCTTCTTGCATCCCAGATTCAATGACGTGATCAAATTCAAGATGTGGAACACCACGGAGCAACTCGACGGCATCGATGAGATTAAACATGAGTGGAGGGCGCTGCAGGATAGTTTGTTCAACTCGGGTGGTCATGTCATCAGTGTACCACAAAAGAAGAAGAATGTACATACAAAACCTCCTCAGAAAGACGATCTCGATGCAACTGCGGCTGCTGTTCCTGCTGCAACTGGGTCAAGCGATGACGACGACGACGATCTCGCTAACCGCACTGGCTCCAAGTCCAGTTCATCATACGACCGACTCTCTGTCATTCTCTCTGACATGGCTCGTTTCGTCCTTTGTCACAGATTTGGCGGTGTTTATCTCGACGCGGATACAATTCTTCTTCGGGATTGGGAAGAAATTTGGGGCTGGAAGGGTGCATTTGCTTATCGGTGGTCACGATTGCCGAAATACAATACTGCGGTGTTGCGCATGCACAAGAAATCGGCCCTTGGGACGTTTTTGTTTAGGACGGCGCTGAAGAATGGGCTAGATTTTCATCCGATGACGGTGTCTAGGTACACAGCTGATGCACATCTGGAAGGGTTGTTGTTGAGGTTGCCGGATGCGTTGTTTGATTCAGCGTGGCTGAATACGGAAAATTATCAGAGGGATAGGCCACCACAACCTTATTTCACGGAGTATGAGTGTTATTTATTATGTATCTCGGGACGTGCTGACTGATCCACTATGTAGGTTTGCAGACTTTTTTGATACGCCTGCGCAGAATAGTGCAGCTCCTCAAGCTCTTGGTTTCCGAGGGTTTTTCCGGGGTGCTTATTCATACCACTTTCACAACTTTTGGTATGTTATTCGTTTCCCCTACTGGACACCAAAGCTGAGAGAGATACTTGTAGGTGGAAACCATTTGACCCGACACGGAATTATCCTGATTTGGGATATCGGTTTGAACTGGGAGAACGGAAAGTGAAAGCGGGGTTGATGAAGGAAAAGAAAGGTGGTGGGAGTCTTGTAAGTGAGAATGAGAATGAGAAGAGGGATTTAGATTGGTCGACTGTGTTGAAGAGGACGTTTGAGAGTTATATAAGAGGGGAGAGACCGAATATGTATGGAGAGTGGATACTGTGGTGAATTTTTTGTGGTGAATTTTTTGTTTTAAATATGGGTTTTTTTTGTTCTTTTTTGAATGTGGTTCGGTAATGCATGGTTATACTATTACTGTTACTGTGCCTTGATGTGTATATTGGTTTAGGTAGCCTGAAAGTAATATCATAAACTCATCATTCCCATGTGCTATTTAGCTCATAGCTGAGCTGCAAACTGTTTTTGCACACCTTTGTATTTTTCTGTGATAAGATCCAGACACGAGAGCTCCACGGAGTCCCGATAAGTTCCCGGGGTCCTACTCCAGGTTTCTCTTTTGACCGTTCTACTACTCCTTAAAGGCGATGCGTAAATGCTGGGTCACGAATACGCGTCAATTTGGCACTCGCAGCGTTTCGCTCAACTCGGCTCCTTTTCCCGAGTTCATTAGGTGGGCAGCACACTACCTGAGGAACTCAGTACGTCTGGCTTCAACTGAAATCAAATTTACCTTCCCTCCTCCCAATTTCGTCTCTTTATCAGGCATGCATTGTTTTCACCACATAGTCCAGGGGAAAAAGAGAAAAGATCTTCTTACACTTCGCCTCGTGGACTTGGTCGTGGACTTGGTCGTGGACTTGG
>Ga0153995_1000180_pt1 | contig 12638 bp, 14 predicted proteins | sample TSNC079MetaG_FD_104678 | JGI IMG/M metagenome (GOLD analysis project Ga0153995, IMG submission 104678) | Attine ant fungus gardens microbial communities from North Carolina, USA - TSNC079 MetaG | ecosystem: Host-associated > Fungi > Mycelium > Unclassified | place: USA: North Carolina, Lumber... | reverse complement strand
GGATCGAAAGATCGGCAAGAATGGTGAGAGAGATCAACGGCTTAGTTGGGGAATAGTTTAACGGTAGAACGACGGACTCTGACTCCGTTAGTCTTGGTTCGAATCCAGGTTCCCCAGCCACTTGATTTTGCTACGCTTTTTCCCTTTCCGAGCATGAACATAAAGAGACGGTCGGGCGCTTAGTCGGGCGACTTCGTTCTGCTTTCGAGCTTCCGGATTGCCGCTTCTCCCAACGCGGGATCGCGGCTGAGATAGTGCGCGTCGAGAATTGCGCCGACATCGCGGAGTGAATGACCGGTGATGGTTGCGATCTCCGCAACCGTGGCGCCAGCGATGGCGAGTCGGGTCACAGCCGTTCCTCTCAAGTCATGGAATGTCAGATCGACAATGCCGGCCTTGATGCAGGCTTTTCGCCACGACGAGCGAAAGCCATCCGGTGTCCACGGAACGCCGTCCATGTTCACCAGAATCACGGGGCTTTTTCTCTCTGTCGCATCAAGAACCGCCTTCAGCGGTGCACCGACTGGAATGCTGATGCGAGCCCCTGTTTTGCCTTGAAGGAAACGGATGGTCATTCCGTCATAGGCTGACCATGCGAGGCGCAGCAGATCGCCTTGCCGCTGGCCGGTCCAGAGCGCCAGCATAAGCGGCAGGTGCAAGTGCGGCGGCGCTGCACTCAAGAATGCCCTTTCGTCGGCGTCGCTCCAGACGCTGTCGTTACGGTTCGCCCGATATAAACGCCCGCTGCGCTCGCACGGATTGGCGGCTGTGATTCCTCTATCTCGGGCCCATGACAGGATCCGCGCTAGAACTTGAAACGCGTAATCAGCCTGGCGCCGGGACGCGATTGCCAGTCGGTCGCGCCAAGCAAGGAATTCGCCGCGTGTTCGACGATCGGCGAGGGCGGTCAAAGGAAAGTCCGCGAACTCCGCCTCGATCCGCTTGATTTGCTTCACGTAGTCGGCGCGCGTGCGCGGCGCCAGACTGCGGAAATCATCGCTCGCTTGATAGCCCTGCATGATCGAAAGCAGGACGCCAGCCGGCGGCTGTCGCTTGAGCTTCGCCGCCTCGTTGAAGGCGGCGACAAACTCCGGTGATCCGGGCGATCCAGGGAGACGAGGCCCGCCTTTCCACGCGTACCAGTATGTAACCTCGCGACCGTCAGCGAGACGCTTCCGCCTCGAATTGAGGCCCTTAAGACGAACGCGCATTTTGTTTCGCCTTCCATGCGTCGAATGGGCTATCGGGGGTTGGGGGGGTATTGAGCGCGGTGGTTACGACGCTGATCCTTCCATCGGGCGCAATATCGATCCGGGCGATTTCCAGCCCGGCCGCTTTCGTGGCCCTGACTGCCCTCGATACGTCGACTTGCTTGAAGGTGGACGGGCGAGCCATGCTTACATTTCCTCAGAAGCGAGAGTTGCGGTCGCGCCCGCCTTGGCCCCAAGACCCATTGACGGGCGCGAGGAGGGGAGGCTGGCTTTCCGTTGTTGGATGGACCGCGACATCCTCAAGGCAATCTCCTCGCGCCTAGCCGGTAACGCCGTTGAGGCGAACGCGTACGGTCGGGGAACTGCCGGAGGTTGCCAGCAGCGCCGCGCCAATCTTGGTGTTGCTCGACGCCGTCGAGGTGCACGCCTTCGTTGTGGCGTTCCAATAGACCGTTGCGCCTTGGGTGAATGTGTCGCCTGCCGTCTTGTCCAGATCGAAGACGCCTACAGTCTCAATCTCAACCGGCGTGGACGCCTCTGCCGCGATTGCTGCGACGCCGAAGAGGCTTCCGATCAGGACGCCGGCGCCGGCACTCAAACCATCGGCGGGTGCCGTTACGGACACGACGTTGCCGGGCTGCACATAGTTCCTCATGTCAGGTTCCTTTCGAGGAATAGAGTCGAACGGTGTGGACGCGGCCGCCTCGGAGCACGCCCAAGCGACGCTCCAGATCGGCGATCGCAGCGGCGAGTTCCGGATCCGACCGATACTCGGCTCGCTGCATGCCGCCGTTGCCGGCCTGAACTTCGGTGCTTTTGATGCCGCTCGCCCGTTTGGCTCGCAGTCTCTCAAGCTGTGCTTCGAGGACGGCTACGCTTTCCATGATCAGGATCCAGACTTCGAGCTGTACCAGCCGCGCCAGTCCACGAATCCCCCGCCGAAATCGAGGCGGACCTTGATCTTGACGCCGTCCACATCGAACCCGGCTTGGGTCTCGATCTGCGGGCCGGGCTCGCCTTCGAGATAGGCGTATTCTAGGCCGTCGATCTCGGCCGGGTCGGCTACCAGGTACCAGCGGCCGGTATCGGTGAGGCGCGGGTCGACGACCGGCGTGAGCTTCGCCGAGAAGACGTTGACGTCCGCCACAGCGGTGGCTGTGATCTGGGCGACGAGCGTCTCGGCCATCGTTTCGAGGTCTGGCGGGACGAGCAGGTATTTCGGCGTTACCGCGATCGGCTCCGATACCATGCCTTTCTGTTTGCGCATGGCCAGGCGTGCCGCCGCGAGGGCAGCGCTGCCGTCCAGAGCCGCCGTACCCTTGTTGCCGTGGTCGGCATGGAATAGGGCTTTGTTGTCCGCCATCGTGGGGCCAAGGCCAGAGGCGGAGGTCACGAGGTCGACGAGGAACTGGGCTTCGAAGGCTGCGGCGGCTCGGCCCATCCTGCGAGACAGGTCGGAAAAAGCGCCGAGATCGTCATTCACGAGCGCTTGCCGCGTCAGGCTGATGATACGGCCGAAGGTGTCGATCTTGTAGGATTCCTGCCCTTCGGCGAGGGCTCCGTGTTTGAACTCGCCGGCCTCGTTGACCTTCTCCAGGGTAGGGGCTTCCGAGAGCTGCAGGCGATGCTTGGCGCGGAAGTCGCGGGCAGTTGTCTGGCGTCCGAGCTGCCTTACGGCAGGCTGCGCAACCTTGTAGCTGTCGCGCAGTGTCCGGCCGACCGTGTCGCCGAGGATGAGCGGAAAATCGCTCGTCGACAGGGCCCGTTCGACTATCGAGGCGGGCGAAAGGCCCGTCGTCGAAATGCCGCGAGTACGAAGGCAGTCGCGGGCGACTTCGGGAATGGTGAGGCCGACATAGGAGCGGGCGGCTTCCGAGGGTGTGTGCCCCGGATTGGCGCGCGTGTAGAGGGCCTCGCCGATGGCGGATGCGCGCACGGTCGGATCGTTGTGATCCGTGCCTACGCTGATCGTGGTCGTCCGGAGTTGGTTAGTTGGCGCCGAGCGGGTCCGCATGGCGTCAAAGGCTGCGGAGCGAGCCGCCTCCATCGTCGCATTGCTGTCGATCTGACCATCGACCCAAGTCTGGTCGAGCCCGGCCAGGCTTGCGACAGACCGGATCTCGGAATTGACGGCGGCCCGATCCGCAGGCGCCGTCAGAGTGGGAGCCGCCGCGGCGGGCGGGTTCGCCGGAATTACCGGCGGGGCAGTAACCGTCATGGTCTCACCTCGAATGGTGGCCTGCGGGTCGGCGGGAATGGGGACGATGGAGAGCTCTACCGGGGTCCAGCGCGTCGCGGTTTTCACGCGCCGACCGCCTTCGGTGGCTTCCTTCCAGTCGTGGACGATGTAGCCAACAGAAACACCCCGAAGGTGGCCGTCGCGAATGTCTTGAATGATCGGATCGAGATCCGCCCGCCGGGACAACTTGACGATGGCGCGGGCTTCTCGGTTCCCGCCGACCGTCCAGGCTTTCTGAACGGAGCCCAAGACATCAGTCAAATCGCCCCGGCGGTGGCTATTGAGGACTGGTGCGCCGATGAAGGCAGACCAGTCCTGATCGAGTGCCAGGCGTTCGGTGTAGAGGCCGCGCGCGTCAAAGCGATCGACATCGGACCCGGTCGAAAACGTCACCTCAAAGGTGCGTTCATCCTGGTTCCAACTCGTCGCCGCGAGGGGGGCGCGTCGAAGGACTATTTCAGCGACCGCGTTCATGCAGCCCTCCGACTGTTGGATTGTGCGATCCGGTCCGCGTGTTCAGCGAACATGCGGGCGGCCTTTGCCAAACGATGAAGTTCGTCGCGCGAGCAAAGGCGCGCCATAGGGAAGGCGAAGCGCCAGAACTGACGCCATGCGGGGGCGATGAGGTCGGGCTTCATGGGGTCTCGTCCTTGACGTTCGAGCCGGCCGGCTGGTTCGACGGAGCCCCCATGCTGCTGAATGTGAGGCCCAGCGCGGTGGCGCGTACATTGTCGGCCGAGATCTCAGTATCAAGAGTCTCAAGGTCATAGCCGCGAGCGGCCACAGCCTGACGCCGGCTCATGAGGCCCGCACCGATGGCCGCTATCTCGGCCTCTGCGTCTTTCTTCGGATCTACCCATTCTTGGCGCGGTGTAATCCACCGAGCGCCGAGCCACAGCTCAGGGTTCCTTTCGAAGCCTGGGGCCAACAGCCGTCCTGACAGAATCTCGGCCATGACGAAGCGACGCCAGACAGGCCGGCAAAATTGAAACACCAGTGCACTGTGCTGGAGCGCTTCGACGCGTCGGCGAAATTCAACCAGCCCGGCGCGGATACTCGAATAGTTCGTGCCGGACAGATCCCCGGTCAGCGTTTCGTAGGGAAGGCCAAGCCCGGCCGCGATCTCGCGCGCCGTCAACTTGAGAAACTCGATCACCTCCTGGCCAACGTTTGCCGGATCTGAAAAGCGAATGTCCTGGCCGGGATTGAGCACCTTTAGCGTGCCCGGCTCTAATCCTCCATCAAGGCTACCCTGACCGTCGCGCTGCCCGTCGAAGCCGACAGGTTCGCCGTTCGGGTCGATGATGAAACCGGTAAGCAGCGCCGCCACTTTCTGGCGGACCAATTGCGCATCGGATGCGGTGTCATAGTCGGCAAGTCGCAGCAGCACAGGCGCGAACCAAGACAGGCCGCGCACCTGGCCCGGAACTTCTGGCCTGAATAGATGGCAGACATCCTCGGCAAGTAGCCGAACGGTGTCGAGACTAGTGCCGAGGGGCAGGCCCGGCCGCTCGCGGAAGACATGATAGGCAATGCGACGTCCCGTTGCCGTGAACTCGATGCCTGCGACGATGCGGGTACCGTTTCCAAAGTCCCGATGTGCAGCCGGGTCAATCTGTTCGGCGTCCAGCAGTCTAACCTTGAGCCGGCCGGCGTCGTCATGGCTCAATGCGGCAAAAGACTCTCCGTCGATCACCATGCGGCGCGCGGCAAGTGCCTGCATCGCATAGAAATCGCCGAGCCCTTCTGCGTCGGCCTGGTCCGTCCAGCGTTCAAAGGCCGCATTCAATATGGTTCGTACGGATTCGTCAGGGTGCGTCGACTGCGGCTTGATGCCGGTGCCGATGAGTGCAGACACCCAACCATCAGCTCCGGAGGCGGCAAGGGGATTGTTTGCCACCAACGCACGCGCCCGCTTGCCGACCGGCCCACGCGCCGCGATTTGCGAGGCGAGTTGGTTGGGCATGTCGACGAAGCCGCGCCAGCGCCGACCACCGCCAGCGGCGTCATAGCTCCGGCCGGTCGGCTTCGTTCCGGCGAAAATGCGGGCGAGGCGGGTGAGCATTTTGGGCTACTCGCGCTCTTCGCCGGGCTGGCCTGAAGCTTTGAGGTAGATCTCGTTCCAAGCTTCATTCACCCGATCGTGCAAGTTGTCGAGGCTGAGAACTATAGAGACATGCCTCTCCTTCTGAGTGATGGTCGCCTGAAGCTCTTCGACGCGGACGATGTCGCTATAAAGTTGACCGGGGAAGTAGATTGGCGCGCAATCCTCAATACCCACTCCCGGACCGCCGCGCGGGGTAGCGGGAATGAGGCGGCCGAGATATCCCGTCGAGATTACGAGAAACACCTGCGTGTCTTTTCGAAGGATGAGGTTCTGTACCTCGCGATAGATGTGCGACGCGTCAAATCCAGCATCGACGAGTTCAACCAGCGCGAGAAGCTGAACGGCATCCCGTTTGGTGAGCTCTCGTGCACGGCCGGGCACTCCCGGCTCACTTGGGTTGAAATACCCACGGCTGATCCACTGTTCGGGACGAGTCGCGTTGAAGCCGAGGGCATGGCAGAGAGGGCGAAGGCGAACGGTATTCATATCAATCTCCGACACTGTGTCAGAGAAATCTAATGCTGCTCCGACAGTGTGTCAATGGTTCCGGGTTTTACGCTCCAGGGGGGGCAGCCGATTGTTGTCAGGCATTTTCGCGTGCTTTGCGCGAGGTGGCCGACCAATTCAATGTCCCCGAGCCGTGTGGCCTCCTCAATGAGCACGCATGCTCGCTCTAGTATATCGAGCTCTGCTCGCGCTTCGCGGCCGCGCAACTCCTTGATTAGTAGTTGAATGCTTCGCTCAACGTAGGTTGCCGATGGATCAACAAGTGCGCTCGCCCGAGGGTAGTTTTGATATTCGGCTGTCTCAAAAACTTCCCTGACTTGTCTAAGCGCTCGGTACGCGTTTGCTAGGTCAGGAATGCCAATCTCACGGAGCACGCGGTTTGCGCTGGTGGCATTGCGTCGAGCGCCAACTTTGGGCTTCTCATCGTAATCATCGACGGCCAATAGTTCCGTGAATGCTTCGGATGCTTGCTGGCGTAGTAGCTGCGAATTGCCATTGATCGCTTCACTTTCAGACTTCCCAGGCCCGTAAACATGATCGCTGCCCATAGGGCCGACTCCTGTGATATAGGTCTCAACAGAATATGTTGATAAGGGAGGCGGCAGCAGCCGTCAACATAAAATGTTGATAATGACACCTGCGCAATGTCGCGCCGCACGCGCGCTGATTGAATGGACGCAACCACGGCTGGCCGAGGCTTCTGGCTTAGGGCTCTCGACTGTAGTGGATTTTGAGAAATCGCGTCGGCCGGTCTCGGACGCCTCTGTTGCCAGTATGCGGACGGCACTAGAGGTTGCAGGCGTCATATTCATAGATGAGAATGGCCATGGCTTGGGTGTTCGCCTCAACTAGGAATTGCCATGATCGCTAGCGGAATTCACGCACTAGTTGAGAAGTTCTTTCCTCGGGCTCTCAGCGTGGCTAGTGATGAGGTAAGGCTAACGCCGACGTTGCGATTTCGTCTGGCCTTCTATGATGAGCTTCGTTTTGATGAGCAGGGACGCCTCCGCTCTGTCGAGCAGTACAAGAAATTTATCGCTGCCCTGCAGGTGAGTGAGCAGAAACGAGATTCGGCCGTCAAGTCATGGTTAGTTATCACGTCTGCAATGTCGGCTGTGTTGTTCGGTGCAGACTTGACCATACCGGGATTGAACACCAGTCTTAAAAATCTTCCGGCTGCTTTGGAGATAACGACAGCCCTATCTATTATATGCTTTGTGTTCTTATTGATGGCCTTCCATACGCATCAATGTTATGGCGCCATTGTATCAATCTATAGTCAGGCAATTGCCAATGGAAGCAGTGTTGATCCTGATTACATAATGGCATCTGAAGTCCATAACGAATTTTTTCTAAAGATGTTTAGAATTCCTATGCATATCGGTGGTTTGGATACTTATTTACCTGGGGCTGGTTTCGAGTTCGCCTCCAAAGCGATAGCTGTTCTATTTGGCTTCCTTATAGAGTGTATCCTCATATTATACCTCTCTTTGGTATTTTATTCTGTTATCTCAACTGTATTTTCTGCATCAAATTATATAATACTTACTCTCTATGTGGTATTTGTTTGCACCGCTGTTGCCTTGTCCCTCGCTATACTTTTGTCTGAATTGGTCCAGTTTCGTTTTCGCAACAGATTCTATGTGCCTACGAGCGCTTCGGTTGTTGCGGAAAGCACTCCTACGGATCCATCCATTTCGATCTGAAGATTTTTTTAATGATGGTGGGGGCGGGCCCGAGCAATTGAGTGGCTGCCTGCTGGCTGTGCTCCAGGAGCTGGTGCTTCAGCGCAATCAGACCCTGCAGTGCCGCGTAGGCATAAACCCTGCAGTCCAGGGCTTCATTGCGCACTTTTGGGTCTTTCCGCCATTCGCGGATTGGTACACCCCGCCGCCAGCTTTTGATTAACCTTTCAGCGCCTAGCTGTCGGAAATAATCCAGATCTCGCCCCACAGAGAAGTGACAGTAGCCCGGCCCGGGTTCCTTGAGCCGAAGGCGATTTGTTACGACTTCCTTCGCGGCATCTACTCCTACGATATAGGGCGCCATCAGTTTCAAGCGGTCTTTGGGTTTCGGGGGGCGCTTGGGCCAGACCGGCACGCCAGCACCCGCGCGGCCCTTTATCGCCCAGACAAATCGGCCGCCTCGATCGCGAGCAAAACGATAGACGATCTGCGTGTGATGGCCTCCAGAATCGATGGAGACAGCGCGCACGGGCAGGTTGCGGCCGCTGGGGTGTTTGAAAGTCCGCATAATTTCGGCGTCGAGAGCATGCCAAACGGCTTGATCGGCCGGGTTTCCCCAAAGCACCGTGTATTCGATCGACCAAGACTCTTCACCTATGCCCCAGCCGACTATTTCGAGCTCTAGCCTGTCGCCCTGGACGTCTACGCCGGCGGTAAGCGTCACTACGCCTTCCGGCAGATCATCCCCCCAATCCTCGAGCCGCTCGAGGAATCTGGTCGCCTCTAGCGTTTCAGAATCCCGATCCTCGTAGGGCTCGCCTAGCTTGAGATTGGTCCACGTTTTGATGCGCTCCGGATCTCTCTCTGAGGCAAGGAAGTCTGCAGCAATTTCGCCCCAACTCTCGAAGGGCGAGTAAAGAGCGGATAAATGAAATCCCGCAGTGAGGCCATCGCTGTGGGCCGTCGCTCTCCACTCTCCCTTCGCCAGCATCGTGTGTTTGTCGGCTTCCTCTATGACGCCGCCACATTCTTGGCACACATAGTAAGCCTGCCTCGGCTGCCCCTCGGGCCATGAAACCCCACGCCAGCCGAGTACTTGGTAGGTTTCGCAATGAGGACAGGGGACAAAAAAGCGCCGTTGGTCGCTTTCGTCATAAGCCTTTTCGATCCGAGAGAGCCCCGCCTCTGTAGGGGTTGAGATTAGGAACACCTTCCGACGGCCACGGAATGTCACTGTTCGCTGGACAGCGAGTGCGACTGGATCTCCTTCTCCGTCGGCATCCGTCGGAAACGCATCGACTTCGTCTAGAACAAGGTACCGCGCGGGTGTAGAGCGCAGGCCTGTAGCAGAGTTGGCGCCTGTCATGACTAGGGCACCGCCTGGAAACTCTTTCATTCCGACCGTGTTTCCGGGGTCTTTGGAGCGCGCAGGAGATATCTTCGCGCGAAGTGCAGGCGTCCCTTCGATTAGCGGTTCAATGCGTGTCCGCGAGTTTCGACGAACCATGTCGATTGATGGCCAAACCGCAAGTATCAGGCCAGGAGCGTGTGCTATCCAATAGCCAATGGCATTCAGGCCGGCCTCAGTCCCGCCAGTCTGCGCTCCCTTCATCAGTACGACACGCTCGATCGGGGAGCCGGTCGAAAGGCAATCCATGATATCGCGGAGGTAGGGCACGCGGCCAGTGCGCCACATGCCAGGCTCTGCATTCGTTCCGGGCAGAATTCGATGACGATCGGCCCATTCGGTGACGGTCAGCTGTTGTTCCGGCAACAGGCCGGTGCGCCAGGCGGCATCAACCAGCTCGGCGGTGAATGTTGCGAAGTCATCCACGGTCGATATCTCCGAGCGGCACGCCCGCCAGCATGGTGAGCTGTTCACGGACGAGTCTATCCAAAGACGCCACGATCATAGAAAGGTCTCCGGTAGTCGCTCGGGCGATTTCAGGTGCTGCGCGATTGACCCAACCAATCCAAGCGTCGCGTTCGGCACGGGCTCGGCTCTCGATCGCTCGCAGCGTTGCCTCACGGTCAATGAGTTGTCCTCCCATGCGTTTGGCCTTTAGGCGCGCTATCTCGGCCTCGGAGATCTCTCGTGCAGCCCGGGGCGATATAGGGGGCAGCAACGCCTGCGAAGCGTCGACCGATGCCCGGCGGCGGTTGGGATCGACATTCTCGGCTACCCACGCGCGCCCGCGAGTCACGTTGATCCGTCCATTCGGTTCGAGCGGCAGGCCACTTGCGATGAGTTGAGAGACGCGGCCGGGCGTGACGCCGATCAGCTCGGCGAACCCCTTCTTGGAAAGCGTTTCAGGGGGCTTGGCAGACTCTGCGAATAGGGAGAAGCTTTGCGTTTCCTGCATGCTCAGGGCTCCCTCAACTGAAAAACTTTAGGGCTCAAAAGCACTCGCTCTAGCGAAATCCAGCGCTGCCTCTGCACCGCGGTGCATAGGGCAGGGAGGACCCAAGCGAGACAGGACTTCGCCCTATTCCCCTCGATCCTCCCAAATGGGACGATGATGGGACTACGGTTCATTCTATAAACCATTGAAATTGTTAGGTTTGGGAGCTTGTGGGAGGGTTGGGAGCTTGTTTCCATATGTATAAGAAGCTGGGAAGTGATGAGACTTAAGCCCGTATGCGCTCTAGGGAGACGAAAGATCCTCCCAATCCTCCCAACACTTCCCAATGCTTTTGAAATCAATGGCTTATGGCTTGGCGTATCGTCCCAGAATCCTCCCATTTGGGAGGATGGGGACGCATTCACCTGATTGGGAGCTTGCTGCATCATTCGTCCTCGCCGGGCCAGCGGGGAGGCGCGGAGGGAGATGGATCGAAATCCAGCTCGGACTTAGTGAGGCGAAGATCGATCCACCACATGAAGTTGGATTGGATCGACTGATGGCCCCGCTCCTTCATTGCAAGTGAGAGCCCGCGGGCAGACCATTCCTTTTCGCCAGCAGCTCGTGCCCAGGATGTGAAGACGCGGTGGAATACCGAGGCCTGCACCCTCTCGCCTGCGGCTAGGTGAGTAGCCTGCTGGAGAAAGCGGCCGAGAGGGTCTGAATCGCTTCGGTAATCAGCCGTGGCGTCTGCGACCACGCTTGGCACGCACAGACCGGCATCGAGATAGTCGCGGATACCATCGAGCAGACGATTGAGAATTCCGGACGCTTCTGCAGCGAGCTGCGCAGGCAAATGGCGATCGGGCTTCTCGACGGTAATTGACCAGGGAACTAGGACGACGCGCCGCCAGATGCCCTCATCTGTTCCCAGAATGGCTGGCCGATAGTTTCCGCTCATCGTCAGTTTGAAGGACGGGCGGAATTTGAAATAGTCATGGTTCAAGTGCCGAGCCTGGATCGGTTCGCCACCTGTGACGAGTTTTATCAAGGCCTCCGCGAGCTTTGCGCCCTTCTCTGGCTCGGATGTAAGCAAGAGGCGGACACCTGGCAGTAATGCTAGATCCGGAGTTGCTGCGCCCGCGTTGCGTCCCCGCCCTTGATCAAGAAACGTCTCGATCGGGACCGTTTCGCAGTAGTCGCCGGAAACGCGCGCCCAGGTATCGACCAGTGTGGATTTGCCGTTTTTGCCTTTGCCGTAGAAGAAGCAGAGCTTTTGCTCGCCGGTCTCTCCTGTAAGCGAGTATCCGCCCCATTGATGCAGGAAGCGGCGCATTTCGGCCGCAGGATGCACCTCGCCGAGAAACTTGTCGTATGCCGGGCACAAGGCATCAGGCTTGAACTCTGCGCCGGCGAGCTTGGTGATCAGGTCGGCGGGGTCATGCGGACGGAATACAACCGGGTCTTGGTCGCCGGCCGTGCGACGAATATCGATCGTCCCATTCAGGACGTTCAATTTCCATGGGTCGCTATCCAGCTCCGATGCCTGAACGGCAAGATAGGGCGCGGCATGCTTTGGAATCGAAGCCAGCTTTTGGGCGGATTCCGAAGAGCGGCCCCACTTAGCAAGCTTGTCGGAGAGGAGCACAGCTTCGCCTGATCGTCGCTCCTCCAAGACCACGTCGAGGTCAGTTCCTCGAATGGCAGCAGCTTCGCCCTGTATCGCACGCGCGACCTGGTGCACCGCGCGGACGACGAGATCTTCAGCCCCTTCCCGAGCCCAGCGCCGGCCGTCCCAAGCCAGCCACCCTACAGCTGAGACATGAAGGAACTTGCCCTTGTTCCGACGAGCGAAGCGTTCGGCGTTGCCAAGGTCGGTGAGAGGAAGGTGTGCCAGATCTCGATCCAACTCACCGCCGTCTAGCTCCACCGGACGCGACGGCTCAACCAACTGCGCCTGATCAATCAGGGCAGAAATGATCTGGCTAGGAGGTACGCGTTCCATCAGGTGCGCGGCTCCATCTGCAAGCAAAGGCGCGCATTGGGGAGCGCATCGGTAGTCGGGAAAGCGCTTCTAACCCATTGAAAAGTCATTGTGGCATTTCTCCCAAGTCGGGAGAAAAAGCGTAGTTAGATCAAATGTCGTTCGGGGCCTCTGACTCCGTTAGTCTTGGTTCGAATCCAGGTTCCCCAGCCACATCGCTTTTTCAAGCAAAATCAAATACTTAGAATGAAATATGTGTCGCCCTCCGGGGCTTACATGTCGCATCATGTTGCGACCGATTGTCTAGGTTTTCCAACGTTTCACATGAGGCGACGGCAAGTCCACGCAACATGAAACGCGACATGGGCCGGAGCCCTGCGTTGCCATGACGGCAATGGAGGTTTCGGTGCAGGTTGCACCGAAACTGGGTCAGCAGTTCGTGCAGGATTTGCACATGCTGGGTCCGTGTCACACGAATGCAGGTATGCGCGTCACACGAATACCCGGGCAGGGCTGGTGTCATGACCGTGGTCGGGTTCGTCACCGGCGCTGACAAACCATTT
>Ga0153995_1000179_pt1 | contig 12643 bp, 10 predicted proteins | sample TSNC079MetaG_FD_104678 | JGI IMG/M metagenome (GOLD analysis project Ga0153995, IMG submission 104678) | Attine ant fungus gardens microbial communities from North Carolina, USA - TSNC079 MetaG | ecosystem: Host-associated > Fungi > Mycelium > Unclassified | place: USA: North Carolina, Lumber... | reverse complement strand
CCTCACGTTCGAGGCGTCGACCGGCCGCAAGCCGATCCGCCTCCCCACGATCCTGCTGCACCCGCTCAAGGTCACCACGGCTCCCGAGGACTCGCACTTCGAGCCCGAGAGCGACCAGTACTTCGCCGAGCTCATCGCCGAGGACCGTCGACGCCGGGTGCGCCGCCGGATCTCGTGGACGATCGCGCTCGTCCTCGCCGTCGCAGCACTCGTCGGTGCGGTGTTCCTCGGTTGGCGCATCGTGCAGGACCACTACTACGTCGGCACCGATCGCGGCACGGTCGCGATCTACAAGGGCGTGCAGCAGCAGATCGGTCCGATCAAGCTCTCCGACGTGTACGAGGACTCCGACATCAGCGTGTCGGACCTGCCGGAGTACACCAGGGAGAACGTCCGGTCCACGATCAACGCGCAGTCCCTGTCCGACGCGCGCGACATCGTCGACCGCTTGCGGACCGCGGCCAGGACGGGCCAGGACCAGAGCGGAACCGGAGGCTCCGGCGGCGCGTCGTCCTCGCCGACCCCGACCCCGGGCCGCACGGGGACTCCGTCGCCGTCCCCCTCGGGTGATGCCCGATGACCGCGACCACCCCGCAGTCCTTCACCCAGGCGATCACGATCAAGCTCCGGGAGCCCGCGCGCGCCAGGAACCTCGAGCTCGTCCTGCTCGTCATCGCGTGCGGCATCTGCGCCGGTGCGATGGTCCTCGTGCAGCTCGGCACCAAGGGGAAGCTGTTCGACACGTCGGTGCTCTGGGTCGGTTCGACGATCCTCGGCCTCGCGCTGATCATGCACATCGTGCTGCGGATCGTCGCGAAGAACGCCGACCCGTTCATCCTGCCGGTAGCCCTGGTCCTGAACGGCATCGGGATCGCGGAGATCTACCGCATCGACATCCACAACGGCCTGTCCGGGTGGAACGCGATCGGCGTCAAGCAGATCGTCTGGACGCTGCTCGCGATGGTGCTCGCCCTCGTGACGCTCGTCGTGGTGCGGAACCACCGGTTCCTGCAGCGGTACCGGTACATCTTCATGTTCCTGACGATCGTGCTGCTGCTCCTGCCGATGCTGCCCGGCATCGGGTACGCCCCGGGCGGCGCCCGGGTCTGGATCCGGTTCGGACCGTTCTCGTTCCAGCCAGGCGAGCTCGCCAAGATCACGATGGCGCTGTTCTTCGCCGGGTACCTCGTCACCGCGCGCGACAGCCTGTCGATCGTCGGCAAGAAGTTCCTCGGCATGACGTTCCCGCGTGCCCGTGACCTCGGCCCGATCCTCATCGTCTGGGGCGCGGCGATGAGCGTCCTCGTGTTCCAGCGCGACCTCGGCACCGCGCTGCTGTACTTCGGCCTGTTCCTCGTGATGATCTACGTCGCCACGGCGCGGCTCAGCTGGGTGATCATCGGTCTGGTGCTGTTCGTCGGTGGTGCGCTCATCGCGGCGAGTGCGCTCGTGTACGTGCACGGCCGCTTCGAGCAGTGGCTGAACCCGTTCGACCCGACGATCTACAACGCGAGCACCCAGGCGAGCTACCAGCTCGTGCAGGGCCTGTTCGGGTTCGCGAACGGCGGGATCACCGGCACCGGCCTTGGCCAGGGTCGTCCGTACATCACCCCGGTCGCCAACGCGGACTACATCATCGCGTCCCTCGGCGAGGAACTCGGGCTGATCGGCGTCTTCGCGATCCTCGCGCTCTTCATCGTCCTCGCCTCCCGCGGCATCCGCGTCGGCTTCATGGCGCAGGACGACTTCGGCAAGCTCCTCGGCATCGGGTTCGGCTTCACGATCGCCCTGCAGGTGTTCGTCGTCGTCGGCGGCATCACCCGTATCATCCCCGTGACCGGTCTGACGACACCCTTCATGGCCGCAGGTGGTTCCTCCCTGGTGGCGAACTGGATCATCGCGGCGATGCTGCTGCGGCTGACCGACTCCATCCCCGCGGAACAACGGGTCCTGTCCGAGCGTGGCGACGCCCTCGGCCGGACCAGGAAGGGGCGTCGATGAAACGGCAGCTCCGCGGCGTCTCCACGGTCGTCGTGCTCATGTTCGTCGCACTCTTCGTGTCGACGACCTCGATCCAGTTCTTCTCGGCGGACTCCCTCCGCGCCGACCCCCGGAACTCCCGCACCATCCTCGACAGCTACTCGACGAAGCGCGGCGCGATCCTGGTCAACGGCACGCCGATCGCCGAGTCCACCGCGGTCGACGACCAGTACCAGTACCAGCGGAAGTACTCCAACGGCGCGCTCTACTCGGCGGTGACCGGGTACTTCACGATCGGCCAGGGCAACACCGGCATCGAGAGTGCGGAGAACACCGTGCTGTCCGGCAACTCGGACGACTCGTTCTTCCAGAACCTCAACTCGATCCTCACCGGCCAGGACGTCCAGGGCGACAACGTCAACCTGACGATCGACCCCGACGTCCAGCAGGCCGCGTACGACGCGCTCGGGTCCAACACCGGCGCCGTCGTCGCGATCCAGCCGAAGACCGGCAAGATCCTCGCGATGGTGTCGAAGCCGGACTACGACCCGAACTCGTTGACCTCGCACGACACCGCGAACGTCAAGGCGCAGTACGACGCGCTGCTGAACCAGTCCCCGACGCCGCTGCAGAACCGCGCGATCGGCGGCGACCTCTACACGCCGGGATCGGTCTTCAAGCTCGTCGTCGCGTCCGCCGCGCTCGAGGGCGGCAAGTACGACCTCGACTCCGAGTTCCCGAACCCCTCGCGACTGCAGCTGCCGGGGACGAGCACGTACATCAACAACGCCGAGGGCGGCTCGTGCGGCGGCGGCGACACCGTCAAGCTCCGCACCGCGATCCAGTACTCGTGCAACATCCCGTTCGCGGAGCTCGGGCAGAAGCTCGGGTACGACACGATCAAGGCGATGGCCGACAAGTACGGCTTCGGTGACGCGATCGAGGTCCCGATGAAGGCGACGGCGAGCCAGTACCCCGACGTCGACTCGACGGCGCAGCTCATGCTGAGCTCGTTCGGGCAGGCGAGCGTCCGCGTGTCGCCGCTCCAGATGGCGATGGTCTCCGCCGGCATCGCGAACGGCGGTAAGGTCATGCAGCCGTCGCTCGTCGACTCGATCACGACGAGCGACCTCAAGCAGGTCGAGTCCTTTTCGGCGAAGCAGTACAGCGACCCGCTGTCCTCGTCAGAGGCATCGGACCTCACCGAGGCGATGCAGAGCGTCGTCAACGCGGGGACCGGCACGAATGCGAAGATCGACGGGGTCGACGTCGCCGGGAAGACCGGGACGGCCGAAGGCGGAACGGGCGACCCGTACACCCTGTGGTTCACCGGGTTCGCGCCCGCGAAGGACCCCGAGGTCGCGGTGGCCGTCGTCGTCGGGAACGGTGGCGGACTCGGACAGTCCGGCGTCGGCAACACGGTCGCGGCCCCGGTCGCGAAGAAAGTCATGGAGGCGGTGCTGAACAAATGAGACCCACCAGCGGACTCACCTTCGGTGGGCGGTACCAGCTCTCGTCCCGGGTCGCCATCGGCGGCATGGGAGAGGTGTGGCAGGCGACCGACCTCGTCATCGGCCGGACCGTCGCCCTGAAGATCCTCAAGGACGAGTACCTCGGCGACCCCGGGTTCCTCGAGCGCTTCCGCGCGGAGGCCCGGCACGCGGCGCTCGTCAACCACGAGGGCATCGCCAACGTGTTCGACTACGGCGAGGAGGACGGCAGCGCCTACCTCGTCATGGAGCTCGTCCCCGGCGAGGCGCTCTCGACGATGATCGAGCGCGAGCACACCCTGCCCGTCGACAAGGTCCTCGACATCGTCGCGCAGACGGCCAACGCGCTCCAGGCAGCGCACGCCGTGGGCCTCGTGCACCGCGACATCAAGCCGGGCAACCTGCTCATCACCCCGGATGGCCGCGTCAAGATCACCGACTTCGGGATCGCGCGCATCGCCGACCAGGTGCCGCTCACCGCGACCGGTCAGGTGATGGGGACCGTCCAGTACCTGTCGCCCGAGCAGGCGAGCGGTCACCCGGCGTCCCCGTCGACCGACATCTACTCGCTCGGCATCGTCGCGTACGAGTGCCTGGCCGGACGCCGTCCCTTCACGGGCGAGTCGCAGGTCGCGATCGCGATGGCGCACATCAACGAGCAGCCACCGGCGCTCCCCGGGGACATCCCGGAGCCGGTCGCCGCCCTCGTGATGTCCTGCATCGCGAAGAAGCCGGCCGACCGACCCGCCACCGCCGCGAACCTGGCCCGTGCGGCACAGGCCCTCCGCCGCGGTGACGTCGCAGCGGCCACGGTCGCCGTGCCCGCCCTCGGTGGCGCCGGCACCGTCGCGTTCAACCCGCCGCAGGGGAACGACGCGGCGACCGCGCTGATCGGGACGCAGTCGGCGGGTGCCGTCGGTGGCGGCCCCCGGACACCGGGCTCGCCCACGAGTACCGAGGACGAGGAACCGAAGAAGAAGCGCGCCTGGATCTGGTGGGTCGTGGCGGCAGCGGTCGTGCTGGTCGCCGGCGGCGTCATCGCAGCGTTCGCGTTCGCGAACGGTGCGGCCGAACCCACGCCGTCCCCGTCGTCGTCGAGCGCCAAGCCGCGCCCGACACAGTCACGCACGCCGAGTGCGTCGCCGACGCAGACGCGCATCACGGTGAACCAGAGCGACTACATCGGCAAGAACGCCGACCAGGCGAAGGCCGAGCTCGACGCCCTCGGCTTCCAGACGAGCATCGAGGACGGCGACGCCGCACCGAGCTCCGACAAGCAGGGCACCGTCCAGTCGATCAGCCCGACCGGCAGCCTGACCGCCGGCACCGCGATCGTGCTGCGTGCGTACACCGCGCAGCCCACGCTCGAGGGTCCGGCAGCACCGACCGCCGGCACGGTGTCGACCGACGGCAAGGTGACGTTCTCGTGGAGTGCGTACGGGAGCTGCCCCGCCGGCTACGAGCTCACCGGGTACACGTACACGATCACGAACGGCACGGACTCCTCCGGCAACAGCTCAGGGGCGACCCGCGGCACGGCCGTCCAGGTCACCGCCGCGCAGCCGGGCGACGTCAGCCTGAGCTACGTCGTGAACTGCGGCGACCTGCAGTCGGCGTCGTCGGACACCGCGTCGGCGACGTACACGCCGACCCCGACGAGCAGCCCGTCCGCGACCGCCGAGCCCGGCAAGTAGCGGGCCCGACGGGGCCGCCGACACCGTTCCGGTAACGGTTCGCGCGGCGGCCCCGCAGCCAGCGTCTCACCAGGATGGGCTGTCGTACACTTGCCCCGACGGACATTCGGAGGAGTACGTGCCAGAAGGTGTGACCGCGGGGATCACGCTCCTCGCAAATCGCTACGAGATCGGTGATGTCATCGGTCGTGGCGGCATGGCCACCGTGCACGTGGGCCAGGACACGCGGCTCGGCCGCCGTGTCGCCGTCAAGCTCCTGAAGCCGAGCCTCGCCAACGACCCGGCGTTCCGCACGCGCTTCCGGCAGGAAGCACAGGCCGCCGCACGCATGGCGCACCCGACCATCGTCCGCGTCTACGACGCCGGCGAAGAGACCGTGACCGAGCAGTCCGGCGCCGAGGTGCAGGTGCCGTTCATCGTCATGGAGTACGTCGAGGGCCGCCCGCTGAGCGAGGTCATCGGCGACGGACCCGTCGAGCCGGACGAGGCCGTCCGCCTCACGAGCGGCATCCTCACCGCGCTCGAGTACTCCCACCGCGCCGGCGTCGTGCACCGCGACATCAAGCCCGCCAACGTCATGGTGACGGCCACCGGGCAGGTCAAGGTGATGGACTTCGGCATCGCCCGCGCCATCACCGACACTTCGGCCACGGTCGCGCAGACCACCTCGATCCTCGGCACCGCGTCGTACTTCTCCCCGGAGCAGGCCCGCGGCGAGACCGTCGACGCGCGGACCGACCTCTACTCGACCGGCATCGTCCTCTTCGAGCTCCTGACCGGCCGTCCGCCGTTCCTCGGGGACTCGCCCGTCGCCGTCGCCTACCAGCACGTCAGCGAGCAGCCCGTCGCCCCGTCAACGATCACCCCCGCGGTGTCGCCGGCGCTCGACGCGGTCACGCTGCACGCCCTGGTGAAGGACCGCACGCGCCGGTTCCAGAACGCCGCCGAGTTCCGCCGCGACCTCGAGCAGGCCGCCGCCGGACAGGTCCCCGCGTCGACGAAGAAGCTGCAGCAGAGCGCGAACGACGCCTCGACCGTGCTGTTCGGCGTGAACCCGCGGACGACCTCCAACCCGGAGGTGGCGTTCCGCGAGCTCGACGACACGCAGGAGCACCGTCCGCAGCGCACGCAGAACCGTCCGCCGGTGGCGTGGATCTGGGTCGGCATCGTCCTGACGATCGCCGTGATCGCCGGTGTGATCTTCTGGGTCGCGAACCTGCAGCCGGGTCAGGCCCCGGTGTCGTCGTCGGTGAGCGTGCCGAACGTCGTCGGCGCCACCTACGACTCCGCCGCCAAGGCCCTCGACAAGCGGGACCTCGTGCCGGTCAAGGTGGAGCAGAACTCCGACAAGGTCGACAAGGGGTCGGTCATCCGCACCGAGCCGGGATCCGGCACGAACGTCGCCAGACAGCAGAACGTGCGTGTGGTCGTCTCACTGGGGCCGGAGCAGATCGCGGTCCCCGACGTCGCCAACCAGTCCCAGGACGCCGCACAGCAGGCGCTCGAGGCCGCTGGCTTCGCAGTGGGGGCGGTCAACTCGACCTACTCGCCGACCGTGCCAGAGGGCACCGTCATGTCCACCGACCCCGCGGCGAGCTCCTCGCACACCAAGGGCACGGTCGTGAACCTCACGGTGTCGAACGGCCTGGTGCAGCTCCCGGACGTCACGCAGCAGCCGTTCTCGACCGCGAACTCGACGCTCGCGAACCTCGGTCTCACCGTGAAGCAGCAGGCGTCCTACTCGTGCACCGGTGGCACGGTGACGCAGCAGGACCAGCCGGCCGGCGACATCGCGCAGGGCAGCACGGTCGTGCTCACCTACTGCGCCGCGTCGAACCAGCCGAGTGCCCCGGCGACCCCGAGCGGCGGCGACGGTGGGGACGGCAAGGACAACGGGGGCGACGGCGGCGACGGCAACTGACCGCCGGTCCCGACCAACCGTTGGTCCCGACCGACCTTGGTCCCGGCCGACCGCCGGACGGGAGGCACGGTGCCAGCCCGCCACGAGCCTCCAGGCCGACCACCGGCCGCGTCCACGGCCCGGGTGGGCCGATCAGGTCAGGTGACCGATCGCGGGACCGCTCAGGCGCGGTGCGCCGCGATGAGCGGGCCGAGGCCCGCTGCGCGCTCGGCAGCGCCGGAGAGTCCGGTCGTCTCGAGCCAGTTGCCGACCATCCGGTAGCCGCCCTCGGTGAGGACCGACTCCGGGTGGAACTGCACGCCGTAGACCGGGGCGTCCTGGTGCTGGACACCCATGATGACGCCGCCGCCGGTCCGCGCGGTCACGGTGAGCTCGTCGGGGACGGTGCCGTCGACGATCGCAAGCGAGTGGTACCTGGTCGCCGTGAACGGGTGCGGGACGCCGGCGAAGAGGGTGCTGCCGTCGTGGTCGACCTGCGAGGTCTTCCCGTGCATGAGCTCTTCGGCGTGGGTCACCGTGGCGCCGAGGGCTTCGGCGATCGCCTGGTGGCCGAGGCAGACACCGAGCAGCGGCTTGTCGCCTGCGATGGACGCGTGGACGGTCGCGATCGAGATGCCGGCGGCTGCGGGTGTGCCCGGGCCGGGAGAGAGCAGGACGCCGTCGTACTCGGCGATCCGGTCCGCGATCTCGGACTCGGGGAACGCGTCGTTGCGCACGACGTCGGTTTCCGCGCCGAGCTGCTGGACGTACCCGTTCAGCGTGTAGACGAAGCTGTCGTAGTTGTCGACGACGAGGATCCTGGTCATGGTCGGTTCACCGTACTCGTGGGGGTCGTGTGCAGGCTCCGTGGAGCCTGTGCACACACATGTTCACGGTAGGATACCGGCCATGGCCAAGGACAAGGACCGCACCAAGCCCGCCCGGAGGACCCGAGCCGACTCGGTCGACACGGCGGGCGACCAGCCCAACCCCGTGTGGTTCAAGCCGGTCATGTTCGGCTTCATGCTCGTCGGACTCGCCTGGGTGATCGTGTTCTACGTCTCGCAGGGCACCCTCCCGGTTCCCTCGCTGAACTCGTGGAACATCCTCATCGGCTTCGGCATCATGTTCATCGGCTTCCTCATGACCACTCGCTGGCGCTGACTGCCCGGCTTCCGCGTCGTCGAACGCCCGCTGCACCGATCGGTGCGGCGGGCGTTCTCGTTTTCCACAGGCCGCTGTGGGAGCAGCGCGGTTTCCCCCCGTTCTCCACAGTTCGTCGAGTTCTCCACACGCTGTTCCACACCCCCTTCCCGGAGTTATCCACAGCTGAATCCACAGTGGGGATAATCACACCCGTGTAACTCACCAAGTTGTCCACAGGTACGAAAACGCCCCGCCACTCCGAAGAGGGACGGGGCGTTGGATGCTCGTGCGGTCGATGCGCTTCAGTTGAACGCGATCGCGTACCCGACGTACGCCAGGACGACGATCAGCACCGCCTCGGCGACGAGCAGGGTGATCTGCAGACCGCGCTTCCGGACGTTCCGGGTCTTCGCGAAGATGTACCCGGTCAGGAAGCCCGCAGCGATCCCGCCGATGTGCGCCTGCCACGAGATGTTCGTCCCGGGCAGGAACCCGATCAGCAGGTTCAGGCCGATGATCACGAGCAGCGAGACGGCGTTGCCACCGAGGCTGCGCTGGATCATGAAGAAGGCGGCGAACAGGCCGAAGATCGCTCCGGAGGCGCCGACGACCGACGTCTGGGGAGCGAGCAGCGTGACGGCCATCGACCCAGCCAGGCCCGAGATGAAGTACAACGCCAGGAACCGCCAGGTCCCGAGCATGTTCTCGAGCATCCTGCCGAAGATCCACACCGCCCACATGTTGAACGCGATGTGGAAGAAGCCCGAGTGGACGAACAACGACGTGACCATCCGCCACGGCTGCGTCGGCAGGTAGTAGGCGTTGTAGCCGAGCAGCTGGGTGAGCGCCCGGTTGGACACCTGGTCCAGCAGCCAGATCACCACGGAGACGGCGACGATGACGACGGTCGCCTTCTGGTCGAGCATGGCGAAGCGCCGCCGCGCGACCGTGACCCTGCTCGGGGCTCCGGACGCGCGGCGGTTCGCCGTGAACTGCGCGCGCTGTTCACGCACGCACTCAGGGCAGTGCACCCCGACCGCCGCCGGCGTCTGGCACTCGGGGCAGATCGTCCGCCCGCACCGTTGGCACAGGACGAAGCTCTGCCGGTCCGGGTGCCGGTAGCAGTAGTTGGCCGGGTTGTACGCCTGGTCGGTCAAGGTCAGACGGACTCGACGTCGATGCTGTTGATGACGACGTCCTCGAGCGGCTTGTCGCGGCCGTCCGTGGGGACGCCCTCGATCGCGTCGACGACCGCGCGGGACTCGTCGTCGGCGACCTCACCGAAGATGGTGTGCTTGCCCTGGAGCCACGGCGTGGCCACGGTCGTGATGAAGAACTGCGACCCGTTGGTGCCGCGGCCGCCCTGGATACCGGCGTTCGCCATCGCGAAGATGTAGGGGTTCTGGAAGGTGAGCTCGGGCGAGATCTCGTCGTCGAAGCGGTAGCCGGGGCCGCCGATGCCCTGGCCGAGCGGGTCGCCGCCCTGGATCATGAAGTCCTTGATGATGCGGTGGAAGACCACACCGTCGTAGAGCTTGTCCGTCGAGACCTTGCCGGTACCCGGGTGGGTCCACTCCTGCTGGCCCGTCGCGAGGTCGACGAAGTTCTTGACGGTCTTCGGAGCGTGGTTGCCGAACAGGTTGACGCGGATGTCGCCCTTGTTCGTGTGGATCGTTGCGACAGCGGTGTGCAGAGACATGTTCCGATTCTCGCATGCGTCCGCTGCGTACAGACGGTACCCACAGGTGAGGCTCCGTGACCTGTCAGGTGCTCCGGTGGCAGGATGGGTGTCACGCCGTTCCGATGGAGGTACCAGATGACGACGATCGAACTGCCGCGCAAGCGCCGGAAGCAGATCAAGAAGCTCAAGGGCCAGACCGCCTCGCTCCTCGGTGAGCAGCGCAAGGTGCTCGAGCACGCGAACGCGATCCTCGCCGAGGCCCGCTCGAACGCAGCCGATGCTGCTCGCAAGGACATCGCCCCCCGCGTCCAGCACGCGATCGACAGTGGGATCCGCCCGGCTGTCGCGACGGGCGTGCACGCAGCGACGTCTGCCGCGCAGAACGCCTCGCACCGCTTCCAGTCCGAGGTCGTCCCCGGCCTCGTGTCCACTGCGGGATCCGTACTGAGCGTGGTCGACCTCGCGAAGGACCCCCGGGTCAAGAAGATCGTGAAGGACGCCCAGAAGAAGGGCAAGAAGGCGAAGAAGGCTGCCGCCAAGTACGTGCCGTCGCAGCAGAAGAAGGGCATCGGCTTCGGCGGAGTCGCCCTGATCGTGGTGGGTGTGGTCGCCGTCGCCGGTGCCGCCTACGCCGCGTACCAGACGCTGCGCGCCGACGACGACCTCTGGGTCGCCGACGACGCCGACTCGGCGGACAAGTCCGCCGCCTGACCTCCCGGTTCGTACGAAGGGCCCCGGCACACGCCGGGGCCCTTCGTCGTCCGCGCCGGCCCGGTGTCCGGGCGTGAGGGCGTCCGGGCGTCCGCCCGCGCGACGCCGTCCCCAGCGGTCACGACACCCCGCTCACGTCCACCGACTGGTCGCATCCAGTCGCTGACCCAGGCCCGAACCGACGGTTCCTGACCAGTCGAGGGTGTCCCGGCGGGGAGTCGCGACCACTCGCCGCGTTGCGGTGTGGGGGGACGACGGACGGGAGGCTCGTGGCGGCCCGGCACCGAGCCTCCAGTCCGCGACAACGAACCACGCACCGGACGGCCGCGCACAAAGGACCACGCACCGGACGGCCGCGGCACGCGCCGACCCGGCCATCGCGGAGCGGCGCGCCGGAGGCGTAGACAAGCACGACGACCGAACAGTCAGCGACGTCGCGCCGCAGGGGCGGCGGCGGGGATGAGATTGTGGAGCCTGGGAGAATCGAACTCCCGACATCCTGCTTGCAAAGCAGGCGCTCTACCAACTGAGCTAAGGCCCCCGGAAGGGGATGGTGGGGCTACAAGGACTTGAACCTTGGACCTCTTCGTTATCAGCGAAGCGCTCTAACCGCCTGAGCTATAGCCCCTCAGACCGGATGAAAGCCTACCGTACGAATCCGTCGGAACGAAATCGAGCGGGCGGCCCATCCGGACCGGGTGTGTCAGTTGTTCGTGAAGCCCACGAGCAGACCGCCCGTGATGCGCACGCTGAGGTTGTACAGCACGCTCACGATCGCGCCGAGCACGGTGCCGACGACCACGTTGAGGATGCCCACCACGATGGAGAACCCGAGCACCTGGCCCAGCGAGAACTGGTCCATGATCGAGTAGTTGTTCTGCCCGGTGACGTCCTTGAGCAGGGCGTCGACCTGGGTGAACACCCCGGTCTGGTTGAGGATGACCCACACCAGCGCCGTCGCGACGACGATCACGATGCTGCCGGCCAGGGCGATCAGGAAGCTGAGCTTCACCATCGACCAGAAGTCGACGTACACGAGCCGCAGCCGCACCTGACGGGTGCCGACGGGCCGCTTCGCCTTCTTCTGGAGCTTCTCGGCGACACTACTCATTGCTTGACTGGTCCTCTCCGGCCTCGGGCTCGACGGGGTCGGCGGCCGCTTCGTCCGGGCTGACCGACTCCACCGGGCCCGCGGGCTCGATCTCGGCGTCGTCCTGGTCGTCCAGGTTCCGCTCACTGTTCCGGGCCACCGCGATGATCCGGTCGTTCTCCGCGAACCTCGCGAAGACGACGCCCATCGTGTCTCGACCCTTGGCAGGGACCTCGGCCACGGCAGACCTTACCACCTTGCCCGACTGGAGCACGACGAGCACCTCGTCGTCCTCACCGACGATGAGAGCACCCACAAGGTCGCCTCGATCGGCCGCCAGCTTGGCCACCTTGATGCCGAGTCCACCACGGCCCTGGGTGCGGTACTGGTCGACGGAGGTGCGCTTGGCGTAGCCGCCCTCGGTCATGACCCAGACGAACCCGTCGTCGGAGACGACCCGTGCCGCGAGCAGCGAGTCGCCGTCGCGGAAGGACATGCCCTTCACGCCGGAGGTCGAGCGACCCATCGGGCGGAGGGTGTCGTTCGTCGCGGTGAATCGGAGCGACATGCCGTGCCGGGACACGAGGAGCAGGTCGTCGGACTCGTCGACGAGCAGCGCCGAGCGGAGCTTGTCGCCGTCGCGCAGGTTGATCGCGATGATGCCGCCGGTGCGGTTCGTGTCGTACTCGGTGAGCGCGGTCTTCTTCACGAGACCCTGCTCGGTGGCGAGCACGAGGTACTGCGCCGCCTCGTAGTCGCGGATGTCGAGCACCTGCTGGATCTGCTCGTCCGGCTGCATCGCGAGGAGGTTCGCCGAGTGCTGGCCCTTGGCGTCACGCCCGGCTTCCTGCAGCTCGTACGCCTTCGCACGGTAGACGCGGCCCTGGTCGGTGAGGAACAGCAGCCAGTGGTGCGTCGTCGTGACGAAGAAGTGCTCCACCACGTCGTCGG
>Ga0153995_1000178_pt1 | contig 12644 bp, 17 predicted proteins | sample TSNC079MetaG_FD_104678 | JGI IMG/M metagenome (GOLD analysis project Ga0153995, IMG submission 104678) | Attine ant fungus gardens microbial communities from North Carolina, USA - TSNC079 MetaG | ecosystem: Host-associated > Fungi > Mycelium > Unclassified | place: USA: North Carolina, Lumber... | reverse complement strand
TTGCGCCGGGGTTCCGGGACCGGATCGTGGGCGTCCACGTGCGCAATGTGCCGCAGATGCAGGCGTACAACCCCAACTACGTGGGCGGCGACATCTCCGCGGGGGCGAACACTGCGCGGCAGATCATCGCGCGCCCCCGGTTCGGGCTCGACCCCTATGCCACCGGCGCCCCGGGCGTGTACCTCTGCTCGTCCGCGACTCCCCCGGGCGGCGGGGTCCACGGGATGGGTGGGTTCAATGCCGCGCGGGCGGCGCTGAAGGCGCGGGGTTGAGGCGTCCCCGATGGGGACGACATTTCGGACACACGTGAACCCATCGTCACGGTCCAAGGAAACGGAGAACTTCTGTCGGACACGCCCGATACACAAGCGGGCCGTAATTCGAGCACGCCTGCGTTCCGGCCGCGCCTCTGAACAAGAGGTTGAACTGACCCTGTTTGGCGCTGGCTGGGTCGCTTCAGATAGCGACCGCTGGCGAGAACGACTGGCATTGGTCCACATCGACGACGAATGGAAACTCGCAATACCATCGACATCAAATTTTTACGGTCGAACTCCTGATCCCCGATGCGCTTCCCAGGTTCTCAGCTCGGTTCAACCCTGCAGTCTTGCGGCCGAAGGAATGGCTTCACCGCGGTGCAGATGGATACGAGATTTCGCACCTTCACAGTGATCGAACCGGATCACGAAGGTAGAGCCGACCCTACGTCGCCATGGCCACTTGAATATTTAGACTCCCACCATCGGTGAAAAGCGTTTTGAGTTCGAACCGTGGGTCGTCGTTCCCGTTGGCGACATCGCCGTACTAGATGCGCTACCCAAAAAGCCAAAAAGGTTGCGAAAGAGGCGGTTCGAGCTGTCGCCGCCGAGATCGTCGAGTACGAAGGACCCATCCAGATCGATCGACTGGCCAGCCTCACCGCTCAATCGTTCGGAGTGCAACGCCTCCATGCCGCTGCTCGAAAAAACTCGCCTACCAGATCACACAACTCGGATACCAGAGCGAGGACAAGTTCGTCTGGCCCAACCACATCGACAGAACGACATGGGCGTAGTTTCGCCTAAATGCAAGTAGAAGCACCCGCCGTTTCGACGAGGTCAGCCCGGTGGAAATCGTAAACACCGCCCGGTTCCTACTTCGTGAAGGACCAATGGATATTGACCAATTAGAAACCTCCGTCCTTCAGACATTCGGGCGCAAACGACGAACCAAGATGATCAAGATCATCTACAAAAATCGCTGAAGAACGCGCAGTCCCTTGGCGTCCTCAAAACAGAAAACCACCAATATATTGGTGGATAGGGTTCCGCGTAGCACATCATCGTCAATACCGCTCTCGATGACCCAAAGGACATCCTGCACGTTCACAACCGCAGAAACTAGTTTTCTCGACCGAGTCCACTCCCTCCATGAAAACTTGACATCAATACATATCAACTCTGTCGGCGGCCTTCGATACGCTTGCTCAGTGCCCGATGAAGATGAGAGTGCGTTCGACGACAACGCTCGACGAGAAGTTATTCGAGACGAGCTGAAGCGTCTCGAAGAGAGCTCGATGTATTCGTCTCAGGGGCAATTCGAGCAAGCCAAACAGTGGCGCAGCGTCAATCTCGGGCTCGGGACTCTCACGAGCCTTCTGGCAGCCGTGTCTGGTGCCACGGTTTTATCGGATATGGGGTACGCGGTAGTCGGCGGCATCTTGGCCTTGGCTGCAGCAGCAGGAAGTGCGATCTTGACGACGCTTAACGCATCTCACCGAATGAACCAAGCTTCCGCGGCAGCGAACGCATACCTTGAGATCCAGACGGCGGCCCGACAGGCCCGACTTATCGACGTCCCTGGGCAGGACGTAGACGAGGCACGGACGATCTTGGCGGAACTGACTGCTCGACGTGATGAGCAGAACAAGACTGCCGAAGTCATAAACGGTCGGGCTAGAAAGAAGGCCCAAGACAATATTGGTAGCGGCGGCCAAGTTTACGCGGTAGATGAAAGCTCGAATCAATCCGATACAGAACACTGAGGAAAAACGATGGCGAGAACAGTTGATCAAGGGTTCGACATATTCATGTCGAGCCTTACACCGCTGCCCAGTCAGCAATCTGCAGCATCATCCCACCGCGCGAGCATCGAAAAATCATTGCGCAACGCCCTTGATGTGTCGGCAGTTTGGGAGACTGGCTCGTTCCATCACGGCACCGGCATACGCGGACATGCAGATATCGATCTCCTCGTCAGCTTGAAGGACAAACCAAACTCTTCCGACACCGCCTTAAGGTGGGTTCGGGACGCTCTGACTGCATCTTTCCCTTTCACTACGGTACGCACGAGTAGGCCCGCCGTTGTTGTTGAGTTCGCAGGTGGAGCGGAGACCATCGAAGTCATTCCTGGTTTTCTCACTGGTCGCGGCAACTCCGATACCCTCGTATACGACATCCCGGCCGCTGATAGCGGGTGGATCGACACCGCGCCCAGAGCACACCTGGACTATGTCAACGAGTGCAACAACCGCGATGGCATGAAGGGTGCCGCCAAGAAGCTCACCCGACTGGCGAAGGCCTGGAAATACTACAACAACGTTCCTATCTCATCGTTCTATCTGGAAATGCGTGCAGCACAGTACATCACCACACAGTCCACTTACGTCGCTGTGTGGGATATCTGCGGTCTTCTTGAGGATCTCAATTCCAAACAGCTCGCTGCAATGAACGATCCCAAAGGGTTCTCCGGGAGATTCCACCCATGTTCGAGTGAAGCTCGGAAGATCGAGGCCCTCTCAAAACTGAGTACTGGAGCCAGCCGTGCCAGAAAGGCCCTCGATGCCCATAATGCAAACACCCCGGCGGCTTCCTTCATCTACCTCGACTTGCTCTTCGGTGGAAATTTCCCTTCCCGGTAATGCAACTGTGCATGGATTTCTGCCAAAATCGGGTCCATGTCCGATTTTGGCGCGGCATCCCCTCATGCCATTATCTCCGCTCCCCGGGTAAAAGTGATCGCGGCAGCCCCAATGCAGCCCAGTGATTCCGACAACGAATCGACCCTGAACGGCACGACCCTCGGTTGAACCGGGTCTCATGCTGACCGGCGCCGATTGCTCGACCTCTGCGCCCGAGAATTCGGCCAGGAAAGTCAGCCCCTGCCGTTGGGGTTCGGAAAGGCATTTCTCGCAAGTGGACAACAGATCGGACCGCGCGATGACGTGAACGTCGTGGCTGGCGCCAGGCCTGACGTATTCGCGCCGAACGTGGCGCCCAGAGCCAACGAGTCGTTCAATCAGCTTGCTGCGATGGATGATTCGGAGTTCACCAGTCGATACAGGGCCTTCGTTCACGCGAAAACTCGCGCGCAGTCCTCGGTCGACTTGAGAATCAACTCAGATCCGTTGGCAAGCAACCGGTGCCGAACCACCGCGCCTTGGGGTGAATGTCCGTTATCTTCCTCGGTAGTGATTGCAATCTCGTGGCTCCTCCGCGTTCCTACGCGGATGCTGTCAACACGAAAGGGAGCACATCTGTGAATGGACCCGCAACGCCTACTCGTTTGTCCCGGACCACCGCCGCCCTCGGCGTCGGCGCGCTCGCTGCCGCGATCACCTTCGGCAGTGCAGTTGGTACTGCATCAGCCGATGGTCCGGTCGCCGTCTTCGGCAGTATCTCTTTCTCGGTGACCAACGGCCCCGACAACACCATCTACGACATCAACGCCATCATCAATCTCCCACCCGGCACACTGCCGCCAGGGATGATGACCCCTCAGATCACTGCGCCCGCCGCGGCCCTCAACCAGTCAGCGCCCCGTTTGCGGGCACCGCATTGGACTTCGTTCTGAGCTTCATTCAGGCTGTGGCCAGTTAGCCGACAACAAAAAACGAGGCTACAAACTCGCTAGAGTTTGTAGCCTCGTCTTGTGGTGTGTGGTTCTGGTTACCTGGTAGCGGCGGCCTGCGAAAGTCGCGTTCCAGGACATTGATCAGAGCTTTCCAGAGATTATGTGTCAGGCAACGACCCTGCATCGACCGTGTTCATCGGCACCGAGTCGCCCGAGTCGGGGTTGTCGCACTACGGCCGGGATCATCTCGTACCTGCACGTTCCACCTCGTCAATGGGCGTTTCTCGTACATCGACCTCTTCTGGATGTGAAATTCCAGAGAGTTTGTTCGTCGCGCAGGCATGAGTCGGCCGGATCCGTGACGAGGTTGTCGCGGACCCGGCCGGCTTGTGGTCGTTCAGGTCTATGGCGGAGTGAGGGTAGGTGGGTGACCGAGATCCCTGGTCAGGCGTCTCATGCGGATGTCGATCGATTCTTCCCGTGCCCTTCAGCCAGCTCAAATCCCGGCATGTCACCGGACTGGCGGACATCAAAGCCGGTCCCGGCGCGAACCGATCGTCAACCTGATTCTGGCGCTCGCGGTGGCGGCGATCAACGACCGGCCGCAACGGTCTCATGATGCACCATTGCTCGGTCAAAGCGCCGGCCGCTTCGAAATAGAGCGCGTGTTCCCAACTTCCGAGGACGAGACCCCCCTGCGCCATACGAAGTCGCTCGGGAGTGAGGGTGACCGTGGTACTCGCGTTATTACAACACTTCTTCTCGTGCGCCGCCCAGGTGGTCGCGCGAGGGAGACTCCGTTTGGACCATCGATGAGCGAGTCAGGCTTGAGTGGACAGGCGACCGTCGCAACGCAGCCGGACAAACGAGGTCAATCTTCATGGCAGTCACGACCTGGTCTCCGATTCGTGGCCATCCCCGACTGACACGGGACCGGTAAGGCCGAGAGTTCAAACCCATCAGGAAAGGCAGTACGCGCGCAAGGTGTTCATCGTGGCCACGAAAATCCCTGGCAGCAAGCAGTTCACGCATTGCCGGCACCCGTTTGTCGCGGATGAGATCGAGCACTGCCGGGCAGTAGAAGGCCCGTCAATCTGTACCGGGCCTGGTGGGCGGGTATCCATTGCGGCACTCGGGCTCGCTGCACGGAGATCGTATTTCAGTGTTTCGGATATCGGGCGACGGCGGCGTACTGATAGTCGAGCATCTACTCGGGAAATCCTTTCTTCCCGTTGTAACCCATGTCTATGGTCAGGTACGGCCAGCGGGCGCGGCCCCCTGGGCGGGCATCGAGGCCGTTGCGCCTGGCGTGGTCGAGTGCTGTTCGGAGCCCGTCGACACTGCCGGAGGTCGGTGGGTGGACATCGATGCCGACTACCACCGGCGCGACGGAATGGATTGCATCGGGACTACCGTTACGGGCTACTGCAGTGAGGCCAACCCCGAACCCGGCTTTGCTGATCTCAGTAGCTTGTCCCGGCTTGGTAATGGCACCGCCCGCCGATCCCGCACATAGTACCTACCGAAATATGCTGCACCCCTATGCTTTTCTGGGCGAGTCCCTAGACCCGCGCCCGGGCCGGCGAGGTCGAATATCGATTCATCGGCGACAAGATCACCGCGACTGCCCTCCGGTGCCGAGTCGACTATCGAGCCGACGACGATCCGATTTATCACGATCCGTAGTCGCTCGGTAGCTTGAACAGATGCCTGCCGCTCGTCAAGAGTGCGAGCCGCGATCTGGTCGCGGTGCACCTTGTTGGTGACTCTGCGCGCCGGTAAGTCTGCTCCAGGATCCAGCGGTTCGAGTCGACGAGCCAACCAGGCATGGAACTGTCGATATTCTGCCCGTGGATCGGTGTGGATCGCGCTAACATCGGCACCCGCCATACCCAGCATGCCGAGTCGGGACGGGGTGAAGTCACCGATGGTGAACATGACTCGCGACACCGAAACTGTTTGCGACAGCATAACTCTAATCAGAGCAGCGACCAGAAAGGCCCGGATCGTATATCGAATTCCTGCCGTCGGGCGTCCGCCGGGTTCTTACCCGGTGAGGTAGTAGCCGTCGATCAACTCCGCAGCATGAGACCGGTCGACAATGGACACGGCATGACTGAAGTCGACATCCGAAACCGCGAATCGTGGTGCGTCTTCAACAATCACCGCAGCGCCTCCGCCATCACAGTTACCGCGTGACGCACCGCGTAGGTCGGCAACTGCCGTCGCTGATCTGCCAGTACCCGTATGTCCACAACGTCCGCGAGCTGTACTAACAGTGTGGCGGGGACTCGCTCGGCAAGATTGAGCGCCCACCGATTACGCAACGCCGCCGCGCTCACACCTCCATAGCCCAACCGCTTGAGATCCTCACTGATCCTGTACGGGGCGTTTCGCTCGGCGCCGCCTTTTCCTGGTGTCAGCATCAGATCATCACCGACATGCTGAGCGCGGGCGGCGAGCCTCGCCCCGATCACTGCATCCAGAACCGGAACCTGTCGCACTCCCCCAGCGAGATTCGCGAGAGTCAGGACGCTCACCTTCCTCCCATCGTGCTGCACTTGACTGATGGCGCTGCCCCGCAACGACTTCAGATCAGTCGGCCGTGCTCCGGCACCATAGGATAGGTCTAGTAGCACTTCGAGACGACGAGACAACTGGGCCGGCAATCCCGGCAGTAGGGCGTACAACTCCCGCACGCGTCGTTCACTTGCAGCCTCTTGTCGTTTGAACCGCGGTGCCGGAAGTACCCGGGCTGCGGGATACTCCCGCGGATGCAACCCTCGACCGGCGGCATAGAGCACGCTGCGGCATTCCCGAAGCGAACGCTCGGTCCCCCGGCGAGATCTCGCCGACAGGTATCGATCTACGTTGGTTCGTCGGAGGGCACTCTTAGCATCGACGATGCCCACTGCGGATGCTTCCGCAGCGAGAAATCGGGCGATCAAGGTGGCCGCGTTCCGATCAGTGCTTTCCCTTGTAAATGGGAGCAAACATCTTACGCGGGAGGCGCTTTCGACGGCCATGTCACCAATCTTGGCGTCCACTGACCTGACCCGGATTCTTCGTAGACGGCGATACCGTTCGACCTCACTTGCTGCCACCGCGGGAAGTTCGACACGCAATATACGGGACATATCAGCACTCGGCATCAGCACTGACTCTTCATCAGCCACGCCATCGTACAGTTGGGGGTTCGGTGGACGCTTTGAAACGTGCCATCACCGATCACCACCTGACACACCGGGCGAAGCATTGACACAAGCGAGTAAGCACGCTGAAATAGCCATGTTCTCTCCTTGCGAGATGTGATGAGTGTTTCGCGGCTAGCAGCCGCATCCGGGAGTCGAGTTCCAACTCGGCTCCCGGACCCTACGGGGTCCTCGGCACGCGACCGATCCTCTGTCAGGTACTTCAGATTCCTAGCCTTCCCACTTGTTGACTCAATCGAATCACATTGTGCAGTAAAGGTTTTCTTCTAATCCAGGCCAATGTCGGCGCAGTGTTCGTGATTCACCAACCCCGATTCGATCAACTTCGCACCAGCCTGGGACAGTGTCACACCCGAATCTGCTGCATATCGGTACAACGCCCTCGCCGTCGACGGCGGCAGACGCAACTCCACCCGTACCCGCTCCACACTGCTGAGCCTCGGACGATCCACCGCACACCTCCCGATTACCGGCAATACCCCAGCACCATATGACGGATAATGCGTCGGCTGACTAGCAAATCGGCGGCATGTCGGTCGTTCTTCCAGGCCCTGACCGGGGGGGACGTGTCGTCGTGGCCGGTCAAACCGCCAGCACATTATGGCTTGCATCACATTTGATGTGGATGCGTACCTTCGCGAAAGCAATCTCGACTGTCCGTACTCTGCTTCACCCGCAGTCACAGTCAATTTCCCACCAACCCGCACCGCGCGGATACTCGAAGCCCGCAGGGTCGCCGAAATGGTGCACAGATTGCCGGCGCGCGTCTACGACAGAGGATCGACTCGATACCAGAAGAGCATCTCTCACCGAAGGTGCCGTGGCTGCGAAATGACCCAGTGGTCGCCAACGGGCCCCATCGGCTGTAGCCGATAACCACGCATGCCGACGGGAAGCTCAGAGGCCTGTGGTGAACGGCCGACGACGGCAGTCGAAGCACTCACCGTTAATGTCAGTGGTAGCCGTTGACCATAGCGCTCGACCGAACGTCAGGGTCGCCGACCGACGGTAGGTGTCATCCGTGTCTCCATGCATAATTGAGTAGCGCCACGTGAGATTTCGCTCGGGTGAGTGCACGGCCAACGAAGACCCGAACTCCGGCGTCCATCACTGATCGGTATGAAGGGCGATGGAAGTGGCAGAACCCAATCCGTTCGAGTCGGATTCGCAGGAACCTGAATCGCCGATCGATCTTGAGGCCGTCCGCAAGAAGCTCGCGGATCTTCTGGTCGACGGCGTGCTCATCGAGCAGATCTGTACACGTATACATGGAAACGCGATTGGTGTACTTCTCTATGGCAGTTGGGCGCGCGGCGAAGCATCCACCACTTCTGATCTAGACCTTCTCGTGGTCTCACAACTCCGTGCCGACTCCGGTATGGAAGGTAAGCTGAGCCTGAGTTCCTACACCCCCAACCAGCTGACCGATGCCAGAGCAACGCTGTTCGGGATGCATTTGGCGCGGGATGGCATAGTTTTGCATGACACCGCCGACCGAATGGCCGAAATCTTGAGCACTTTCACCCCGCCCGATCCGCAAGGGTTACTCCAGCGGATTCGCGAGTTCTCGACTGTTCTAAACCTGCCACGCGAGGAGCAAGCAAATTATCTGGCGGGGCTGTGCCAGGTCGGTCGGTACTTGCTCCGCACAGCAATCTATGTCTTGGCGCTACGCGATGGGCGGCCCTGTTTTTCAGTCGAGGAATTGGCGGTGCGTTTCAATCAACCGGAGTTAACTAACTTGCTGTCGTCGCATCCAGAACAGTATCCCGCCCCTAGTCTCGGTGTTCTCGACGACCTGCGACAGCGCCTAACTAAGGTGGTCGGCCCACCCGACGACAATCCGTATGGATCGCTACACGCGCTAATCGTTGGCTCATCGATAAGCAATCCTGACCTCGAAAACATGGCTATCTTAGCTCTCGGAGTGGACGAATCCCTTCCTTACGCCGAACTCCCGAAAGTCATCCTGTGAACGAGATTGGATTCATCGGCGATATTCACGGTTGCATTGATGAGCTGGATGAACTCGTAGCGGCCGCAAGCCCTCGCGCTTCCCACCTTGTCTTCCTCGGTGACTATGTGAACCGTGGACCGCACTCTCGTGAAGTAATTGATTTTCTAATCCGACTACAGCGGACCAGGGAAATCTCGACGTCATTCGTAATGGGAAACCACGATCAAGCATTCCTGGACGCGCTTGTAGGAGATGGTTTTGACAGCTTCTTGCGGATAGGAGGAGCAGCCACAGTTGTGTCATACGTCGGCACACCCCGATCCGATGTGCTGTCTCAGCTTCGGGAAAGTGTTCCCTCCGGACACGTTGACTTTCTAAATTCGCTCGCTAATCGGAGGGTGTTAGACGGCGTAGTTGCAGAGCACGAGCGCCCGGCCCGTGAGGTCAACCAGACAGACAATGGCGCCGAACGATTCGCAATCTATGGCCACTCTCCTCAGCGCAGTCGTCGCCCCCTGATCGAACGCAACCAAGCGTTCATCGACACAGGTTGCGGCACGCTCCCAAACGGCCGACTGACCTGTCTGTTCTGGCCGAGCCTCACCTGGATTCAGTCGAAGCCTTGCAATTTACTTCAGTGACGAGAATTGACGACTAAGCTCCCGCAGCGCTAAGGCGCACGGAGATTTGTTCAATGTCCCGATCCAGCAGGGGGCTCTGAGCCCTCCTGGCGTTCTCACTCGCTTCCCGAAGGAACTCTCTCCCGCGCGAATTCTCACCTCTCGCAAATGCCACCTCCGCGAGCAGCCAGGCCGCTGTACCAAGGCCAGCAGAATTGTTCGACTTCTCGCTCTTCTCCTGCGATGTGCGTGCATGCCTCTCAGCATCATCCAGATTGTCTTCAGTCAACAGGAGTCGCGCGAACAGGGCATGTGCAATGCTAGCCCCATCAGAGTTCTGAATTCTTTCATTGATTTCGAGTGCCTGCTCGATGTGGCTCCGGGCCCCATCGGGGGCATCTTGCCGCAGCCGTGACTCCGCTAGACCCGATAACGCGTTGGCCATTAGGTGATCATCGTAGTCATCTTGGAGAATTTTAATTGCTTCGGCAAACCTCCCTTCCGCTGCCGCGTAGTCGCCAAGACTCATTTGACTCCTACCGAGATTGATCGCAGACTGCGCTTGTTCTTTCAGCGACCCGAAATCCTGACGTAAATTGTGCGCCTCTTCAAACAGCTCAATGGCGGCGTTAGGTTCTGCAATCTTTAACAAGGTCAGTCCGTAGTTGTCGAGGGCGTAACACAGTTGCTGATTGATTGGCTCTGCGCTTGCCCGGGCAGTCTCGACGGCCTCGCGCAACAGGTCCCTGGACTTGGTCAGCTCGCCGCGCTTACGATGAATCACACCCATACTGGCTAGTGAATTTGTTCTATAGGCAACCGCTTCGGCATCGTCTCTTGCCAAGAGGTCAGGATTTTCGAGTAACTGATTGTTAATCGTTAGAGCCCGTTCCAGTCGACCCGTCCTCCTCATAAACTGGGCGAACTCCGTCAGAGCCTCAGGATCCCCGTGCTTTATTGCATGAGAGAAGGCCGCCTCTGCCTGCATCAGGTGGCCGGCCGCCGCCTTCTTCTTAGCCGTCTCAAGCAAGTGAATCGGCGTTGAGTCTGATGGCTCGTGCACCAGTGTCGAGTCCGACAGCTCAGTTGGAATCACCTTCGCCGGCAATGTGATCAGGTGGGGAACGCGAGCTCCGAGCGGTTGAGCCCATTCAACGAGATTTCGCGTGATGACGCCCGACAAACTATCGTCGGAATCGAAAGTATCAAATAGTAGGCCCTTCGACTTCTCCAAACGGTCACGAAAGTCCATCACCTTGCGAAGTTGCGTGCCAGGGTCGCGGAGTCGGTCGGCGTCGATGGTCTTGAAAAGAACGAGGAGATCGCGCATGCAGGCATCCGGTGATCCCAACAGTTCCAGGCAACAATGGAACTCCTCCTCCGTACCCGACGAGTAGGGCCCGTCGAGGCTTGGAGGAGAGCCCCAATGATCTCCCAACATCAAGATCATGAAGTCGCAGTCGTCGATGTGCGGATTAATCCTCGACTGCGGCCTTCCGACGCCCGCGGGGAACTGTTCCCAACCTCGGACAAGAAAGTGAACCATGGCTGGGTTGGCTCGGTCCTCATTGAATGAAGATACGGTCTTTCGACAAATGTCCCGTTCGTGGGCGAGGTCCCCCGGCGACGCCAGGAAGATGGGACGACCTGAAAGCTCAATCGACATAGCGCAACCCTAACGGTGACTTATGGTCTGGATGTGGAACTGGCGACTGTCTAGGTATAAAGCACAGACGCCGCCGAGGAGTCCAGAGACGCATCGCTTCGTACAATGTTGTGCCGCTCCATAGTCTGGGCACATGCAACAATTTTCGAGACGCTTAGGCACTGTGACTGCCCTGGTCGTCGCTGGCTTTGTGGGCGGGGTCTTCGGCGGTATCACCGTTCGAGGAGGCTGGAATGCGCAGGTAGCTGGACCACTCTCCGCGTGGGTAGCAGCATCCGCCACCCTCATCGCAGTGGTAGTCGCCCTCACCTCGTCTCGGAAGTCACTCAGGGTTGCCCAGCAGTCAGCGCTGACCGCGGAGAGATCGGTGGAAACCGCGGATGCACGTGCAATCCGCGAACGCGAGTTCAACCACCGCCGAGATAACACGAAAGCCATCGCAGAGATGTGGGCACAGATTGGATCGATCCGACCTGCCCTGGAGCGCTCCAGACAGGCAGCAAGACGTGGCGACCGGAGTGAGCTACAGATCTCGGATTCATTGTTGAGAGACCGGATCGCCGCAGCTTCGGGTTCGGTCTTCTACGCAAAGACTGTGACTTTGGAGGTCGAAGTTCGATCGGCAATTGAAGACATGTCCAAGCAGTTCGACGCTTTCGAAACAACCTGGAGCGACGGCCCCCGTTGCGCGCCTGACAATGTCTACGAACTGACGAGATGGTTCGACGGAGTCATTTCGGAGTACGAGATGGCGGAGGTGTACCGCCGGGAATCGAGTGATTTGCTCCGCCGACGATTGCCACTGATCGACAGTGCAGAGGCTGAAATCGTAAATATGCTTCGGCAGCAGTCTCCAGCCGCCCAAGCCAGACTGAAAGCCTTACTGGACGCGCTTATCGCTAGTCAATCTACCCAAGGCTCCCGAGATTCCATCAATTGACACCGTTCAGTCTGCGTGCGGCGCTGGCCAGTTCTATCAACAGATCGTCATGTCCGGCATCTTGATCAGCAACTGATCTTGGCTGGCCGTTCCGTCACCACATCGAGCCGCATCACTGTCGGCACCACAGTCACACTGCCGGGATAGCTCTACCGGACTGCCTCGCGCACCCGAGAATACGACCCGTGGCGGTCTCCAGCTCAGCAGGGTCAGTCATGCGCGACCAACAAAAAAGACGAGGCCACGACCTCTTTCGAGTTCGTGACCTCGTCTGTGGCAGTTCGTGGAACTGCACGTGGTGGGCGAAGGGGGACTTGAACCCCCACGTCCCGAAGGACACTGGCACCTGAAGCCAGCGCGTCTGCCATTCCGCCACTCGCCCGAGCAACGCCGAAACATTATCACGACAAACTTTGAA
>Ga0153995_1000177_pt1 | contig 12657 bp, 4 predicted proteins | sample TSNC079MetaG_FD_104678 | JGI IMG/M metagenome (GOLD analysis project Ga0153995, IMG submission 104678) | Attine ant fungus gardens microbial communities from North Carolina, USA - TSNC079 MetaG | ecosystem: Host-associated > Fungi > Mycelium > Unclassified | place: USA: North Carolina, Lumber... | reverse complement strand
TCGTCCGCGCCGCCTTCGGTGGTGGCGCATGGCCGAGGTACAGACCTCAGCCCTTTCACTGTAGAACGTGTTCCAAATTCATGGGAAGGACCGAAGCGATCCTGCTAGGTGACCGAGGTGATCAGGTGCGCGAACGCCTGCCCGCTTCGGTTCATTTCGGGTGCGCCCCCGGAAGCACTCACGGCACGATGCGATACGGCAACATCATGTCGTGATCTTCGTGATCGAGTAGATGGCAATGCCACACGTATCCCTGGAGTCGACCAGAATCAGCCATATCGTGGCGCCCGCCGCACGTCATCCCACCGCCCGTCATCCCACCGCCCGTCATCCCACCGCCCGAAAGACGATCGAACATCGCGTCGGGATCGAAACCCAGCTCATCCGCGGTGGGGAATCGCACGATGATCCGGGTGACAGTGCCGCCGTCCACCCTGACGGTGTCCTTCATTCCCGCTTCCCACGGCGCCGGCGCGATCATCGGCCCCGCCTCGAACCCGTCGGGCGACGGAGTCCACTTGTTGCCGATCACCGGCTGCGGATGGCGGATCAAGTACTCCAGCGTCCGCATGGGTGTCCTGCCGAGAATCCGGAAATTCACCAGGTGCAGGTGTATCGGATGCGGGTCCGGCGTGGTGTTGACGATGTTCCACTGCTCGACGGTGCCTTGCCGCGGCCTCTCGACGTCCGTGGTGCTGAACGTCAGGTTGTTCAACGTCATCTGAGCCGGTGGATTCCGCAGTTCCAGTTGCTGGCTCACCGTCACCGTGCGAATTACCGTCGGCTGCTCCCACGGGCGAGAACGTCACGTTGTCGGCGCCCACCGCGCAGTTGCGACGGAACACCACCGGTGAATCCGCGCCTGGAGTCGCCGCGGAACCGGCAGAACAGCGGCATAGTCACTTCACCGATGACAGCGGCGGGCAGCGGGGGCGCCTCGTCGTTGCGAAGCTCCACCGTCGAACCCTCCGACAGTCCGGTGAAATCGACGAGGAGGTCGTACCGCTCCCCCGGTGCGCAGCGGAAGGCATTGACCGCGACGGGCGCGTCGAGCATTCCGGCGTCGTTGCCGATGACCCAGAACGTCATCATGTTCGAGAAGCGAAGATTCCACACACTTGCCGACGACGCATTGACGATGCGGAGGCGGTAAAGGCCCCGAGCCACGGACAGTTCCGGCCACACCTTGCCGTTGACCAAGCCGACGTCGCCCACCGCGCCGCCTTCCCACGATCCTTCCGGGATCAAGATGGTGGATCGGCCGTTCTGGGCGCCTGTCGGGGTGAAGATCTTCTCCTGCAGGATCAACGGGATCTCGAATTCCTCGGCCGGCAACCCCAACGGATTTCCCAGTTCGCCGGTGTCGAATTCATCCCTGATCAGATAGTTGCCGATCAGACCGGCATAGACGTTGAGCCGGGTGATGCCCATCGCATGATCGTGATACCAGAGGTGGGCGGCTTCCTGACCGTGCGAAAAGTGATGCATCGCAGCCTGTCCCGGCATCACCAGCAGCTCCGGATGGCCGTCGCTCTCAGGTGAAGTGACTCCCCCGTGCAAGTGCAACGACGTCGGCGGGTTAGCGCGAAAGTCTGCCTGCATTCCGTGCAGCGTCATATCCATGTCCGCTGCCAACGGATGTCCGGTCAGATCGTTCTCGAACGTCAACATGATCGGCTCGCCGGAATGCGCCTCGACGGTAGGGCCCAGATAACCGCCACCGATCTCTCCGCTGCGGTACGACAGTGCTGGGGACGAGGGAAAATCCCGATGAAAGGCATGTTGCCCCACTTGCGCTGTCAGTGTGATCTCGTTTCCGGAAAGCGTTGACAACGACGGTAGTTCGTCACAGAACGGCTCGAACTCCGGCGAATGAAAAATCAACGGAGACTCGATATCCACACTCCCCGCCGGAGCAGCACCTGCCTTTGCGCCCAAAGCAACAGCCGCTGTGCCGACTACCGACCCTTTCAGAACCGATCTTCTGGAAACCCCGATACCCATACATGCCCCTCCCCATCGAAACGGGTTGCGTTCTCCCGCAAGGAAAACGCAACCCGTCTCTCCACTTCGATCTCGGAAAATCCCCCGTCTACTTTCCGTCGATCGCCTCCAGCACCGAATCGATCAGCGACTGTGGAAGTTTCGATGGCGGAGAGATTTCCAGTTCTCCCGGAGCGCCCGGCATCGTCCAGACAGTTCTGTGCCGAGCGATCGCGAGCTTCTCCCGTGATCCGTCCTCATTGACCTTGAAGTACTCGAACTCGAGGTCGATCCCCCTCTCGTAGAGGGCAGACAGGGACATCGTGACCAGGACGTCGTCGAACGGCATGACCTCGCGCAGATGCTCAACCCTGGTGTGCACACAACGAAGTTCCCCGAGAGCGCCTCTGGCCGCCATGGCCTCACGCTGAGAACGGACCAGGAACTTGTCCCGAACCCTCGACTGCCAGATGTAATAGTTGCCGAAGTAGATGTTGCCCACGACGTTTCCGTCCTGCAACGTCGTCGAGAACACCTCGGATTCGAGCAGGTACGGATTGCGCGGCACCATCGGAGCCGAGCGGATCACGGAACCACGATCGACGTTCTTCGGTTCGGTGGGAACAGCGATGTTCTTCGTCCCCGTCGGAATCGTCATCGGCTCGATGAAATCGTGGAAGTACTGCGGCATCGGCCGTGCCGCCACCACACCGTGGGAGAGGATTTCCACCCACGTCGTCTGCATCGCACTCCACCCGATGTGAGTGCGCGTCTCGCCGTCGACCCGGCACCATTCGACATGCAGATTGGTGGTTGCCCGATCCGGACCGGTGAGCTCGGTGATCCAGATCGTCCCCTCGACAATGTCGTCGGTGTACAGGTTCGCATCGATGAACACCTCGGAGTTGTTGGTCACCATGCCCCAACGACCCGTCGCCATGTCCTCCACGATCTGCTTCGAGATCGGTCCGGTTCCCCTCTCTCGCAAAGCGCCCAACCACAGCGCGAAGCTCGCGAACCCCACTGATCCACCGACGTTGCACGCGTCCCGGAACCCGACGGGGAACCGGATCGACACCGCCGGATAGCCGCTCCGGGCCACCACATGCACGTCGGAGCCGTAGGCCATCGGATCGAACTGCGCGAGAGACTTCGCCGACAACGGTCCGGAGTCGAACTGCGGTGCCGGGTCCTGCGCCGGTTCCTCCGCATCCTCCTCATGAGTCACAAACGCGAGAATCCGCTCCTCGTTGTCCGTCAACAGAGCTGGAAAAGTCAGAACCACCACGCTTCCCTCTGCGCCGCCGCGGAAGGTCACTGCGTCGTCCTCCCTGGCGCCCATCGCCAGAGAAACCGACATCTGCCCCGTGGCCTTTCGGATCGCCTCGGCCGCCGCCCACAGCCTGGTTCCCGCACGATCGAGTGATTCGCCGCCTGCGATCAACTCGTCCAGCAGCGGAATCCGCGCCGAACCCAGAAGCGCCTTCCACTGCACGGCGGTTCGGGAGCGAATCGGTTCGATGTCACACCCCTGAGGCCAGTCGCCGGCCGAACCGAGTGACTTGCTGCCGTCGTGCGAGAGCGAGACATCCACAGAGGGCGGAATATCACCGACGACGACGGGCTTTCCGGTTTCCTGCCATTCGATGGCAAAGGCATTACTCATTTGATCACCACATCCTCATCGAGATGAATGTTCACGGCCGCCTCGGCGATCGGTTTCTCCTGCTCGTGGCGTTCCGACTTGGTCAACTCGTGAATCCCCGGGGTATGCGCGACCACAACCCGCGGGCTCTTCACTCCCAACGCCCGGCTGTGTTGCGCGAGCTTGTCGAGAATGATCTGTGCGTCGCGCGCAGTCGGATCCGCGATTTCCTCAGCCGTAGGACGGCTTTCGTCGTGGGAGAGAATCTGGGAGCGATATCCCTCGAGCTGCATCACCACTCGTCCGTCCTTCACCACCGCCACGTCGGCTTGCATGTGGGTCTCTGTCTGCACCTTGTCGTAGGCGTACGCGGTGAACGAACGAGCCTCGAATCGTCCGTCGTACATGTCGATTCGCGCAATGTTGACCGGAAGGCAGATCTCCCGCGGAACCATGATCTGACCCGATTGGAGCAGGGAATCGAGGAAGTAGGGATCACCGAGGAGGTGCTGCTTACGGTCGGCTCGCGAAATAGCGCTGAAGAGAATGTGCTCGGAATCGAGGCTCGAGATCTCTTCGAGTCGGCGGAAATCGCCCTCCTGGAACAGCAACCACGAGTAGAGATCGTCCAACGGATCGATGTCGAGCACCGGTCGCGGCAACTCCTTCTCGAACTCCGGCAGTGTTTCGTCCAGCCCGAAGATGAAGTCGGCCGAGAAATGGGGCCGTCCGTACCCGGTCCGTTCGGTGCCGATCGTGACATGCACCCGCGTTCCTGCAGCATCACGATCCTGCTCCACGACGCTTGCCTTGATCTCGACTCTGGTGCCCTCGACCGTGTCGACGACGATCGGTCGATCCAGCTTGATGTCGTCGATGCGGACGCGGCCCAGAGTCACGCGTCCGGTGACATAAGCCGCCGCCTGCGACATCGCCTCGAGTCCGAACACCGTCGGAAGCAGCGCCGATCCTTTCCAGACATGGTCTAGGACAAAAGGATCTGCTGAGGTGGACAACGTCGTCCGGGTAACCAGTTCTACCTGCGGCTCGATGGTCACCACTTGGTCGATGTACCGCGACACCGCCGGCAGAGCCGGTGCTGCCGGCGCCCAGGTGTCCAGACCGCCGAGTCGACTGGTCACGACGATACGACTCGCCTCGGGTCCGCTGTCGACCAGACGAAGGAAATGATCCACTCCCGCAGCCGTGGAAATCGGCATGACACCCATCTTCGCGAGGTGGTTGACACTGCCCATGCGGGCGCCCATGCCGGTCTCCCCCCACACGCTGTACGCGAGCGAGAACGTCCGAGTCTTCGGGTGCCCGGCGGCATACCGCATCACCATTTCGTCGAGAAGCTCGTTTCCGTATGCATACCAGCTGTTTCCGGGCATACCTGTGAATCCGATGATGGAGGAGAAGCCCACGAACAGCTTCAAGTCGCGATCAGCGAGCGCTTCGACGAAGTTGGCTGCGCCCAGGACCTTAGGTGCAACCTCCTTGAAAGCCGCAGCGCTGTCGACTCTCTCGAACCGCCGCGGAACATTCGCCCCCGCGCCGTGGACAAACCCGGTGATCGGCCCAACCTCGACCTCGATCTGGGCGACGACGCCGGCCACCGCCGCAGCATCCGTGACGTTGCAGCGATAGTAGTGAGCGCTCAATCCGGCAGACGTGAAGTCCGCAAGAGTGGAAGCGATTTCGTCACCCGCTTGTCGCTGAGAGCTTCCGATCAGCACTAGTTCGGCGCCTGTCTTTCGACCGAGAGCCAGAGCGCATTGCGCCATGATGCCTTTCGCGCCACCGGTCACGACCACTACATCCGAACTCCCCAACCCGCTCTCGCGGACGGTGTAGTCGCTCGAGGCGAGAACCCGCGGTTGCAGTGCCGTGCGTCCCATCTCGGTGTCGTAAGTCGCGAACACATAGGATGCAACCGAATCCAACTCGGAGACGACGGTGGTTGCCACCACCGCGTCCGCAGTCGAGCCGTCGAATCCTATGACGCGGACATCCAGTTCGGGGCGCTCGTGATGCACCGAAGCGGCAAAAGCCGCCGCACTCGATACCGGCGCCGGATTGCCCAACTCGACATCGGTGAACTGAATCACTGCCAATGTGGTTCGTGCGCCTCCACTTTGCTGCGCCGGAACCATCTTGTACATGTGTTCGATCCCACGGCGCAAACCGATTTCGGTGACGGAATCATCGGTCACACGCGGCATTACGGCAACCACGTGCTGTGCATTCGCAGGAGCGCCGTCGGAGAATGTGCGAATGTCGACCTGAGCACCACGCCCTCGCAGTTCGGATTCCAACCTTCCGACCAAACCGGCGTCGTCACCGATGACGACAAACGTCGTGTCCGTGAGGTCTCGGACTCCGTGCAACGCTGTCTCGCTCCGAACCTTTTCCAGGGTGTAATCGCGAACCCAGGTGAAGCTGTCGGCTGATAGACCCTTTGCCTTCACCGGCAGCGCCCGCGCAACCGGCTGCTGCTGCCCCGACTTCTCTTTCGCGGATCGATCGAGCACTTCGATGAGTTCACCCAGGCTGACGTTGACGAGTTCGGCCGGATCCAGATCACCCTGAACACCCAATCGCGTTGCCACAGTTGCTATCGCATCGGCAGCCTTGATCGAGTCCATGTTCAGGTCGTCGAGCAGGTGGAGATCCACATCGAGAGACTCCACCGGAAATCCGGTGTCCTCCGCGATTACCTCGAGCAGTATTCGCGACACGTCCGACTGCACCGAACTCGCTGCTGGAACGGCAGAACCGAGATTCGGTGATGCCGCAAGGATCAGCGATGCTGCTTCTCCGATCGTGGCATTGGCCAACTCGGCAGGGTCGAGGTCGACAACCTCGAACTGATGCGCAACCTTCGAAATAGCCTCTGCCGCACTGATCGAGTCGAGATTCAGATCATCGAGCAGACGCAGATCCGTCGTGATCGACTCGGCGGGGAATCCCGTCGTATCGGCGAGGATCCTGATCAGCTCACTTTCCACGGACCCAGCGCCCGCGTCAGCCGGCTCTTCGACTACCGGAGCCGAAACCGGCGAAGGAGCTTTCGCTGCCACGGATTCGTGGCCGTTGGTGACTGCCCGCGAAGTCGGAGCAGATGGAGAAGACGGAGAAGTCGCTCCACTGCCTACATCAGCACGAATCACGTCGACGAGGAAGGTCCCGCGTCGGCTCAGGTAATCGGCCAGCGCCGCAGCCGGATCCCCGCCGGACGTACCAAGTGCGAGCGGTTCGGGAGCAAAAGTAACCGTCAGCTTCGCCTCGGCCAGGTTCTCGATGAACACCTTCTGATCGGCAGGAACGAATTCGCGCACGAACCGGCCGTCGAAAAGTTCGTTCCATCGGACCTGAGCGCCGTGTACGTACATCGCGGCCAGTGCGACATTGAAGTCCTCGTCGCGTCCGGACTTGGACGCAACGGGGAAGCAGCGCACGCCGTCGGTCCCATTGATCGCCTTGGTGAGCCCGGTCAGCACACGGCCGGGTCCGACCTCGACGAGCAGGTCCACGTCCTGCGAGATTCCACTTACCGTCTTGACCCAGTCGACCGGTGAGACAACCTGTTTGGTGACCAATTCGCGAAGTGCCAGTGGCGTCTGTACGCGTTTCCCTTCGACGCAGGAATACACGGGGCAAGTCAGCGAATCGACTTGCTCGTCAACGGGCGCAGTGGACTTCAGCTCCCGCTCGGCCTCGTTCATCATCTCGGAGTGGAAAGCATTCGACACGGCAAGCGCCTGAGCCGACACTCCGCGCGTCTTCGCGATGGCAACCACATCGTCGACCGCGTCTTTGGTGCCCGAAACCACGGTCTGTGTAGGCGTATTCAGATTCGCGACGGTCGCGTAACCCTTTGTTTCCGCGATGATCGCCTCAGCCGTCGATCGGTCGCAGGTCAGGCTCGCCATCGCGCCGTTTCCACCACCACTGACAGCCATGGCCGCACCCTTCGCCGCAGCCAAGGTGATCAGCGTCTTCTGGTCGTAAGCTCCTGCCGCGTAGAGCGCGGTCAACTCGCCGAGACTGTGGCCGGCGACAGCACTGGGTGTGACACCCAATCGGCGGAGGTACTCGAACCAGAGCAGCGAAGCCAAAGCGACGGCAGGCTGGGTGAACTGCGTCTGGGCGAGATCCCGCTTCCACTTCGCCAATTCCGCAGCGTCAGCGCTCTTGACCGGGTTCCGCAGAATTCGAGGCGTGATCGCCTCCGCTCCAACTCCCTCCAACCAGCCGTCCGCCTCGGTCGCCAGTTCGCGTGCCCACTCGAAGCGCTCGATCAGCACGCGCGCCATCTCTAGTTGTTGGGATCCCTGTCCCGGGAACAGGAATCCGATGTCGTGGTGGACGGCGTTCGAGATCGAGATCTCGTTGCTCACGACCTTCACCTGACCGGATGCAGGAGCGGAGTTCTCGCAGATCACGGCAAGCTGACGCATGCGTTCGGCCAACTGCGCGGGACGTCCGGCCACCACTGCAGCACGGAAGGGCGCGGTCGGCGAGATCACGCGAGAGAGCTTCGCCGAAAAGTCCAGCAGCTCGGCAACACTCAACGGAACCGCCAGATCTGCAACATCCCGCGCTCGGGTCGCCAAGTCCACCGCGGAATCTGCAGAAAGTACGAAAACCTCGGTGTCCTGATACGACGCCATCATCGTGCGGACGTCTTGCGAGGGTGTCAGCTTGCTGGATGGTGCATCAGCCGATTCGATCGCGACGTGGCAGTTGATACCGCCGAAACCCATGGCTTGCGCACCGGCACGCATCTTCTCGGACGGATCTCTGATCTCACCGTTGACGAGCGGAAAGAGTGCCGGCGCTTCGGTTCCGAACGCCGGGTTCGGGTCGGTGCAACCGGCGAGCGGCGGAAGGATTCGTTGATTGACGGCCATGGTCGCCTTGATCAGCGCAAGGATGCCCGACGCCGCCTTCGTGTGCCCGATCAACGACTTCAGTGACGTCATGCCGATGCTACGAGCCTCGACGGGCCCGTCCGTCTGAGCGGCCTGCTGGACGCCGGCCAGTTCGACGGGGTCTCCGACGGGAGTACCAGTTCCGTGTCCTTCGACGAAGGCAACCTCGCTGGCCGCGAATCCCGCTCGCGAGTATGCGCGACGGATCATCTCGGCCTGAGTTTCGGCGCGGGGCTTGGTGATTCCACCCTTGCCATCGGTGGAGATGCCCCAGCCGCGAATCGTCGCGTACACGTAGTCGCCGTCCGCCCTGGCGTCCTCGAGTCGTTTCAAGGCCACGAATCCGCAACCTTCACCCGGGATGAATCCGCTTCGGCTTGCGTCGTACACGTTCATGTCGCCACGGGTCAGTGCACCCAAACGGGCGAATCCCACCAGTTCCAAAGGATCCAAGCTGACGTCGACTCCCCCTGCCAAGACGAAGTCGGCCGCGCCGGACGCCAGCTTTTCGGCTGCAGTCGCCACCGCGAGCATTCCGGACGCGCACGCACCGTCCACGACGTACCCGCCGCCGTTGAAGTCGAGATAATTGCAGATCCGGCCGGCAATCGTATTCGACAACATGCCGGCGAGAGTGTCTTCACTCGGCTCCACCAATGGGCCCTTGTAGACCTCTTCCATCGTCTCGGCGAGAGCATCGGCGACGGAACTGTCCAACTGGCGCGCTTCGGCTGCCACAGCGAGTGCGCGCTTGACGTAAGGCCAACGCAAACGCATCGACCACATCCGGGATTCTTCACCGGTGAGGGAGTTGCCGACGATTGCGGCGCTGCGTCCAGTGGGTACCGATCCTCGGCTGTAGCCCGCGTCCGTCAAAGCCCCGAGTGCTGTTTCCAGAGCCAACCAGTGTGTGAGATCTGTCGACTTGAAGGTCCGCTCCGGTATCCGGCGACCGACCCAGTCGAATTCGAAACCATCCATGAACGCGCCGCGATCGGCGTATGTCTTGTCGACGTCGTCAGGGCTCGCGCTCCAGTAGTCGTCGAGGGACATCCGTGACTCCGGAAACTTTCGGAATTGCATCCGACGCGCGAGGACGTTCTCCCAAAATCCTTGCAGATCATGTGCACCGGGGGACCACATGCTCATCCCGACTATCGCAATCGCAGGATTAGTTGAATCTTCAGTCATCTTACACTTCCTATTTTCGCGCGCATCCACGGGAGACTCAATCGACCGAAGACTAACCACGCCCTCATCGGTGTGTAAAACGCAGATTCACCTCAAGGCATAAACAAATAACAAAGGTTGTTCGGCGCAATGAACGTGTTTCAGCAATTTGACAGCAATCGAGAGTTAGCTGTAACTCGGAGTTACCTATTTGCTTCGTAACCGGTCATGCTCCTGCTTGAACATCCGTACCGGATCCCGGTTTCTCGGCCGCCATTTTCTCGCGATCGGCAAATATTCAGTTGAATATGCACCGAAATGCCGCAATGCCGAATATGTGGCCAATTCGCCGAATGTCCCAAATTGGTCGATCCCCGCAAATCAAACATCCGACAACTATCAATCTGAACATTCGTGACACACCGAAATTTAACAGCAGCACTCGAATGCCCATCAGACAACGAGAAATTCCAGATATTCTTCGGCGACCATCGTCCGAATCGACGTTTCGTTACACCGGAACTGAGCGAACGAATGTGCCAGCAAACCAGCCACATACAATTCAGCTTTGCGAGGCCGAGCCGGCGCGCTTTCGAGACGCGCGCACACAAAGAGAACGGCACTTATAACAATTCGATCACACAGTGGTGCAGCTGGATTCCGACAGCTGTTTCACGCACACGGACCGACTCGGCAACTCAGCTTTCGAGGCGGCGAGCTCCGAGGACGTCCTTGAGGAGTTCCTTTGCAACATCCTCGGGATCACGTCTGGCAGTCGGATCAGCGGGCTCAGCCGCCTCCGCAAACATCTCGTCCTCGTCCTCCGGCGTTGCAGGCGGAGGAGTTGCCTCGTAGTCGACCTCAGGAGCAGGGGCCGGTCCAGGGTCTTCCGGATAGTCGGGGGCCTCGGGCGGCGGAATGTCGTCCGAATCTCCGCGCTGGGGCTGCGGGGCCTTGGGCTGCTGCGCTGCGCGCTCCTGACTGGGCCGCGAGAAGCGGGGCGCAGCGGCAGGGCGGCTCGGAGCTTCCGTCGCCTTGGTTGCGCTCGATACTGTCGGCGCTGTAGGCGCACCTTCTTGATACTCGACTTGCCAAGTGCCACCGAACATTTCGGCAAGGACCTCGCAAATGACCGCCGCGTTGTGCGGTTGCGTCACACGAGCACCCAGAACCGGTGAGCCGTGAGCGATGACAACGACATGTCCACGCACGTCGTGAACCGTCGCAGCGGACAGCATGGCCGGAAGAACCTTGTTTCGTTCACCGACCTTGTTGCGCAAGGTGTTCCACGATTCACGGAGAGTCTCGACTGTGGGGCCTGCCGAGACCGGCGCCGCTTCGGCAACCGCCGGCTCGTCGAACTCGGGCTCGGGCTCGTAGTCGGGTTCCGGCTCGGCAAGCCCGATCAGCTCTTCCGCCTCGACAGAAGCAGTAACCGGTGGTTCAACCACAGGAGCTTCAACTATTGGAGCTTCGGCAACCGGAGCTTCAACCACCGGAGCTTCGGCAACCGGCGGTTCCACGATCTCGACAGTGGGAGTCTCGACGACGGGAACTGCCGCTACCGGAGGTTCGACGACAGGAGCCTCCACAACCGGCGGCGCCGCAGCTGGAGCAGGCGCGGCTGGTTCCGGCCGCACCTCAGGCTCGGCCTTGCGTTGAGAGGGCCGTTGGAACTTGGAAGCAATCTCCGGTTCGAGCGGCGGCACGGTGGGTGCCGGCGTTGCTGCCGCGCGAGGGGCAGCCGCGACTCCGGCAGCCGGAATACCTTGTTCCAGGCGCTCCAGCCGCTGCAATACAGCTGACTCGGTGTCGGAGGCCGACGGCAGCAGCATTCGCGCGCACATCACTTCGAGCAGCAGCCGCGGCGCCGTCGCCCCACGCATTTCGCTGAGTCCGGCATGGACAGTCTCGGCGAAGCGGGTGAGCGTGGCCGGGCCGACTCGTTGAATCTGCTCACGCATCGTGACCAGCTCCGCTTCCGGAGCGTCGACCAATCCTCGTTCGCTGGCGTCGGAAACAGCCTGCATCAAGATGAGATCACGCAGGCGCTCGAGAAGATCGAGCGCGAATCGGCGTGGATCGTGACCGGCGTCCATCACGCGATCGACAGTGCCGAACAACGCGGCCCCGTCACTGGCAGACAGGGCGTCTACTGCTTCGTCGATGAGCGCGACGTCGGTGACTCCGAGAAGAGAGAGCGCGCGCGGATACGTGACACCTTCTTCTCCTGCGCCCGCGAGCAGCTGATCGAGGACACTCAACGAGTCACGAGGGGAACCGCCGCCGGCCTTGATGACCAGTGGATACACCGCAGGCTCGACCGGTACGCCCTCCTGGGCGCAGATCTTTTCCAGGAGTCCGCGCATGGTCGACGGCGCCAACAGGCGGAACGGGTAATGGTGTGTACGCGAACGGATGGTCGGGAGAACCTTTTCCGGTTCCGTCGTCGCAAAGATGAAGATGAGGTGTTCCGGCGGCTCTTCGACGATCTTGAGCAGCGCATTGAAACCCGCCGCCGTCACCATGTGTGCCTCGTCGATGATGAAGACGCGGTAGCGAGATGCGGCGGGTGCGTGGAACGCCTTGTCTCGGAGTTCTCGGGTGTCGTCGACGCCACCGTGACTTGCGGCGTCGAGTTCCGTCACATCCAGGTTGCCTGTGCCGCCCGGGCCCAGCGAAACGCACGAGTCGCACACGTCGCACGGCGTCGACGTCGGTCCCTGCTCACAGTTCAGCGAACGCGCCAGGATTCGCGCCGACGACGTCTTTCCACAGCCGCGCGGGCCGGAAAACAGGTAGGCATGGTTGATGCGTCCGGTGTCGAGGGCCGTGCTGAGCGGTGCGGTGACATGCTCCTGCCCCACCACCTCGGCGAAGGACGCGGGTCGATACTTCCGGTACAGGGCCACGCGCAAAGAC
>Ga0153995_1000176_pt1 | contig 12669 bp, 13 predicted proteins | sample TSNC079MetaG_FD_104678 | JGI IMG/M metagenome (GOLD analysis project Ga0153995, IMG submission 104678) | Attine ant fungus gardens microbial communities from North Carolina, USA - TSNC079 MetaG | ecosystem: Host-associated > Fungi > Mycelium > Unclassified | place: USA: North Carolina, Lumber... | reverse complement strand
ATTTTTTTTTCGAGAAAGCAGCAAATCTATGCACAAAAATCATCTTTTTTTTACCCCGACACATTTGGTTGACAGCAATAGGCAAAGCACACAAGAAAAAAATATCTAAAACTAGTAAATCACAACGCGGATTTTTTTCTCATGCCGCTCGGGTGAGGAAGGAAAAGATTGGTATACAGGGTCAAAAAGTAACGACCGAATGGTTCAAGATAATACACAGAAACACCAATTTTGTTGGGTTGAGGGTGGGTATATCCTCCAGCAAGAGCATGGCAATCATAGAGGCACACAAAGCAAAAAGTCCGACAGCAACTTTGTGAGGAAGCACAAAGATAGATAGCAAAAGATTCAGAAACGGGGTATAGCTTGCCTAGATCTCCCCGGCAGCCTTGTTGTAGTGTTGAGTATGTTGAGAAAGGTGCTCGCTCATTGGAACAAACCCGAAGTCGGGCGAGACTGATTCCAAACTAGTCAGTAAATTCAGTCAAACTTGCTCACGTCGAAGGAGGAGCAACAAGATACGGGTGAGAGAAAATACTCACAACGACTGATATCCGTTTCGCCGCTGTAGTTGTCAGGGACAGGAGGCGTGTTCGCCTGCGATGATGAGGTATGGGATGCAGCAGATATCGAGGAGGTAGAAGTAGATGGTCGTACGTTGCGATGGGTCCAACCATGGGAATCATTCATGGACTCGACATTGTTCGCATGATTGACAGCACCCGGTAAAGCAGAATAGGCAAACTCGGCCTGTGGTGGAGTAAAACCATATGTGTCAGGCGCTGAAGGGAATTGCATCATACTCCTCACTCTAGGGAGCCCCGATGGCTGATGTTCATCAGTTGGTTGGGGAGAGGCTGAAGGACGCTGGTCAGAGTGGTCGTAGGGGTTGGGGTAGGGGCTCATTGCATGACTATGTCGCCGATCTCGGCGTACACTCAAAGAACCTGTAGGAAAAGCCGACTTGGACGATTGAGGACGAACTGGGGAGCTGGGTCGGTGATGGCTAGAATTAGGCCGGGAGTAATCATGGAGATCTTCCGGGTATGGGATAGAAGACATGGGCGAGATAGAGTACCCGGTCGCTGGGCGACTATCAGGTGAGACGGAGGAATTTTGGTCATGCATCGGCATGGATGAGAAGGGAGAACCATATGAAGTATTGATCGTGGGTGTAGGTCGTGAGTAACCGCTGCCACTGGGATTAAGAAGGGAAGACAAACTCCCACCATGACTAGACGAGTTCCCGCTATTGGCTGAGTATGAACCCCAGTGATTTTGTTCAGGATAAGAATAATGGGGCGAAGAAACCATGATTTCGCGACTGGCACTAGAGTAAGGCATGGTGAAGGGGCCGGAGGTGGGTGACTCATCTATTGGGGTGTTGAGATGGGAGGAATGATAGGAAGTAGGATGTGATATGTGGGGAGGATCTGAGGGAACGGTCAATGGGGGAAGGGCAGAACGGGGGTAGGCAGTGTTCCCCCAGCCATTTGCACCGGCCTGATTGAGGGGGGTGAAAGGGCCTGGGGCGGATAAACCTCTTGCGCGGCCGTGGATCGAAGGGGAGGCCATTTTGATATGGGAAGTGGCGGTAGGACTGGTAAGAGAGATAGAACCGATGGGGATAGCGGAGCGTGGAGGAGGGATGGGTTGTTGGTCATGAATATCACGTTTGCGAGGCTTGGGAAGGCGGGGAGGAACACGACGCTTAAAATTAGCGACGACTTCTGGAGGAGAGTGACGGTTGAGGGTGGGATGGGCTGGAGAGGAGATGAGAGAGAGATGAGAGAGGAAAAAGAGGAGTATTTACACCAAGTGCTTGCATCGGGGTCGTCTATAGCGGGATCGACATTGCGCAAGTTAACCTTGCGCATGAAGCCATAGATCTAGAAAGAAGAACATGGGATTGGGGAGAGAATTAAGGAAGTGAATGAAAGAAGACGGACATTTAGTTGCCGGGAGAAGCTCGCGAATCTTGATTGACGATAAATGCTTGGAAGGACATGGAGAGCGAGCTGCTCTGGGCGCTCGACGATGATGTGTTCGCCAGCGGGGTCCCAGCGAATCATGTGGTGGTTCTCTGGGCGCTCGAGGAGGCTGGGAGGGGTGGTTAGGGGTGTTGAGAGGGATGAAGAGAGAAAGACGTACGCGTAGAGCTTTGTGAGAAAGGTAGCCTGAGGCTTTGAGTCTGCTTTTGGCGGCTGGTGGTCAGGAGGGGACTTTGGGGGAGAGTTGGGCTCGTTGTGTGAGTCGTCTGAGCCGGAGTTGCTGGAGGCCGAGTGTGGCATGATGTTGGTGTAGAGGATGTGGTTGTAGGAAGAGTCGTCGTGGCGTGTTCGGGAGTGTGGAGGGGGGTAGAGATCAGCCATTGGGAGGCGGGGAAGGGATGGGCAGGCTAAGTAGGAAAGCGACGGTGGAGAAAGGGAGAGTTCCGGCGTACGTAACCCAAACACAAAGAGAAATGCGCGTCGACTCTGCCAAACTCACATCCACGGCCCGCAACACAATGCGCCAGATACCACCGCCAAGCTCTTGGGTCCCATCTCAGATCCAGGGGAGATTCCCGAGGCGCCGAGGCTCGTCACTGTCACAGTCGGCTCCTTCCGGTCCACCCTCCTCTTTGCCAGTTTCCGCCCGAGCTTCTTTCCTTATCAGGCGCCTGCCACCCACCGTCTTGTTCTGGGATCCGCACGCGGCAAACTTGCTGTCCAGCCCAATGTGTTCCAATGTTATCAATGATGTACATGCAAAAACAGTCAATCTAGTCAATAAAATATTTCAAGTCATTTCCTATGTCATTCAGAACCTGTGCGTACGAGAACGGCTCCTCTCCATCACATATCTCCGTCGTAATGCAGCGTCACACTCGAGAACGCCCCAAACAGATCCTCCGTCCCAAGTCCTCCCCTACTCCCCGATCCGCTCTGCTCTTCAAGGTGAAGAGAGTTCGATTCCTTGATATGTCGCAAGTGGCCGCTCTCTCGCGTCGCAGGTGTAATCTGCCACATCCTCTCGTTCAGCAGCACATGACAAAAAAAACAAAACTAAAACTCACCGGCGGTCGGCTGTTTCGCAGCAGGCCCCAGTTCACTTTTGAAAACCACTTGTGCTGTTTCACTTCACTTGCACCACTTCGGCTCCCTAGTCGCGTTCGCTCGTCCTTGTCCAGTAAGCGCGTGATGCAATCTTTAGCCGCCCTACAACACCAAAACCCAATTTCAGCCAATCACTTTGATTCAGTCCGCATCAACATCGTCCAACTCACTGTGAAACTTTCGGCGTGTCACGGAATTGCACTGCCGCCTTGCGGATATTGTTGAAAGTATCATTACGTTCTTGCCCTTTGAAAGGGGTCGTTGCGTACTTTACACCAACAAAGGTAGAAAATACGTCAGAAACACGCAGTATATCTGAAAGCCATGGTTAATACGTACAATCATCTCATAAATGAGGATACCCAACGTCCACCAGTCTACCGCGGCCGTATGGCCCTGAGCCGCGATAACCTCAGGCGCAATGTACTCTGCGTTTGGTCAAAATATGAGCTTGCATCCAATTACCCCAAGCACCGCGGCACATACCCTCCGTCCCCACAAATGAATTCGTCCGGAAATTAGCCGTGCAGCTCATCGTATCAACCAGCGGTAACTATCAATCAGTGAGTCCCTGTTCCACTGAGCATAATCGTCGCCACTTGCTCCATTCTGCTCAGAGTGCACCAGCCCAGGTAGTCCTGCCGGTTCCTTTGACTGCTTCGCAAGATCAAAGTCCGATAGCATTATGTGTCCCGACTGGTGAAGTAAAATATCTGTCCAAATAGATTGTCAACTGAGGGGATCCTTCCGCGATTCAAACGTCCTCCACCCACTTTCAGGCTTGAGATCACGGTAAATAAATCCCATGAGGTGCAGATATTCCAAAGCTGCAACCACCTCCGCGGCGTAAAACCGAGCTCCATCCTCAGGCAAGCACTTGCCTTGCCTAGCTTGAAGCGCACGGAAGAATTCTCCCCCCGAGCAATATTCCATGCAAAAGTATAGATACCCTTCCGACTGAAAAGAATGATACAGTGTGACAATAAAAGGATGATTTGCTGTTGCCAATATTTCTTGTTCTGTTAATGCTCGCTTGATCTTTTTCCGTTCGATCATCTCTCTTTTAGATAGCACTGCGGATCAAACCCAGTTCAGTTAGTGCTGTCACCCCAGGAGATAATGAAAGCTAAGTAGCTTTTACCTTTCATCGCAAAAAGCTTGTGGGCCTTCTTTTCCCGTACAAGGTACACCCTACCAACGTCCCCCTTCCCAAGCATTCTGATCTTGACGAAATCCGAAGGGCCAACTTCGACCTAGCGGGTATCACTTGAGAAGCTGATGCATTAAATTGACGGACGATGGTCTTTACCTCCCGGACTTTAATCGAATTGCTCGAGTAAGTTCTTTTGAACGCAACTTTGTCTGGACTCTCCTTCGCCCCGCTGGGTCGATCCTTCATAGACAGTACGGATGCTGTCGCGGGAGGTGACAACAGTCCATTAGCACCTCTTGACGACGACGAAGACAAGGTTTCAAGAGAGTCTGTTCCTTTCTCATAACTCGGTAATAGAGGAGGCACAGGAGGTATCGTGTCGCCCGGAGCTAGAAAGCCATTCTTTGTCGTGGCTGGGGAACGCAAGCCAGCGAAGAACATGCCCTTGGCATTCGGAGCAGATGCAACGCGACGGATGAATCTCGAAGCTATTGCTTTGGGGTTCAGGGGTATTCCTGTACGTGAGCGTGACGGGGTTGGAGAGGGAATATATGATGTTGAAGTCTGCAAGGGATGGACCGGTGTCCCTTTACCACGAGGAGAGCCGGTGCTCTTTGAGAGAGCGATTCTTTGTTTTTCAGATTTGATATGGGGTCGTGCACTAGCGGGAGTCCCTGTCGATGAGAGTGCCCCCACTGATGGTACTGGGTGATTATGGTGGGCCATAGCTGGGACGAAGACTTGATGGGGAGAGGACATAAGGCGACTGCGCGAGTCGGGTGGACTAGAGTCTGTAGACTGGGTCGTGGAAGAGTTGTAGGAGGACCTTTGGTCGGATATAGACACAGGAGATAGTGTGGGTATCGCAGTTGCGGGAATACTCATGCCACGTCCCGAGACGGATGGAGGCGGCGACAGGGTATCGAAAGTCAGTGAAGTGGCATTGGAGGGTATTCTCTTGTTAGAGGTACTTGGAAAGCGAAAGACGGACTTCCATGAGGAACTCTGGGACCCCTGTGGGGTGGTGGGAGAGAGAAGGAAACCAAGGTCGGAGGGGGTATTGAGGGAGGAAGAAGCCATGGAAGGCAGCTCCAGCAAGGAGAAGCTGGCAAACTCAGGGATGAGCCATTCAGTTACATAAGCCACCCTCGTCAAATTCCATGGCAATGTGCTGCGATGTCCAGGCTACCGCTCTCATGGTAAACAGCGTTCTGTCGCTGCCTCTTGAGTCCTTGGATGTTCCTTGGCATCTATCGCCAGGGACTCGGTGGGTTCAGAAGTGAGATACCCAACCCAGGTAGAGTCTTTGTATGTCAGAGGCACCCGTCCCCATCGGTCTCGTCCCGATCATCCTCTTGATTAAATCTGACAACATTACTCCTAGTACGATTGACTCAGTGTTGTCGTTGAAAGATAATTTGTACCGGATCGTCCGGTACTCGAATTCGTTCAAGTGATTTTATTCCAATCAATCAACCAGTCCATCAAATTGCCCTCAAGGTATTAAGTGTTTGCTCTTAAGGAGATCAGAAATTCCGCTCCAAGTTGACATTATATACGACGTTAACGCATCATAACTCCTACAATGGTGGACCAACGATCTTTGGCCAACCGTGAATCTTGTTGTTTCCAGACCTCAAGATCACATTTCAACGTCATAGGTACACGTTGCAAGTCGGACGGAACGTCATGTCCCGTAACCTCCGGTCCACAGTCTATGACCAGGTCCCAAGATGGCTGGGAAGATTCTCAGGATCTTCTGGGGCAAGTGCCGGCGTATATTTTACATGGCAAGGTGAATTTCGATCAATGATACAAATGATACATTCTCATGGCGTCACGCCACACTTCGATGGACAGCTGTTGGACAACCTTAAAATCCTGATCGCATTTGCAAACAAATGCGGGTAACGACGACCTCTCTTTCTTCTGCGCGCTATCTTCAGGTCGACAAGGTCTCTCTTATTATTGAAAAAAAATTCCTCCAACTCTGAAGCTCACACACTGAGACTCTCGCCGAGAGTCTCGGACCCGGCCGGCGTCATTCCGACGACCGATGAATACGGAAAATGACAACCACAAATCGACGATATCAAGCAAATCCGCAGACAACATGTGCGAGAGATTCGCAAATCTAGACCCTGTAATTTTGTACATCGTCTCATAAAGGCGCTGTTGAAGCTAGTCGTTGTTTCCAGGGCCAGGTCGGAATTCCCGGTTAGCTCATTCTACAAGACCCATAAAAGTTACTTTGGCATCGAATCTATCCCCCTCCCCCTCGCCCCCTCTTCATGTTCGTGTCCCGGAGGTCATCTGTGTCGGAAACGACTTCCCTTTTTGAAAACTCTCCCCCTTCCTACCATAGCATTGATGATGTCCTTGAATCAGAGGCATGTTCGGATCCTCCACCTCTTAACAAGTTTTCAAAATGGGATACCTGCTGGATATTGGCAGGGCTCTGGTCTGTAGTGCTCCTGGGCGCATTCGATGGTCAGTGTAAATCAACTTATTCTTATTCAAACAATTCAAAATCCTGCTAGGAACGGTCGTTGCAACGTTGCTTGCGCCCATCGGAAGCGAGTTTAATGCTTCAAACCAATCATCGTATATCGGGACTTCATATTTGCTATCAGTGTGTTGTTTCACCCCCCTATATGGTAATTTTTTAGGCAAATGAGGGAAGAACCACACAAGCTCAGCCATTGTCTACAGGACGCCTCGCAGATATACTGGGTCGGAAGGGTGCGATGGTGCTGGCATTAACACTCTTCGGTGAGTAATTTTTTTCGCACATTGCAATCAATATATCCAAAGCAATCTTTCCCATAAACGATCGATTGAACTTTTTTTCATGTCAAATTTCCGAGAGAATCCTGGTGACCTCTCCTTGGTTGCGTAGGTTCCGGAACTATCCTTTGTGGAATCGCTCCATCCATGAAATTTTTGATATCTGCTCGGGCATTGGCCGGAATGGGTGGCGGGGGGTAAATTTCTACTTCATTCTATTTCTCAGATGTTCATTTCAATCTCGGTTTCTCAGCGTTATGACAGGTATTTTTACCCTAAAAACCCGATGATGAGCAACAGGTTGATCAGCGTGCGCTTCAGTCTCAAGCATAACCGTTTCAGACTTCATCCCATTGTTAGTAGTTCGAGGCTTCCCATGAGTCTGCTATCCCTGACCATCTTTTTTTTTCTCCTATAGGAAACAGCGGGGACTGTATCAGGGGATGGCAAATGTGTAATCTGAATTTTTTACTTCATTAAGGATTGGTGGCTCACGCAATGCAGATTGTTTGGACTCGGTGCAGGCTTAGGAGGTCCTCTGGGAGGCTGGGTACACGATACATTTGGCTGGTAAGTGTGTCAATCCCTCAAAAGATTTTTGGCTCACTCCGCCGCAGGAGGACCGCCTTTTTCATTCAGGTAAAAACATTTCCATCATATTGTATCCTGGGATCAAGCTGACGTCAGACCACAGGCACCAGTTTTTGTTTTTAGTTTCATTCTTGTCATAACCAAGGTCAACATTCGGCTGCCCTCTGGAATTAGGAACCAGTCATTGTCGGAAAAGTTGCAACGGATTGACATGCTTGGTTCAGTCACTCTTGTTGGAGCCGTTGGACTTTTTTTACTTGGATTCAGTCTCAAAACAACCGAGGAGCTTGCTTGGTCTCACCCTCTCATCGTTTCGCTCTTTGGCTCTAGTATCATCTCCGGGTTGGGATTCATTTATGTGGAGAAATACTGGGCACCTTATCCAGTAATGCCACTTCGTTTAATGACTCAGCGGACTCCACTCGCAGTCTCTGTGTCCAATTTCCTTACTAGCATGACGGCCTTTTCCATGGTAAGTGGCACTAATATTCCTTATTCAAGCACTTGATCTGTTCGTCTTTTTCAGCTGTACAATGTACCGTTAGTAAGTCGATATCTGTTCTGAGTCAATTGAAGATCATCTCACTGTGGCTACCAAGTATTTTTCCGCGGTCAGACTCGAACCAGCCGCGAAAGCTGGTGAGAGTAATGCTAGATCATTCCAAAGTGCCATTAATAATGGACCATATTACAGGTCTCCATCTTCTGCCCCACTCAGTAAGTCCTATCTTAGTTGATACTACTATTTTTGTAATGATCAAATGTTCCTAGGTCGCAATCTCTACTGGAAGCGTTTTCGCAGGATGGTCAGTATATATATCATGGTGATCTCAATCCAGGCCGTTCCTGACGCCTGAGCAGGATGATGAGACGCACTGGCAAACTTTACACGCTAACTTTAGTTTCATCATCACTGACCGTTTTTGCAAGCACCCTTGTGTGCTTGTGGGGACCTGATACTTCTGCCTTCCACTTATGGTTGGATCTATTTCCGCAAGGTTTTGGAATGGCAAGTTTTATTACGAGCACCCTCATCGTGAGTATTGATCATCATTCTGGAGAAACGTTGGAAACCAGTAAACAGGCTATGATTGCTGGGGTTTATCGAGAGGACATGGCCGTTGCTACCGGAAGTAAGTCTACAAACGGCCAGATTTCTATGAGGTATCATTGAATATTGCTAGTTACCTACCTATTCCGCACGACTGGCCAAGTGCTCGGAGTTAGCTTGAGTGGTGCCATTCTACAGGGTGTACTCCTTCAGCGCTTGAGGGTCCGGATATCTGGGTCTGATGCAGATAAGGCATGATTTTTTCCCTTATGAGCGAAAAATTCACCCTCACCAACTTCTTTTTTATGACCTTGCAGATGATTTACATGATACAGTAAGGACTTTTTTCTTTCTTTCTTTGCCGCGTTGGCATGACAAGAACTCACTCCCCCGTCCTTCAATAAGACATAGTACTGAAATTATACCCAAGCTGGATCCGCTGACACGACAAGCAGCAATCGATTCCTATGCCGACGCTTTACGTGTCGTCTTCATTTGCCAAGCAGCAATCAACCTTTGTGGTTTACTTGCTTGTCTACCAATTCAAGAAAATGCACTTCCGTGGGTATTGAGCAATTGTATTTCAAATTTCCAAAAGAGCTATGTACGCTTACCATCGTGGACTTCTAGATCTGCACCGCTGAGGAGAATTCCAGAAAATGAAGAGAGTCGTGGTCATTAGAAGGACAAGGTTTGCTGCACATATGATGTACTTTAGTCAATTGATACCTGCTGGAGAATGGTTTCCCCCCCTTGTGATTGGATACTTTTTTTTTCCTTTCAAATGATATAATTCATGTGGGAAGAATCAGTTGTCGGAATCTCTGTTCTGCACGTCGTATCGAGGGGTAGGCAAAATATAAATTGGTTCCGCAAAACGATAAGCATTCTCTGCTAGGGGTTTTTTTATCTCTGCTAAGAGGCTTGCACACACACTCTTCAAGTTTTACGGATGTTTTTCCTCTATCCACCTCCGTGGCCGTTTGATGATCTTTACAGGGCCTTCCGACACCATTGATTCTTGCCCACTGTCCATGAGTCTGTCCTTGTTAGCTCTTGCCGGACAAGGCAGAATGCTGGACGCAGAAACGGTAACAACGGAAGCAATGAACATGAAGCCGAAGAGTGAAGACACAAAAGCACGGCGTTGAGTTAGGCGAAGGACCTGGTGAAAAGAAAACATTCTTTAGGAATCTGCTTCTGACCCCCCTTATGATGAGTTTTTTATATGGTTCCCTCGGCGTATGCAGCAGGGAGATGAAGAACATACTTTTGTATGCAGAATACATGACCCAAGCTAATTAGCTTGGTGAATGATGAAGTGTAAACTGTAGGGTCTTTGGTAGACACAGAAGATAGACCCCAAAGAGGCCTTTCTCTCCCGATTTGCACCGTAGGAGTTTATTTGGTCATGTTGATCCCCATTACTCTCGTTGCTATAAACTAACAGCTCGCTCATCACGAAAAAAACGTCGGCCATTCAATGGGTGGTTACATTCGAATTCTTCGAGATATGAAAGCTCGTCGAGGGTTTGCAGACAATGAGATTATCCGTCGGGCATACTTGTATATTGCCAGGAATGAAAACCTACCTCCTCAAGCCCGTCACCAAGCACAGTTACAACTCAATTCTTTCGATCGGTTCACTCGTCCTACTAATGTGAAGAATCGGTGCATAGAATCTGGTAGAGGACGAGGGATCATCGGGGAGTTTGGTCTTTCGAGGGTGTGTTGAGTGTTGTATATATATATGTTCCTTTAACAAGCACTCACCTTATTGCTCAGTTTCAATTTCGCCTAAAGGCATTGAAGGGAGAGTTATCTGGTGTACATAAAGCCACTTGGTAATCTGTGGTATGTTTTGATTTTCACACTTAAGATTGAGCTGAATGATATGCAAGCAACAGATAGGAACAAAATTTACAAAATTTCATGTCAAACGCTGCCAAGACGCTGCCAATTCATTATATATTTATTTATTGTCTCAGTAATACCCATAACTCTCTATCCAACAAAAATCCGGTGACATGATCCATGATTAAATACAGAAGAACAAGAGACTACACAAGAAACAAGCCTCAAGCCTCAAGGCACCGAGGGGACGGAATCACTTCCGGTTAGCTCGCTAAGACGAAACTCCGGTTCTCCTCGTTCCTTCCGCCAGCGATTGGTAATGTTGAGCGTAGCTGGATCTATAAGAAAGCTGGACCAGATTTCTCAATCAACAACTCACGCTTCCCTGATGTAGCAGACTCACCTATACTGCCGAAGGAAGGGCTCACTGATCTCCCAGTTGCTGTGGGCCAACACATCGTCTCCGTGCAACATGATACTTCTCCGGTAATCAATCAAGCAATCAGGAAGGCTATAACGAGCTGGTGGATGCTCAGCAATGCCATCCAGGAATTTATGTAAAACATGCTTGCCTCGTAGGAGAATCATACGGTCCCGCAGTTCCGGATGGAGGATGTTATCCATGACACTCTCTAAACAGAAAAGATGATCAGTACAGTGATGAAGTTGAACATATACAAGGGACTCACCATGTGGTACCGTTCTTCATCAGCGCATCAGCAACCTGGTCAACACAAGCAAAAAAAAGATACTTACTTCTGAACCAAAGTTGGGCGTAACGACAACGGTAAACAATAGTTGGGATTGCGTTTAAAATTGTCGAGATGATACCTGGAAATAGTTTGCAATGGACTTCCCATCAACTGATATCCACATACTGTATGAGTTTATAGGCTTCATTCTTGTTTGGATCATCATCAATGTCCAATTCATCAGAGTCATTTGAAGTATTTGTGCCAACTTGCTGCTGTGAAGAGCCAGATCTCGATGATGATGAATCAAAGGGAACTGTAGAAAGAGGCGATTCAATCGTCACGTTGACGTTGGAGATGTAGGACGATTTGAAAGGTTCCGTACTGGGGTCGGGGACTGTATTGTACGAAGACGAGGGGTTGATAGGTGGCGACTGCTGTATGTATAAAGAAGAAGCGTTCTGCCCTTTCATTAGATCTGAGAACATTCCGTTACGTTCCTGAGGTCGTGTCGGAGGGGCATAACCGGTAGGTATGGAGTGATTCATGGAACCGAGAGGATAACTATTGGGTAGGTCGCGCTCAGGCTCATCACTTCTGGACTTCTTGCGACTGGTCTGCGCAAACTCGTCTTCCACTGGGCGTTTCTGAAGCTGAGTAGAAGAGCTCGCCTCACCCGAAGCATTGCTTTTTTTACGGCGCTGATAGCCCTCCCATGCCGTATCTGTCTCAGACTTGTTGACAAAACTGTGGAAATCTGCAGGCTCCCAACCGAGCTTGGAAATGAGGCCTCCAGTTCCTTCACCAATAAAACCAGCCAAGCTGCGGATTAAGCCACGAAGGGTATGGTTCTCGGCCATGAGGTCTGCTTAGCCAATGAGAGGTATTTGGAGCATGATGGACAGAAGAACCCGCCTTTGAGAACGTTGCGCATCTCTCCAAGAGCCTCATCCTTACCTCCAGATAGAATTTCAACGCGGGCTTCCAGATCACGTATCTTACACAAAATTGAGCAATGCGAGACTTGATGTCAAGGGGATGGCAACGGACTCTTTGCTGTTTTCTGAGACGGAACTCACGCTGAGCTATACGGTTCTGATCACGTCGAGCAGCCTGCGAGCTTGCGGAATGGATGAGCGCAAAATAGATATGTTGGGAGAGGGCGATACTTTGGGTTTTTCTTCCTGCCAGGTTTTCCAGGAGGATTCAAGATATCACCGACATGAGACTCGAAATCGAGGTCAGAGTCCTTGGCTGAGAGGTCGAACAATTGATTGGTAGGGAGGACGAAAAAAGCTTACATCAATGTCACCAGAAACACTGCGCTCTCTTACGTCCTTTGATTCGAGCATGGAGGTCAGTCAAATGAGCTTACGAACTCAATCTGTATAACGGTACAAACACTGAATAACAGAAAAAAAACAAATAGCTTTTTTCCCAGAT
>Ga0153995_1000174_pt1 | contig 12736 bp, 8 predicted proteins | sample TSNC079MetaG_FD_104678 | JGI IMG/M metagenome (GOLD analysis project Ga0153995, IMG submission 104678) | Attine ant fungus gardens microbial communities from North Carolina, USA - TSNC079 MetaG | ecosystem: Host-associated > Fungi > Mycelium > Unclassified | place: USA: North Carolina, Lumber... | reverse complement strand
GAGTATGACAGGGTCAGTCAATGATACACCCTGCTAAAAACTGGATTCTGTCATGGTTCAAACTGACAGTACTAGATTCAAGCCTGCCAAAGGTGTCCTTCAGATAGATTAGAGATTACTCTTTCCTTCACCCTTGGCTCACCTATACATGATACTTGGATCAGGGTAAAGATTAACAGTCTATCATATCTCCCTAGAGATAAACTCTACTCTGGTAGACTTTTCTCTGATAGACGTCAAGTAGTGTTATAAGTATACTATATTAAAACCATTCTATATAGAGATACGAAAAGCAACCTTGTACCAGAACACAATTTGACATGTAATTGATAAGAGTAAGAGTAGTCTCTGATCTGCCCTGAGTTGACTCTAGGTATATGACATTTATCTTCTTTGTTTACCACTCTATCACCTTAACAGAATTTATCTTGACTGAGAAGTATGTATCCTATAAACGAACTGAATAAAGAGCACCATTATGAATTAGACTAAATCTATTCCACTCCCTCTATATCACCAAACTGGCCATGCTGTTCACACAGACACAAATACGTTTTTAGAAACACTATAAATTATGATTGGTATCATCTGCGCCAGAGCATCCATCAAGAGTTCAGTTGATGAGGAACCTGGTGCCAACTGCGATAAACAAGTCTTCACTATCATGTCTTCGTGAAGCGCGAAGAGTCAATACCAGAGACGCAAACGTCTAGAGCCATCGAGAGGGTAGCGTAAAACGAAGTTCCTGTCTCTGTATAGTCATGGACTATCAAAGGGAGTCGCTGAAAAGTAGAATCACGTTAATAGACTGTGGTGCCAAAGCCCGGATAGTTGGTTGAAACCTACATTTTTGGAAGGATTTATCAACCAACGATAGATATCCGTCGAATCTGCAAAAAATCTGGCCCAGATTCCCAGAAACAGACTTAACCCAGATTCCAGGGCTGTTGCTTCTTCGACAACCAAAGTGGACAGCGAAACTTGCGCCGTACTCACTTTACCTCCTTCACCAAAACAAAGCTGGGTAAGGTACAGAGCATGTGCAACTTCACTGCGCTTTTCTGATTTTACATCGATGAGAAAATTTGCTGGATGTGAGATTGATGGGAGCTTACGATTAAAAGAGTCATACGCTTTGCCAACGGATACCATTGGACCGATTAGAGCCTGTGAGAGGTATCGAGTAAATGAAACGGACGAAAGACAAACCGAGTTAGAACTAACTAGTTTTTGGTGTGAAAGTCTGGATCTCGTTGACCTTCTCCCACTTGATGATCCAATACGCATTAATGTGTAGACAAGATGTGTGAGATCAGGATCCGACAGGCGACCATTCTTTCAATATGTTGAGGGAAAAGTTTGAAATCTGACATGAAAGCTGGCATACCAGAGCGCAAAGGCTAGAAAACGACGGTGAGCGGATCAGTAGGTATTTGAATTGTGATATCAACTTACTCTCGTATGAGATTGTCTAACTCATGAATCTTGCCCGACAGACCACATAACTCCTTTTGTCCGATTTTAGTTTGAACGCTGGTGAATTTCGCAAATTCAGTATGAAAAGAAGCCAAGACAATAGTCAACCGCATCGTATGCTCAACGAGGGCACGAATAAGATCCGCATGGCCAGCAGAAATCTGTCCGTGGCTCCTGAATATATGGACGCTGAATGACAGCCGCCACTTACGGTCATGAATGATCGAAGGATATGTATAGCCTCCTCGTCTCGTGCAACTACTATGGGTAAAATGGTATCACAAAACACTGACAATACTGATAAGGATGTAACATTAGCAAATGAGGACAGCAACTTACTTTTGAGGCGACCGGAGATGTTGATAGCTGTAGTTCTAAGTTGCCATAACAGCTCAGAAAAATCCTGGACCCACAATTCATATGACGATGGAGAATATACAATAAGAGCACACCTTGTGTAAATTATTCCATCGTGGTCTCAGAGGTACAGTCAGGCCTAACATGTCGATTGAATGGACCATCTTTGATATAGACTCGAACTTGTCCAAGATGTCCATCAGTGACCTCGCATATGCCCTACAGCCATTCTCCACGTCTTTTTGTACATCTCTGTCGACAAGACCATGGGCTGCTTCGATATACGATAGAACTTTGGGTCTAGTGGAAGAAGACATTTGGAAGTAATCGCACCGAGACTCGAGGTGCTGCAATGGATGTTTGTGTGCCAAGGTTCTTATACGACATTTTCCGAGAGGAGGCGGATAACGCAAAGATAGTGCGAAAGGAGCGTCGGGGCTCGTTTATAGAACATAGAAACCGGGATCAAGTGTTATGTGCTGTGTTTTCTCGATTTGGTAAACATGCATTAATCAACGGATCTTCTAAAATAGGTGCTTCTCAACAGTGTCGGTAGTCATTTTGCAAATTACAGAGCCAGGACACAAACTCTTGAGCTTGCTTTCTGTCGACACATCCTGGTGTTCCTCGCCGCGGTTCATCAGGTACAGCAAGCGTGCATTCAGTCCTTGCGTAAGGACTTGTTGGTGATGCCCAACAGAGTTCATCCTTGCATATCGGTTCTACGGATTAACGTTGAGCAGTCGTGGATTACTTAATCAGATGCCGTTTGATCCGATAACTTTCGCGATGACGCTCGAACGTGGAGTGCAACATTGTTCCTGTCATCCGAAATTAGGTCTTACAATTTACCGCTGACCGATTAAATTTGTTGGAATCTGATCTGCATCAACCGAGCCATCTCTGTCTGTCGCGGAGCCCGCATTGAAAACCAGCCAGTTGAAGATCACCAACACAGAAATCAAGTTTTATTAAATCCCAGCATTTATCTCTGTTCCACTAATTTGCATTCAAGTAGGCGTCGTGTTTCCAACACCGTTCAATCCTCATGATGTACCAGAATACACATTGCAATGCCGTATCCTGACGATCTTTCAATGATAATCAAATATCATCGGAAAAAGTCCTAGGTTGCGCTGTATGCGCTGTATGTGTAATCCAAGTTATATAAAGTCACGATTGCCTGGTGTCAGTGATTCCTGATAAGTTATACATTCTCACCGGAAGGGACCGCTTTCCGGTGTCTGAATTACCGAGACACCCCGGCCTATGACCTAATCTTTGATATCAATATCTATCGCTCTTAAATTGGAAAACCCTTTTCCATTAATCCTTCCAGATATTAGTTGATCGACGCAACAGGTTAAGATGAGATGATGTTCCTATAAACTCATGACATCATGTATGGCTTTGTGCCTTTCGATTGCAATTCCTATGTGTTAGAAAAGAATTTATTAGAAAGGCTCAGTTTTGTACTCATCGGAATGTCGCCACACTCTGGCTTTCTTTGCCAGAGTTCTTGAGGGATGATGGCGACATTCCTATGAGTACAAAACTGGACCTTTCCAATAAATTCTTTTCTAACAAAGGGGTTTCAATCAAAAGACATCTTCAAAGTCATAAAACTAGTTAGATCACAGCTGCTGCGATTGTGCTAATCACCGAAGGCGATCATTTATTTAGTAACTAATGTCGAGGAACCTTGGATATCATTAGAACACATCCTAATGCTCCAGCCAAACCTGAAAGGTAAATCATATGCATTAGATGATAGGGGTTGACTGCTATGTCAATCCAGGAGCCAGAATAAAAATAGGCAGTTGAGAAGGCTCAGAAAACAACCTCAAAGATGCTACAACTCAGTTGACAGAGTTTTATCACTTTCCCGGATAGTCATCCAGGGCAGAAAACAAATTGATAAAACCAAATAGTGTTATATTATCTCCGATTATTGCCAATTTTGACTGTCGTGAAGATCTAAGATGCGCAAAACATCATTAAAACAAGCATTTGTAGTAGGAAAATGTTATAATAGAACAAGAGGAACAAAAAAGGTCTAGAGTAACTACCTAGATCATACTGCTAATATACGGTTTGACTATCAAGGGAGAGATCGAGGCAACGAACGACATAACGATAGATGAACGAGAAAGAACTCAAGTCAAAGAATTCAACCACGGTCTCTGGGTGACAAAAACAAGAAATCCAGTTTGACTTCATCAATATGAAGGACTGCAATCAAAATTTCAATTGCTTAACTATTCAGGGTCATCATTCTCTTCATAGTGAGGAATCACTGATCCCATCGGTTAACGAGCCGAAAAGCAAGCGGATGATGTTTGGAATTTTAGAATTGGTAGTCGGTGTCGAACCCCCACCGACGTACACTGTCCCCGAATGTTCTGCCTCGGCAAGCACGAAAGGCGGCAAGTTTGCCATTCCAACTTTGCTCGCTATAGACGATTTCACAGCCCTTTTATCCCTACTGAGCAACATAGAGGTGATCCCACTTCCATGGACTGCTAGAATGACCATGTCGTTTGGGCGGCTCGAAACCACCGCTTTCGTAAACACACCAGTCTGCAAGTCCATTAACATAACACTGTGAGGCGGAGTGGGCGAGGGAGACTTTATGTCATTCCAACGAGGAACCATTTGGCGATCTCCCCACTCAGTGGCGTCAATGTAGCTGGGATCCTGGGATTGTATCCATTGGAAAGAATCATGTTCAGGAGTAGTGTGGTCTTCAACAGCTATCCACCCAGATTTTACCACGAAAATGGTGCCTACGAGGAGTTCGAAGATAGAATAAATAATAAAGGACAACCAAATAAGGGCTACAGTGGCTTTGACATCTGCCGCTGCACAAATGCCGGCGATGATTATGAGAATGACTAGTCCCCAGATCATGTATTGCTTGAGGCTCCTCATACTGTCGTTCCTATACAGGCCCGCGGAATCACGCTGCAGCCAGTTTGCAAGAGTGATCGATCTGGGACCAATGATAGAAAGAGCCGGCTCTGGAAGCTGGTTATCGCTCCTGCGAATCTTGACAGGGAAAGAAGTGACAAGTGCTTCGAGTCGTTCACATCCTTCCTTCGGAGCAATGGGCTTTCCCCACCACCTGTATTCTTGTACATCTGGACTGGCAACTTTGCAAACAGCAGCGAGAAGCGTGGTGTTGTAATAGCCTTGATTGAGCTCTAACAGCCAGGCAAGGTCAGCCCAGCCATTGATGCCGCATAGGTCCACCAGCTGCGATCTTCGTGGTAGGAGTCCATTCAGCGCTTTCCCGAGAAATGCATGATCGTGGAAATTACCCGCTTCATCCCTACGAATGGCTTCGACAACGAGGGAGTGAATCGCTGACTGCCATGGAATCGCGCCCGAATTGGTTGCATGTTGCATGATGTTGTACAAATGCCACATTCCAGCTTCAGCCGCACACGCCTGCATATCAGTTCGAAAATCCTGACCTGCAAAGACGGTGATACGACTCTCTAGTTGCGAATTTCGAGTCATTATGTGGACAATTCGAGCATAGAGTATCTCGCCCATGGTGAAGAGCCGCTTGCCCCAAGGGCAATCAGTGCCAGTGTGATTACAGTCGACAGCATGACAGAATACAACGACTTGTTCTGCCCGTCTGAAGATATCTGCCAACTTCCCGAGCTCTTTGCTTCGCTCTTTGCTACACTCTTCTTCATTCGTCAAGTGCTCATCAGAGAGGCAGAACTCGTCAAGCCAAATCAATTCAACGTCATCCTGATTAAGGTCATTTGATCTTCTGGCGCGTGCATACTCCTGGAGGAGGGCTTGAGATATTTTCTTCCTATTTTTGAGGCTATACAGCCTCTTTCCTTCAAGTATATTCTCGGGATGATCGAGCTGGTTTCCGGCCTCATCAAAGAGTGCCTTGGCACTCTCCATTGAATAGCTGAAGGCGGTATAGGGTACATTGGGGCGATGTTGATGAGAGGTAGTAGTTCTAAGCAAATCTGAAGCATTCTTGGATCTGCCACTCTCCTCTCCATACTGTACCTGTTTTACTGACACGATTTCCGTGCCTCGAAACTTGACTTCCAAAAGCCACGTTGGTTTGCTACCCGTGACAGCGTACTTGCCGGTCAAAGGCCTGGAGGACTTTCTCTCTTTCGAAACGAGTGTTCCAGGAGACTCGATCAGCAGGGCATCAGGTGTCCTCGCCCACTCAATACCCCACAGAAGTTTTGTCAAAAAATCAACCAAGGACCCTTTTGAGCGAGGAAGGAATACAGAGATTGGAGCAAAGATGATAGCGAAGAATAATCGCAACAAATTCGCAGGGATGTGCCAGGGACTATCAGGTCGTCGGCCAAACCAGAGAGGGCCCTCGACACCCGGGTCTTCGCGGAAGAGACGACGAGGCCGAACGTGAGTAACGAACGTGTTCCAGGACTCGACAATCCCGGGCATGGTTCAAAATGATGAGTATCTGTGTGCCTGCTACTTTTCTTCTGTCAAGTCAGCAAGACGAAACTCATGAGTTTGAGGGAATTAGGCCGAAGAGGCTAGGGGACAACGAATGACGACTCGTTGGAATGACCATCTTTTTATAGGTACACATACGAGAGTTCTCGATATACCGTCAACACCCAGATTCAGGCAGACCTGGTTTCTCGAAAGTGACATATCAAGTTTTCATTGTCGGGACAGTGTGGATACGGAGGCAAAGTTGTTTCGAGACAAAATCAAGTAGACGATCTGACCCACTGAAAATTCCGTGTTCGTGGCTGTCGATTGTCAAGGAGATAAATCACATAACACGTCTGTCACTCTCACAGGCTCTCAGAAATCACGTACATCACACTTTTTGATTTAGTATTTCTATTCCGCAACAAGTAAGCCAGTGCTAAGACGCGGAGGTCCTAAACAGGGCTCTGCATCAGGGTGTATCTACGGAAGACACAAGGCCAGAGGAACGTGCATCACACAAGCTCGCACGATGCTCACTATACTCATGTAGTCGGGGAAAGCTCAAATTAGGAGTTATGATATACCTGACAGCTGTTTGTATTTCTGTCTGTCATTCACGCATCTCGTGAAAAGAACAGACACGATGCGGGAAAAGGGCAGTCCAACCTTTCATAATGATAGCGCTCCCGCCGGGGTCAAGTCCGCATACTATTCATTTGAAGGGCTGTTGGTTAGAATCTTCTCGCTTTTTTGATCCAGGACTCTGCCAGATCGGAAGAAATGCTACTGTTTGACACGCTAGGGGGCGTTATGTGTTTGAGACCCTCACTTAAGCTTTGATTTGGAGGATGTGTGGCGTGACATCTGGATGGAAGTCGCACATCAGCATAATGGTGAGCAAATGACCTAGAAAAGTGAGGTGTCACTGAAGAATAGAATGCGTGTGCCCTTAACCTTGAAATAGCCTGACCTAGCTAGTACATCAGGCTTAAACCAAAGTCTATCAGGACTGTTTTTGAGAGGTTTCCGTCTCAGACCAGTGTGTTTTCACACAATCAGAATGAACAATGACACTCTTTCATCAATCCTTTAACGTATTGATTGAAACATGCAACTGTGCGCTTAGTATCTCTAAAAATGACTATATTTGTTCCTGGCAATTGTGTCTGCGTAGCGCTCAAGATTTCATCGGTAACCAGTCACATTTCAAATCATCGCGGATCCTACTTCGGAGGATCTGCACTGGCAGAATTATAAAACATAGCATATATGAATGTGCGCCAGGACTAGTAAAGCTTTTGAAATCAAATATAGTCTAAGTATGGGTATGAAATGAAATGTCAACTATGGGAAACATCACAATGACAAGAAGAGCTCGATATATTAAATGTCATCTTAAGGAGACAAGGCATACAATGGAACAGTTTTCTAGAGTAAGTATCAAGGCCCAATTAGATTAGTGTCCATTATACACAGCGACAAAAGTATGGATAACTCGTATGCGTCCAGCGCGATTCAATGGGCCGTTATTTGCGCTGTAGCTTGTTATGAGATTACTTGTGTCAATGAGGATAATATGAAAATACCTACCGGTAGAATGCGGGTCCTTCTCTTCAATGCTTCTAAGAATACGTTGTTACGAGCCTGGTGTGTTGGATGCAGGCCAGCTGCCAATGTATTCTCCGACTTCAAGACATCCTTCAGCCATCCATAGTCAACATGTGTCCCGTCTGGATCTGGTAATACCACTTCCGTGAAACCGACAGAAAGGCGACCTGTCCTCTGGCAAATCGCGGTCACCATGTCTAGGATATATGTGCTCCTTTTTGCCGTCTCCAGGGGTTCCATAAACGACATTCCTGGTAATGGGGTACGAATCATCATGATAATCTCTGACGCAATGGTCCCAAAGAGGAGAGTGAGAGGAACGAAAAATCCGTTGGCCTTGGAGAGGATGACGCTAAGTTTGAGAGCTACATTTCCGGACTGGAGAGACATGCGTAATGCGGTCTCAAGAAAACGTCTATAGCCTTTGCGCAGATTTTGGATGGGCACTGCAGCGTCTTCTAGATTTATATATGAATTCTTTTTGATATTTGAGTGGTGATTCTGGCTAGGAGAATGCCTTATCAGAAGGAAGTGGGTAGTAGTCATGCCTTTGTGTAGGACAAAGTCCCTCGCCTGAGCGACAGAGCGGGGATTCTTGTATTGCGGAAATAGCCACGCATAATAGCCTTCTAAGAGCTGGAGAGAAATCCCGAGGAGGATGAAAGTACCCTCTCGAGAATGGAGTTTGGAAATTGCCAATATTCCCAGAAGTGCTTGAATGAAAAGTATACACAGGACAGCAAGATGCTGCCAAGTGAAAGAGCTCGCAAATTGCGGTTCCTCCAAACGGACTTCCATGACACCACGAGGATGCTCTTCGGAGGTCATGGCATAGAGTGCATGCATCCACGGGGCAATCACTGTTCGCGTAGCCCCGGAGCTGATGTCGGTGAGCTGAAGTCCTTGGATGAGGAGACGTTGTGGATAGTCGTCATCAATCGGATTCTCTTGCCAGCCCAAAGACATTGGCATAGGCAACAATCGACATGCTGGGCGGAGCATGTGTTTAAGTCCCATCATACGTTTCGGCAGTATCGTTGCTGCGACTTCAACATAATCTGGGGAACTCTTTTCAAGTTCAGGAAATTTACGCAGAGCCTCCAGTATGCTCATGTTCTTTAGAGAAGAGAGGGAAGATGCTGTGATTGTATCAGTTGTGAATGAAGGCCTAGCAATGGGCGGTCTTTCAATGACTGACGAGAATTGGAACCATTGACACCATCATAGCTGTCAGGAAATAATTTAATAAGATGTTGGAGAGTTCCAGAGATAAACCTGTGTAATATTAAGGTAAGTCGGTGTTACGGAGTGATATTTGATCATTCCCACATCCATTTTCATTTAGATGCTCTATGCCGAAGATATCGGGTGCTGGAGATTTGCAACAGAATGATAGATGAGACACGGATGAAAAGTCTTGGAGAAAGCGATCAGTAGAAAGGTAAATGTTCTTGGTTACTATCACTTGTTGATCAGATCAAGCCTCAAGTGAGGTGCTTGCAGAACTCCTGGGAGAGACATAGTCTGGCTGAAGCCCAGATTTTGACAACTATATGATGTTGGAATATGAGCGAGTTCAATACTTTATTGTTTGTTCTATCTGGGCATAAAAACAGGTACCTGTCTGCCCCATCCGCTCGCTTGAGCCGGACAGTCACGTGTTTGTTTCAATATTTGATCTCATAGGAAAAGGCCTATCTTCCTTTTCAAAATGGCAGACATTCAAGAAAAGAGCCTACCTGTACCATTGAGAAGGAAAGATGTGCCAGGAGCAGCTCGAAGTGGGAGCAGTAAAACCTCGGCCTTTTCATTCCTGGTGCCAGAAGTCTTGTATAGTGGTAGATCAACAAGGCAGCCGTGGCGAGTGACGAGTGCTTTGAATGCCTTGTCAGACCACCGACTCCCTCGGGTGCAAAGGGTCGGGGGTTACCCTGGAGCATGTTGTGGGCCAACATCGGTCCAGTAGCTCAGTAGAGGGCTAGTTACCTTAGGTCACAGGTTCAATTTTTGTCCGGGTCACTCTCTTGTCGAGTTGCTTTGCTTGGGGTGTTATTCCCCATGGGTGTTATTCCATGCCGTTGTGATGTCGAGTCGCCGCCTCAATTGGGAATGAAGAGGGATGACATATGTGACACGAGCCAAGAATGCCCGCCGTGCGAGCGTGACACTACACTGAAAAAACTTAGGCTTCATCTCAGGTGTTTTATGATGATAGACAGAGATAAACAGAGATGGTTGAGCAATGGTTGAGACGAAATTCCTTGCATGTTTGCAACAAGTTTTTTCTTCCCCCTTATCTCAATTCATTAACTGATTCCATTCATGATAGACTGCTAGCTATATGATGGAGATTGTCATGATAAACATCGAACATTTATAAAGTCCACATGCTCATGATGATTACATAAGTAATCAAAGTTATTAACTCACCGGTAGTATACACTTTGTTGCTTTTTTTGTCCACATGACGGGCATGTCATCCCTCCCTCTGGCCCAGGAAGAGGGAGATGGCCAAAGTCATCAGAAATTCAAAGGCGTGTCGAAAATTATCGGACCCAAGTGGTCGCATTTGCCGACGTTAACGATTGGCTTTTTGGGCATTCAGATCTTCTGGAGTGTCGAAATGTCATATGGCAAGCATTCATGTGAACATTGTTTCTGTATGATTGACTGGACTGTAGCCTCCCCTTATCTTCTGTCGCTCGGTTTATCAAGATCAAAAATGGCATTTGTATTTGTTGCGGGACCTGTTTCGGGCCTAGTGATGCAGCCACTTATAGGTGCATATTCGTGTTGAATACGTAAATTTCAATTGACTGAACCGATTTCCCAGGTGTTCTGGCTGATAACTGTACCTCGGGATTCGGCAGACGGCGACCTTACATGATGGCTGCGACCATCACTTGCGTCTTCGCTATGATATTACTTGGGTTCACGAGGTGGTTTGCGTCAATCTTTGTCAGTGTAGAGGAAGACTCTGTACGTTGTCAGGTATTCCATATTTGCTGTTGAGCTGATGGTGAGGCTTCAGAATGACCTTTTGACGATCTGGTTGGCGGTGCTTGCTATCTATTTCATTGACTTTGCTGTCAACGCACGTACGTCAGAGGCCTAGCACACATAATCATCACTTCCAATGGAAGAATGATATCATTGTCTAGTGATGGCTGTGGATCGAGCTCTACTCGTTGACTCCTTGCCCGCCGTGGAACAACCTCAAGGCAACGCATGGGCAGCCAGAATGATGGCAATAGGAGCTATTGTAGGATTTTTCACGTGTGTATTTGTACTGTCTATTATTGCAATCAGACCTTGATGCTCATACAGTGGGAACGTTGAATTGACCAAAAAATTTCCATTTCTAGGCAGAACCCAGCTGCAAGTGCTTTCGGTCGTTGCATCTCTACTCCTCATTGGCACTCATTTCACCATGGCAATGCTGGTGAAGGAAAGAGTACTACTATCGAACACATCGGGTGACAGGTAAGTAGGTGTCCTGTCTTTCATTATCGACTTCAACAATTTTTAGGAAAACCAGCAAGATGTCATTTGCTCAAAAATTAAGAGAAATCTGGGTGAATATATCCAGTTTACCCCATTCCATTCGACAAATTGTGCGTCATTCATTAACTAGGTCTCTGTCCATTGTTCAACCACTCCGGTAGTGCTTCATCCAATTTTTGTTAGTATACCTATACTTCATCATCAAGACACACCATAATCAATCTGCAGCGCATCGCTAGGCTGGTTCCCGATCCTCTTTTATACGACGGTTTACATAAGCGACTTGTTCAAGCGTGGCCTCCCCGTGCCGCTCAACAGGGATGCACAAATTGCTCTCGATACCCAAGCGACACGATTGGGATCGCGAGCACTTTTCATAAACTCGGTCATTGCCCTGATTGCTAACCTTGTTTTACCCTTCTTCGTTATGGAATCCGTATCGAATGAACCACATAAGTCCTACTTAAGATCGGGAAATGGATCTGAAAGCTTTTGGACAAAAATGATAAAGTTCACGAGAGTACCAAGCCGGCTACGAATACACCTAGCCAGCTTGTGGGCGCTAAGTCACTTGGTGTTTGCTCTATGTATGTTCGCGACATTGTAAGTGACATAGTACCTACTATCTGAACCTGAATTTACCGTCACGGCCAGTTTCACGAACAGTGTTAGTGGCGCTTCTTTCATCATCGCTGTCCTTGGGTTTCCGTTTGCAGTTGCTCAGTGGGCACCATTTTCATTGGTGAATACTCGTCGCCTTGAAGCCTATGCAGAAGTTCATTCGAGTTTTTATCTTTTAGCTCGCCACTGCAACTCTGACAGAACCCTTGAAAGCCGACAGCATTGTCATTCGTTTAGCTGATGCTCGAACAAATCTACGACGGCCACGTACTGGCCCCGATTGTAGCGTAGATGCAGATGAAAGAGCTACCTTCATCCAAAATAAGGCGTCTGAAAGTGAAGACGAGAATGATGGTGTAGATGAGGTTGAGGGAACGGAGGAGCGGAGGAGGATGCCAAGAGATCATGTGCATGTCAGCAGGTTGGATACCAGTGGTATAGAGAATGACGGTGAATATCCGGTGAATGGAGGTGAATATGAGAATTGGACTGCGAGAGATATGCTGGGTGGAGGTAGTTTGAGCGCGAAGGCTGGCATAATTCTGGTTAGTGATCTTCTTCTGCACAATCAGTGCACTGAAATTCTCTCGGAATTATAGGGCATTCAAAACATCTTCATTGTTATTCCGCAATTCCTCGTTACAGGTTTCTCTTCTCTCATTTTCGCCATCTACGATCCTCAGAATGACATAATGCCTCATCATGGGGCTTCTGT
>Ga0153995_1000173_pt1 | contig 12752 bp, 13 predicted proteins | sample TSNC079MetaG_FD_104678 | JGI IMG/M metagenome (GOLD analysis project Ga0153995, IMG submission 104678) | Attine ant fungus gardens microbial communities from North Carolina, USA - TSNC079 MetaG | ecosystem: Host-associated > Fungi > Mycelium > Unclassified | place: USA: North Carolina, Lumber... | reverse complement strand
GGGATGATGGATGACATAAGCTGACTTGTCTGTGTTCAGCCATGTGGTGTGTATGTTTTCTTTGTTTTTGTGAGAGGCTGAGGGAGACATGAGTAGGTGCACTCGCTGGTTTCTGCCGCTGCTGCTCCTTCCACTTCCAACCGCCTCACCCTTCTTTCTTGTCCTCTTTCTCATTTCACTTACCATGCATGCCAAGCCTTGGTCAGTCCATCCTCCCCCGAGCTTGTCTTTCCTGACTTTTTTTGCTTTAGTTTCTATTGCATCATCCTTCTTTCTACTCTCTTCATCTCCTCCTGCTACTGGCAGCCTTTTCCGACAGATACTCCGCTCTCCACACCCTGGTCAGAAAACATTTCCACATTCACCGACGCCATCAATGCTACTCTGCCCCCAAATTTGCCTCGTCCCGCCGTCATCAGAGCTGCGGACCGTTGTTGGTGCGATTTCACCAATGGGGCTTTTTTCGAGCCCTTCAACGTATCTCATTGGGAATTTCTGAGTGTTCAGCGTTTGAAGGACAGCCTAGAAAAGAAACACAAGCCCTCAGAGGAACCTCTGCAGGAGCATCTACGCGAACTACCGGATCCACTTGGTGGACTAAACTCAATCCACAACCCTGGGAACAGCACCTTGTTTAGCGTCTGGTCTACTTTGAAGATGCTCAGTCCAAGTATATATCGTCCTTTCTCGAATTACATGCAGTCCGATGAGGTCATGCCCAGCGAGCCATCACCTCTTCCAGAAACTTCACATTCTGAAGGCATACCACTCGATGCAGATATAAAGCCCCTTCCTCTGATTCGGAAGGAGTACGACCTCGAGCGATATGGATTCAACATATTATTAGATTTCAGCTGGTCTTGATACTAGGATAGCACCCTGAGTATTTGTTGCTGCACGCTGTACACTAGACGAATCAAAGAGTACCTCGTGGGAAATAGGTTAAGACAAAATTGGCCACACTTGGAACGCTCACCGTCATATCATTTCTCTGTGTGATATCCCCACTTTTTCACCGTGTAATGAGCTCTGACTTTGGGGAGAGGGTGAATGGGTCAAGGGCAAATAAACGACGGAATGCTCAACCTACCCATTCAGAAGTTCCTACCAAATTAGAATCTCTTCAGAAGACCCTCCTCGCTCCGTTTAACCACAAGAAAGCAGATTCTGCTCGTATCCTGTCAGATTGTCCGTGTCATGTCTTACTGTATTTCTTGTCTGCTGATTTCCTGGATTTTTCAAACAGTGGCCCCTGTGATAATGACCCCCCGTCTGATTAGTGCTGCGACAACTCTCTCCACTCGGTCACAGGCATCTGTTTGTGCAAGTTCAAAACTCGATTTTGCAACGATTGGCAGAGTCCCCATGCGGCTAGGTTTCGGTACCCCTCATAGAATGACATCGCGTGAACTCCAAATAGTTGAAGCGTCGGAAGAACTGCTGGAAGCTGACTTTCCGGAACCTGATGTAGCGTCAAATTTCAGTTTGTTGCGTGGTTTTGAGGCAACCATCCCGAGTGCGGATAAAAGTCGGACAAGACGGCGACAGATACGCCATGTGCAGACTCCTGAACTTGGCCTGAAGAAGCTGGGGATGAGTGCACGAGGATTGATGGCTGAAGCGGAAGATAATGACAATCGAAGCACGGTCAATGAGGGAGATATAACACTTGTTGGAAGTCAAAATTTTAAGCGGAGAGGAAGGGAGAGTTTGAGCGCCTCGAAGCGGTTAGGAAAGGAAGAGCTGATGCGGCAGCAACAAGAGATTATGCGGGATAAAGAGAACCTTTATGTTCGACGGGTACGGTACTGTTGAGTTCTCAAAACAGCTTTGGCTTATATCGAGCAGAGTCTTATCAATAACGAGATAGAGGAGATCATGAGTAAAATTGTCACCCTCAACAACATACGGGCAAAGCTGGAGCAAGATCTTCTAAAGCTACAGGAAGATGAACTGGAACTGGATGATGAGCGTAAGTCTACTCCGCTATTGCTATCTCAGCGTTTCAACTTGGAAATAGTTCAGGGAGTCCGGGAGAGGATCGACTTTGAACAATCAAATGGCAAAGTCTCTGCTGAACAGACAGCGCATCTCCCACCTACTACCAGGCGCAGAAAGGGTATGTCTCATGGTATACAAAGGAGTTGCATCACTTATCAGTGGCCAGGCCTTGCTTTCCTCCCATCAGAGCACGAAGAACTTCCTCCAGGGGTTGCGTTTATGGTATGCTTGGCGCAGTTCCTCTGAATCCGTGCTCAGCGCCTTGGTATCAGACCCTTGAGAGTCATGCGTCTCCAATTAGTGCCCTCGACTTTTCAGAACCATATGGAACGCTTGTCACCGCATCTCGTCAAGACGCGCAGCCCCGCGTCTGGGACCTCATTTCCGGAACAGAAATTGGTCGGTTACGGGGTCACAGCAGTGGAGTTAAGTCGATACAGGTGGAAGATCACATCTGTTTGACAGGTGGTGAAGATGGACATGTGAGAATATGGGATTTGAGGATGGTTGATGACGAATCTGAGGGGAGAGGTAACATTGTGAGATTGGGTGATGTAGCAGAAGAAGTGGAGGATGAAACAGGAGAACTAGTAGAGCCCCCTCGTGGTATCAGGAATGGTATAGAGAATGAGCCTCAGGATGGTTCTTGTCTCCGAGTGTTGAGTGGTCATACGAAGGCAGTGACAGCATTATATTTTGAGGATGAGTGCTTGGTATGCTCTCTCTTATCACTACATTGCCGTGCTTTGTCTTATACTATAGTTTGTAGGTCACTGGCGCCTCGGATAAAACTTTGCGGCAGTGGGATCTATCTACAGGCCAATGTGTCATGACAATGGACATTCTTTGGGCAATCTCACATTCGCCCATTCAGACAACCGAAAGCAATATTTTCTCCAGCACAATTGCAGCTACTGGTACTTCATCCGTCCTAACGCCATTAGCGGCGGATGGAGGCTGGGATGCGTACACCGATTTTGTAGGTGGGGTGCAGTTTTGGGGCTACGGGCTGGTGAGTGGAAGTGGTGACGGCGCCGTTCGGATGTGGGATAGTGAGTATCATTCTTGTACATTTTTCTGTTGTGCTGACATTTCTTACGAGTGCGTACTGGTCAGGCACACCGTACATTGCAGGGACATACCGGGCCTATAACATGCCTACAATTCGATGAGATTCATATTGTTAGTGGCAGTCTCGACAAGACAGTCCGAGTGAGTATGCCTCTCATTAACACTGAGGGTTTGTCTTTAACTGGCATTCGGTACTGGCTAGATATGGGATCTTCGGACAGGCAGAACTCTTGAAACTATCAATTATGACCATGCTGTTACTGCTTTGCAGTTCGACTCGCGGAAGATTATTGCTGCTGCTGGCGAGAACGCGATAAAGGTGAGTTTTACGAAATTTCTCAGTTTCTTGGCGAAATCAATCTACACCATAACAGATCTTTAATCGTACAAGCATGCAACAGTCAGCTTTAGTAACTAACGGTCATACACAGCCTGCAGAAAAGCTACGTTACATGGATAGGTACTTGGCTACAGGTGGCCGGGACTCAACAATCAAAATATGGTCCTTGTAGAGTCTTAGAATACACTAACTTGAACACCGTCCGCAAGTCCGTGACCGGAGAAGCACAATCACGTGGTTAGTTCAACCACGCGTCACGGACCATGTCCTAATTATAGATCATCTACTTGCCCGCTTTCCATGACTCTTTCCGGTTCCACTTCAGAAAAGGATATTCCCTGCGCTCAAGAGACATGTACTTTAGATGTATCTCCTCCCAGGCCATCATTTTATGGGTTATCAATTGCTCAAGGTGTCGCTTTCAAGGGCCCCATGCTCGAAGAGATAGCATCGGGTAGTGAGGAAGATAGCATCAAGTTGGCATACAAGCAAATAGATAGATTTATGTACTGACAGTACTGCGTAGGTCTTGTCACACTCATGTGGAAGGTATGATTGTGATATCATCAGACGAGGAAGAAGAGAAGGAGTGAGTAGATTCGTGTCCTATCCGGAAGGGTAGTTGACTCTGTCTTTAGAGTAAAATCTATTGTGGCTTTTAACTGGTCAGAAAATCCGGTACATTGGTCAAGTTTAGATTCGGGAAATGAAGATTTGAATGAAATGCTGTAAGGTGCCTTTTGCTTGTTAATCATCGCCAATTCACAGTAATTCCAGAGCTCGAGGGAGATACCGAAAAACTCCAAATGCAGGGAGACGTCTTGCAGTGACTCGAAGGATAATTGAGAGTTCCGAGTCGGAAGAGGACTCTGGGCCACAAACACAGCTCAAGTATGCTGCGAAGCAATCGGCGAAGAAACACTTGACTGAAGAGATAATTGAACTTACGAGCTCTTCAGATGAACGTGGTCGTTTCACACCACAACAGCTGCGAACAAGTCCCGAAAAAGCGTCGCAGGAGAACTTTCCACCCTATTTGACACAGAAAGATGATGGCGCCATCTTGATATTGTGAGTGACTGCTTCATTTCGAGGTTCTACAAGATAAGATGACTCTTCCTTAGTGATGAGCCAAAAAGTGCAAAGAAACCTGCTCGTATTGCTGCACCATCGAAACGTCCACCTTTGAAACAGCGGAAAGATTCAACTAACACGAATGCAGATAGACCAGCGTCTAGCCTATCGACTGAACCCCCTTCTCTTGGTGATAGCCCATATCCTCATGCCAAAAACATTAGCACGCCTATTGGGTGTAAGATCACACAACCAAAATCAACCGCCCTCAAGTCTAAGAAAGCTACTGAAGAGGCGGAGCAGGCTAGGCGGGAATCCTACGCCCAAGAATTATTCGACGAATTGAACAAATCAGTATTTGGAAATGGCCTACCCGAGAATACCAAGCTCAACTGGAATAAGCGACTGTTAACTACTGCGGGCAAAGCAAAGTATCGGCGGTATGTTTTTTTTTCTGTATCACGGATAATTTAGGTAGATAATCATGCCACACGTCAAGGTCAAGGGATGGCATCGAAACTTCAGAAATCGAGCTTGCCACGAAAATTCTGGATTGTGATGGTAATTCATCTTACGAACAGTGATAACTTGATCTAATCCCTCTCCTAGAGAGAATAAGGAACACCCTCTCCCATGAAATGTGTCACCTTGCAACTTGGGTTATAGACAGAAAATTGGACGAGAACCACGGAAAGCTCTTTAAAAATTGGTATTTTCTGTTAGTGTTCAGCTGTACCATTTGGCTCATGATTTTGTATCAGGGCGTCCAAAGTCATGAAAAGGCGACCAGATATTGAAATAACTGTACTTTTTGTCCTTTTCAACGTCATTCTGAATTGCCCTTAACTTATACACAGACCCGGCATACTTATCAAATCTCTTATCCTTACAAGTGGGGTAAGCCTTTCCTTCCCTCCCGAAATTGGTCTCTCATTGTAATTGTCACCTCACTAGAGTGCCAAAAATGCCAAAAGATGTGAGGCATGGATACAGTAACCATTCCATTCCACATATTGAGCAAGATACAGATATGGTCGCTACAGCAAATCCATTCGACCAGATGAGTGTGGTAAGTATTTCTTGAACTTGGAAAATTGAGATTTTTGACGAGACTCGTTAGTCTGTGGAGCCTGCCGTGAGGGGCAGCTTATTCCCTTGTTTACTACAAGGAGTAGAACCAAGATCAAGTCGCAAGGTATGTTACCCGACACTCAGTCCTTGAGCAAATACCAATCAATCGACAGACCCACCAAGGTCTCTGCTTCTCTCAACTAGGACAGAGCAGACAGATCCTAAAGTTGACTCTGAAATAGAAACTTTGGCAACGGCTGTGGCTGGGACGCATCTATCTTGATTGATTTTATGGGTCCTTCTTCCATCACATCTGCTCCCTCAGCTGTATCCGTTGCAGCTTCCACATGCTTTATTAGATTAATTACTAGACAATCCTTTTCAAACTACTATTTGGATCAATTTCGCATTAACTTTAAGTGTCTTGATCTATGCTGGGACCCAAAAGATGATGAACTTTGCCTGAGGGGTGTAGCCCGAAGAAACTCTGGTGGAGACTCTCATCTCATTTGATTGGGTTCTTATTATACTTGGAATTCATAATGGTATCAGTTTATTGAATAGTCCGGAGTTTTCTTTTTTTTTTCTTGGTCGAATATTGGTCATAGCAGACAGGAAAACAGAAATAAATATATGTCACCAGGTTTTATAATTTGATATCGGAACGTTGGCCTGAAATTCTGTACATAATCTTAGGAAGAAACTATTCCATTAATTCTCTGTTAATGCCAAATTTTTCAGATATGTCACCTTGCAGATAATTTACTTGTGAATAACATGATAATACTCTCTCTAAGTTTATCTGAAGGCTGCAAACAAGGCAATGATGCTCCAGTGTTCTCAAATGAATTTGATGTACCTGCTACGGTGGCGCTCGAGCACCGCGTTGCAAATGTATGAAATTAGAAACAACAAGCGTAATGTGTGACATGTCCAAATGGTTACCGTGACATTATGAAAAACCGCAACCGAAAATCGGAGACTGAACTTTAATTCTAAAACTGCATCTTACCCTAGAAGGTATACTGATTGATCCAGTCTGTACTGTAGAACCAGTTGTTGGTAATTTGTCAGTCTGTTTTGTCCCCGTTGTCTGTTATACTGATCTTGTGGCATGTAGTTCCTCGTTAAAATGACGCATGACGCTGTTTGGTTTTCTCGCCCGAGGAAGTTTGGAAAGGGTAGCCGTCAGTGGTATGTCTGTCTTCAGTTCGGGGAACCTGGGGGTCACATTTGTCTCGCACTAGCCGCCTTTGTGCACATCAAGCTGGTCTCATACGCAAGTATGGTCTCGATCTCTGTCGCCAATGTTTCCGCGAGAAATCGGCTGCTATGGGTTTTGTCAAGGTTCGTGCATACATTTTGTGCAGGATTCAACAGCTTAAGAACCAGTAGAACCGGTGAAATTTTGTCAAAATGTTAGCTTGTCCCTTGGTAGTGTGCAAAATATTCGGGGAGTGGTAGAATGTCTCACAAATCCATGCACGCATGTACATGACCGGTTACAATGACACTCCATTGTTTTTGGTTCACTTTACAAGCTTTATTCAATCAATTTGTGCAAAAAGGTCAATCTTCCAAATGTAAATTAGCGACTCGATACAGTTAGCATGAAACTACAGAATGACAAATGGTGCTGCGATGATACTGAAGGCACAACCTAGTTAGAGTCAATGTTAAAGAGATAGCCTAGTACAAATGAGTTTGTAAATGAAATGATAACACAGAAAGCATGAAAACAAACAGTGGGTCTGGATACGCTAGCAGAATACAACGCACGTGGAGATTCGGAGCACCACTCCAAACGTGGCAAATGGCTAGGAGAAACACAAAAGAAAGTTGGACGGAGGTAGATGGTGGTATGATAGCACAGCAGATGTGTGCAACCGAGAATATTAAAATGATGATATGTCCACGATTGAGAAGATTCACGAGATGATACCAAATTGCTTTGCGAATTGTACACCTCAGATTTACATTCCGTAGCCGCTAAACGCAGATCTCTGGTACGGATCACTGAGGGTATTCAGCAAGCCACCGTTAAAACCATTGTGAGGGCCGATACCCTGGTTGTGGTTGGAAGCGCTCTGCAGTACATAGCCATCAATACTCTCAGGAAGAGGAGTAGAAAGATGGGGTTGAGCGAAACCTGCTTGCGATTGATTGGGACCGTAGATGTTGAAATTGCTAAAATACACATCGGAAAGGCTGCTTGGAATGCCTTGGACGAGATGGCGACGGGATGTGTGGCCTGGGCTCAAACCTTGGTTGGTGAGGGACATGTTGGCAAATTGATCGTGGCCACGGAAGGCACTATATTCTGCAGTCTGAACCTCGCGTTGCAACTTGTTTTGAATGCGTTTGCCGTAAGGAGTATTACGGATGAGCGGGAGGACGGGACGAATGCCCTCGACGAGCAGAGCTCGTTGAGGAGGTTCAGCATAGTCCAAAGCGGTCTGATCCCCCCTATCAATGCCAGAAACATCAAAAAGGAAAATGACTCACTTGAACACAGTAGTTGCCGTACGAGTCACGCAGTAACTTTTCTAGTCGACTGCGGTTCAGAAGCTCGTCAATCAAAGTTTTCCGAGTACCATGCTCAGCGACACGAATGCACTGCAATAACATGTCAATCTGGATCAAGCTATATGGAGGGAATCCAGACAAACCTTCTCGATAACATTCGAGCTGAACTTTTGAACTGAAAGAGCACAGACATTGCCTTGAAATTGACGAATAACGGCATCACTAAACCGACTATCGTTCAAATCGAGAATGTATTGAACAACCTTGATTGATTACTGGTCAGTTTTCTCACCCAGAAACTTGGGCTTATTTCAACTCACATAATTTCCATAAGGGTCTTGGACAAGAGTCAAAGCACAAAAGGTAATCTCATTGACGAGTTGAATCCTCTGATGCTCTGAAGCATGATCAATACATCTTTGAAGGACACAACAACCATGGCGATGTGTTGCAACTTCAACACAGTTGGCGGCAACAGCATTATAAATAAACTAGAAGGCTTCTATATCAGTATACATTTCAAGAGACAGAAGCTGACAGACTCACCTGATTATCCTCCGCCACAAGTTTGTTGAGGCACTTTTGAATGACGTGGTTGCCGTTGAGATCCTTGATAAGAGCTACGACATGGAGGCTCAGGGCGAGGATGATAGAGTGGATCTGATATGCTGAGCTACAAGGCAGAAAAGGATTCAACAAGATTATCTCACCTGCCGTCTAGTAGATAAGAAGTCAATCATCTTCTGAACAGCCCGAGTTCCATGCATATTCAGGGAGATTTTGACTAGGTTCTGTGCAACAGATTCACAAATGAGGTTACGCTGTTCATCTATGGCAAACTCCAAAAGTTTCTGGCAAAGATAGTTGCCAAATGGATCTAGAAAGACTTAAATTCACGAAATCTTCAATGATGGAGAACGTACCTATCATGAGCTCGGCAAAGTGATTGAAGGTCTCGCGGAAGATCATATCCCGATGCTCGGGTAATCCTTCTTCGAGCTTCTTCTGGAGATACCGGCAACCATGTTGATCTTTGCAAAGTGTAGCGATTTCTCCCTGAAGGTCTTCTAGGCGGGTTCCAGTGAAACGATTGACTGAAAGAATTGTTCAGCCAATGATAGTGAGTCTATGTCAAGAGAATAGCTCACATTCCCTGTCCATGTCCCGCTTGTGCTTCGGTCCATGCAGCCCATTCATCCTCCCATCCGGGGCACTCGCACCAGGTCTGATACCGGGACGGAAATTCTGCTGATACAATGCAGCGGACCCCGTGGATCTATAAAAACTCTCGGAGAACGTTCGATACATCTTAGGAAAACACTCACACATTGTAGCGGCTGCTGTCGACAGATCCATTCAAATCATAAGGTGACTCAAGACCATACTAAGAGTGTATCAACTTTCCAACCCATTGACAGATAAGTGACACGTACTTCATCAGGACCAGGCTGTATTACATTGAAGCCGAGGCCGCCATTATTAGATGGCATGCGGGTTAAAGATGCTTGAAGATCATTAGAACCTGAAAACGCATCAGCAACATGCTGGGAACCAGGCGTCCCGATACGGGCACTGAGGGGTTGTATGTCGGGTATCAACGGGCTACCAGAGTTCAAGGGGTGCACTGAAAGACCTAAGGGCGTAGTGGGGACAGATCGAGTCGTTGTAGACAGGTTATCCACAAGACCCGGTGGCGAATTCCTTCGCGACAAAGGGAATTGAACAAGCCGAGGGGGTTCTACGACGAGCGGCGTCGAGGACGCTGAAGCATTACCGGTGAGCGGCTTGATGGAAAAGTCATCGGAAGGGGTAGACAGAGTGAGGTTTGGATTAGTTACGATGCGACGTTCGGACCTTAAGGCAATCCCCGTAGGTCCACGAGAGTGACCATTAAAGTGGTCCCACTCTGCGGAGTTTTCGTGGTTCTGCTGTGATAACTGGGCCAGATCCAAAGCCACAGAAGATTTAGATACCTAATTGAGCGAAATCCTCAGCAGGATATAATTGCGAACAAAACTATCACTGACCTTACTGCCGATAGTGTTTGGATACTTGTCATCGTCCGAAGTTGGTAAATTCTTCATAGCGTCTGCAGGAGAAGTTAGGGAGAACCATGAATTGGGTGGATAAGCGTACTATGCATCTCCTGATCCAGTTGCTCGTCAAGCATCACTCCAGGGTTATACGTACTCGCGTATCGTGCGCCTTCATCATTGTTATACCTAGAATTGCTTCTGAACACGATGGAAGCGGATGCCGGACCGGGACCTGGTGAAGCTCGGTTCGAACGTTCGGTGGCGAGAGAGAGGCCTTGAAGGTGCGATGCAAGTTCCTCATCATGCTCACTAGCGGAAGTCCGGCGACTTGCAGGCATACTCTTAGCACCTGCAGAGCGGGAAAAACCGTGTGCACTGCTGACTGAAGGCACAACCGAATCAGGAGAAAGACTGACGGTTGGGGCATAGGTCACAGATTTTCCTTTGTCTGTCGCAGTCCCAACCGCCTTGGATTCGGCATCCACGGTGTGTTGTATTCTCCCATTTCGCCCAGGATAAACTTCCCCTGCAAGCATCGTACCGATGCGTGGAGGTGTCGTGGGAGCAGAAACTGCAAGATGCTGCATGCCATTGCCACTAGTGTCGTACGGAAGACTCAAGAGCTCTTGTGCCTGCTTTTCCTCAAGAGCACGCATTTGGTCTTCGAAGAGCTTGCGCTGGATAGCACGCTGATGTTCATGCTCAAGACGCTTCAGTTCGACGCGCTGATACCAGGTCATTGCGTCAGATGAGAGACTAATGAAAATTTTTGTACGCACAGTTGGCATGTCGGACGTGTTACCTCCCAACCTCGCGGCCTGGTAATAGTGAGCGAGTAACTGGGACTCGGTGCAAGATGACACGTACCGAGTCAGCTAGGTCTAAAAACGCAGGCGGACTCTTCTTTCTACCGTCGTCAGAGGCGGCATGATTATCAGTAGTAGTAGGACTAATGTTCTCCAGAGGACTATTCATAACGAAAGCTGAAGAGTATGTGGGAGATGGAGAGGACGATGTATTAGAGACACGACAAAATGAGGCTGGTTGCATAAAGGTTATTTGCTCTGGGCAGGTAATTCAGCTCGGTGTTAGCGAAGTGGAGCCACCATCAAATACTGACCTGGAAGCCGAGGTGAGCCCCTTGTATAGGACTGTTGATACAATGGCTGATATGCTGAGAGAGGTTGAGAACTAAGACAGGAAAGAGGACGAGACTGACCCTTTTGATACTCTTGTACTCAACAAGAGGGTTATGGTAGTGGTGAGAGAATGGTCAAATATAAGTATGGCGTTGAGAAATTGCTATCCCTGAAATCGAAGCCGGCAATGCCCTCTAAATTTTCAACTCCGGTCCCTGACTTTTGCACTACACCACAACATAATTCATCCGTTTTTACGCGAATACAGCTGTCTTCTCAAATATTTTTTGGCCGCAAATGTCTTCTCTGACGATTCAACACTTCTTCGCTACGCTGTCATGAGTACGCACAAATCTACAGGGTCGAGCCTATATGTAAAATGCTACCTTCCACATGTCCAGCTCCCTTTGTCATCTCATTTTCTCAGTCCTGTATGTCTAGCCACTTGTATTCCACATTGCTGATAGCACCTCAGTTTTCTGAAGTTTTTCTAAAGCGGCAATCCGGGGCATATTTCATTCGCCGTTCAACGCGTGACCCTGCATCCCCATCAAATGATAGCTCCGTTGAATTTCGGAAATACGTGTCAGAGCAAGTGATGTGTGTGGCTTTCTCGTAGCACTTTCGAAAAACGAAGGTCGGGTTTAGCCAGACAAATGCTTCATACACCAATCCTCCTGGTAACTCCCATGGATGCGCATCTTTCTTGGATCATACTAGCTTGGCCCATCTGTAATCAGTCCCCATCCAGTGAAGAATCCAGACCATAGTCGGGAGAACCGGCCACCAAAAAAGCACCGATGGGCAACGGACAGGTACTGAACGCTATTCGCTGTTGGCCTATCGTCTAGTCATAGTCATATACAGTCAGCATAATCTATCGAAATCCATTTTGGCACTCATCAATGTTGGTAATGATGGCACTAGGTTGATTGCTTATCCCCAAGCCAATGAATGCGCAGGTCAGATCCCGTTTTGGCATTGTGATCCTGATCTTGACACTGCATGGCATGTGTAGTATACTACATTATTTGAGATACACGTGTAGATATATGCAAGCTAAATGATCAATTGCTTATATAATATTCGGGCACCTAGGAAAAGTTTTCCAGAAGTTGATGGCAAATCATAAATTCCCTGCTCTGCATGTAAAAGCGAATAATTTAATTCATCACATAATTTGTGTCGATCTCCCGATCCCTTCCGTAATATATTCTAATGACATTCAGTAGCGGAGTCAGGGATCGAAGCCGCCTCTGGTTCTGGCGGTTTATGGTCAATACACTCATATTGTCTTCGGCTCAGGACCTCATGTTCTTTCATCGATGGTTTCAAATAGTCGACTCGGTCTTCCAGCGCATCTGACACGTGGACCTGTGACTGTCCTCCCTCCAGATTGACATTGACTGACGCTCGGCTTGTTGATGGATAGCGTCCACGCAAGAAATCTGGTAATGAAAGGCCAAGAAATGGACGCAGCTTCTTTTCCCCAAG
>Ga0153995_1000172_pt1 | contig 12857 bp, 10 predicted proteins | sample TSNC079MetaG_FD_104678 | JGI IMG/M metagenome (GOLD analysis project Ga0153995, IMG submission 104678) | Attine ant fungus gardens microbial communities from North Carolina, USA - TSNC079 MetaG | ecosystem: Host-associated > Fungi > Mycelium > Unclassified | place: USA: North Carolina, Lumber... | reverse complement strand
TCGGGTCGGCGATGCCGGCCGGGCAGATGACGCCGGTGCCGGGCCGGGTCAGACCGCCGAGCAGCTGCGAGTACGGCGAGCTGAGGGAGATCGTGAGGGTGCCGGCGGAGTCGTCGGGCGTGAAGGTCGGGTCACCCGAGCCGAACGCCTGGTTCTTCCAGGTCTGGGCACCCGAGTCGTCGAGACCCACGAGGTACTCGAAGGACTTGGCCACCACGGTCGGTGTGATCTCGGTGCCGTCGGAGCAGGTCGCCCCGTCCCGGATGGTGAACTCGTACTTCGAGGCCGACTCCGCGTCCCACTTGGTCGCGAGGCCGCCGATGTACCCGCCGTCGTCGCCCTCGCCCTGCCGGAGCAGGGTGTCGAAGCCGAGGCGAGCGACCTCGACGTCCGAGCTGGCCGAGGCCTTCGCTGGGTCGAACGTCGCCGGGGCGTACCAGAGCTCGGCGTTGATCGTGTTGGTCGTCGAGCCGCCGCTGCCGCCGTCGGCAGAGCCGGACGTGCTGCACGCGCTCAGGGAGAGGCCGACGGCGGTCGCGACCGCGACGCCGACGAGGATGCGCTTCCTCACCATGGTGCTGTCCTCCAATGGGATTCGGGGTGATGCCAGGGAGTCAGTCCCAGGGTCGGGTCCAACTTGGATCCAATCTAGGACAATCCGCATCCAACTATGTTTCGTGTGGATTACATCTCGACCGCGGCGAAGACCGTCCGACCGCCCACCACGGTCCGTCGCACGCGGGCTCTGGCGTACTCGTCCGGGCTGCAGTCCCCCGGGTCCACGTCGATCAGCACCCAGTCCGCGAGGGCCCCGGCACGCAGCACGCCCCGCCGGTCCTCCGCGAAGGCCGCGTGCGCGGCTCCGCGGGTGTACGCGGCCACCGCTTCGAGCACCGAGATCGCCTGCCCCGGGCCGAGCGGTTCATCGATGTCGCGCATCCGACGCCCGGACGCGACGGGGACCACCTCGCGCGGGTCGAACGGGAAGTAGGGCGCGTCCGAACCCATCGCGACGACGGCTCCGGCGTCGAGCCACGTACGCATCGGGTTCACCTCGTCCACCCGGTCGCCCAGCCGTCGACGCAGGCCCGCCGCGTTCTTCCAGGCGATCGAGGGCTGCAGCGACGCGACCACGCCCAGGCGAGCCGCTCGGGCCGCGGTCTCCGGGCTCGGTTCGAGGTACGCGTGGATGAGCTGGCACCGCAGGGGTGCGATCGACCGGCCGGTCTGTCGCTCGGCCGCCTCGAGTCCGTCGAGGACCTCGGCGACCGCTCGGCTGCCGACCGCGTGGACGCCGAGCCCCCAGCCCGCCCCGACGCAGGCGGCGGCGAGCCGCGCGAAGTCGTCGGCGGAGATGCGCTGCACGCCGTGGTCGTCGCCGGCCCACGGCTGCTCGAGCAGGGCCTGCCCCTTCATGCCCTCGCCGTCGTAGTAGACCTTGATCGGCCCGAGGCGCAGCAGGTCGTCACCGTCGCCCGTGACGCCGTCGATCGACCCGAGGACTGCGAGCGCGGCGTCGACGTCGGGCACGGCGTCCGTCCCGAGCTCCGGGTACGGCATCGCGACCACGCGCATCGTGAGCAGCCCCCTCCGGTGCGCCTCGCGGTACCCGGCGAGCTCGGAGAGCGTGACGGCGGGGTCGACGACCCCGGTGAACCCCATGGCGTGCAGGAGCGGTTGCACCCGGTGGATCGCGGCGAGCCGGTCATCGAGCGTCGGCGGGGCGTCACCGAGCCAGTCCGGGGCGTCCGGGTCGGCGTCACCGTCGGCGAGCATCACGGCTGAGAAGGCGTCGGCGTCCGCGTCCGCATCGAGCAGTTGCAGCGCCTTGAGCCCGGCGCGCTGCGCGTGGGCGTGCGCGTCGGTGAACCCCGGCAGGACCGTGCCCTCGACACGTTCCTCCTCCACGTCGGCCGCGGTGTCGTGCGCGGCGGCCCGTACGTCCGCAGCCGTGCCGACCGCGGCGATCCGGTCGCCCACGACGAGCATGGCCTCGGCCGTCGGGATCGCGGGGTCCGTGGTGCGGATGTGCCCGACGACGATCCGGGCGGGCCCGCGCGCCGACGTGCTGGTCGGCTCAGGCACGCGCGGGCTCCCGCTCGTCGAGCCACGTGCGCACGTCGGCCGCGGTCACGAGTGCGTCGCGCTGCAGGTACTCGATCGCTTCGAGCGCCGCGTCGTGCGCACGCCCGCTGGAGCCGGCGACGCAGTCGGTGAGCACGCGCACCGCGTAGTCGTGCTGGTGGGCGTCGGCCGCGGTGTAGTGGATGCACACGTCGGTGAGGCCGCCGACGAGCAGCACCGTGCCGGCACGGTACGCCTTGAGCACGATCTCGAGCTCCGTGCCGAAGAACGCCGAGTACCGCCGCTTGCGGATGACGAACTCCTCCGGCCGCGGGTCGATCCAGGACGCGAGCTCGGTCTGCTCGTCACCCTCGATGCAGTGCGGCCCCTCGGCGCCGTCGAGCTCCCGACCGATGTCGACGAGGTCCGGCTTGTGGACCTCCTGGATGAAGACGACCGGCACGCCCGCGGACCGGCAGTGCGCGATGAGGTCGCGGACGCGGGGTGCGCGTTCGGCGCGACCGCTCATGACGGGGATGCCCGGGGTGGGCATCGTCGAGGCGGCGCCGCCCTGGATGTCGACGACGATCAGGACGGGGTTGCCGGAGACGGCGAGCATGCGGTGGTTCCTTCCACGACGGGGGCACTCGGGTGGGGACCGGTGCGCGCCGTCGCCGTCATTCTGTGACGGCTTCGGACACCGCAGGGGTCGGGGGTGTTTCCGCGGCGTTAAACCTCAGGTGTCGCGGAGTTCGACGCCGCTCGCGCCGCCCGGCGCCGCCGGAACGGCAGCAGTTCGGCGACGCCGACCGGGCCGAACCCGTCGCCGGCCGCCGCCCACACGTGCGCGTCCGGCGCGTGGTCGCCGAGCAGCTCGGCGCAGACGCCGCACGGCTCGATGAGGTGCAGCGTCCCGCTCGGTCGGCGCAGGACACCGACGACGGACTCGACCGCGGCACCGGCGACGACCGCGGCGCTCAGTGCCGCTGACTCGGCGCACACCGACGCCCGACCGGCCGACGCCTCGACGTGCAGGCCGGTGACGATGGTGCCGTCCACCAGGCGGAGTGCCGCGGCGACCTCGTGCACGCCCGCGCGGTACCGACGCTCGAGCACGTCGGTCGCGATGGCGAGCAGCTCGCAGTCGGCCGCGTCCATCCCGGCCGGCGGCCCGTCCAGGACCGGACGCTCCGACGACACCGGCACACCCCGGTCGCTCACGACCACCCCAGGATCCGTGCCATGTTGCCACCCTCGACGAGCGCCCGGTCGGCCTCGTCCGGGATCGCCTTCGCGATCTTCATGCGCTCCAGGTCGAAGTCACTGCCGGGCCACTCGGACCCGAGCAGGATCTTCTCGGCCCCGAGGCGGGCGTAGGCGCGCTTGACGTCGGACATGAGCGTCGCCGAGGTCTCGAGGTAGACGTGCGGGTTCCGCTCCGCGACGATGATCGCCTCCGGCACGTTCCACACCGCCCCCATGTGGGCGATGATCGTCGGCACCGTCGGGAAGCCCTTGGCGATCTCCTCGATCGCGAACGGTGCGCAGAACGCGTCGTCGAGGGCGTTGATGAGCACGGGGAGGCCGAGCTCGGCGCACACCTCGAACAGCGGGTCGAGCAGGCCGTGGTCCGCCACGTGGTACCCGTGCAGGCTGGGGTGCAGCTTCAGACCGACCAGTCCACCGTCAGCGAACCGGCGGATCTCGTCGGTCGCGTTCTCCCACTGCGGCATCACCTGTCCGAAGCCGAACAGCCGGTCCGGGTGGGCGGCGACCAGGTCCATCAGGAAGTCGTTCTCGATCCCCTGAGCGAGCGAGCACACCATCGCGCGGTCGACACCGGCCGCGTCCATGCGGTCCAGGATCCGGTTCGCGTCGAACGGCGTGTACGCGGGCGGCTCCTCGCCCGGCCGGACACCGCTGAGGTAGTCGCTCCGGCCACGGCGGTCCTGCGTGGTGTTGTAGGCGTCGATGATCATCCTGGGCGTCTCCTCGTCGGCTGCTCGCGGGGCGGTGCTCCCCACATGTCATCCGATACTGCCAGAATTGGATCCAATTTGGTAGCGGATGGTCCGGCCGGGAGGCTCGGGTCGCCTCGTCGACGCCGGTCACGACCGCAGGTGCTTCAGTGGACGGCCGCCATCGCGCCCATCGCGAGCAGCCCGACGAGTGCCGCGATCCGGCGCACCGACTCCGTCCGTGCGACGCGGCGCCGCCCGACGCTCCACGCCACGGCACCGACGTGCACGGCCACCGCGACGGCGACCGGCAGCAGCAGCGCAGCGCCGTGGTGGTGCCCCGCGGAGTCACCGGCGTGCGCCGCGCCGAGCACCACGAACACCGCGCCGAGCAGCATGCCGAGCGCGTGCAGGTGGTCCCCCTGCGGACGGCGCGGACGGCGGACGCGGTCGAGCAGCGCGGTCACCATCGCACAGCCGCCGAGCAGGACCGCCCAGAACGGTGCGGGCACGAAGCCCATGGCCGGCAGGTGGACGTCCGCCATGGCGGCGAGCATCACGACCTCGCCCAGGAGCGCCGTCCGCCCGACGCGCCGCGCCCCCGCGACGCCCAGGACGAGCGCGACGAGCGACCCACCGAGGGTCACGACGATCAAGAAGGCCATGATTGGATCCAATCATGGGCGGGTCGGATCCGGCAACGGGATCCAACACCTGGCAGGATTGGATCCGCAGCGGGGGCTCGCTGCGATGACGCACCGAGGAGACCACTTTCGTGACCACCACCGACGGCAACGCACTCGTCGACGACCTCGCCGCCCGGATCCGCGCGAAGATCATGTCCGGCGAGATCCCGATCGGCGCACCGCTGCGCCAGGCCGACCTGGCGGCGCAGTTCGGGATCAGCCGCACGCCCGTCCGCGAGGCCCTGCGGCAGCTGCAGACCGGCGGGCTCATCGAGGTCGTGCCGAACCGCGGCGCCGTGGTGCGCGTGCCGGTGCCGTGGGAGGTCCGCGAGGCCTACGAGGTCCGCGCCGAACTCGAGTCGCTCGCCGCCCGCCGCGCCGTCGACCGGCTCGACGACGCCACCATCATCCAGCTGCGATCGGTGAACCAGGCGATGTACGAGCGCTCGCTCGCGGCGGCCGACGGCGAGCAGCCGAAGCAGCGCGAGGGCGTCGACAACGACCAGTTCCACGGGCTGATCTACCAGGCGTCGGGGAACACCCGGCTGACCCGCATGCTCGTCGAGATCAACGACGCCTTCCCGCGCAACGTCTCGGCGCTCGTGCTCCGCGAGAACTCCCGGCACCGCGAGGAGAACTTCCGCGAGCACGAGGAGCTCATCGAGGCGTTCGTCAGCGGTGACCACGAGCGTGCGGCCGGACTCATGCGCGACCACGTCCTGCGCGCCGGCGAGCACCTGGCGCACTGGTACGAGCGCCGCTCGTCCACGGTCTTCACCGGCTGAGCCGGCCGGCCGCCCGCCGCGGCTACAGCGCCGGTGCCCGCCGGATCCAGCCGGTGGCCTCCTCGATCGCGCGCGTCACCGCGAGCAGCTGCGCCTCGCGACCGTACCGGCCGACGACCTGCACCCCGACCGGCAGTCCCTCCGGCGTGAACCCGGCTGAGGTGACCACGACCGGGTGCGCGGTCAGCGTGAGCCGGTTCGCGAGCATCTGCCACGTGAAGTAGCGGTCGAAGCGGTGTCCGTCGACCTCGTCGACCCACTCGACGTCGGCGGGCGGTGCGACGACCGGCGTGGCCGGCAGGACCAGCACGTCGTACCGGTCGAGGACCGCGGCCGTGTCCCGGTACATGCGCGTCCGCCGTTCGTACGCGTCGGCGAGCTGGGTCGCGGTCGTGGCGCGGCCCTGCTCGACGTTCCTGACGTAGTCCGGCCGGAACCCGGTCGCACCGGCGTCGACGGCGTGCCGACCGCCCAGGAAGAACTCGAACGTCTCGATGGTCTCCCAGGCCTCGTCCGCACCCGCGAAGTCGGGCTCCGCTGCCTCGACCACCGCGCCGAGGCCCGCGAGCTGCTCGGCGAACGCACGGTGCACGGCTCGGACCGACGGGTCGATCGGCAGGCCGCCGGCGTCGTCGCTCCACGCGACCCGGAGCCCGTCGACCTGGACCGGACGCACCGGGTGCCGCGTCATCGCCGACATCGGCCAGACCGACTGCTCCACGGCGAGGGCGTCCATGAAGCGTGCGGCGTCGGCGGAGTCGCGCGCCATCGGTCCGGTGACCCCGTGCGGCGTCCAGGCGTTGCCGGTCCGGCCGCTCGGCACGCGGCCGGGGCTCGGTCGGACGCCGACGACGTTGCAGAACGCGGCCGGGTAGCGCAGGCTCCCGCCGCTGTCCGAACCGTCGGCGATCGGCAGCATCCGTCCGGCCAGAGCCGCCGCGGCGCCGCCGCTCGACCCCCCGGCGTGCCGGGACGTGTCCCAGGGGTTCACGGTCGTGCCGAACACCGGGTTGAACGTCAGGACGCCCTGTCCCATCTCCGGGGTGTTCGTCTTGCCGATGATGATCGCGCCGGCGTCGCGCAGGAGGGTCGCGAGCACGCTGTCGTGCGCTGCCGGACGCGCGTCGGCGAAGGCCGCGGACCCGTTCGTGGTCGGCAGCCCGGCGACGTCCATCAGGTCCTTCACCGCGGTGGGCAGGCCGTGCAGGAGCGGTAGGGGGTCGCCGGCGGCGCGTGCCTCGGCGGTGCGGCGGTCCGCGGCTTCCGCGGCGGCGAGCGAGACCGAGTCGGGTTGCTGTGCGACGACGGCCCGCAGGCGCGGGTTGCGTTCCTCGATCCGCTCCAGGTGGGCGCGCATCACCTCGACCGCCGACATCTCGCCTGCCGCGACGGCGTCGGCCAGTCGGACGGCGGACCAGTCGGCGAGGTGCTCTGGCGTGTGCTCGGTCCCGGTCATCAGCGGCCGCCCTCGTGGTCGTGCTGCTGCTCGGCGTGGACGTGCCCGTCGTGCGCGGCGTGGGTGTCGTGGTCGTGGCCCGCGTGGTCGTGGCCCGCGTGCTCGTGGCCCGCGTGCTCGTGGCCGGCGCCCGGTGCGCAGTGGTCGGTCGCGGACGGCGGCACGTCGAGCGAGGGGTTCCGGTCGAAGAAGCCGTCCGGTTCGAGCCGGAAGCCGATCCGGTCGACGGGCATGATCGGCCACTGCTCCGGCCGCGGGAAGTGGTGCACGCCGAGGACGGGCCAGAGCACGAGCCGCTCGTTCTCCAGCGACCGGCCGGCCCGCTGCCAGACGTGCACGCCGTCGTCGCCGAGCTCGCCCTGGTTCGGGTACTCCCCCGCGATGAACCGCTCCTCGGGGTCGAACGCGCTCGCCCACAGGTGCTTCGCGACGAACGGCGCCTTGCGCTCCACGATGCTGCCGGGCCGCACGTGCAGCTGCGCGGTGTTCTGGACCGCGAGGCGGTACGCGGTGCTCTCGCCGAAGCGGTTCTGCGCCGACTCGCTCTCGATGCGCCAGTGCAGCGCCCGTGCCGGGTCGGTCGTCCGGGCACCGTCTGCCTCGGTCGCGATGGGCGTCTCGACCGCGATGCAGGCGTTGCCGTAGGGGTTCAGCGCCTCGTCGGGCTCCGGCTCCGCGTGGACCTCGACCAGCCGGTTCAACGGCCCGTCGACGGCGGTGTCGAGCCGCACCGCGAAGTAGTGCTGGTGCGTCGGCGCCTGCACGTTCGGCGCCACCATGCGGCCGTACCGCGGGGTCTCGCCGTCGGCGATGCCGGACACCGACATGAGCCCGGTCAGCTTCACCTCGAGCTCGATCGAGCCGTCCTGGTACAGCGACCAGTAGAAGCCGTAGTCGTAGTTCGCCACCGTGGCGAAGCTCGAGATCACGAGGCGGCGGCTGCGCCGGACCTCGGCGCTGCCGGTGCGGGTGTTCACGTGCTTCCAGAGGATCGAGTCGTCCTCCTCGTGCAGGCAGATGCCGTTCACGATGGTCTGGGGTTCGCCGTGGCCGTCCAGGTAGTCGACGTCGAAGTAGCGGATCTCGCCGAGGCAGTCGCAGCCGAGCTCGAGGCTCGCCGTGAGGGGGCCGGCACCGTACTCGCCCCAGTCGAAGAAGTTCTTGCGGTAGGCGGTCGGGTCGCTGTCCAGGTAGGGCACGTACATCTCGTTGACCGCGGCACGGTGGAGCACGGGGCGCTCGACGTCACCGTCACGGTAGGCCAGGTCGTGCAGCACGAGCCCCTCGCGGTGGGAGAACCCGACGCGGAACGTCCAGTTCTGCCACGTGACCCGGTGCCCGTCGATGGCGAAGCCCGGGCCGTTCGGCTGCACGATGTCGAGCGCCGAGACCTCGCGGTCGGGTCCCCAGGTGCCCGGGGTGTAGACCCCGGTCTCGGTGGCCATCGGGACGACGCCGTGGTCCTCGATGCGGATCACCTCGAGCGTGTCCAGGTCGAGGATCGGGACGAGCCCGGCGACCGGCCTGGCGTAGCCGTTGTCCTCCGGGAACTCCCGGTACCAGACGGTGCCCCAGCTCAGGCGGCGGTCGGCGAGGTCCTCCGGCACGAAGCCCGTGATCGACTCCGGGTCGACCCAGACGAGCGAGGTGTCGGTGATGCCGCGCTTCGCCAGTGCCTCGATGATCAGCGGCGACTTCCGGGCGGCCTGGGCGATGAGCCGGGCCTCGTCGCTCGAGACGCCGGGTCGGCGGTGGTCGACGTCGGTCCACAGCTCGACGATCGCCGGCGAGTCCGGCCCGGCGGTCCAGCCGCGCACCTCCCAGGCGGCGTGGGCGTCCGGGTCCATCACGACCGTACGGACCGGGCGAGCACCGCCGGCCACCGTCCCGCGCGCCTTCTCCTCGTCGAGGGCGATGCCCCAGAAGCGCGGTCGTGCACCGATCCGACCGGCACCGCGGACCGCGGCGACGAAGGAGGCGATCTCGGCGGAGGTGAGCGGATCGAGGACGTGGGCGGTGCTGCTCATGGGCTTCCTTCTCGGGTGGATCGGGGATCAGTTGGCGTGGAGGACGACGGCGCGACCGTCAGCGCGGGGGTCGCTCGCGGCGTCGAGGTGGCCGTCGGTGTGCAGTCGGACGGTCTGCACGTGCCCGGCCTCGTCGACCGGGCCGTCGGTCCGTGCGACGGGTAGGCCGAGCGCGGCGGCCGCGGCGATCGCGTCGGCGGTGCCGGGTTCGGCGACGAGGGTCATCTCCTCGTGCCCGAGGTCGCGCGCACCGATCACGAACCGCGGGCGGCCGAGCACGGCCACGGGGTCGCTGTCGCCGTCGACGAGGTCACGGGCGACCTGCGCGAGGATCCACGGCTGGGCGCTCCCGCCCTGGCAGCCGAGGCCGACGACGAGACCGTCGGCCTCGGCGATGACCGGCAGCAGGGTGTGCGGCGGGCGGAGACCGGGGCCGACGTGCCCCGGGTGGGCGGGGTCCGTGCTGAACGCCGAACCGCGGTTGTGCAGGACGACGCCGGTGCCCGGGTCGAGGATGCCGGATCCGAACAGCTGGTAGACGCTCTGGATGAGCGTGACCACGGTGCCGTCGGTGTCGGCCGCGGTGACCGCGACGGTGTCGCCGAGCGCGCGTCCGGCTCGGGGCAGCGCCCCCGTCCGGCCGGTGTCGCGCGGGTCGGTCATCGCGGCGACGTCGATGGGACCGCCGCGGGGGTCACCGAGTTCGGCCTGGCGGACGAGCGCCGCGCGGTGCACGGCGTCGACGAGCTCGGCGGTGCGGTCTGCGGAGTCGGTGTCGTCGGCCAGCGCCTCCGGCAGGATGCCGAGCAGCACGACGCCCTGTGTTGGCGGTGGTGCCACCCACCAGCGGACCCCGCCGACGTCGGCCTGTTCCGGCTCGGCGAGCTCGGCCTCGTGCGCGGCGAAGTCGGCCTCGGTGTGCACACCACCGAGTTCCCGCAGCCGCGCCGTCATCGACGCGGCGATCCGCCCGCGGTACATCGCCCCGGGGTCGGCGGCCAGTTCGGTGAGCGTCGCGGCGAGCGCGGGCTGCACGAGGCGGTCACCCGCACCGAGCAGGCCACCGGCGCCGTCACCGAAGACGTCGGTCATGCCGGCGTCGGCGCGGATCTCGTGCTCGCGGACGGCGATCGCACGGGCGAGACCGGCGGAGACGGGCGCCCCGTCGGCCGCGAGCCCGGCTGCTCGGAGCAGCGCCGGACGGAGACCGAGCCGACCGCCGAGCGCGTCGATCGCCCGCCAGCCGGCGACGACGCCGGGCACGGTGACGGTCTGCGCACCCTGCCGCGGCATCCGCTCCTGCTGCGCGAGCGCGGCGACGTCGATCCCGTTCGGGGCGGCGCCGGCGGAGACCACGGCGGTCACGGCGTGTCCGGGGCGTCGGACGAGGGCCACGAGGTCGCCACCGATGCTGCACTGGTGCGGGTAGACGACGGTCAGCGCCGCGGCGGCTGCGAGTGCGGCGTCGATCGCGTCGCCGCCGGCTGCGACCGCCTCGGCCGCGGCGTCGAGCGCGGCGGGGTGCGGGGCGGCGACGGCGACCCGGCGGGACGCGGGTGCGGTGGGTTCGGTCATGCGGTGGTCACCATCCGTGCGGGGCTGAGGAAGTCGAGGTCCGGACGGGCGACGCCCTGCACCAGGTCGGCGACGGCCTCGCCGATCGCCGGGCCGAACTTGAACCCGTGTCCGGAGCACGCGGCAGCCACGATGACCGCTGGCTCGTCGGGCAGCGCGCCGACGACGAAGCGCTTGTCCGGGGTCATCGTGTAGAGGCAGGCGACCGCTTCGCCGCCTGCCGTGTCGATCCCGGGGACGAAGCGCTCGAACAGCTCGGCCAGGTGGGCCGTCTCGGCCTCGGTCGGCGGTGCGACGGGCACGTCCGGGTCCCAGACCGGGCCGGCGTCGATCCCGATCTTGGCGCCGGACCCGGCGGCCTCGGGCAGTCCGAACACCAGACCCTCGGGCAGGTCGACGGAGAAGCAGCCGAGTTTCGGCGGCTGCGCGATCGTCTGCCCGGTGGGGACGGTGAGGGTGACGATGCGCCAGACCTCGAAGAACGCGGCGGCCTCCGGCACGAGCTGCGACGCCCAGGCGCCGCCGGCGAGGACCAGGTGGCGGGCGCGGATGCTGCCGCGGTCGGTGCGGACGGTGACGACGCCGTCGTCGACCCGTCGGTCGAGCACGGTCTCGCCGAAGCGCAGGTCGGCACCGGCCGCCGCGGCGGCCGACTGCGCGAACGCGAGCGCACGCGCGGCGTCGAGGACGCCGGCGTCGGGGTCGTGGACCGCCCCGTACTCCTCGGGTGGACGCAGCGAGGGCGCGAGCGTCCGCCACGCGTCGCGGCCGACCGGGAGGCTCGACCCGCCCTGCATCGTCGGCTCACCACGGTGCGCGTACAGCCCGCCGGTGGGGTGCAGGAAGGGGGCGCCGGCTGCGGTCCCCCATCGATCCCACCCGCGGTACGCGCGGTCGACCAGGTCGTTCCAGACCGGGCTCGGGTAGGCGCGACGGATCATCCGGGTGGCACCGTGCGACGATCCCCGGGTGTGCCCGGGGGCGAACCGCTCGACGGCGACGACGTCGAGGCCGCGGCGGGCGAGTTCGTGGGTCGCCGCAGACCCGTGGATCCCGAGTCCGAGGACGACGACGTCGTGCACCTCGGTCATGCCCGGGCCTCGGCCGCGACGTCGGCGATGCCGTCGAGCAGGACCCGGACGTCCTCGTCGTCGTTGTACACGTGCGGCGACACGCGGACGACGCTGGGCAGTCCGCGAGCGCCGAGGTCCCACTGCGCGTGGCTCGCGGGCACCGAGATGGAGTCGATGCGGCGCTGTCGGAGTCTGGCGGAGACCTCCTTCGACGCGACTCCGTCGACCGTGAAGGTGACGATCGCGGAGGGCGACGCGAGCGGGTCGGCGACGGTCACGCCGTCGAGATCGTCGAGGGCGTCCCGGAGCCGGGAGCCGAGGCCGACGAGGTGCGCCTCGGTCGCCGCGGGTCCGCGGTCGAGCGCCTCGCGCAGCGCCACCCCGAGGCCGAGGCGCGCGGCGACGGAGCACTCCCACGTCTCGAGCTGTCTCGCCGTGCCGTCCATCGTCCACTCATCTTCGCCGGTCCAGAGCGCGCCACGGACATCCGGCGCCCACGCGCCGATGCCCTCGAGCGTGCCGCGGCGCAGGTAGGCCATGCCCGTCCCGCGCGGACCGCGCAGGAACTTGCGGCCGGTCGTGACCAGGGCGTCGCAGTCGACGGCCCGGACGTCGATGTCGATCTGTCCCACGGACTGCGTGGCGTCGACGACCGTGAGGGCGCCGTGCCGGCGGGCGACGGCGGCGATCTCGGCGACCGGCTCGACGAGCCCGGACGAGGTCGGCACGTGCACGGCGCTCACCACGACCCGGCCCGTGGCGTCTTCGACGGCACGGTCGAGCGCCTCGAGGTCCATCGCTCCGCTGCCGTCGCTCGGCACGACCACCAGCCGGACGTCGTCGTGTCGCTGCATGGCGAGCAGGCGGAGCGCCTGGCTCACGTAGCTCGACCGTGGCGCGACGACGGTGTCGCCGGCCCCGAGCCGGAGCGCGTCGAAGACGCCGCGGAGACCGCTCGTCGCGCTGTCGAACAGGGCGATCTCGTCCGCCTCGGCGCCGAGCAGCGCAGCAGCCGACGTGTACACCGCGGCGACGTCGTCGGCGACCTCGTTGGCCGCTTCGTACCCACCCACCCGCTGCTCCCGACGCAGGTGGGTGACCACGGCCTCCAGGACGCCGTCGCTGACCAGGCCGGCGCCCGCCGCGTTGAAGTAGTGGCGTCCCGCGGTACCGGCCGTGCGTGACCGCTCGGCGGCCACGTCGATCTCCGTCGTTGCCGGGTCGGCGCGTGTG
>Ga0153995_1000171_pt1 | contig 12866 bp, 12 predicted proteins | sample TSNC079MetaG_FD_104678 | JGI IMG/M metagenome (GOLD analysis project Ga0153995, IMG submission 104678) | Attine ant fungus gardens microbial communities from North Carolina, USA - TSNC079 MetaG | ecosystem: Host-associated > Fungi > Mycelium > Unclassified | place: USA: North Carolina, Lumber... | reverse complement strand
GCTCGTAACAATCCTTCCGCCTCGTGGAACATAGTCGTCTTAAAAATGAACTGAGATATCCTTCACCTGCTGCATGTTTGACTTCACCATTTCGCATCATCTGATACCTTTTCCCTCTCCATACCACTTCGTCTCCAAGAATAGCCACACACCAAATGGGAAATGCTAGCAGCTCTCTGATTGTCCAAGCTCCCAGGAATTGCCACAACCGAGAGGCCGGTAGCGGATGACCAGCAAGTGATTCATATACATCCAGATCAACTATTATCCAAATGGGATAATGCAGTAACAGAGTGAGCCAGTGAGGTATTCCTAAGAGCTGTGCGAAACTCCAGCTCGCAATGAAGGAGAGCATTACACATTCTGTGAGTGGTTCCAGAATTGTAGCAAAAAGGACCATATGCTTCCGCACGCGAATCCACCGAACCCGACGCCAGATATAATCAGATAGCGACATATTTCCAATTGCATTCCTGGCGACATCACATGAAAGTTCGTGCCGGACATTAAGTTCATGCCATAGGGCACTGGCAATAGTGTTATCTTCTGCAAGGAACTTCCCAAAAGCCGACAACCCGTAGGTGGTAGACGGCGATATGGTTACCGCTTCATCAACAATAAGAGAGTGAGGTTTCAATGACGCATCAAGCTTGTCTATATCTGAACGCCGATACAGATTCGATTTTCCGACGACACAGGACTCGAGAGCGAGGGTATTGATACCAACATACATCTTGGCATGGTTTGTATTCAAGAATGCCTCTTCAACACGGGAACCAAGCTGGGGCTCATTGATAATGGCAAACGGAACGTGGTGGACAAGAGCGATACGTTTACGTGACTTGTTGGATCCGGATCGTGAAGGGTTGATGAGTGCATCAACCGAACGTGCTAGGGTCCCTGGGTCAACCATCACATTCGAATCAAGGACCCAGATAATGTCATGGGCAGCAATGCGGTACGAGCGGACCAGGTTATTGACCTTCGGGTTGACACCAACAATTTCTTCACCTATGGTACCCAGAATGATCACGGAAAATAGAGGTGGAAATTGGACGAGCCTCACCTATGACAATTTCTGCCTTAACCTGCGGATACTTAGTGATCAGTTCTCTGACAATAAATAGAGCCTGATCATTCTCATCCGCAACAGAGAAAAGAATCTCAAAATTGGGATATTCCTGAATGAATGTTGACTCCAAATTTTCGTACAAATTCGTGTCAAGGCCCTTCAAAGGCCGTAATATAGATACTCCAGGCACAGCACTAACTGGGGCGCCTCTCAGTGGAGAATGCGGGCGTAAACGATAGCGACGTCTCCTTCGATTGATGACCTTATGTCAGCTTGTCAAACAACCTGGAGAAGTGACTTACCCTGCAAAACACCCCAGCAACCCAATTGCCCACAACACTACATACCATATCGCTCCAACAACAGCAAGTATAAGAGGGACCGTCAGTGACGTGCCATCGTCGTCTAGCATTAGTGGGACGACAAATAATGATAGGGTAAAGTGAAGAACAGGTCAAGAACAGGTTGTGCATCAAAATGTTCCGCATCTTCTCCCACAGTGTATACAAGAGATGGATGTAAAATGCTTTGTAACTGTTAGCTCTGCACCTCTTCTCGTCGTGTACTTATTATGAGTGCTTGTTGAGCGTTCCTTGAGAGCCTTTACAGGTCTTAATTAGATTGTTGTTGCCGGGAGATACTGCCTGTAACAACTCTGAGATACTGATACATGGTCCCTAGCAGTGACATCTGGTACCATCGGGATACCTTTCTACAGTAGTCACCGTCATGTCACATCCGATGAATTCGAAAGACACTATCAAAGAACTCTCACCCCCCATTATAGCAACAATTACAAAATTCTTCTGGAGATTTGGTCATTGACCGGTATGCTCAGAAATCAAGTCCAACATCTTCGATATGAATTTGAAAATTATCAGATTCCTCTCCGCAACGAACGACAGTGTCATGCTTTTGAATTGGATCATGACTAGGAGTCTGGAAGTATATTTTTCTCTGCATTCTGGAGCTCGACTGAAAACAGATGCCTGTTCTTAAGGCACCAGGCTAGCTCGCAAACCAGAGATTTGAGTTGCTTGCGAATGACGTGATCTTTTGTGAGCCGTCTAGGCATCTAGGAAGAATATATACGATTTTCTGAAATACAAGATAGAATCGTCAAGCGTTTCTTTTCTAACTTATCTTCTGACTCTTGACTGATCCTGAGCTAACTCGGACCAAGCAAGTTGAGAAGCAGCGGCGACAGGCAGGAGTCGACCACGAGTGCTGTGTATGTCCCCAAGAGCCATAGGGAAACGTTCAACTGCATAATGACCCACGCCGATCTTTGCCCCGGGGGTGAACGTGAGCCGCGGCAACCGGCTGAGGAGGCTCTGGTACCGTCGCCTTAGCCAGCGTGAAGGTCGCTGTACAGGTTGTGACTGGTGAGAGGCCAGGATGTCTTTGCACTCGACCTGACGTTCTCGCCGAGTGAGCTGAGGAGATTTCCATGCCGGACCAATAATAAATTCAATATCCTCTCGTAAACCCAAGCCTTGGGCTGCCCCTCCCCTTATTCCGACTTCTTCTGGCATCTGACCACCCTGTACATCTATATCGAGGGGAGGGTAAACTTTTTGCACTTCCTGTCTGAAAAATCGGTTTACTAGGTTCTTCTTGCGTCGCTTGCTGACCCCGCCGAACAACGCCGCTTCTTCGCATGACAGGTCCGCGTGGGGTATTCGTTGACTGGCCAGCTTGTTCGGATCCAAAGTTTTGAGCGCTTTCGTTGTACGTGAAACATCACTCGTCAACAGAACCCGAAGTCCAGGAGAGTAAACAGGCGGTTGTGAAGAAAGTATTTGTGGTATAATGGGCATTGAAGCTTGGGCATTTGAATCGGAGAGAAATGGCTGGAGGCAATATACATCATGCAAATTTAAGACGGAAGGTTTACAGACAAACCTTCATAAGCTCGTGTTTGAGCTTCCCCTTACGACCATAAGCAATATCAAGAATATGGTCGAAGCATCGCCAATCACCTTGGAGACCTTTCTTCATCCTTCGTAGTTCCTACGCTCGAGTTGAATTGCAGATCACAGGAAAAAAAGTGGAAGACCTTGGTGATTCTTTTGTATTTCTTAGTTTGCAAAGATAAATTTTGAGTGTCTTTGAGGGTTTCCATGTCATCTCGAACTTTCAGTCGGTAAAATTGCCTACAGAGCTGTCAGTTGACGGGAAAAATAGTAGAGATTCGTTGAACCGGAGATAGGTATGCGGTAATTTTCGTAGGGTTCTGAGGTAGTCTCTGTAAAGAGTGACTATTGAAGTAGTTATCGTCATAGGAAGAAGACGAGGATCCTTCTCACGGCAGCCACCTAGTTCTTACTTAGATAAATCCCTCTTCAGTACCGGGTTCCCGATTAAATATGCACGAACCAGCCCTTGTACTTGCAGCAAAGTAATAAGTAAATGACTCGTGGCATGAATTCATGCTCAAATTCGCTGACCAGGTTCACCTGTTAACCTGGGTGTAGGACATAGCTGAATAGACTACAAAATGAACCTGGTTCATTATGCATGACTAGGCTTTTTCATAATCTCCATCTGATATAGAAACTTCTCAAAGAGGAGTGATTTGGCAGTGATTTGGCACCCGCCAAGGATGAATGTTCAAAATGAGGTTGGTTCAACTAGGATATGGTGTTGATACCTTTCAGCAGTCTTTCACACTCACTATGTCACATACTAACCTGCACTTGGTGGATTTACTGATTCTGATCAGCTTGTGAGTTTCGCAACTGTGGAATGATGTCGAGACTATGTCGAGTCACCAACCGATAAACTTCATCCACCCTACTCCTTCCTCCTGCAGACATGTCCCGGGCATTGGACCCTGTTTGGCCCTCCGCGTCTTAGTAGATTACTTGTTGCGGAATAGAAATGCTGAATCCAAAAAAATGTTGAGTCACCTGATGTCCCTATATAGATAATCATGTCAAGCGTCTTCTCACCTCCATCCAGATGGTAAGTTAGACGATATGCACCTGGTCTGAAAAGGTTCTTATATACAACATCCCAAGCCACAGAAACGAGACCAAAATCCGAGTGGCCTGGGCCGCGCGATCATCAACCGCAAAATCAAAGACGCTAAAAGAATGCAAGAAACTGGGGATGTGCGTAGTGATACCCTGTTCACTGGTTTCCCTAAAATTCCAGCAGTATTCCGTCAACGTAGACACAACCAGCAAACTCAAATCTGTAACTCAGGAGAGGGATCTCGAGGAGTTTTTCAGCACAGCCATATTAGCAGGAACAGAATTCACTACCGGCAGGTCCTTTGCATCTCGCCCTCGTAAAAATATTTATGTTTAAAGAGCGAAGAAATGTCAAAATAATACATCAGGCTGTCAGCTCAACCCAGAACCCTTACCTCCTTACTGAGCAAGAAGAGGCGAACGTTCTCAAGAGGCAAGAAGCCAACAGACAACGCCTACGAGTCCCTCGTAGACCACCTTGGACAAAATTGATGACTCCTGTTCAATTGGACAAGCAAGAGAAAGTTGCCTTTCTAGATTGGAGGAGAGGACTTGCAGAGTATGTTGTGACTTGCCCTCAGTTCAGAGCTGGGATCTTACCTTATTCAGACTCCAAGAGGCTGAGGGCTTCCTCTTGACGCCATTTGAACGCAATATTGAAGTTTGGAGACAGCTGTGGCGAGTTCTTGAACGATCTCATCTGATTGTTCAAATAGTGGATGCGCGGAATCCCCTCAGATTCCGCTGTCAAGACCTAGAGGACTACATTCAGGATGTAGAAGGACCAGAGGGAGAACAAGGGACAGGGAAGGGGAAGCGAAGGAGTTTATTGCTCATCAACAAGGCAGACTTACTGACAGTTCAGCAACGGTGTGTTTGCTTGAATTGATTTCTTTTCCAAGGCTTATTAACCTCTAGGCGGCTCTGGGCAGACTACTTCGATTCCAGAAACATTCGTCATGCCTTTTTCTCAGCTGCAGGTTCAGCTGCAATGCAGCAAGCACGAAGAAAAATACTCGAGGCAACAACGGGAATAGAAACTGCCAGTAAATTAGATACTGAAGATTTCTCTGAAGTCGAAGGACTTGTACAGCAAGATAATGCCTGGCAAAATCAGACTCTCTCGGAATCAGACGACGACGCTGAAAATGAATCGTCAAGTGACGAGGATTATTTTTCTGTCAAGGAGGACGATGAGTTCAGCATGGATCCGAGAGCTCGAGTATTGTCGGTATCGGAATTGGAAGATCTTCTTCTCAAGATGGCTCCTCCTCTGTCTGGTCGGTTTTCTGTCTCTTCTCCAGAACATCCTCTGACGATGATGTGAGGCAGACTTCAATAATTCTTTTGGAAAGGCTCCCACAAAACACAGCGTTGGTCTCGTTGGATACCCTAATGTTGGAAAATCCAGCACAATAAACGCTCTTCTTGGGGAGAAGAAAGTCAGCGTTTCGTCTACTCCCGGAAAGACCAAACACTTCCAGACTATTCATTTGTCTGATTCCGTCATCCTCTATGATTGTCCCGGTCTAGTTTTCCCTCAATTCGCTACAACCAAGGCTGACCTGATTTGTGATGGTGTTCTCCCAATCGATCAGATGCGTGAATTTACCGCACCGATAGCTTTGGTTGTGAAACGAATAGCCAAGGAAATCTTAGAGGCTGTTTATGGACTTTCAATCAAGTTCAAAACGATAGAGGAAGGGGGTGACGGAAAGATAACAGGGCAAGATCTTCTCATTGCCTATGCCAGTAAGTCGTGCAGGGTTAATCAATCGATCGGTTCTGACGCTTGCCAGTCGCACGCGGTTATATGCGTTCAGGTCAGGGCAATCCAGACGAAGCTCGGGCTGCTCGTTATATCCTGAAGGATTACGTTAATGCGAAACTCCTCTTCTGTCATCCTCCTCCTGACACTGAAGAGGGTTCATTCAATGAAAAAACGAGACGTCTCATGCTCTTAAGGACAGCTGGGAAGAAAAAAGCTCCTACAACCCATGTTGGAAAAGATTCCGACACTTTTGTGTCACCTGCAGATGTTGCGAGCATAAAGCCCGTGAACGACCGGGGGTCCAACATTATCGACAGTGATTTCTTCGGGCATAACTTTTCATCGTCTCACCTGATAATTCAGGGTCATAACAGAACGGGGCAAAAATTTTCAAGAGCAAAGTTCTATCCACATCAGAATATCATGGCTGACGATGGATCTTCGTTGGACTTCAAGAATGCGCGTCTTGCATCTATACTGGGAAATGCTGGGTCAGGAAACAAAAAACATAAGAAAATGAAACGGGTGAAGCAACGGAGTGGTAAAGGGTACGATTAAGTGTCTGCTTTCAAGTTTATACGCTTTAAATCCAGCTGTTCAATGAGATGTGGATATAGACATCAGAAGTCAGGACCGAGGTTGGAATAAGCAGAACGGTAATACATTTTCGTATGTGTATCAGTGATAATACAATCGCGTCGTCAGTGCCAACAGCGTCTTTGTCGAGTGTCTCCTTTCTGCCGCCAAACTTTGCCGCCACAAGGAGTGAGCCCAACAGCTGCTCTATGACCACGGTCACCACACTCATATGGCCAATGCTTCGTTTTGCCATTTGTTTGAACAACTCGCACCCTTCCGATGGCAGCACAATCCCAGGCAATAGCCTTCATGTCTGTTTCTGAATCGCAAAATGGACAGGACTCGAAGCCATGTTTGTTGAAGTCGGCAGGGTGTGTCCTACTGTCTTGTGCACCAATCTGACTCCAACATGCTCACTAGGTCCAAATAATTGAGCCGCTCCAGTGTGGTGAAATCTATGTCTGACGTTTATGATGAACAGGCTCAGCGTGTCCGGGCAAGAACACTCACTCCAGGTCATTACCGCGGACCTCTCAAGAGCAATGAACGTAAGCCTGCTTCCACTCCGTCCTTTGTAAAATTGGCGATAATCCGGATATTGTAGACGAACGTCCATACGATCTCAGACCTTATGACAGCCGTTATGCTCGCGAATACGAGGACAGGAGACGTGGGGGGCCGTGATTATGGCTGCGGCTATGATCATCGTAGGGATTACGACATGGATCGAGACCGTGATCGAGACCATCGTCGCGGAGGCGATTATAATCGAGGACGTTATGATGACCGAACGGAGGCACTAAGGGATGTTTCAAGGCAAGGAACCAGTAAACAGATTGGATGATGTGATTATTTCCTAGATTTCTTCCTACTCAATTGAAGGTGACATTTTTGTGGACATTGCAATTTGCATAACGTATTTTGTTTTGGCATGATTTTTTTTGTCTGGTCTCAGGCTTGTAAGCTTCTCGCCCGGGGTTATGGTTCGATCTATTATGCCTAAAACTGATAATGCACTCAGTTTCTTTCACTGCCAAGCCATCAGCAAGCTATCAACACACCCCTTTGGCTATCAGATTTTAACAAAGACTTTTGTATCATCTATTATCTATTAGAAAATGTGTTTGTACTTTGAGTGACGGCTTGGACCGATGCTGGGCCACATAAATGGTTTCTCCTGTTCTCTTTAAAGACTTGCTTGCATTAATACAATGGACCATTCATTCTCTTGCACTGTAGTTAGTATATACAGTACTGGATCAATCTATGACTGGCGCACATTTGCTGCGGTCTACTTTGCTTGAATATCTCCAACATTATCACCTATCACCACCATCTCGAATTTTACTGTCACCATGTCTTCCAATGATGCTTCTTCTGAGTTGTCAAGATCTGCTAAAATTGAGAGTGAGTATTCATTAATATTTTTGGCTGCAATCTATTTATTCATGCTGATATCAGAGCTTTGTGCGTTGTTTAAAGAGCATCTGAAGCTCGCCGAGTCCAAAGAGACATCTGAGAAGGCCAAGGACGTGGCAAAAGAATATCATTGGTCGCACAAAACATTTCCCTTTCTCACTACTAAAAAACAACAACAAAATGCGCTCGATGCATTCAAGGGGTTCTTAAATCACAAGAACAAAGAAATGGTTTCAGAGGCCTTTGAATGTATTAATCAGGGTCATTTCGATGCATTGGTGAGTGACTCAACTTTTCATGTGGACATTGATTTGTTAATCTATTCATATCTTGTAGCTGACTTTGTTTTCTTCAGTTAAACATCGGCACATGACAAGGATGAAAGTAGAAATAAAAGCACCAGAGCCACTTTCATCCATCATGAAGAAGATGGATGAGTTTGAGGCTTTTACACATTTCCGTGAACATTATGAGTCATTGGAACCTACTAATGCCAATCTCGATGCATTCAACTCGAGTATCCAAAATACCCAGATAATGTCATTCCTATGGTAAAGTGTCATCCTATTTTGGATGAAAAGGCTTATTGCAGTCAGAGATAATCACAAAGCATAAAGTTATACAATTTTTCCAGCTTGCAGACCAGGGACAGAAAGATCAGGAAGATGAAGACTTAAATCGAAAATTTTTCTGGGTTCTCCTATCCAGACTAACACTTTGCTGAAAGGTCATCCAAGTGAAGTTAGGACTTCACTTGAAACTCCTCAGAATCAGAGTTCAACATTTCTCACTGGCATCATAGATATGATGTGGGTGTCACTTGTTCAGGAGAGGGAAGGCAGCAACATTCCTCAAAGTAGTCAAGCGACTTGGCATCAGATTGCAGGACAATTACTTAGTGTCTGTGAGTTCAATCTAGTTTCTTTAAATGAAGGAAAGATATCTCTGTTAATGTAATCTTCTAAGTCACTAAGCAGAGGACAGCTCCTACATATGAAACTGTTTATAACATTCCACAGTCCTATCTCTCGAGATTTGACCGGAAATCACACTGGGGGTTTCTTATGATTAAAGTAAAGCGTGCCAAAGGTATGTGGTTGACTCATGATTTGAGTAAAGCAATTGACCAACAGCTCTGTCCAATGTCTACAGATCCTAGAGAGAGAGTTCTCATGCTGGTCTTGTTAATATTTAATATTTTTTCTATCAGCATACCTTAAGTAAGCTCTCTACATTCCGTCGACTCCATCATTCTAGATTACTCTATCTCATGTATATAAGGCTTACCACCCTAGAATGAATAAATGAATCGCTTCGCCCTCTTACTATCATAAGACATTATATATCTAAGCTATCTAGGTGAATAGTATGGTGTGATTGACCACCGCGCTATGCTCGTTGGCACCTTTCTACATATATTTGTGCCTGTTTAGAGAACAAAATGTATTTGTAAGACAATTATAACGATTCAATGATTCAGAAATACGTTATACTGATTGTATGATACTCTGTTATTTGTGGTGACTCATAGCAGTTACCTACACAGCTGAGTATATCTTGTACTGTCATCCCTTGCTGTATCATTTTCCTATTAATAAAACTGACATTTTTGTGAGTAACTAGCCAGTTATACATGCTGGGCCTGCTGGTCTTCTAGCACCATGGGCCATGGAGGCACTGATGCATGATGGCATCACTCTGAGCGGATCAACCAATTCATTAAGCTAAGACAGAGTCTATCCCTCTTCTGACTCCATATTGTCGAGGTGAGAAAGAACACATCCACCGAAGCAACTCAGAATTTTAATATTCTTGCTCCTTTTCAAACAGTCATGTTTCAGATTCAACCAAGATCTTTTTCTTGTCGTTCAGATTCGAGAAATAGCGTTTATGTAGACGACATCGATATATGCGCCAAACTCATCACGGGTTGGCAAGGTTATCGAGAAGGTAAGTCATACAAGAGATACTGAGTACTGCGATAATATTTCTCCTAGCAATATTACTGGGTTTTACCCGTCCAGCTACAATCGGAAGGAATGCAAAGCAATGGTGGGTACATTCCTCCTTCGAGTTCAACGCCCTGTCTCACTTCCACGATCAGTACATATGTGATCAGTCAACCTGCTATCTCGAATATCCACTGTAAACTCCATGCGTTAAGTCCAGATTGCTGTCAATCAACCCAGCTTAACTCACACTTTATCATGCTCAGCGTCAGATCGCCTACCGGAGGAGTAATCGTGTCATGTCTAGTGCATACCACCTCTTTATACTTTACAGAGACATTAAAATAGCTCTTTAGGACGTATCTCGCAATGGGATCGCATACAATGGCCAAATTATCAGAAAAAGTTCTGTTATACTTATGGATGGTGATGTCCTCAGTTTCCCGGGACCAACTCGTATAGGTGGGTGACTCTTTCAGTGATTTAACATTGGAAATGATACCTGCAGAATTTACTTGTCGTCACATCATCAAGCAACCACAGGATAAGCTAACGCTATTTGACCCAACCCCTCCACTACAGGCAGCGCAAAAGGTAATAGAGTGAATCCGAAAGGAAGTCCACAACATTCACAAAATACTCAGCACCTTGGAAAATATGTTGTCACCTCTCAGTGCCTTGGAACAGGGTCATTTGCTACAGTCCATCTTGCGTTAGACCCAACCAAGCACAGACAGGTCGCTTGCAAGAGCATTAGAACACGTAAAGAGAGCGAAGTCGAGCAGGTTATGAAGGAAGTCAAAATTCTCATGAAACTCAAGCATGTACGTCTTAGTCATTATTTCTGTCTAGTCAACCCTTAAAGTCAAACAGCCGAATATCAATGAGATATACGACACTGAGCGAGATAAAAAGTTCCTGTTCGATAATTTATCTGACCGGAATTAGAGGATCTGCTGAGTTAATTGGGTTTCTTAGGAACATCTTTCTGCAACTATGTACTGGTGGTGACCTATTCACATACATCACTGGGCCTATGGGAGCTGCAAATCCTCTTTGCGAAGCTGAGGCCAAGTATATCATGTATCAGCTCCTTGAAGGTTTGCGCTATCTGCACGACTTGATGATTTCACATCGTGGTACTGGTTTCTCGACCTTCTCGCGCTTTGACTTGTCTGACCCTGTTACATAAGACCTCAAGGAATATTTCCTACGCTCTTCCTCTGTCGTCATGATTTCTAATCGCATCCTATCTTTAACAGCCAGAAAATATCCTGCTGCACGCACCTGGACCATATCCACGCATTTTGATAGCCGACTTTGGGCTGGCGAGACCAAACGCTTATCAGGAAACCTTTAACGTATGTGGAACAGTCTCCTACCTACCACCAGAAGGGGTGTTAGCATTGGATCATAAACACCTTGGGTACATCGGGTAGGTTTCATTTTGATAGTCTAGCGTTGATCTCAAATCGCGCAGAATGCCGGCTGATTGTTGGAGTGCTGGTGTCATCCTCTATGTAATGCTTGCGTGCGTTATCCTGTCTTCATTGACACTTCTGGTTGTTGAACCCTCAATCATGGGGGCAGAGGAAGTCACCCGTTCGATAACGAGTCAGATCAATCGCAGCCCAAGGACTCGACATTCTCACACAGGGCTTCGGAGCTCAGCAACGGTAGTCGTGACACGCGCCTCAAAGAACGCATTGTTTATGGGGATGTTGAATTCCCCCATTACCTGTGGCATGATCTAGACGCCGGTACGTGGCTATCATCTATACAAGCGTTGCAGTCTAAAGTTATACTTGTTCAGCACGACAACTCATCCTTGAGCTTTTGGTTCATGACCACTCTAAAAGGGCCACCGTCTGTGATGCTCTGTCCAGTAACTGGATTCAAAAAGAGATAAAAGAATTGAGATCCTTGTACCGACGTAGAATCGTTTCCGAAGTACAAGATTGTACATCATAATATAGACAATAAGATTTGGCATAAAATCATGCTTTCAGGAAATTTGCGTGGACTACAGAAGCGGCTGAGTTATATCAGGCATTGAGTTAAGACTTGTACTCACAGTGGATATGATCTGAAGCAAATGTAGAGATCTATATAGAAATAAGGAAAGATCAAACAATAATCTGGAGATCACGTACGAAGTAATAGCTATGGTCATATCCTTCGTGACTCCGTACTCTGATTTGTACTTCATCAAATCCTGCGCTTCGTGAAGCCTTAAGGAAATTCTCGGGCAATAGTTGACCTTGTTTGTAAAAGTTATCGCCAGTACCCTGTGAAAACCGCGGTCCATTAGTATCTGAAGCTTGATTTTGAGGTGAGTAACTAACGTAGTCAATAAGGATGTGAACCGGATCAGTGTGGCGAGCGATAAGTTCTGTGGCATCGTATCTTTGCTTTCCTTCTTCTATTCCACCCACAAGATATCCGTTGAAAGCCTTCTCTCCCCATGGACATTTGGAAGGGTTGGAGATGGGAGAAAAGGCCGAAGCTGATCTAAATTGCCTTGTCTTTGATGCTAGATAAATTGTTAGCGCGCCATGACCACCCATGCTGTGCCCAAAGATGGACTGCCTAGACCAGTCCTGAAATATTGATGAGTGAGGTCTTAGTTGATCCAGCAAGTCATGCTCACGATGGGCAGTCCTGCGATTTCTATCACTCGTGGTAGTTCAACTGTGACATGAGTCAGCATGTTGTAGTTTTCTGAATATTCTGGTTTCGTGGCATCGAGATAGAAACCAGCACCGACACCAAAGTCCCAGGAATCTGTTTCGTTAGGAGCACCTGCACCTCTGGGAGAGGTATCGGGGAAAAGGAGAGCGATTCCTTCGGCGGAAGCTGTTCTGAGAAAGTTGCCTTTCTGAGCCCTAGTTGAGGATTGTTAAGAGGAGAGGGATGATTTAGGGGTAAGAACATGACGTACCCGTTGTCTTCTGTACAAGTCAGTCCCGCCAAATAGATAAGGACGGGAACTTTCTTATGAGAGGTATTTGGCGGCAAGAAAACATTAAACTGAGAGTCCAAGTTGCCGAGAGCAGCTGACTAAAAGAGACATATAAGCTTGGTTTCGGAAAGCTGAT
>Ga0153995_1000169_pt1 | contig 12933 bp, 21 predicted proteins | sample TSNC079MetaG_FD_104678 | JGI IMG/M metagenome (GOLD analysis project Ga0153995, IMG submission 104678) | Attine ant fungus gardens microbial communities from North Carolina, USA - TSNC079 MetaG | ecosystem: Host-associated > Fungi > Mycelium > Unclassified | place: USA: North Carolina, Lumber... | reverse complement strand
ATTTTCAAGAATCAAAACGAATCTCGTCTTTCACCCATCTCACGTCGACCTACACAAACCAAACCCTTCTCCTCCTCCTACGAGACCACGACGTCCTCTCACCTGCTCCCAACACTCAATAATCTGTAACCGCACACCGGGAGGACAGCGGATTTCCATCTGTTGTTGCCGACGACGATCGTTCATGACCAATTCAAGGACAACATGCTCCATCGTACGAGGCAACGTGTTGAACACCTTAGAAAGCCAACCACTAAGCGCGGCATGGACTGCAAGCTTCAGAACGCGCAGATTTTGAAAGGGCGAGAAACAGAGTTCTCGTTCTTGTAGGATATTAGGAATAGCAATATAAGACAATAAAAAAAAGTATCTGAGGTCAAGCGATCATTGAGGACGAGTTCTTGTAAATCAGACATGTCAAGGTGGACTAGATGGGGGAACTGATCGAGTGGGATGGAAAGCTTGCAGAGCGACTGCGGATTGAGAAACAAGGCAGGGAATACAGTGGGAGGAGAAGCGGTGATGGTGAGAGAGTGTAAATGGAGTGGATGGGATGGAGGTGGGAGGTGGGTATCAAACTTGGGACAGGCAGGAGGATCGGCGCGGGGGGTAGGTGATCTACCGCGTGGCCTGACTTGGTGGTGGGAGTGGGAGGGAGAAGAGACGAGTTGGACATGGTGGAGGGCGAGATGACGGATGGAAGGGCGGGCGAAAGAACGGGTGAACGTGGTGAGAGCGGCGGGTGAGTCCCAGGCGATGCGATGCAAGTGGAGAGTGTGAAGAGAGGGTGACGACCAAAGAGAAAGGAGAGCGGCATGGATGTCGGATGGGATAGTGTGCCAGCGAAAAGGGGTTGCATCCTGGAAGACGAGATCAAAGACGGATATACGGAGCTTGCGGAAGAGAGAGGCGAGGATGCGGGGCGGGGTAGAGAGAAACCAGTGGGAGCCGTTAAGGGCATCGCGGAGAGCAAAGTAGCGGGGAGAATGGCGAGGAATGGGAGGGAAGAGGGGAGGCTGAGAGGGAGAGAGAGAAGGAAAGAGGGTGCCGTCGACGATGGAGAGGCGTCGGATGTAGGGGGCGATGTGGGGGGACGCAGCGAGGAGATGCAAGAGGCGTGCACAGGGCTGGGGCCGGTCTTGGGTGGTGGGAGAGAGAGACTCTGAACGGGGGTGAGGATGAGGAGAGGGGGTGGGAGAGGGAGGAGCTTGGGAGGAAGAACGTGGGTGACGAGGAGCAGGGAGGAGGAGGACGTGGGCAAAGAGGAGACGACGAGCAGCGGCAGCAAAGGCAGAGGAGACGAGGGCACAGACACGGAGAGAGTGGTGGTCGTCGTGGAGAAAGGCAAGGACGAGGCCGACGATTTCGGGAGGCATTGGGTCGGAGTCTAGAGTGTTCAGGCGGAGAAGTAAAATTGGGTTGAGCTGATTGTTGAGGACGACGAGGAGAGAGAGGCGCACGGACCTCTTGAGAGATGGAGGACGGAGAGGCGTGCGAATATCGCAGGTTGTTCTGTTGTTTGGTGAGTTGGCTGGGGTGGGTGTCTGCTGGACGTTGCTGACGATGAGCAGAGACTTTTATGGCGACCGCTGACCAGCCCAAGGCGCATGACAACGCTCTCCTCCCCTTTCCTCCCTTCTTCCCGTACGCCCACGACGGTGACAACTCCCAGCCTCCCTACATGATGGCCTTTGCCCCCAGCATGGTCTATGCCTATCCACCCCCTGCCGCTGGTTTGTGCTCGATGTCTTGCCCAACGTGCGACTGACTCCCACCCACAGCGCCCTCGCTGCCCCCTGCATTGGCCAAGCCCAAACGCAAGCAAGTCAAAATGGCTGTACGTCCTCCCCTGTTCTCACCGTCCTCCTCTCACCGTCCCCCCAGTGTACCAACTGCGCTGCAGCGTGCAAAAAGTGCGACGAGTCCCGCCCCTGCGAGCGCTGCCTCAAGTACGGCGTCGCCAACACCTGCGTCGACGGCCAGCGCAAGGAGCGCAAAAAAGGCATCAAGCGTGGTCCGTACAAACGCAAAAACAAGTCTGACATTCCCGACGCTTATCGTGCGCTTTTCTGTCTTTTATTTCATTCTATACTAACCATCGCTTCTCGACTCTATACTGCCAGCCACCCAAGCCTCCCCTTCTGCTCCTCCTCCCATCCACCAGCTCTCCCCCGAAGGCTTTTATCCCGTCTACTATGGCCCTCCCTCCTTCCTTGCCCCTACAGATCCTGCTCACCCACCCACCCACCCAGACGGCACTCAACAGCCCCTTCCACATCCTCCTCCCATGCTGCCCCCTTACTTTTACCCTTATCCACCTTTTACCCACTATCCTCCCATGGCCTTTCCTCCTCCTCCTCCTCCTCCTCCTCCTCCTCCCCCTCCTCATACTCTGGCTCTCTCAGGAGGTGCTCAACAACCCTCTACCTCTGGTGACCCAGCACCATCAGACCTCAAAGACCCTACGCCTCACACTTCCCCTTCATCTCCTCCATCTCCTCCTCCTCCACCTCCTCCACCTCCTCCGCCAACGTCTACTACCTCTTCCACTCACATCATCCCCCTCTCTTCTCTCCCTACTTGTCCTCCCTCCTCATCAACTCCCGCCGCCACCACCAAGAAACGCTCACGTGCCTCTACAAAAACCAGTGCCTCAAAACGTTCAAAACGCTCAGCTCCAACTGCAGTCGTCAGACCGCTCGACATTGACGGCAGGGATCTCGACGCTGAAGGTGACATTGACGACACTCATAATCCATGACTTTTCTGTCTTACTTTTGTAATTTGCTTTATTAATCAATCACATACACACACACTTGATCCCTAAACATTGTCTACTTGCAACGATACAATCTGCCCACCTTTAGCCGCAGTAGGCGTAAACGTATGCCAGCGATCATTGAATCGCACATCTAGTAGACAATGTCAGCCAAAAACATGAGACTTGACTTGAGCACACAACGCAAAAACCCACCCAGTGGTCGTCCACCATACACATAACTCTGGAATTTCGCAATCGCCGTCTCCGCTTCCGGAATCTGCCCAAACTGCACAACACCACATCCTTTCGAGCGCGTCCCGTCAAACAAAATCTCCGCCAACTCGACTTGCCCCGTCGTTTCAAACAACTCTACTAAATCCTCGTTCGCAGTCGACCAAGGCAACTAGGCATTCATCAGCCACACTCACTTTTCCCATTCGAGAAATCAACATACATTGCGAACCATAATCTGTTGGCTCGGTTCAGGCTCATACCCACCATACCCTCCACCCCCATACCCTCCTCCACTACCGCCCCCATATTGATCCATCCTTAATGCACCTCCACCAGGGCCATTAGCTCCTCCCGACGAGTCAGGCCCATTGTAATCAGCATACAAATCTTGGTTCGAAAAATCACGCCCAGCACTCCCAAATCCTCCACCACGGAACCCTCCTCGTCCACCAAGCCCTCCCCCACGAAGCCCACCACGGAACCCACCTCCTCCACGAGGCGCACCTCGGAACCCACCACGGAACCCCATAGTCCCAGACAGTCCAGCAAACCGGTCCTTGCTCCAAAGTTCAGCCATCATCGAAAATGACACACATCGTCATCACACCTCACCTCCCGGACCTCAAGTGTACGACCATACCACTCATAGCCATTGTAAATATCTGCAACACATATCACCCATCAGAATCAACGCACAAAAACACCCGTCAACTTACTGATCGCCTGTTGCGCATCCTTCACAGTCTCAAACACCACTGTTCCCGATCCCTTCGGCCTCCCATCCGCACCAATGTTAATGTCAGCACGCATAATACTACCAGCATTACGGAACAGATCCTTCAGGTCTTGCCATCCCGCTTGGTAAGGAAGCTAGAGTGCTGAACAGTGACACAAATTCTCAAACAAATCATTCAGCCACTGACATTGCCAACATAGAGTTGATTCCCAGGGTTTTGTCCACCACCGTAGATATTGTGGGCGGCGGGACGAGGAGGTGGTTGTGCATGAAGCCCTTGTCCCGCCATAGCCATCCCAATTTTACCAGGAACAGGTGTGGCACCAAACCGAGCCTCATTTTCTCGATCCTAGACACAAGACGTCAACTCTATCGTCAAGAACATTCTCAAGACACACCTCGCGAATGAAAACCGGGCGACCAAGGAGTGGCTGCTCAGACAGCTCACGAATAGCCCGCTGAGCATCCTCTTGAGAAGCAAACTCGACAATCCTGGTCAGGGCATTCAATCCAACACTGTAAAAACCCTAAAGAAAAAAAACATACCCGCATCCTTTGGATACGCCGGTAGGCGTTACAAGGACTTCGGCGAAGAGCACCTCACCAGCTGCCAAACCAAAATCTCCCATCAATACCCTGCCAACTCAACCAATTCCATCAAAAAGGAAGATGTTTCGCAAAGAAAAGGCATGCACACTCTCTTCTCCCACTCAAGGATAAACACATCTCTTCCTCCCCACAAGCTCTTCTCCAAAGCTCCCAGTTCATCGGAAAGACGGGGGGAAAAAAGGTCACAAGAACCTAATTCCCATTTACTGCACCCCCCTTCATACAGAAAGAAGGCCACAAATCATCTCCATCAAAACGGACACAGATCATATCGCGCCATGCGTTAAAATTCTGTGCAAGATCCTCTCCTCAAGAGTGGCACAAATCTCCTCTATCCCCCGCAAGTGATAGAGCCTCTCAAACTCGTCAAAGGACAGCGACTAACGACACGAAAAAATGGCGGCCCAAGAAACCCACCTCCCCTCATGAATTCAATCAGATCACGATACTTGACATCATAACTGAGATTGCCGACATAGACGCGATTCTCTCTCTTGCTGATTTTTGCAAATTCAACTGCTTCTTCGTGGTCTGCATTCGTGGGTCCTCCAAGAGAACGTGAAAAAGCATCTCCACCTCTCCTGTCGCGACTGCGGGTCCTGCTGCGTGAGTGGCTCGAACGACTTCTCGACCTTGGAGAACGACGTCTCCGACGAGGAGAAGCTGAACGACGGCGAGGGGAACGAGACCTTGAGCGACTCCTCGACCGTTTCCTCCTCTACGACACGAGAGAAATTGTCAGATGATTTTTGTGGTAAACAATAGAAGACAACCCCCTACATCACCGTTACGCCTGTCCGGCTCCCAATGATCTCCAGCACGTCGTCCTGAACGGCCTAAGTGAATATCAGTAATACAAAAATAATTTGTGGAGAAAGGGGGAAATGAGACGTACCAGACTCTCGCCTGTCGCGGTCGCGTTCTCGGTCCTTGTCCCGTCTGTCCCTATCACGATCATATTCACGGTCCCTATCACGGTCTCTTTCCTTGTCTCTGTCATAATCCCTGTCTCTGTCTCTCTCTCTTTCGCGGTCTCGAACAACAGGCAAGGTCTTATCCTCGTCGACGCCCTCTTTATTTTTCATGTCAATGTCCATCGCTTTCTAATTTTTTTCGCAAAGAAAAAGAACAGGTAGAGCGATGTGAGTCAACTTGGTTGTTGAAAGCCCGTGTTGGTTGGGTAGTTGATGGTAAGAGGCAAAAGTTCTGCCGGAGTTTTTGTGTCAATGCAAAGCTCTGCCTATTTCGGCCATATTTTCAAACTCCGGTTCAATTCACCATTACCATCAATGAGGCTTTTGCACAGTTTTTTTTTTCTAAACCAGGGCGATGTACGACATCGATATTTCAAAATGCTACCATTGATCTCATGAAAGGTTCAGATACAACTACGTCGAACACATTCTACCACTACTCGATACTGGTGAACAAATCTGCGATTTCGAGTTTGTTAACATTCGTAACGTAACACATTCTTCCAGATAGAGGACAAAAAGAAAATTCTTTCACGCGATTCATGGGGTGTTGCAGACGCATTCTAAGGTGTATCACACTTTCAGGCTCTTCCCCCCAAATCGACACAATGAGATCTCTGCCCGTCAATGGGGAACAAGCGATGAGACTATCCTCGCAAAGTCGATACATTGATGCCGTATCGGGGGTGATCTGCGGATTGGAAAACACTGATTTTTTGCAAAGCAGGCGGCCGGTGGACGCCGAAGACCAAAAGTGTGACGAGAGCTTGAAACGCAATATCGTATAAGGTTCGCTCGTCAGGGAACGGATACCGAGAACGACTTGCTGCTTATTCCAGTACCAGTCGGTCAGGCGACCACAAAAATCAATTACAACCCCCGATACTCCACCTCCCAGGAGTGAGGAGGACGAGAAGATGTGATGATCGACCACTCGCTCTACCACAGCGTTCGGCTGCTGAGCGAGGGGCTTGAGATCCGAAACCTTCCAGATAATCATTTCCTCATAGTCCAAAAACACTACCGAGTCTAGCGTCATGAATATATCCTATCCAGGTTTGGTCGCTCCGTCAGTCCTATAAGAAAACGGCGTTATCGACTCACAATTGAGACATCTTTCTGCGTATACCATCTCATCCATTGGTCGCTGACAAAATTCCATAAATGAATAACCTGATCCCCCAATAAGAAAACCACGTCCCCAACAAGCCTTGGCTTGGTTCCGTCGTATGTCGTAGCGTCAGTTTCAGCCTGCCTAATCATATTCAACGTCGGTTGGTCTTCCAGCAAAAAAACTTCATAGACCGAAATATGCCTATGACTATTACCTCCCGATGCAAAAATGGTCAGCGGCCCTTGAGTCACTGAGGGGCAACGACAATACAAAGAAGCACTTACTTAGCATCAGCTATTACGGAGGAGGACACGACCACACGTAAACCCAAGCCATCCTTGGTTGGCTGGGCTGAAAACGCTACATTGACTTGTTGAGCCATTCTAGTGGAAGCCACACGATGTACCGCCACATTATCCTTTCCCACAAGCCCAAGGTCCCAAATTTGAAGCGTAAACATCGTCAAAATCAATGCAAATCGCCCTCCAGGAACAAGGTACAAAGCCCGGACTTCATCTCCTGCCTCCAAACCAAGTCTTATCGGGTCAAGGTTCATCGTCGAGGGCTTCCACCTCCAGTCGAGATGAGGCTGTTCCAGTTGTCGACGACACCTTTGCCGTATCGTCGCCAACCACCTCGCAGGCGCCGTAACGACTTTAGCAAGCTCTTGTGCGGTCAATTGATCCAATTCGAAAGTGGGCAGGAAAACGTCATGCGCTAGATTCAGATCTGTCAGAGCCCTGGTCCAGACGTGGGCCTGGTGACCAGCATAGTAGAGAGCTTTACAAGTCTGGCGTTCTGTTTTTGAGATAGGGCCAATAAAATGAAATAAACTTCACACCTTTCGAAATGCTATCAAATCCACTGGACGTATATAGTCCATCAGAGCGATAAGTATATCGAGAGGAAGGGATGTAGTATCACTTTCGTCATTTACCATCGTGACTGTGCGAGGGCCGAATGCGATTTATTTACCTGGAGGAACCAGAACTTCGACTTTTTATACATTCAGTATGGAGTGGCAAGGCGTGGTTAACGTCGTAGATCAGAGGTATTTGGTTTTGCCTTTGAGCGGCTATCATTTGACCATCTATAGCAAGTGCTCTTGTGACGGGTTCGAGGGACAAGAGGAACATTTTCACCAATACTCCGCTGATATCTCATCATTGGACGATTATATCACTGTCCTTTGACGCGGAACAGATTTGGATCAATCTCCGACTAACGAAGAATAAATAATTTTGATTATCGGTTATGAGAATTAGGAAAAACTAAGATCAGATTGAACGATGGACACATTGGTTCGGTGTAAACGGTCCTCAGCTCCGTGAAGGATCTGGAGATTCTCTGACAATGTATTTTCCGGGGGACTAATACAATCTACAAAGTAATGCTTCAAGATCTCCATACCGATGAGGTACTTGAGTATCTGCGAGTGGTTGACAGAACAATGTTCGCACACACACATTAATTCAATGTTTTTTTTGCATCAGTAGGGGACTCACTATTCAAAAAATTCGGGCGGATCAATGGGGGTCCTCCCCATCAATGGGTAGCAATGATATCCTTGGATAAATGACATGCCCTTCTCCTTCAATACGCCCGGACAAATGGTTGATAGAAAAGGGAATTACCATCAGAACAAATATAGCTAGCTACATTGCAGAAACGTTGTACTGTGAAGAATAGCCGGCAGCCTGCTTAGGTAACAACTGATGAATATCTCTCTTGTTGCGCATGAACGGTCTCTTTCTTTCCCTAAAAATCTTACAGCTGTCCGGGTGGCAACTGCTGGCATCAAAACAAGGTCACACATCCCCTCTCGAATGTAACAGATTCCTGTCAATCTCTCACGAACACAAACAACTATCTGATCTAGTAGATTGAGAACATTTATGGTTTCTGCTTTCCCAACTAGCTATGCTCCTTGTCCTTTTTCCTATCAACTTGTATTGTTTCCTTCGATCTCTTATGCCTTGGACTAACCTTTTTTTAAATCTTTTGTCCCTGAGCTTGTTAGAGGACGACTTTTTTTTAAAAAAAATTTCCCTTCATAGAAGTCAATATTCTTTTTAGGATATCTAATTCACAATAAAAATAGGGCATACAGAAACAGATATACATTTTCATAACTTGGCGAGCAAAAGGCCAATGAGAACAGTTATGATAGTAGTGAATGGCGTAACGATGCAATATGACCAAAAGATAGTGCGAGATATGAGACGTTCGAATGCATCTCCTGATGCTCTCTGCGTAATCTGGGCCAACGTGAGAGCAGGGGGAGATGCAATGAGAAGAACATTCACTACGACAAAAATCGGACTATCACCAAACGGGTCAGAACCACAGCAATTATTGTACAACAGATGGATACTTACTCTTCAAACACGGCAGTAAAACCATATTTCGCGTGGAATGCGAGGAGTGGTATCAGTACAACAGGGGTCAGAACCATTCTGGAGAGGATAGCGATAATGACTGTCTTCGTTTCTCCTTTTCTATAATGATACCTTGTCAGAGCAATGGATTGATTAGATTGAGCTTCCCTCGTGAAGAGGCATTGGAGGGCACGTAACAAGGGAAGCGATAAGGCAGATGCTGACGAATCGCTGGTGGTCATGTTAGGGACATCAGATGCAAGGTAGGTTGTTTGTGCTTCTAGTGGCTGAGGATAGAAGTAGGCTCCAAGAACGACGAGAGTAATTGGAATCGAACAGTTCCCAGCAGAGGAAATCGCATTCGAAACCGCTGTGCCATGGAACTGCAACCAATGCTGCAGAACCGGAATCGTTGCAACCATGAGTGATGCAGATGCAGCCCATAAGGGAGCTGTCATAAAGTCGTTGAAAGCCGTCCAGTAGCGCACAAAACATCGCCCAATTGTTCCAGTCAGGTTTGAGTCTGATAATTGATTGAAGCTGGGTAGTTCCATGTCCACAACACAGTCATCAGAAGTTCCAGTCCCGTATTGATCAAGATCCACACGAGACCGGTTGGGTGAGTCAGGATATGAACGGGGAAATTGTATGTTTTGACGCAAGGGAGACGGCCGCCGTCTGGGCACTTCCAATTGAGAAATTATCCTGGGACTCTTGGCATCTTCCTCAAGTGAAGATTCCCAGGTCAATGGCGTTGACCAAGAGTAACCACTGTCACAAGCGGAATCTCCTAATAGGGGTGTGGATTCATTGGATTCCAATTCTGCAACTTCTGAGTCTGCTTGTGAAAGCAAATGAACACCATAGCTCCAGCGTAGCTGAGTAAATTCTGAGCAAAGCCTCAAGTACAAGGAGGGGCAGCACACTCACAATCATACCAAGGGTGCTATGCATAACTAGATAAGTCAATGCTCGACCAACCATTGCATCCCTGTTATCGTTAGAATCCCAGCGCAAATCCGGGACTGTGACAACAAGGCTTTGCATTAACGCAATCGGGAGCGAGTTCGAATTCATAAACATGGCTGCAGCCATAGCAAAATTCCTGAAATAGCCATGCACGTTTGTCAAAATCCTTCATGCAAAAACCAGGGTATATCACCTTTGCGAATGCTTGAGCTTGAACAACCAGCCCAAAACTGAAGCCACTATGCCTGAGACAGCAGTAATTACCAGGAAGAAAACTGGGATAACCCATAATTCTCGTAGTCTTTCTGTAGGAATGGTAGGCTTGGCAGTAGAGATAGGAACCGAGATACATACCCGGTGTCAGGAAGAATGCGACCTTTGAAAATAACAAGGCAGGCGTAAAAAGAGATACATTGAGACGATTGAGTTGCTGTTACACTCAGTCATTGAGCGAGTTCATAGCTTGGATGAATCTACGAACCTTTTGAGTTTTCTTGTCAAGCACACCACGTGCCGCAAGGATGTATCCCGCAAGACATAAGAGAAATACTTCAAAGATTGACTGAGACGAGGGACATGTCAATAGGCACTACTGATGACCATGAAGAGTACGTACGGTGAAGACAGCGAGCAAGAGAGGGCCAAATGGAGTGCCTTGAGAGCTAGGCAGAGCGATCATGTATCAATGAACAGCTAGAGCTGGAGGAAAGAAAGGCGATGACAGGAGGTGAGGGTCTTGTACACCGCATTATAAATTGATGATGAAAAAAGATGAGGGCAGAGTACATATGTTGATATGTCAAATTTTTGCCCTTTCCTTTTAGGTACTCCGACTTTGACCCGCGACTCGCTTCAGACAGGAGCACCAAATAAACACGTTTTAAAACTAGATTTCAGCACTGGGTTAACTAAATTTGTATATTTCAGTATCAGATTGTGTATTCCTTGGCACTCCCAAGCTGCGGTATCGATGTTTCATATCGGGGTGTCCTGATCGCATCAGCTCCAACTGGGCTCCTTCAACATCATTGATTCCAGCACTCGCTTTATCTTATTGTCCGCGACAGTATATATCAATGGCTTGGCATTGTACAGGAAAAACCAATCTTGAGCTCATAAACAACATGAACAAGTCCGGAATCTTCCACGCCGACCGAATCGCAAAAGTCAGCATACCAACAGGCATTTCTGTGGAACTACTGACGTGAAGCTCCCTTCCTACTTCCGATTCTTCAGGCCATGACGAATGTAGATCGAGCCAACTATGTGTTTAACAAGAGTAGTGCATATGAAGATTCTCCTCAGTCGCGTCTCTTTTGATCCTGTCCAAGATCCTTGGCTCATCCAGCTGCTTGACAGGGTTATCGGGCATGGCGCTACAATTAGTGCCCCGCACATGGTCAGTATACGTATTCCTGCATAACCATGTACCATACGTCATCGATTGACCCACCTTCCCCAGCATGCCTATGCTGCAGAAAACCTCCTCCCTTTTCTCCAAATTGGAGCCAAAGTTCTCGATGTTGGGAGCGGATCTGGATATCTGACTGCTGTTCTTCACCATATTGTTGGCCCCACTGGCAAGGTTGTTGGAATCGATCACATCCCTGAGCTTGTCGATTGGTCTATCAGTAATTTAAAGCAGGATGGCCTTGGCACAGCTGTGGAAAAGAAGCAAATTGAGATGATTACTGGCGACGGTAGAAAAGGTTATCCTAGTGGCGGTTAGAAACCAAGCACTTCTCTCGTTCTTGGCACTCACGCCTGTACTACCTGACTCTTTCAGGACCTTATGACGCCATTCATGTTGGAGCAGCTGCACCCACGCTTCCCCCAGACCTTGTTGACCAACTTGCATCCCCTGGCCGGATGTTTATCCCGGTCGGGACGCGTAACCAATATATTGAGCAAGTTGATAAAGATGAAAATGGCAATGTTTCGACAACTCATCTTATGGGTGTCATGGTAGGCTTCCCCATTATTCACTTCGCGAACGTCTATGAGCTTATAGTGTAGTATGTTCCGCTGACCGATAAGTCATAATATTCGATGTCATGCATCCGGTACACCAAACCATGTACTCCGTTAGCCAGCGGAACATCATAAATGACTTTCTGCAATTAGTCTCTCGAAGATAAAGAACGAGCATCAAGGCCTTGTCCAAGGCAGATATACATATACAGATATCAAAAGCGGAGCTATACTATTGTGCTAACAAGAGGTCCGTGAAACGTTCAAACTACGCCAATGCAAGGTCCAGGTTGATTGCCCAATGCCAAATGTCCATACCGACACCATGAAAAACCTACCCGTGACGCATATTAATTCAACCACCGCAACCACTACCCTGCCCCGACGAACTCAAAATCCCTGCTTTTCTGTCTGCAAAAAATCAGGAAGCCTTTAGTTTTGGATAGCGAAAATAGGTCCGGCATTTCCGGAGTCACCCATCACTTAATGTATGTGTAAATATCACTTATCATTCGACAACTTGAGAGACAGAGTACTCACATACAAGTTGGTAGTCACTCGCATTCGGCACTTTTGGCACATTTACCCAAACCCAACCATCCATGATATTAAAACCACGAGCCAAAGGGTCTTCTATCGAACCCATTGTCATGACCTAACAAGGATGTTTATACAGAATTTCACATACTATAGTCCAGCAGATATCCATTCTGGGAGAGGAAAAGAGTGCCGTTGTGGTTTGTGATTTGCTTAGGCGGATTCGAAGTGTCCCTGGGTTAACAAATTAGCAGCGATTCTTTCAGTCATGTTTCTCGGAGTGAAGCACTCACCACGTCACTTTCTGCCTTGTTCCTACTTGCCACACTTCACCCGCAGCAGGAGTAAGTAGTGGTGGTGAGTACACGTCCAGTGGCGCCGAATGACCGATGCCAGCAAAGGTTACCAGAAGAGCGAGGGTCATAACCGAAATCCTCGAGATCATTTTTTGAATAAGCAAAAGCAAAGGAAAGGCTGGTGAGCGAGTGGGGATGGAAGAGAAATGTGTCGTGAAGGGAAGGAAAGCAACAACCAGCATTAGGCTAAACCCGTGAACCTTTATAAGTGCCTGTCACGAAGCCGTAACAATTATCACCACGTTCCATCCATGTTGAGCCTAGTGCAAGTAACGTGGAATTGGCCGGGCGTTT
>Ga0153995_1000167_pt1 | contig 12961 bp, 12 predicted proteins | sample TSNC079MetaG_FD_104678 | JGI IMG/M metagenome (GOLD analysis project Ga0153995, IMG submission 104678) | Attine ant fungus gardens microbial communities from North Carolina, USA - TSNC079 MetaG | ecosystem: Host-associated > Fungi > Mycelium > Unclassified | place: USA: North Carolina, Lumber... | reverse complement strand
TCCGCGTGTGCGCCGCGAATAGATGATGAGCCCTCGTTCGTAGGCGAGCTCGACGACGCGACTGTACGCGTTCAAATGGGTCGGAAGAGGCTCCATGGTTTCCCTGTCGCTGACAAACTCCGCTGCCAACAACAGCCCTTTGCCGCGGACATCCCCGACGAAGGGGTAGCGCGTCGCCAACATCCGAAGTCCGTCTTTGAGTCGGATTCCCATGCTTGCCGCATTCGCGACCAGGTCCAATCGGTCGATCTCGGCTAGGACTGCCACTCCTGCTGCGCAGGCGAGAGGGTTGCCTGCGTAGGTGTACCCGTGGGCGAAGCCTCCCGCTTCCATGATGGGCGCCACCAAACGGTCCGACGCGATCATCGCACCGAGCGGTGCATAACCGGCGCCGAGCCCTTTCGCCATCGCAACGATGTCGGGACGACACGCCCAATGATCGCCGGCGAGGTACTCCCCGGTGCGGCCGGCACCGCTCATGACCTCGTCGTGAATGAGGAGAATGCCGTAACGGTCGCATATTTCCCGCACGCGGCCGTAGTAGGTGTCCGGCGCGACCAAGGCTCCGGTCGAGGCACCGCCGACAGGTTCCATGATGAAGCCGAGCACAGATTCCGGGCCTTCGTCGAGGATCGTCGACTCGAGCTGGTTGGCATATCGGATGCCTCGCTCTTCGAAGCTGAGGTCGTCGCGGTCCAAGTAGGCGGTTGGGGCCGAAATTTTCGGCATGGTTCGGAGCATTGGCGCGAATGGTGTTGTCAGGGCGTCGTACCCGGTTACCGCGAGTGCTCCGAGGGTGGATCCGTGATACGAAGGGAAACGTGAGATCACCTTCCACCGGTTGCTTTGGCCTGTCGCCACGGCCCACTGTCTGGCCAGTTTGAGCGCTGATTCGGTGGCCTCGGAGCCGCCGGAGACGAAGAAGACCTTGTCTAGGTCGTCGGGCGTACGTTGCACCAGGTCGGCGGCCAGTTGCTCGGCCGGTTCGTTCTCGAAATGCGTGCGGTAGAGGAATGTAGCGCGATCGAGTTGGTTCTTCATTGCAGCGATCACATTGGGATTCGAATGTCCGATGTTGACGACCATCGCTCCGCTGGACCCGTCGATGTATCTGTTTCCGTCCCCGTCCCATATGTGTATCCCAGCTGCGTGCGACCCTCGTGGACGTCGGCCATGGGATTGGTAGAACAAATGGGATTTGGCTTGTGACGCGACCTGCATGGCTTGAGTTCTCCTCATTCTGGGTCATCGCTGATTCGTCGATCGGGTGGTGAGGTGCAGCTGGCCGGGTTGGATGCGCAGGGACGTGCCCCGCGATGAAATATGGCTTGGTGCACTGGCGCAAGATTCGTGATCATGATGACATATTTTTTGTGATCACAAAACTGCATTCCGTTCAGCGTCAACTCACGTTCGGTACCGTCGGCTCGACCTGGGCACGCGCTGTGGCTCTCACGTCTAGGGCCAACAGCGACAGAACAGCCCCAGAACACCCACGGTCCAAGGGTCCATGCCGTGGAGGTTGCTGTTGCCGCACGCAATGCTTGAATTACGACAGCTGGAATCATGACCTCGACCCGAAAGTCCTACATGCACGACGCCCCCGCAGAATCCGCATCAGGCGGCCTGGAAGAGCTGGCCTATCAGCGCCTCAAGCAGGCGCTGGTGCTAGGCACATACGGGCAGGGTGACCGCCTGTCGATTCGTGGTGTCAGCGACTCTCTCGACCTGAGCCCCATGCCGTGCCGAGCGGCGATCCGACGGCTTGTGCACGAGAATGCACTCGACACAACCCGGGCGGGTACCGCAATCGTGCCGCGCCTGACACGGCGTGAGTTCGAGGACCTCACTCTCATGCGCATTCGGCTCGAACCCCTAGCCTTACAGTTAGGGGCACCGCAGTTGACCCCCGAGAGTTTCGAACGTCTTGGCGCGTTCGTTCACGAGCACGACATCGCCCGCCTCGCCAACGACACACTCGCTGCGCAGCAAGCGGACACTGCGTTCCTCTTCGAGATTTACCGGGCCGCCAACTCCCCGCTCCTTCTGCGATACATCGAGGGCCTCTGGCTACGACGAAGCCCACTCTTCTGGGAAGCGAGATGGATCGTCATGGGAAGCAGCGTCGGTCGCGCCCTTCGCCATCAAGAAATCCTCGATGCCCTGCGAACAGTCGACGTGGATATCGCGGGTCAGCTACTGACCCAAGAGATCCGGGCGACGGCGGATTTACTGTTGGCGGAGTTCGACTTTCGTGCCTGACGCCGAATCATCGGTAGGTACGTTGAGCGATTGGGACTGCCTCCAGCATCGAACGCACGCGCCCGAGGAACGCCGCTTCAGCGGCGTCGAAACTGCGGAGTGGATTGATCACCAGATGGACCTCGGTCGACAAAAGCTCGGATGTGGGAAGCAGCGGCCACAACAGCCCCGACTCGACGTCGGCACGCGCAGTATGAACAGGCAAGGCTCCGACGCCCAGACCCGCGATGATCATTCGGCGGACCTCGAGCAGGTCCGCCGACACCCCTCGTGGCTCGGGATCCAGTTTGAACCGCTCCCTGAGTTGCCGCACCCGAAAGAGTGGGCCGTTTTCCAGCTCGGTCTGAAAAGACACGGCCGCTCTGCCCGCCAGTTCGGGTAGCGCAATACGGGTTCGTCCGAACAATTCGTGCCCCGGCCCGCAGAAGAGTCCGAAGTATTCGCAGTAGAGCACATGACTTTCGACAGCAATGTTCTCGTCACGCATCAAGCAGATACCGAAAGAGGCTCGGTTCTGCCGCACCCGACTGAGCACGTCAGCGCTGTCAGTCACCACGGTTGAATATGTCACGTCCGGGTGGGCTGCGTTGAACTGTCGCAGCACTTCGTCGAAGTGCGGGCTCACCACGTGACTCGCTGCAGCAAGGGCCACATGGCCCGATACGGATTTCTCGGAGGCCACCATAAGGCTGGGTATGCGCGAAACCGAATCGAGCATCGCACTACTCTCCCGGTACAGCGCCGCCCCTGCCGTACTCAGCGAAAAATGACCTGGACGTCGGTCGAGCAACTGGTGACCTACTGTCTGCTCCAGACGCTTCAACGCACTACTGACCGTGGGTTGGCTCAGGTCGAGAAAATCCGCCGCGCGCGTGATCCCTCCCTGTTCGACCACAACAGTGAAAGTCCGCAGTAGGTTCCAGTCGAGAGACCAGAGGAACGGTTGCTCGTACGGTCGCATAATAGGCCCCGAAAATGGTCGTCGCATACTGATATAGGTCAAAATTATAGATCGGTATGCGTGGCGCCCGATAGCGGTGCGGGGTGACCGCGGGCCTTCGGCATGTCGGCGCACCTTGTCTGTCATCACGCTGTGCGTGAGCACACAACCCTTCCCAGAGCGCCGCCCTGAACGCCAATGTTTCCGTGCGGCAGGCCCAATCCAACTATTGGGTGCGCGTTCATCAGCTGGCGTGGACGCCCCTGCGTCGCCGTTCGAGTGATTCTCAGCGTCTCGTCACGCCGCGACCAGCGCACCGTACGAGAACGATCGCGGAAGGCGAAGATTCGCCTTGAGAATAGACGAAATCAATTCTTTCAATAGTCGATCATTTCGTTGTTCTCTAATTTGCGACGTTGTAATCTTCATCACGGCCCACACACATTTCGCCGACAATGGCCAGGTCTTCTCACCTTTTCGCGTATGTGAGCGCTCTGCACGAGTGATCGCTCAACACATCGAGACTGCGACCGCGCTTTCGCCGGCCCTCCGACTGCACATGGATGGTTCGTGTTCACACTCCCGAGTAAATTTATCCGCATCGAAGAAGCTGTCTCCCAGATCCGGGACGGTGCGGTGGTGATGATTGGCGGATTCGGAGCGCCAGGCACTCCGTTTTTCCTCATCGAGGAACTGGTCCGGCAAGGGCCACGTCACCTGACCATCATCAAGAACGACGCGAACGAGACCGGCTCGGGAGTTGATCGGCTCTTGGAGAACGGTCAGGTCGACCGCATCGTTACCAGCCATATCGGACTCAATTCGAACGCTGTCCGCATGATGAATGAGGGGCGGATCGACGTCGAGTTCGTACCGCAAGGCATTCTCGCTGAACGTATCCGCGCTGCGGGCGCCGGACTGATCGGCTTCGTCACTGACGTGGGAATCGACACCGAGGTCGCGAATGGTAAACAGTGCGTCGAAATCGGCGGGAAAGTCGGGATTCTCGAGACTGCACTCGCCGCGGACTTCGCGCTCGTGCACGCCACGAGGTCCGACCCGTTCGGGAATCTGACGTTTTCGGCGGCAGCTAGAAATTTCAACCCGATCATGGCGATGGCAGCCGGTCAAACGATTGTCGAAGCGGAGGAGTGCGTCGGTCCAGGCGACATCGCGCCCGACCATGTTCACCTTCCGGGCGCGTTCGTGGACCACATCATCGACATGTTCGAACTATCGGAGGTCTCCAATGTTGTTGGGCGCTAAGGAATCGATGCTGCGCCGCGTGGCAGCGGACATCGTCCCCGGAATGACCGTAAATCTCGGCATCGGGCTGCCAACCGGGGTGATCCAATACATCACCCCTGGAACCTGCGTCTGCCTCCACTCCGAGAACGGCATCGTCGGAGTCGCACCGACCACGCCCGGTGACACCCCGGATCGCAATCTCGTCGACGCCGGCGGTGCCTATGTGACGAACCTGCCAGGTGCCGCCTTCTTCGATAGCGCAGTCAGCTTCGCAATCGTTCGTTCCGGTCGAATCGATCTCACACTCCTCGGCGCCTTCGAGGTCTCCTGCCACGGGGACCTGGCCAACTGGAAGATCCCGGTCAAATTCACCCCCGGTATGGGCGGGGCCATAGAACTCGCGCAAAAGAGTCGTCGGGTCGGTGTCATTACGTCCCACGTCGATCGTAAAGGCAACCCCAAAATCGTTTCCGAATGCACGCTTCCGCTCACGGCACGAGGACGCGTGAGCCGAATCTACACCGACATGGCAGTCTTCGATGTCACTCCAACAGGGCTGAGCCTGATCGACATCGCAGACGGCATCAGTGTGCGGGAACTGCGCTCGGCCACCGGAGCCGAATTCGACGTCTCTGCTCTGAACCCGACTACCTTCGTCTAAACGAGAGCCCAAATACCTATGCAAACAACCAAATTGGACATTCTGCACGCCGTCGACGAACTATTCGACCAACAGACAGAGTTCCTTGCAGAACTCGTGCGATACCCCTCACTGCGCGGCAAGGAATCACCCGCGCAAGTATTCGTCGCCGATGTCTTGGCCGAACGTGGATTCGAAGTCGACAGCTGGAATCTTGACGTCGACGAAATATCGGCAATGCCCGGCTTCTCCCCGATACATGCAACCTACGACAACGCCGTCAACGTCGTCGGAACCCTCCGCAGCCACACTCGCCGCGGAAAATCCCTAATTCTCAACGGACACATCGACGTTGTCCCCCCGGGGCCTCTCGAGATGTGGACCCACGATCCTTTCACTCCCACCATCGACGGTGGGTGGATGTACGGTCGCGGCGTCGGCGACATGAAGGCTGGACTGACCACCAACCTCTATGCTCTCGAAGCCCTCCGAACTCTCGGGAAACGGCCCGCAGCCGACATTTTCTACCAATCGGTAGTCGAGGAGGAATGTACGGGCAACGGTGCCCTCGCCTGTCTGCACCGTGGATATCGCGCGGACGCGGCATTGATCTCCGAGCCGTTCTCCGAATCCCTCGTCACTGCCCAAGTCGGCGTGCTCTGGTTCCAAGTGCGCCTCAAAGGCCGCCCGACTCATGTCGCCTACGCAGGATCTGGGGCCAACGCCATCGAAGCAGCAATCCCACTTATTGCCGCCCTGCACGAGATGGAACACGACCTGAACACCGAAGCTCGGCGCCACCACGCGTTTGCCGACCAAGAGCACGCCCTGGTACTCAACATCGGCAAGATCCACGGAGGGGACTGGGCAAGTTCGGTACCCGCATGGTGCACCTTCGACGTTCGGATGGGCTTGTTCCCCGGCCAAAGTATCGACGCATTGCGGGCGCATATCGAATCTGTCATTCACGATGCGGCCCGGATGCACCCCTTCCTGGCCGACAACGCGCCCGAGATCGTGTACGACGGCTTCGCCGCCGAGGGGTACGCCCTGATCGACGACACGACTCCGAACGCGGCAAACGCTCAGAACTTGCTCGAATCAGCTCACCGAACCGCCACCGGGCAACCGTTGCAGAGCACGGCGATCACCGCAACAACCGATGCGCGTTTCTTCGGACTCTACGCAGACACTCCCGCGCTCGTGTACGGACCCCACGCCGAGGAGATCCACGGCTTCGATGAACGGGTTGATCTCGAGTCGGTCCGCCGCGTCACTCATGCGACCGCGTTGTTCATCGCGTCCTGGTGTGGACTTGAGGACGACAAAATCAAATCGTGAATACTACTGCCGTCCTTGGCTTTACCGCTCAAGCCTCAAACAATTGCACACCGAAGTTCTCTCAGCGAAGTGCCAAATCAGGCACTCCGCTCGCACTGTCCGCGCCTCCCGGAGCGAACAGGTATCGAGATGGAAAGGCGCTCATAGTCAGGCCTTGAAGAATAAGCAATACCTATGAACACCGCCACTCGCCGAGGGCACTTTTCGTCGCCCTCGAAGACTGAGGAGAGGCGACACGCACTCACGGCCCTCGCCGAGTCGATCGGCGGCATCACCTAGGAAAGATCAGGGCCGCCTCCCCAAACACCTGACCTGTAAGGCACCAATCCGAGGATTGACATGGACATCTCCCCGATCAACAAAACGCTCACCGAACCGACACCGGAGTCAACGATGACCCAAGTTCCCGACGCGCCCCTTCTGCGCGCCTCAATCAATAGCCGCCAAATGAGCATGATCGCGATCGGCGGCGTCATCGGTGCCGGGCTCTTCGTCGGCAGCGGAAGTGTCGTCAATACCGCCGGACCGGCCGCTCTGGTTGCGTACACGGGGTGCGGTTTGGTGGTGGTTCTCATCATGAGAATGCTGGCCGAGTTGTCCGTGGCCTCGCCGACTACCGGATCGTTCGCCGCCTACGCCAGCCGAGAATTCGGTAGTTGGGCCGGCCAGACGATTGGGTGGCTGTACGCCTACTCATGGTCCATCACGGTTGGTATCGAGGCCGTTATCGGTGGAGGTTTGGTGCATGAGCTTTGGCCGCAAGTCCCTGCCTGGTTGGCGGCTCTCGTGTGCATGGCGCTCCTGACGGGATGCAATCTGCTCACGGTGCGCGCTTACGGCGAGGTCGAATTCTGGTTCTCCACCATCAAGGTAGGCGCCATCTGCCTCTTCCTGGTCCTCGGAGTCGTTGCCATCGCTGGCTGGTTCCCGGGTGTTCCCGCGCCTGGTACCTCGAACTTGCTCGGAGACGGCGGTTTTGCGCCGCACGGATGGGCAGCGCTGTTGCCCGCGTTGCTGGTCGTGATGTTCTCGTACAACGGGACCGAAGTAGTGACAATTGCCGCCGGAGAAGCCGTCCGACCCGCTGAGGCGGTGCGCAAGGCCATGCGGTCGACCGTGCTACGAATCCTGACCTTCTACATCGGCTCGGTTGCCGTGTTCGTCACACTCATGCCCAGTGACGATGCCTCGATCACCCGCAGCCCGTATGCCGCTGTGCTCGAAAAACTCGGCATCCCCGGCGGCGCTCTGATCATGCAGTACCTGGTCCTCGTTGCTGTGCTGTCCTGCCTGAACTCGGGCATCTACACCTCGTCGAGAATGCTGTTCGCGTTGAGTAGCAACGGTGAGGCCCCCGCCGCGCTCACCCGCACCTCACGGCGGGGGGTTCCGGTGAGAGCAATTCTCGCTGTGTCGGTGGTGGGATTCGTCACCGGGGTTGCGAACTATTTCTTATCGACTTCGTCGCTCTTCGTGCTCCTGACCGGCACCACGGGGTCCATCGTGGTTCTTGTCTACCTGTGCATTGCCGCCACCCAGATCCGGAGCCGCTCGCGGGCACGTCGCGAGGGCGTCGCACTTCCGGTCCGCATGTGGGGGTTTCCGTACATCTCTTGGGCGGTGATCGTTCTGCTTCTCGGATTCACCGCAATGCTTGCGGTCAACGCGGAGACGCGACCACCTCTAGTCCTGACCCTTATCGCGGCATCGGTGGCTATGGCCTGTGCAGTCGTACGCCAACGGCGACTTCGTCCCGAACAGACGCCGCCCGCACAGCTACTTCGCAGCTGAAACTGGCAGAGAACGACGCGGTCGGAGATCGACGGAACTGACGATCCCACACGTCATCTGGGCCACAGACGTTCGGGAATGCGTACCGGTTGGGGCTGCCCGATCAACGTCATCTGAAATGCCGGCAGCGGGGGGAGCACTGTCTGGGCATCCCGGGAAGCGGCAATGGTGCATCGTTGAGGAATGTCATCGCTGCTCCTGGCACTCGATCCGGACTGTTGCCCGAGCTGACTGTAGAGACACGTGCCGACAACCAGTTGAATATCCGGGGTATGCCTATGGTGGGGTTCGGGCATTCTCGCCGTACGAGATTCCAACCCGTCATGGAAACGAGTTCTCTGAACTTATAGATGAGCAATCGAATTGGCAGAGTCAAGACTGCCAGACTAATGCTGTCGGGACATAATGAGGACGTAGAGTTCATCTCCGACTAGGTGAGCGTTTCGTTGCCAATCTGGTTCATCCAGTCGGAAGTCCAGCAAGGTGATGAGCTTGTCCGAACTACCGATTGCGTCGACGTTTGGGACTTCGAGGGGCACCACGTAGGTGGCTTTAGGGTCAGCGGATTGTGGCTGCCAGGTAAACGACACGACGACAACTTTTCCAACTGGGCGGACGAGGACATCGCTCATGTTCACCCACGGAGTTCGTCCATACGTGGGCGAGCCTGGTGCTGGGGCGTACCAACCTTCCGCGCCGTCTTCGACTGGCGCGAAATGTTCACGTGGAAATGAACTCGCGGCTTGAAGATAGTCTTCGAGTTTCGCTGCAATTTCCCGCACGAGTTGGTCATTGGCCATGCTTCAGTTTCCTAGCGGTTGATTCACCCACGGTTCGCACTGGCCTTCGCCTGCTTCGGATCCAGTCTTGCAGAAATCGGTGATCACGCCCATAAGGTAGTCATCGGGATGACCGCTACCCCTGGACGAATCCTCGGATTCGCGTAAACCAACGGCTCGCCACATTACTGCCCCGCGGACCGTCCGGTATGACGACGGTCAAAACGCACAGCCAAACCCGCAGGCACGAACGGAGTGCGAATTCGTTCACAGGGCCTGGTAGAGATCAGTTCTTGGGCATGGGGCTGTGGTGTCGTGCAATAGGACCGGGGTCTTTCAGCCGGTCATGCCACCTAGCTTGAATGCCTGATCCACCGCTCGGCACCGAGCACACGGAGAGTGGACGGGTCGAGAACTGCACTCCAGTGATTATCGCGGTGCCCGCTCATCAGATCGAACCTGAATACCAGCACCTGACCGGCCTCGCGAAGCGCGTCGAGGTACTCATCGTGTCCGTAGACATCCCAATACTTCGAGTAGTCCGAAATGGGACGCTCGGAGCTGTTCTCGTACAGACGACGGGCATCGATGAGGGAAGTGAACACACGAAATCCGGCCCGTGCACGGTAATCCAGAAGGCCGACTCTGAACTCCTCGAGCGACCCTGGCCACGGGCCGTCGCCCATCGCCTCGACGATTTCGTCGACCTCCGTCATCTGCTCCTGAGGCTCGGTGAGCTGCGGCTGGGTTGCCCGGTACACCCCGTCCGAGTCAGCAGCCGCAAGGTAGTCCTCGAAGTCGAGATTGCTGATCCACAGATTTGCCACGACATCCGACAACGCGCTAGCCGAGACCGGCAATCTCCCAGGAGGGTTCGTGGCAGCGATGACGACGAACGGATGATCCGCACCCACGAGTGTTGGCGCATCGGCCACCACCAAGAACCGATACCCCGGATCATCCTCATTGAGTCGAGCCAGCAACTCGTCGATGTCCATCCCGTCGAATTCAGGATTCTCGACAATGGTCAACGGGTCTGTGCGATCGGAATCCAGACCGAGAGCGGCTTGCACGGCCTTGTCCCATGCTTGGTCATCACTGTAATCGAGCCGAAACAGGGGCGCCTCGACGTCGGGAAAGGTCACTGTCATCTCCAATCGCGTGAACAGTGCTGCCGGCACCCATCGCTGGGTTCTTCAGGCTGGATTTGAATTCTGTCTACTCTGTATATCTCGATATCGTGCTGATCATTTGCATGTGGGAACTTTCAAGACACGATTCCTTTGGGATTGCCGCCCGTTTTGTCGATGGTCAAAACGCACACTCAGATCCGCAGAAACGAACTGAGCCCCTGCTGGCTGATGGGGTTGAGGTTTGTCATCCCTCGGTGACTCATCCGAGCGATGAAGTTTCGTAAGCCGGTAGCGTTTGTGAACTAGCCTCGTTTCGGTCGTATCGTCATGGGGCATATCGAGGGGGTGTCATACGCGTGAATTCTGTACGGGGTCGAAGGGCGAAACTCGCTGCGGCGGGGCTGATTATCGCTGTAGCCGCTGCTGGTGCTATCGGAGTATCGAAGTTCATCGCGGCCAACTCATCCTCTGCGGTCGTTGAAGAGAACAGCAGTTCAGGGCAACGTGAACAACGCAGTCCGGCATGTGAACCGCTCCTCTCGGACTCCGAAGCAGCGACATCGCCTGACGCTGCCAACACATCGACACGATTGACGAAGGTAGTGCAGACCGCTGCGGATCTCCTGCGAGTTAATGGAGCGGCTTGGGGTCCCCAAGTCGCCATCGGCAGTGAGCTGTCTATTGAGGAAGCGTTCGAGCATGCCGGTTCGGTTCCGGGAGATGCGATGGTCGTAGAAATGGAATGGTCGCGTCAGGCTCAACGAGACGGACTCTACGATGGCGACGATAAGTCACTCGATTCACTTGTGCGCCATATTGATTCGACTACGATCTCGGATCTCGACCTCATCGATCATCTGGGGCCGAATTGGCAGGCGGTAATCGATGTCATCGGAACTGTCGCGGCGAATGGGTTTGACGAATACGTGAGCATGGTGCGCACATCACCTGCGATGAGAGCAGCCGATGCGCTCGATATTCGGTCTGCGTTGCGGGGGAACGCGGTAGCCCTCGGATTGGAGGCGGAATGGGACGGCGCGCAGGAGGTAGTCGCTTTGTACTTTCAGAAATGCACTTTGGCCGCGTTGGCGCAGCGAGAGGTGAACTCCTCTGTCGAGGAGTACGTACGTGATTGGGATCTGGCGGAGGCTGTGGCGCGTGACGCGGTAGCCGCTGCCTTCGCCATAGATTTTTCGAGCGACGAGAGCGGTGAACAGATCGAGATATTGGCACGAGGTCTTCAGATCGTTCAGGTCCCGAGCGAATTCGATCCTGTTTATTTTCTGACTAGATCGGTGGATCCGTACGAAAACCTGCACCCCGAGGAAGCCGAGCTTCTCAAATTAGAGGATCCACTGATAGAGGGTGAGTGAGCCCTGGCCAATGGCATCGTAGGCGGCGGTGATTTGAGCGACGATATCGTCGACGCTGAGTTCCGGGTCGATGATGCCCTGGACCTGGACGTAATTTCGGTTCACGTGGAGTGCGGTGCGGTCGATGAACGGGCCCGGCTCTTGGGCCATGTAAGCCCGGGTTTTGACGACCATGTCATGCAGGGCGGCCCCGTGGGTCTGCGAGCGCCCAGCCGGAGGCACCGGACGATTGTCTGCCGTGAAGACGCTGATGCCCCGGGTGAATTCGCCGACGGCGTCGCCGTCGCGCCACTCCGATGAAACGATGGTCACTGAACTTATCCTGGTCTTTTCAAATCCGGCGTTTCAATTCAATCCGGCGTTTCAATTCTATGGTGACGACGCTATCCGCCGAACTGAACGTGGCCGCGACCATGGAAGGATGCGGAGATGCGTACGTTGATCGCAGCGGGGGCTGCAACCTTCTTGATTGGTGGTCTTATCTGCGTTGGCTTCGTGCTGTGGTGGCTCGGGCAACCGACTCAATGTGCTTCGTACGCACCTCTGACATCGCAGATCACGGATCCGGCCAACTTACCTACGATCTCTCTCTGTCCTGGCAGTGATGAGAGCCCGACGCTGTATCTCATCGTCGGGCCACTGGCCAGCGCCGCGGTCGGAGCGCTCACCGGGTTCGTTGTCTGGTGCAGCGGAGTTCAGTTGTCGCGCACCCGGTAATTTTCACCCTTCTTACTACCGACTTCGCGGCCTTGCGCTGAAGCGGCATGTGCTTCGCAAAGGCGCGAACCCAAATTCACCACGCATGGAAGCGAAACGCAGGTTGTCGAATGCTGGCCCATCCGTCGCTACACAGCGAACCTTGCTTCCCGCATTGAGATCCCCGCCAGCGCACTGCGCGGAACGGCGAACCGAGCCGCGTGCGTCGGTCCGCCGGCACCGACAAGGGCGTCCGGCGGCTTCACAGGGTCGGTGCCCGTCTTGCGCCTCTCGGCAAGTCGCCGCTCGAAGCGGGGCATGTGCACAAAGAACGCAGGTAGGGCCGTCGCGATAGGGTGACTTTTTGGAGTGGTTTACGGTGATGAATGAGGTGCGAAACCATGGGATTCTCGGTCGAGCGGTTTGACCACATCGTGATCAACTGTCGTGATGTCGACGCCACAGCCCAGTGGTACGCGAGAGTACTCGGAATGACGATCGAGCGATTTGGCCCTTCGGCACGCACTGCGGTGAAGTTCGGAAATCAGAAGATCAATTTGAGGCCTCTCGGAACGGTGGAGCAAGACCCGGGCTGGACGACCGGTGCCGTCGAGGCGGCAGGTTCCGAGGATTTGTGCTTCGTCACGTCGGCTTCGCCTGATGCTGTCAGTGCCCACCTGGAGAGCTGTGGGGTGGAGGTGCTCGACGGGCCCGTGACCAAGCTAGGTGCCCTCGGAGAGATGGTGTCGCACTATTGT
>Ga0153995_1000166_pt1 | contig 12968 bp, 11 predicted proteins | sample TSNC079MetaG_FD_104678 | JGI IMG/M metagenome (GOLD analysis project Ga0153995, IMG submission 104678) | Attine ant fungus gardens microbial communities from North Carolina, USA - TSNC079 MetaG | ecosystem: Host-associated > Fungi > Mycelium > Unclassified | place: USA: North Carolina, Lumber... | reverse complement strand
GAGCGAAGTCTCGTGCTCTCTGTGAGATCGCGCCGGCAATTCTCGGAGTCCCGGTCGTGATCCCTGCTCCGGGTGAGTACGTCGCAGAAGGGGCATGCAGGCAAGCAGCATGGGCACTGTCCGAGGACACGCAGCCACCGGTGTGGCCGAAACCGGACGAGCGGCGATTCGACGCCGAACCAGCTCCCCATGTGCGTGAGCGCTACGCGTCGCTGCGTGAACTCACCGAAGGCGTGTAACCACAGAGCCTGACACCGTTCGCTCGGTTAGGGTGACTCCGTGGACTTGTTGGTAGGTATAGACATGGGTACGGGTAGCAGCAAAGGGGTTCTGGTGACCCCTGACGGTGTGGTCCTGGCGACCGAGCAGATCGATCACCAGATCTCGATGCCCCGGCCCGGGTGGGCCGAGGTGGACGCCGAGAAGATGTGGTGGTCCGAGGTGTGCGAGATCTCGAAACGTCTTGTGGCACAGGTTCCTACGATTGCCAAGGTGGCCGGCGTATGCGTCAGTGGCGTCGGTCCGGCACTGGTGTTGTGCGACAGTGAACTTCGTCCTGTTCGTCCGGCGATCCTCTACGGAATCGACAGTCGAGCCTCGGCAGAAGTGGCCTCGCTGACCGAATTGTTCAGCGAGGAGGCAATACTCGATTGTGGTGGCAAACTCCTGTCGAGTCAGGCCGTCGGACCGAAGATCGAGTGGGTGCGCATCCATGAACCGGAAACTTTTGCCAAGGCGACTCGGTGGTACGGCTCGAATTCGTACATCGCCGCAAAACTGACCGGCGAGTACGTTCAGGATCATCACACGGCCAGTCAGTGTGATCCGCTCTATTCGGTCCGGGACTTCAGCTGGAAATCCGATTGGCTGGATCGCATTCTGGGGCATCTGGAATCGCCTCGTTTGGTGTGGCCGAGTGATGTTGTCGGACTGGTACACGCCGATGCAGCCGAGCAGACCGGACTACCTGCCGGGACGCCCGTTGTCGCGGGTACTGTCGACGCCTTTTCCGAGGGGTTCAGTGTGGGGGCCCGTCATCCCGGGGATCTCATGCTCATGTACGGGTCGACGATGTTCCTGGTGCAGGTGATCGACAAGTTCCACAGCAATCCGGCATTGTGGACCACCGCAGGGGTTCAGGAGAATACTTTGGCACTTGCGGCCGGCACTTCCACTGCCGGAAGCTTGACCGGATGGCTCCAAAAGCTCACCGGAGACGCACCATTCGAACAGTTGCTCGCCGAGGCCGAGGCCGTGCCGGCCGGCGCCGAAGGGCTGCTGATCCTGCCGTACTTCGCCGGCGAACGTACACCCGTGTTCGACCCCAAAGCCAGAGGCGTCGTCGCAGGACTGTCGTTGCGCCACGGCCGGGGGCATCTGTTTCGGGCCGCGTATGAGGGTATCGCCTTCGGAATCCGCCAGATACTCGAAATGTTCGGTGACACAGATGAACCTGTTCGCCGCACGATTGCGGTGGGAGGCGGGGTCAAGAGCCGGGTCTGGACACAGGCGATCAGCGACATCACCGGACACACGCAGTTGGTTCCGGCTCAGACCATCGGCGCCAGCTACGGCGACGCTCTGTTGGCTGCGATCGGGACCGGACTTGTTGCCCCGGATACGGATTGGACGACTCTGTCACACGAAGTCGTTCCGAACGCAGCCAACAGGGCGATGTACGAGGATTTGTATCAAACGTGGTTGACGCTGTACCCGTCGACGAAAGAACAGATCCACGCCCTCGCCGAATTCGGCTGAACTGCCTGATGGCTGCGGCCGCTCAGCTTACGAGGTAGCCGCCATCGATGGGAAGGTCGGTTCCGTTCACCATGGCGGCGGCGTCCGACGCCAGCCAGACGACGGCCTCGGACACCTCGTCCGGTATGGCAAAGCGGCCGCTCGGGATACGATTCAACATAGGGGCAGCCTTGTCGTGCTCACCCCATACCGTCTGGCCCATCTCGGTGAGTACTACCGTCGGGCAGACCGAGTTTGCCCTGACTCCGCGGCTACCTAGCTCCAAGGCAAGCACTTTGGTGGCCATCACCAAACCAGCCTTTGCGATGCAGTACGAATAGTGCTCGGGCAGCGCGCGCAAGGCTGCTGCTGAAGCAACCGTCACGATGGATCCACCACCCGCATCGGCCATCGCTGAGCCGATCTTCGCGGCGAGCAAGGCCGGGGCACGGAGGTTGACGTTCAGAACCGCGTCGAAATTGGGTTCGGTTATGTCGGTGACAAATTCGGGATACGAGATTCCAGCATTGTTGACCAGCACATCGAGTCCACCGAATACGGCGAGAGACTCTTGTGCGACCTGGGTCGGTGCGTCGGCGGATGCGAGATCCGCAACGAGAATCTCGGCGCGCACGGCAAAACTGTCGCGGAGTCGGTCGGCCAGTGTTGTCAGTTCGCGGCGGCTACGACCGGAGACGATGACGTCCGCGCCGGCTTGGGCAAAGGCGAGTGCGATGTGCGCTCCGATGCCTTTCGACGCTCCGGTGACCAGAGCGCGTTTTCCGTCGAGCGGGCGAGCTGACGCAGTAGGCATGGCATAGCCTTTCGAAGTTACTCGACCGCAAGTATCTGTTGTGCGGTGGTTGGGTCGGTGACAAGTTGATTGAAGTACCGGCTGCGCGCACCGGCGATGATGGGAGCGACTTTCTCGGCGCCGACGGCCACGGCGATGCCCACCGGAATATCTTGCAGTGCAGACAGTTCGAGCGCAATGAGGCGATCGCTACCGGGGAAGTCGACGGTGTTGCCGTCGCGATCGTAGAACCGAGAGCAGATGTCGCCCACGGCTTCTCGAAGCGACGACGACGTTATAGGAACGAACTGCGGAATGTCGGCGCGCAGTAGAGGTGGAGCGCCGATGCCCATGAGGATAGCCCGAGCCCGTGGCCACAGGCCGAGAACTCGCTGTATGGCCGGATCCTTGGTGAGGGTCGGATACAGATCGGGCCCTGGGAGCGCCGGCGCAAATAGATAATTCGGACGTCCACCGATCTTGTTCGAGATCAAGCGGGCGATCTCGTTGGTCTGGTACCACTCTTCCGGTTGGTCGTTGCCACCAACAGTGGGAGCGACGAGGACTCCTGGAATGGGTGTCAGATCGTATTGCGCGACTTCGTATACCGTCCGCCCGGAGGACACGAGCAGCACGTCACCTGGCACGAGGCCGGCGCCGGCGAGGGCCTCGGCCGTCGCCGGGGCGAGTACCGAACCCATGACGTCGACCGTGCCTTTCTGTTGCGCCGGAGTGGGTAGAGGTCCAGACAGGTACACGCGATGCAGTCCGAGCTTGACGCGCAACCGCTCGGCCAGACTTCCATGTGCTTCTTCCTGGGGCGGCACAACTTGTATGCGGACTATGCCCTGCCGTCGCGCCTCGGAAAGCATGCGACTGACGGTGGCGCGGCTGGTGCCGAGGGCCTTTGCCACTTCGGCCTGAGTGGCGTCTTCGTCGTAGTAGAGCTTGGCCGCGGTGTAAAGCAACGCGCGCGTAAATGTGCTGTTTGTGCTGGTTGATGTCGAACCGGCAGGCGTCGATGCGGGTAGTGGCATCGCGTCTGAGCTGCTGATCGGCATGACAGAAAGGTACCGCATGAACAGATGCTCACGCACCTAGTTCAGATGAACAATTGTGCTGGACATATGTGAATTGATCCGATACTGTGACCGCCGACACATGAAACTGTGTTCATGTGCGGCTACTGGACCAGCGCATTGCGCCCATCCAGACCTGATCCCAGAGGAGACAAAGATGTCCGAGACGATGAAGGCGGTCATCTGCCACGGTCCGCGCGACTATCGACTCGAAGAAGTGCCGAAGCCAGTACCGGGCCCTGGTGAAGCGCTGGTCCGGGTCGAAGCAGTCGGTATCTGTGCGAGTGACCTGAAGTGTTACCACGGTGCAGCAAAATTCTGGGGCGACGAAAACCGTCCGGCTTGGGCTGAGACAGAGGTCATTCCGGGGCACGAATTTGTCGGCGAGGTTGTCTCGATCGATGCGGAAGGGTCGAAGCGCTGGGGGATCCAGGTGGGCGACCGTGTGGTCTCCGAACAGATCGTTCCGTGCTGGGAATGCCGTTACTGCAAGCGCGGGCAGTATCACATGTGCCAGCCGCACAACCTGTACGGATTCAAGCGAGTCACCCCTGGCGCGATGGCCGAATTCATGGTCTATCCGGTGGAAGCGTTGGTCCACAAGGTATCCAAGGATCTGCCGGCAGCACATGCTGCGTTTGCCGAGCCGCTGTCGTGCTCATTGCATGCCGTGGAACGAGCTGGAATTACCTTTGACGACGTCGTCGTCATTGCGGGCTGCGGGCCGATCGGGCTGGGGATGGTTGCCGGTGCGCGGGCAAAAAGCCCGGCGCACGTGATCGCTCTCGACATGGCACCGGAAAAGCTCGAGCTTGCCAAACTGTGCGGAGCGGACATCGTCATCAACATCGCCGACGACGATGCAGTGCAGATCGTCAAGGATCTCACCGATGGTTACGGAGCCGATGTCTATCTCGAAGGGACGGGCCATCCGTCTGCAGTTCCCCAGGGCCTCAACATCTTGCGCAAGCTCGGCACCTACGTCGAATACGGAGTGTTCAAAGACGACGTCAGCGTCGACTGGAGCATTATCAGCGACGACAAGGAACTTGACGTCCTCGGGGCACACCTGGGCCCCGACTGCTGGCCGGCCGCAATCCGGATGATCGAGTCAGGCCTGCTGCCGATGGACAAGATCTGCACGCATCAGCTTCCGTTGGAAGACTTCCAGAAGGGACTCGATCTGGTGGCCAGTGGCACCGAGTCCGTGAAGGTTTCACTCATTCCCTGACGGTTCACACACCCGACCTGTGCCGCAGGTCGTTCGAGATCCCACTCATCCATTCAGCGGAGAATCAACATGAGTCGTTTCACACCCCGCACCCCATTCAGCGGTGGTCCACAGCTCTCGCGTCGAGAGATGCTGCGGGCGTTCGGTATCGCGGGGATGGCTGCCGCAAGCGTGCCCATACTTTCCGCCTGTGGCGTCGGTGGTGGTGAGAAGCCGACGAACGGAGCGTCGGAGGTGACCGGCGGATTCAATTGGCGGACGCTCGAAGGTACGAGCATCAACATCCTGCAGACTCCGCACCCGTATCAGCAGGCGTTGCAGCCGCTGCTCGCTGATTTCACCGAATTGACCGGTATTACAGTCAAAGCTGATCTTGTGCCGGAGGCCGACTATTTCACCAAGCTCAACACCGAACTTGCCGGTGGTACCGGCAAGCACGACGTATTCATGCTCGGTGCGTACTTCATTTGGCAGTACGGGCCGCCGGCCTGGCTCGAGGATCTGCAGCCGTGGCTCGAGAACGCATCGGCCACCAGCGACGAGTACGATTTCGAGGACATCTACGAGGGATTGCGGACCTCCACCCGATGGGATTTCGAGTTGGGGTCTCCACTCGGAACCGGTGGGCAATGGGCACTTCCGCTCGGATTCGAGAACAACGTCGTCACATACAACAAGAGGGTCTTCGACGACAAGGGCATCACGCTTCCCGACACATTCGACGGATTGATCCAACTTGCAACGGATCTCACGGATCGAAGTGAGAACGTCTACGGAATCGCCACACGAGGCTCGAAGTCCTGGGCGACGATTCACCCGGGGTTCATGACACAGTTCACCCGAGAGGGTGCGAAGGACTACGAATTTCGGGGTGGCGAGTTGGTGGCGACGATGGATTCGGACAAGGCCGTCGCCTTCACCGAGAAGTGGATAGACATGATGCACGCTGCCGGACCGACCTCATGGACAACGTACGACTATCCGCAGGCAACAGGCGATCTCGGTGACGGTAAGGCAATGATGGTCTACGACGCGGACAGTGCGACGTACCCGAAGAACAAGCCCGGAGCCAGTCGCGAAGCGGGTAACCTCGCTTGGTACCCGGGTCCGGCGGGCCCGGACGGTAGTTATGCGACCAACCTGTGGACTTGGTCATTGGCCATGAATGCGCGTTCCGAGAAGAAGCATGCGGCATGGCTTTTCCTGCAGTGGGCCACCAGCAAGGGAACTCTCAACGACGCGGTCAAATCAGGCATCTTTGCGAACCCCGTGCGCAAGTCCGTGTTCGACGAAACTTTCAAACAGGAAGTCGGCGACGGAATGCCGGGCTATCTCGAAACATTCGAGACGGTGATCGGCAGTTCCAAGATCCAGTTCACGCCTCAGAAGAAGTTCTTCGACACCACCGAGGACTGGGCTGTCGCGCTGCAGGACATCTACGGAGGCAAGGACGCGAAATCGGCGCTGTCCTCGCTCGCCAAGACCAACACATCCAAGGTAAACCTCTGATCCGCGGCGGATCACCGGAGCAAGGGAGTAAGGAAAAGTGACTACCCAATCCACCCGTCCGCCGTCGGAGGCTCACTCCGCGAAACCGGCCGGCGCACCGCCCCGCAACGTCGAACCTCCCGAAGTGCCGATGTGGCGACGCAAGTTGCGCCCCTACATCCTCTCGATTCCGGCTGTGGTGATCGTCGTCGGAATTCTCTATCCGTTTGTGATCGGCGCGTACTACTCGTTCTTGAATTACGCAGCAGTGAACCCGGATCCGCAGTTCGTGTGGTTCAAGAACTTCGCGAGTGTCCTGGGCGACTCGAGCTTCTGGACCAGCGTGCGTGTGACCGGAGTCTTCGCGATTGTCGCCACGGCGGTCGAGACGGTGATCGGTGTCGGCATCGCACTACTGCTCAACCGTTCGAGCTTGATCGGGAAGATCTTCGAGAAGGTTCTGATTCTTCCGTTGATGATCGCACCGGTCATCGCCGGTGTGATCTGGAAGCTGATGTTCAACCCACAGTTCGGAATTCTGAATCACGTTCTGGGGCTCGGTAACACATTCGACTGGTTGAGCAGTCAGAACGCCCTGTGGTCCGTCATTCTGGTGGACCTGTGGATCTTCACTCCCTTCGTGGCGATTCTTGTTCTCGCCGGCATGCGTTCGTTACCGAAGGAACCGTTCGAAGCGTCCGAGGTGGACGGTGCCAGTTGGTTCTACATGTTCCGCAGGCTCATGTTGCCAATGTTGTGGCCCTACATTCTGGTTGCCGTGATCTTCCGATTCATGGACAACCTGAAAGTGTTCGACGCGGTGTACGTCCTGACTGCGGGTGGACCAGGACTGTCCACCCGAACGCTCCAGATCGGTGCATTCGAGGATTCGATCATCAATCTCGACTATTCCCGCGGCAGCACCTACATGTTCTTGCTGTGGATCATCGTGTTCGTCACCGCGCGCTATCTGGTGAGCGTGTTGGGCAAGGCGCAGCGTCGTGCTGCCGGAGCGGAGTCGTAAAGTCATGGCCAGTGAATTGATGCCAGGCCAGAAGAGGTTCACGGTGGGTGCCGTAGCTGCGGACATCGTGTTGGTCGTGTGGTTCGTCTTCTCGCTTTTTCCCATCCTGTGGATGTTTCTGCTGGCGCTGAAGACTCCGGCCGAGCAGACCACCACATACTTCAAGTTCAGTCCCACGTTCGAGAACTTCGGAACCGTGCTGAGTCAGAAGGGCACGGACCTGACGAGTGTCGACTTCAAGTCGGCTCTGCTGACCAGCTTGATCAATTGTGGTGGTGCTGTTCTGGTTTCGTTGGCCATCGGCATTCCGGCTGCATATGCTGCGGGACGTTGGAAGTACAAGGGATCCAACGATTTGATGTTCAACATGCTGTCCTTCCGCTTTGCGCCGGAGCTGATGGTGATCGTCCCGCTGTTCGTCATCTACAACCAGATCGGGTTGTTCGACACCAAACTCGGGATGGTGTGGGTTCTTCAACTGGTGACGATGCCTCTAGTGGTCTGGATCTTGCGCTCGTATTTCGAAGATCTGCCTGAAGACCTCGAACAGGCGGCCCTCCTGGACGGGTACACGCGCAAGCGCGCCTTCGTCATGGTTGCGCTTCCACTTGTTCGTCCGGGAATTGCCGCAGCAGCGCTACTTTCGTTCATCTTCGCGTGGAACAACTACGTTTTCCCTCTCATCCTCGCCGACAGCAACGCCGGAACAGTCACTGTCGCAGTGACCAAGTTCCTCGGTGGTGGCGGACAGGCCTACTACAACCTGACAGCTGCGGCTGCGGTGATCGCTGCTCTACCACCGCTGATTCTGGCGTTGACGATCCAGCGATACCTTGTCCGCGGACTGTCGTTCGGGGCGGTGAAATCCTGATGGTCGCACTTACTGTCAAAGCATTGACCAAACACTACGGAAAGACCGTTGGTATCGACGGCATCGACCTCGACGTGGCAGACGGTGAATTCCTCGTCATTCTGGGACCTTCGGGCGCAGGCAAGACCACGACGCTCAAGTCGATAGCCGGACTCGTCGAAGTCGACGATGGCACGGTCGACATCGGGGGAGTGGACATGACGCTCGTCGAGCCATACCACCGCAACGTCGCCATGGCCTTCGAGAGTTACGCACTGTACCCGCAAAAAACAGTGTCCGAGAATCTGGCGTCACCACTCAAGTCCGGTCGAACCGGAAAATACTCGGAAGACGAGCAGAAGCGCCGTATCGACACCGTCACCAAGACCTTGGGAATCAACCACCTTCTCGAGCGCTTCCCCCGGGAACTCTCGAACGGGCAGCGGCAGCGAGTTGCTCTCGGGCGGGTGTTGGTACGGCCGGCCGACGTGTACCTTCTCGACGAACCGCTCTCGCATCTCGATGCCAAACTACGGGCGGCGATGCGTGCCGAATTGCGTCAACTCGGTCAGATGTCCAACACCACAACGGTATACGTGACACACGACTATCAAGAAGCGCTCGCGTTGGGTGATCGTATCGCGATCCTGCAGGAGGGGCGGCTGGTCCAGATCGACACGCCGGCGAAGATCTGGCATGCGCCCGCCGACACCTTCGTGGCGCGCTCGCTCGGCCAACCGGAGATCAACGTGTTCGATGCAGCAGTCGACGGCGCAGCGCTCCGGGTGCTCGGAACCGATCTGGAGATCGGGATACCATCGGACATCACGATATCTACGTCGGCTGGCGCTCGAATCGGTATCCGACCGTGTGACATCGAGATTCGGGCAGATTTCTCGCGGAACCCCGGTTCTGTGGCCGTACGCGGCCGAATCCAACTGGTGGAGCGGCTCGGCCGCAATGTCGAACTCTCGATAGATCTTGGCGGTGGCGTCACGATGATCGGTCTGTCGTCGGGTGGTCCGCTCGCGGTCGAAGGTGCCGAGATCGTCGTGGAAGTGGCTCGCCAGAACATTCACTTGTTCGAGGGAGCCCCCGAGGGAACAGACAGTCGACGACTCGGCAGCGCGATCGCCGGCGCCGGTAGGAACGGCGACGGTGCAACGACCCACGCAGCACAGGAGGACAGGCGATGACCACTACCGCTGATAGCCGTCGCGCCACGAAGGTCGCGCAATCACTCACCCTGGACAACCTGGAGAAGACCTACTCTTCACGCGGGCGGGCAACGTTCCATGCGGTCAAGGGAATCGACCTGCACATCGAACCCGGTGAATTGGTTGCACTGCTGGGTCCTTCGGGATGCGGCAAGACGACGACCCTTCGGATGATCGCGGGACTGGAGACGGTCTCGAGTGGGGAGATCTTGATCGGTGATCGGAAGATCAGTCAGTTGGCACCCGGAAAACGAGGCGTCGGTGTTGGATTCGAGAGCTATGCTTTGTATCCGCCGCTCTCGGTGCGAGACAACCTTTCGTATGGCTTGAAAGCCCGAAAAGTAGCGGGCGCAGACGAACTGGTGGCCACCATTGCCCGTCGTCTCGAGATGGAGGATCTACTCGACTTGCGTCCGGCAGGATTGTCGAGCGGACAAAAGCAACGGGTTGCACTCGCCCGGGCGCTCGTACGCAACCCGCCGGTGCTGCTCCTCGACGAACCGCTCTCGCATCTCGACGCATCGGCGCGGCAACGGGTTCGGCGTGAATTGAAGATGCTGCAACGCGAATTCGGCTACACCACAATCGTGGTCACCCACGATCAGGTCGAAGCGCTGAGCTTGGCCGATCGGCTTGCGGTGATGGACGGTGGAATCATCCAGCAGTACGGCACTCCTGACGAGGTGTTCGACGATCCGGCCAACATCTTCGTGGCGGAGTTCGTGGGCGAACCGCAGATCAACATGTTCGACGGAATTGTGCGCCTCGAGAACGGATCTGCTGTTGTTTCCGTAGGCTCGGCCGGCAACTTGCCGGTCTCGACACGCAATGTCGTCGAGGGGCAGTCGGTTCGGGTCGGAGTTCGCCCCCAAGACATGACCATGGTGCCGGGGCCTGCCGGGCATCGGCAGATCGCGGTACACGTGAAGCATTTCGAGCACCTGATGGAGTTCGGTTTGGTGCAGGTGAACACAGCGGAAGCCGAGTCGACTGGCTCGGGATCAAAGCTGATGGTTCAGACGCCGGCTCACGAGAGGTTTGCGGCCGGCGACGAGTGCGCTGCGACTGCTCCTCCTGAACGTGTCTACCTATTCGACCCCGAAACCGGAAATCGACTGCGTTAGAGGTATTTGTCATGACTCGGCTATTCAATGATCCTGCGACATTTACGGAAGACATGCTCGAGGGTTTCCTCGACGCCAACGCCGACTATGTTGTCGGCGTGCCAGGCGGTGTGGTACGGGCCCAGGAGACACGACCGGGAAAGGTTGCGGTCGTCGTAGGTGGCGGTTCCGGTCACTATCCCGCGTTCTGCGGTGTTGTCGGGCCGGGGTTCGCCGACGGTGCTGTGGTGGGCAATATCTTCACGTCCCCATCCGCCGTGGAGGCGACCTCAGTAGCTCGCGCTGTCGACAGCGGTGCTGGGGTGCTTCTGACCACCGGAAATTACGCGGGTGACGTGATGAATTTCTCGCTCGCAGTGAAAGCTCTGGCGCACGAGGGAATTGATGCTCGATACCTGCCGGTCACCGACGATATTGCGAGTGCATCGGCGGAGGACGTCACGAAGCGGCGGGGAATCGCCGGTGATTTCACGGTGTTCAAGATCGCGTCGGCTGCTGCTGAAGCGGGATACGTCCTCGACGAGGTGCAGCGAGTAGGTCGCGCGGCGAACGACAACACTCGAACACTCGGTGTTGCTTTCGACGGATGCACCCTGCCGGGCGCGGATCACCCACTGTTCACGGTGGAAACCGGAATGATGGATCTGGGGCTGGGTATTCACGGAGAACCGGGTGTATCCACGCACGAGATGCCAAGTGCCGCAGAACTGGCGCGACTATTGGTTGACGGTGTGCTTGCCGAACGCCCGGACGGCACCGGGACACGCGTCGGTGCGATCCTCAACGGACTCGGGCGTACAAAGTACGAGGAGTTGTTCGTGGTCTGGGGGACGGCGTCGAAGCTGTTGCGGGAGGCTGGATACACGATCGTCTCGCCGGAGGTCGGAGAGTTGGTGACCAGTCTGGACATGGCCGGTTGTTCGCTGACGCTTATGTGGCTGGACGAGGAACTCGAATCGTTCTGGACCGCAGCCGCGGACACTCCGGCATTTCGGCGCGGAACATTCGGTGTGGCAACACGATCGGGGGAGCGTCGTACGGCCGCTCTCGCACACGAGACGTCCGGTGTGAGCGCTGCGGGCGACGACCAGGGACGGTTGTGCGGAGCAACTGTGGCTACGGTGATCGAGGCTATCGCTCGGGTGATGGCGGTCAACGAAGAAGAACTGGGCCGCATCGATGCGGTTGCGGGCGATGGAGACCACGGGCGAGGGATGGTCAGGGGAACCGAATACGCGACGCTGGCAGCGCGGGCCGCAGTTGCACAGGGTGCCGGTCCACAAGGAGTTCTGACTGCAGCGGGTGAAGCCTGGGCAGCAAAGGCAGGCGGGACATCCGGAGTGTTGTGGGGTGCCGCGCTTACAGCAATGGGAACTCGGCTGGGTGACACGGGACAACCAGACGCCCATGACCTGGCTGACGGCGTACGGGCGGGTTATGACGCGATAGTAGCGCTCGGTGGAGCGAAGCTCGGTGACAAGACGATGCTCGACGCTTTATGGCCGTTCGTGGAAACTCTAAGTGCCGCAGTCGGAGCCGGGGTCCTCACGGCGCAGGCGTGGGACGAAGCCGCCGTCGTTGCCCAGACCGCAGCCGGTGCTACGGCGCAATTGCGCCCGCTGGTGGGTCGGGCACGACCGCTGGCAGAACGGAGCGTCGGGACCCCGGATGCCGGCGCTGTATCGATGGCGATGTGTGTCCGTACCGTCGCCGATTTCTTGAACACGAACTCTGAATGCAAGGAGCACGATCATGGCTGAGCGACTTCGTATCGTCGTCGGTTGCGACGACGCCGGCTTGGAGTACAAGCGGGCACTCAAGGCCGACCTCGAAGTCGACGACCGAGTGGAGGTGGTGACCGATGTCGGCGTCGGGAACGACGAACACACTGCGTATCCGCACGTTGCTGTCACCGCCGCGAGGTTGGTGGCCGACGGCAAAGCCGACCGGGCCCTCCTCGTGTGCGGAACAGGATTGGGCGTCGCTATCAGTGCCAACAAGGTGCCGGGGATCCGGGCGGTGACTGCCCACGACAGTTTCTCTGTTGAGAGATCGGTTCTCAGCAACGACGCACAAGTTTTGTGCTTCGGGCAGCGAGTGGTCGGGCTCGAACTCGCCAGACGACTGGCGAAGGAGTGGTTGGGCTACCACTTCGACACTCGGAGCGCCTCTGCCGAGAAGGTCGCTGCGATCGGCGAATACGAGACTGCCGGTAAGCCCCGGGACTGCTGATCGCTAGAGCAGGCCGAACTTTCGAACTGCGTCGAGTAGCGCGTGCGGGCGTTCGGTCGTCGGCAGGGGGTCGACGAGGGCGAACTGGCAACCGACGTCTCGGGCAGCGCCGTCGGCGACGTCGCTGTCGCCGATCATCAGGGTCTGTGCTGCATCCACATCCAGCTGCGCCAGGGCGTATTCGAAGATCGCG
>Ga0153995_1000164_pt1 | contig 13008 bp, 19 predicted proteins | sample TSNC079MetaG_FD_104678 | JGI IMG/M metagenome (GOLD analysis project Ga0153995, IMG submission 104678) | Attine ant fungus gardens microbial communities from North Carolina, USA - TSNC079 MetaG | ecosystem: Host-associated > Fungi > Mycelium > Unclassified | place: USA: North Carolina, Lumber... | reverse complement strand
AGGAGATGTATATCCTATACAAGGATTTTGTCGGTTCGCTTCCTCTTCTCGAGGAATTTTACGTAGTGACTCGGGTAGAATGAAGAAAGAGATCACTAGGGCCAAACACCAACTTTGTCATGGATCAACATTCAGGATAGCTAGAAGCGATATAGCGCTCACCATCGGAAAAACAACCGAATGCCCAGATGTTCCAAGATGTAATCACAAATCACTTTGTGTTATGTTTGACACAAGTGTCCCAAAGCTGACCAGGATGAGATGAATACAACTCATTGCAGATATGCCCACCTTGGTACAAATTTTATGTTTACTCTAAAGGTCACTAGGGTATAGATGCCCCAGAGGCATGTGTGGAGGAAGCTGAAAAATTTGTCTTCGTAAGAGGATAACATACCCACCGAGCCAAATTGTATGAAATCCTCGAAATCAGTCTGACTCAGGATCCAAGGGGGTTGATATACTAGGACGACTGCGTTTTGTGAGCCTTGATCACAATGGATCTTTGCCTATAGGAAGTAACCAAAAATTTTGCGGTCAACATCAAATTGTTTGAATTTCCATTGCCGTGTTGGTGGGAAAGAGAATATGTAGCGGCCTCTGAGCTGACTTCAAAGGTAGCGTGTTGAAAAGTGCTGCAAGCCTGTCCAAAAAATGACAATGACCATTAGAAAACCATACACGTCAGATATCAGATTGATGCTCCTGGTATGAATCAATGTATTTTGCGAAAAGGCCATATGCTCACCTCATGGCCGACTGCAAGCACTATGGCTCCTTCCACCTAATTGACTGGATCATAGGTGATTTGTCAAATTTACGCAGGAGCATTCGCTTTTGATGCAATACCCCTAGACATCTAGAACGTCTCTGCTTCTCTTATGTTTCGGGACTTTTCGTCTTCGAACCTATTAAATGACAGTTGGCTGCGAGCAACCTGTATTTCTAGTGTCGAGATTGGCTATAGCAATAGTTCTCCTTGCACTTACTCCCCCCTTTCCTAGCCGGTATTCATAGTAGCTCACATTAGACTATGAGTGGGGTGTGTACGAACCTCACTTTATTGATTACTGATACAAAAATAAATTCACACAAATCAAAAAACCTCATTGGGGCCTCGACGAATCCACGGAAAGTGGTTGGATCAGTGGAATCTGGAATGTTTATTGACCGGACATCTTTACGATGATCTCGAGTCTTAGGTTAAGAACAACCCTGCCCCGTAGTTAGCAATGCCGTTGCCATCATCAAGGAGACTCCATACAAGTGATACTAAATTCATGAGAACCTCATGTTGATGAAATGATCAAGAGCAAAGCACTTTAGAAAAGTGCTGACCTCGACAAGACAAAGATAGGGACGCCGAAAAAGGATTAAACGCTGAAAGAGGATTTGATGCCATGCGACAGTTCATATGGTTCTAAGGGTCCCATCCAGACAGAAGTTCTTGGTCACGCTGACCTATATGTTGTATACTTAAGTTCATCTCCACGACTAATCTTGAAGAGTGGAGCCGTTCGAGGGGCACCCTCTGGTCCAGAAAGCCTCAAAATGAGTTTAGTCAGGTCGGAAGCGTCTCATGTATCTATATCCTGTAGGGTGGCTACCGAGGGGAGATGTCAGCATTCGTTAGTGGAGGTTGAAAAAAAGATTCAATTGTAAACGAATCTAATCTCCCTAGCTGGGGATGTGTCATTGGGATTCCATAAAGATCATTATCGCCTGCCGCCGCCGCCACCGTCGAACGAATCAGAAGGGTCAGGTGATGGGGAAGGAGTGATACAAAAATTTCAAGATCAAGTCGTGGGCCGAAATTGACAGTCATTCATTACGGCGCTCCTGTTGGGCTTCTCCAGGCTTCTGCAGAGTCAACTTCGTGGCTCAAAATAGAAAATTTGATGATATAGACGGATGGAGTTAGCAGCAGGAGCTTTACGTTGGAATATTGCCTAAAACGGCCTGGTTGTTCTAGCAAAGCGAGCACGACATCAAACAAAGGCAATGGAATACATGCATGTAGGTGTTCGGGAAAGGGAATCCTGCAAGTTCGCTGGATGACAATGGTGACTGATTGTGACAAAGCGATGCGCCGGAAAATCTAAACAGCTTCCCATTACGACCACTCCACGCCATCTCTTGTCCAGTTTCCTCTATCTATTTTACCTAACATTGTCATTAGTGTACTCTGAAACCTCTTTTACTGGTCAATAGCGGCCCTGCTTGCTTAATCTACCATGTTGAATGGAAGTGGAATCAAGATTTTTACTGGTACGTATCTTACTTGGCTTGTCCAGGCGACAGCTGGAAAATGGTCTTCCCACAGGCACTAGCCATCCCGAACTGGCGGAAATCATAGCGAGACGGTATGAGTCATTGCTAACACCACCGGCAGTGAGCTGACTACATTCCTTTAGCATCGGCCTACCCCTATCCAAGGCAGAAGTGACTCGAAGCGGCATTGGCGAGACCCAAGTTCGAATTCAGGAGTCTGTGCGCGAGGATGATGTGTACATCATAAACACTGGTTGTGGTAGAGTCAACACAGCTCTTATGGAGCTCTGCATTATGATTCATGCCTGCAAGATTGCAAGTGCAAAGAGAATCACTGCTGTTATTCCTTTGTTTCCCTACGCCAGGCAGGACAAAAAAGACAAGAGTAGGGCACCTATTACTGCCAAACTTGTTGCCAATATGATTCAAAAGGCAGGCTGTGACCATATCATCGTGAGTCGTCGGATTGTTGGTGTTTGCTGATTTTGAATTCATAAATTTATCTAGACGATGGACCTGCATGCATCTCAAATACAAGGATTTTTTGATGTTCCAGTTGACAAGTGAGTCTAACGTTTGATCCCATTGATGACCTTGCTCAAGTGCGGTTGTAGTGTAAGTCCTGATACATGATCTATCACTTCCGGCTTATTGTCGGCAGTTGTACGCAGAGCCGTCTGCAATCCTTTACATTCGAACACATTTTGATTTGAACGACGTGGCCATTGTATCACCAGATGCGGGTGGCGCGAAGCGGTACGGCTTACTTACTAGCAGAAGCTAGGCAGTATACTGATCTCACAAACAGGGCGACATCGATTGCCGATCGGTTGGGGGTTGATTTTGCGCTCTTCCACAAGGAGCGGAAAAAGGCAAACGAAGTATCTCGCATGGTACTTGTGGGGCATGTGAAGGGCAAGGTTGCGATCCTGGTGGATGATATGGCGGACACTTGTGGCACTTTGTGTCTCGCTTCACAATATCTTACCGAGGCTGGGGCAAGCAAGGTGTACGCCATAGTTACGCATGGAATTTTGAGCGGAAGTGCTCTCAAGTCCATCGAGGAAAGCTCATTGGAGAAACTGATTGTGACGAACACATTACCACAACAAGAGAACCAGCAGCGATGCGGGAAAATCGAGGTGATTGACATAGGGAAGGTGCTTGGGGAAGTGATTCGGCGGAGCCACTATGGGGAAAGCGTGTCTAAATTATTCCATGAAGTACCGTACTAAAAGCCGCAAGAAGCGGAATGTAATTGTAGTCTACGATTTGGAAGAGGCAGAATGCGTGGGAAGCGAATAGTGCAGGAAGCAGCTGCCATACTCCGTTTGCCATGCTCTCCCCCGTCTGAGTCCAATGCATGCCCTATCATGTACCAAAACCGCAACAATCCCGCCAACAATCTTCCGCACTCTCCCGTCGTCGTCGTCGGCGTCCCCTCCATCACTGTCGACAAAGACCGTCTCGTCGTCGGCAATGCAAACTCCAGTTCGTCCTGTTTCCTTTCTCTCTCCTTACCTTCCTTACCCTTCCCTAGGTTCCACACGCTCGTACACCATCATCAAGTGTCTCGGCGATGGCTCCTTTGGTACAGTATGGCTCTGCGATTGGCACGGCACCCTTCCTCCCAATACACCGCTCTCACCAATGCAGTGCGGGGCAGGTGCACGCCCGGAGTGGGCAGGCAAGCGGCTCGTGGCAGTCAAGCTCATGAGGCGACAGTGGGCAGGAGGTTGGGAGGAATGTCAGAAACTCAAGGAGCTCCAGGTGCGCATCTCGGTCTTCTCAACTCGTCGTATTTCTGACTTTCCCCCCATACAACCAGTCTCTTCGTACAATCCCTTTCCATCCTAACATTATTCCTCTGTATGACTTTTTTCTTCTTCCCGATACCCGGCAGCTTTACTTCGTCTTTGAGTCCATGGAAGGCAACCTTTTTCACCTCATCAAGGCTCGCAAGGGCCGTGCCCTTGCAGGCGGCCTCGTATGTGACATTTTTCGCCAAATTGTCTCAGGCCTTGATCATATCCACACTGCTGGGTATTTTCATCGTGACATGAAGCCAGAAAACGTACTCGTCACAACTATAGGCCTGCACGATTACGTCCCTGTCTCTCCTGTTGCCGCCTCCAATGCAGCAAAAGAGAAGGATGTAATTTCCATCATCAAACTAGCCGACTTTGGTTTGGCTCGTGAGACCAAAAGTAAACCACCTTACACCGAATATGTATCCACTCGCTGGTATCGTGCACCCGAAGTTCTCCTCCTGAGTAAAGAATATTCGAATCCTGTGGATATGTGGGCACTGGGGACCATCATGGCGGAACTTGTCAATCTCAAACCTCTTTTTCCAGGCTCCGATCATCGAGATCAAATAAACCGTATATGTGAGATAATGGGAGACCCTGGTAGTAACTATCATGACGAGAACTCAAATCCGATAGGTGGAGGGATGTGGTCGAAGGGTGTTCAGCTTGCGGCAGAACGATGTGGACTCCGGTTTGGTCCTGTAAGTACCGTCAATCTATGAAAATCTCTTCTCTGAGTCTGATGGATGATTGCCTGCAGACGCCTCCAAAAGATATCCATTCTCTTTTTGAGCGCACTGTTCCCCCTTCGCTTATCCATTGTATACGTGATCTTTTGAAGTATGATCCCAGTAAACGCCTCACAAGTCGCCAATGTTTGGAACACCCCTATCTTCTCGAAATTTATCCTCGCAATAATATTCCTAAACCGCAGGATCTTTCCCCTCTAACCAATGGATCGACTACTCAGCGCCCATCACACCACAGTATCTCGAGCCTTCAATCTTCCTCTATACTCAATGCTTCTTCTACCCATCGCGCACCATATCATCCCATTCAGCACCCGCAGCCTTCGCACCTGTATGCTAATGGAATTGCAGGGCCTTCTCACCAAGATTACCCTATGGATATATCTTCTCCCCCACCACGACAACAGGCTCAGTCACCGCTGCGAGTCAATGGTCGTCCTCCCGTCCCAGTCACCGACTCTCCCTCGCGTGCAAACTTCGATCGCACAACCCTTCCACCCCCACAGGGCCCACAAAAACCAAGCAAATTTGGTTTTATCAAATCATCCAAGTGGTTGTTTGGCGACAAGACCAGCCACCTGCCACCTGTCAATGAGGAAGCTCCAGGTATTGCGAAATCTCTGGGACGCAAGCGCACACAATCATCCAGCACAGATAAATCCATTCGTGTTTCAACTCCTCCCGCAAATGATCCTCGAAAGAACAAGAAAGAGGCAGAACGGCTCCAGCGTGAGGCTGAGAAACAGCGACGCGAGCTGGCAGACAAGCGGCACCGTGAACAGGCTCGTGCTGTAATCCAGAAGCGTCACCAGATGATGCGAGGGATTGTGGGTACGGACCTAGAATGGCAGGCCGGTACTGAGCAGCGTGTGGAGTATCTCAAGAATAAGGAGAAGCAGAACTCGTCCGGTCCTATTCGTAAGAATCAGAGCATCAACGCTGGCATAGCTGGTTCGACGAACATGACTATTAATGCTGCCGCTGGCAGATTCGGGTCGCACAATGATTCACTTACCGTCAGCGATCGTGGCAATTGGCGGTCACCGGTGGAACGATTTTCTAAAGCTCGACGGCGAGACTTCGATGATGACCACTCCATGTCTTCATCGGATGTGCATAGTCTAAGTCGAATGTCTTCAATCTCCTTTGCTTCTGTGGACAGTGATCCAGGGCCGCCACGCCTACGAAATCCCTCGAGTCGATTCAACATTAACAGAGTGATTTCTATGTCGTCATTGCGCACGGTCGATGACTTTCCTGCTTCTGCTCGCTCATCCAACTCTTTTTCTCTGGAAGGTCAGCTGGTACATGACTTCCGATCGCAAGCTAGTATGAATACGAATGGTCATCTTGGCAGCGTTTCTCCTCCACCAGTGGGGTCTCTTTCCCTTTCACCCAGCCTTTCACCTTCTTTGCCCCCATCTACGTGGGTTCCTCAAATCCAGCAAACTGTCGCTGGACAACAAAGTTCGCCCAGTTCATACGACTATCCTGTCAGACATCATTCTCCAAGTTCGTATGGACATCCACCAAGTTTATTTTCTCCTCCGAGTTCAGGACAAACGCAAAAATCCACCAAGCCTTCCATCAATCCTATCTTCAAAGTGGTGAGTTATAAGTGGGACAGTACAAATGGTCTCTTGCCTAATGATCATGGTGAAATGGTTCAGCCTTCACTTCCGCCTTCAGTTGGTAGCAATATACCATCGCCTAATAAACTACCACCATTCTCCCAGTTGGAGGCTGTTGCTGGAGGCGAATATCCACCAATGTCGCCCATGTCATTTACTGCACCATCGGAGGAATCATCATCATCATCATATCCATGACAATAACCGAAGCATTTCATTGCACCATCTTTGCTCAAGAGTTTTCATTGTTTCCCACTCTGACTGCACGGCTATTTCTATCTCTATTTCCTTTTCCCGGGAGTATCTTGATTGTTTGTCAAACATTCTTCAGGTGTTGTCTTATATCTGACCTTCCTCTCGCAATCACTATCAAAAACCTGTACATTCATTCACCTATATGTTATGGTTCATCTCCCGGGCTTCGCTTTATTTCCGTCTTTAGGTCCCAGGAGGTTGTATTTTCAACTGCACTTTCATTGGTCATATAATGCGACTAGACCTGTCACTCTAGGTTTTACAATCACTTGCCACTTTTGCTACTATTTCTTTACCTCATTGCTACAAAAATTAATTGGTTGCTTGACAAAACTTGAACCCAGTTCCACCATTTTTTCAAGTATCCTACTTGCACAATTCTCCTTTCCTCTTTATCTACACCATGGCGGCTGGAAAACTGGCAATAGTAGTAGATCATGTCATATACTCATGTATCTTACACTAACTCTTTGATAAGGCAAGATGTGAGATAGCCTCAAGCACAACTCATTGTCGAAATCTCTATTGGGACTGCATCAGGATGTGATTATATATCAAACAATTTGTTGGATATGGTTTAGTGATGGTGAGGCGCTTGTTCGAACCGAAGACCACTAAGAAGAGTATAAAATGAACATCAGGGAAAGTAAAGTCTACAACAAATAAACTCACCAGTAACTGCACCCGAGGCATTTAGGCAATGGTTCATTCAATTCGAGATTGAGCGAGATTAGGTGAGGCATGATTGAGTGATGTCCGGTCCAAGTCCAAACATCAAGATGAAGATAATTTACCCCACCAAGACAGGCACGAGATGGTAGAAAAAACAAAACGGATAATAGTCAGCAGCTGAGCTTTCTCTTATTGACAAGTTATAGAAATGCAGCACAACGAGTCTTGTCCGATAGACGCGACATGCACTGGCAGCATCTCTTCGACATACCCGCAGGAACGCGATCCTGGTTGGTCCTGGAACAGAGACAAAAACGTCAGCATCTGTGTGATGGAAAGAGAGGGAACATGAAACTACACGATACTTACCAGGTTGATGTAGATTTTCGGGTGGCCGAGGGGTCCTCCTCCTATTATGGGTGCAGACACCATTTCCAAGAATTCGTTTAAAATTGTCAAACGAGTTACCAGCAGATGTAAAAAAGCAGGATCCATATTTTAACAATAAAACAACCAGATATGACACCGTCAGCCACGATAAGATAAAGGTACAAAAGAGAACCAGACCTCCGTCGCAAACAGCCTTTCGTCCATGAACAATTCGGACAGGCTCATTGGCAATCAGCTCCATGGCACTTAAAGGATTAGGCTGGAGCTCCATATTGGTCTGTTCGAACCGAGGGCTCGTTCCGGGGCCTGGACGAGGCGCCTGATTGGTTGACCAGGTTGTTGGGTAATTCGGGGCTTGCTGGGTGGTAGGGGATCCATGCTTGGGAGTGGGTGATGTGGCAGAGCCCTTGTTTGAAGGAGTAACTGTAGATGCTGCACGACGAAAAGAGCGGGTGAGCTGAAGGATAGCCCGACTGAGCATGGTCATCGTAGATGTACGTTGTTTAGCAGTCACGCAGGCTCATCGTCACACTTACTTTTAGCTAAACAAATTCATTAGCGGTGTACGAATACCGTAGTCCGCGGGCCACACTTGTTTCATCTGGTACAAATTTGCATTTTAATATACAATTGTTACAAGAGTCTGTTATACATGTGAAAGGCATCAAAACAATTTAGTCCATTTCCTCAATCTCAATGTCGTCACCAGATATATTGTCATCCACATCCATTCCCAGATCGTCTGTTGTGTTTGGCTCGTGGTTTGGAATGATGAAGAGTTTATTGTGCGGCCCGTCAAAACGAACCTTCACAACATCATTATCACGGACGCGACCAGATAGAATCATGACTGAAAGTGGATTGAGGAGCTCGGACAAGATGGCACGATTGAGAGGCCGGGCCCCATAGGCGAGCGAGTATCCAACGGACCCAAGATAACTCTTGCTCTCCATATCGAGATCCAGTGTGATTTTCCTGTCTGCCAACCGGTCCTCCACTTCTTTCAAACGGATGTCTACGATCTTGAGCACATCCTCTCGAGAAAGCGAATGCTACAAGATGTCAGTGTGCTAAAATTATGTTAAAAAATACTACTGACGAAAATAATGATGTCGTCGATTCTATTGATGAACTCGGGAGGGAAATGGGTTTGGATGGCCCCCATAACAAGCGTTCGAGTTTCATTCTTGACAGGGGCACCCTCCTGAAGGTCGTTGAGGTAAGCTGCTCCCAAATTGGAGGTCATGATGATAATTGTATTCCGTATGTCAACAACCCTGCCCTGCCCATCTGTGAGTCTACCGTCGTCCAAGACCTGCAAGAATAGGGTGACGAATTCCCGGGAGGCTTTCTCTATCTCATCAATCAAAATGATGGAATATGGCTTGCGACGGATGTACTCCGTGAGTTGCCCGCCTTGCTCATAGCCGACATAACCGGGAGGAGATCCAATCAGTCGAGAGATCGAATGCTTTTCAGAATACTCCGAAGCATCAACACGGATCATAGCATCTGGTGAGTCAAATAAGATTGTCGCAAGCTTAAAATCGTATTGTCAGCGAAAGAAAGCAGAAAAGAGCCTTTGACATGCATACCGTCTTGGCGAGCAATGTTTTTCCAGTACCCGAGGGACCTGCCATTAAAAAACTTGCAACTGGACGATTGGGGTTTGACAGACCACTCCTCGATAAACGAATCGCATTAGCCACTGACTTAACTGCATCTGACTGCCCAACGACTTGTTGTCCCAGAACATTCTCCAATCTGAGTAACTTCTCTTTTTCTGTGGTGACTAGGCGAGTAACGGGGATGTTTGTCCAGCGAGCAACAATCTCGGCTATGGACTCGGGGGTGACGATGTCAGTACCACTCCCTCTCGCTGCATCTTCTTCAGCCTTTTGAAATTCAAGTTGCTCAAGCCGGATTTTAAGGTCAGGAATAGCATAAAATCGCAGGTCAGAGGCTACTGCAAGATCATGCCTAGACAAAAATGAGCCTAACGACAGTCAAATACTCTACCAACTCACCTTCTTTGAGCATCTTCCATCTTGGCCTGAAGCTCATCCAACTTTTTCCTGGCGTCATTGATATCATCGCCTCGTCTCTTCTCGCTTTCATATGCAGCTTGGATAGGTCCAATTTCTTCTTCTACGTCAGCAAACTGTTTCCTAGCCTTCTGAAGGCGCTCTTTGCTGGCGTCGTCCTTCTCTCTCTCCAGGGCATGAATTTCGACTTCAAGTTCCAATCTACGACGGCGAAGCTGATCTAGAGACTCAGGTTCGGTCTCTCTCGTAACACGAGCACTAGGAACCTCTATCAGAACCCATAAGCTTGATATCCAATAGATAGTGGTGCTAACCTTGCACATGCCTCATCAATCAGATCAATAGCAGAGTCGGGAAGACGCCTGGACGTCAGATATCGGTGTGCCAAAGTAGCAGCCTTGATAAGAGCCGGATCCTGTATTCTAACTCCATGATGTACTTCATATTTCTCCCTAATACCACGAAGAATGCTGATCGTCTCAGGTACGCTAGGTTCGTTAACAAGAACTTGAGCGAATCGACGCTCTAGAGCAGGATCGGTTTCAATATATTTTCTGTATTCTCCGAGGGTTGTAGCTCCGATACAGCGCAATTTTCCACGCGCAAGTAGTGGTTTGAACAGATTACCGGCATCCATACCTCCTCCTTCTGCGCCACGTCCAGCCATGATAAGATGCAATTCATCGATGAAGAGAATTATACCCGGACCATCATTCTCGGCCGCCTTCTCTACCTCGTCCAATACTGCTTTTATACGCTCCTCGTATTCCCCCTTGAACTTTGCACCTGCCATCAAAGCACCCATATCAAGGGAGTAGAATCGCGCAATGAGGCTGGCGGGGACATCACGATTGACGATACGTTGAGCGAGACCCTCTGCAATTGCAGTCTTGCCTACACCAGGTTCTCCAATAAGAACAGGATTATTCTTAGTCCTGCACAGGCGATTAGAGCATTCATCAAAAAATGTAGTGATGGTTTCACCTTCGACAAAGAATGCGAATCGCTCGTCTGATCTCATTATCCCGTCCGATAACAGGATCGATCTTTCCCTCTTCTGCACGAGCTGTCAGATCAACTGCGTACTTCTGTAGTGCATCAAAACCCTGCTCAGCCGTCCTGGATTCAACCCTTCTATTGCCACGCATTTGTTCAATTGCAGTTTTGAGAGTCGCCTCATTGAGACTGTTGTCCCTGAGGACGCCTTGTATTGAGGGGTCTTGAAGCAAAGCCAGAAGAAGGTGATCCTGGGCAATGTAGAAATCGTGCATTGTCTTTTGTAGACTTTGTGCTTCGCGAAGAACCTTTCTGAGTGGACCACTATACGAAATGGTTTCGGGCGGTGGACTCTGCGCAGGTAAACGGACTACTAGCTTTTGCAAAGACCGTCGCACGTTGTTCTGAGGGGAAAAGCGTGATTATGTGTGATGAGTGACTATAGACAATGCATACAATATCACCCCCTGCTCTTGAAATACTTCCTGGAAACAAGGGTGCATTGGAAAAAGATGAAGGACCACTTGGCGAAGTGGCCTCGGTGACTCCAGCTTCATTGATGAGCACAAATGAAAGATGTGCGGGGTAAACTTTTGAGCAATCAGTAAAGTGTCTATAATGGCCACAGTGGCAAATTACCTTCAGCGTTTGAATAATCTTTTGCAAGTTGAATCGCGTCTGCTATCGACTTTTCAGCCTTTTGAGTATAATCAGCCATGGTGGTAAAATGTCAAGAGTTTAGGATGAGCGGCAATTCGTTGGGTGTATTTATAGGATCTAGCAGCTGTCAATCATATTTGAAGGAACCCTCGAGCCTTTTCGGGGTGATGCGCGACATTTCTGGAAAGAGGTAGACTGTTCGTGACGTCACAGGTTTTTCCTTCAACGATGGTTGCTTTTGATACCGGGTTTCCTGCCGATTCACTCGAGTTTTGCCCCAGCAAGATAGCCAGTGACATATTTGCGTGTGGAACGTACAAGCTCGATGAAGACAGCTTCTCTCCAGAGAATCAGAGGACAGCCCCACAGCACCGCCGAGGGCAGTGTCTCGTTTTTCAGGTTTCTAATGTTTCCAATGAAATCCAATGGTCAGTGATGTTACTCATCAAAAAAAGCGCTTGAGTAATCCTTCATTCAAGTCAAAAGTTACAAGACTTTGATCTCCCGGCTGTGCTCGACATGAAATGGTTACCTTTCAAAACACCCGTTTTCTCAGCTTGAGTGTTGACAATTGATCAGGTGTCATAACCAAGATGCCACTCTGCCAATCCTTGCCATCGCCGATTCGGAAAGCAATGTCACTCTTCACAAACTAAATGTTGACGAGGCTAGTTGCAGTGCCCCATTGAAAATTTTTGTCTCGACTCGCTGATCTACCCTCAGCGTCGTTTGTTCCAAATCGAGAAAATACAATGTGCCCCTCCTGACGTCCTCTGCCTTTCACTGGACTGGTCCGATCGCCTATCGTCTCAATCGTGCGTAGTCATCGTCTTCTTGTTAATGAAATATCTAATGTCTTGCAGTGTATTAGGATCGTTGGTGGTGTCTTTATCAAATGGTTCTGTCTGCATCGTTCGCCCTACTGAGGCAAAAATGAAATTGACAGAAATTTGGCACGCTCACGAATATGAACCATGGACCGCGGCATGGAACTATTGGAATACCAGCATTATCTATTCGGGTAGAAAAACAAAAAAATTTCCCGACGCTAAATTACTCAAGTTATGGAACAGGTGGTGATGATTTGAAATTGAAAGTATGGGATGCTCGTTGTGGTTTCGAATCCCCAATTCTTGTCAACAGAAGGTCAGGTCAAAGAATACTTGTAATCGAACTCCATTCATGACTTTATCAGCTTTGAAGCTGGTGTCACTACAGTGCAATGCAATCCTCATATCGAACATTTAATTGCAGTTGGGAGGTAGGCTCCATCTATCCGAATCTCTATTCTATATCTCAATGAGACAGTTACAATAATCTAGTGCAGCTCTTCGACGCGCGGAAACCTCTTGTGCCTTTTGCACATGTAGACGTGGGTGGGGGAGCCTGGCGAGTCAAATGGCACCCTTCGTTCTGCCGGAAACGCGACCTCTTGGTAGCCTCGATGCAGGATGGATTCAAAATAGTCACGTTTGACGAACATTCTTCAGATGGTGATCTCCCAGTCAGAAACAGTGGAAGACTCATT
>Ga0153995_1000163_pt1 | contig 13064 bp, 10 predicted proteins | sample TSNC079MetaG_FD_104678 | JGI IMG/M metagenome (GOLD analysis project Ga0153995, IMG submission 104678) | Attine ant fungus gardens microbial communities from North Carolina, USA - TSNC079 MetaG | ecosystem: Host-associated > Fungi > Mycelium > Unclassified | place: USA: North Carolina, Lumber... | reverse complement strand
TTATGCTATAAAGCAAGTATAACTTTACCAAAATCCATTTAAAGTTTTTAAAATTGGTATTTAATACCTCTAATGCTACTCTGAGAGCTTCTATAATATTTCTGATTCTATTTCTGACCTATCTAAGTGTATTTTCAATAACCTTATCTGAGCCTTTATCTTGTCTAAATTTTATTTCTTACTATGTCTTGTAGTTACAGCTCTGTGATTTTCTTTTAAGTCTGACCTTATATCAGGAACATGCAGAGCAGGAATGGAGTGACCTGGAGTAGAGCAGAGTTACTCCAGAGTGAAAGGGAGTTAACAACAAAAGTGGAGAACAACCTTAGTCTTAGCTCGTGTGCTGTGCCTCAATCTATTGTTGCATATGTGGTTGCATATTTCAGGAGAACTGAATTGTTGCCAGGAGTTCAGAAGAGAAGTGGTATTTAGATTGATAGGAGTGAGAATAAAATATGTAAAAGATGTTAATCTATGAACTAAGGAACTAGAATGTAACTAATAGAGTACTTATACTAAGTCTAGAATAAAAGGAGTATAAGTAACTAGTCTACATCATGATCCTATAGGAGTAGACAATAGAAGTTCAGGAGTGAAATTTAGTAATAATATAAAATAGAAAAGAAATTATATTATTAAATGATTATTTTTTGTCATATGAGACAGATTGTTATAACTTAGCAGAATAGCTAAGTTATTATTTATATTTCTTTTCCTTTCTTTTATTTTTTTTTTCATATTTGGACTTACTACACAAGAAAGGAGTATAGGAAAGTGTCACATAACAAATGTCACATATCACAGTCATGTGTTAGAGTGATGTTACATTATATAATAAGTATGGTAGAATAGTACACAGACCATGTAGTAGTTGTATAAGTAGTATACAGAATCTAACAAAAACTCTATTGAGTTCTTTTTGTCAACTTAGACTTGAAGTATAGTTAAGTCATCTTAGACTAAGTCACTACACTATGCTTTTTTTCTATAATAGTCAGTGTAATAGTAAGCAGTATTGTCTATTATATTGCTTTGCTCTTTTCTAACAATGGTCCATGTAATATTGTCTCTTAGGCTGCTCTGTTTTCTTTAACTACTAGTATTGAGCATCAAGTTTGCTTTCTTTTTACACTAGTAGTTTGTAGTGTTGTGCATCAGGTTACTCTTCTCCCTCCCTACAACAGTGAGGTCACAGGCAGTGAGCAGATATAATTTATCCTAATTTATTTGAATTTATTCTGAATTTATATGAATTTTATAGAGTTTTTGAGTGAAAAGAGAGGTCATATGAAGAAGTTGAACTATGTGTCAGCTGCCATCATCCCACATTTGGTCTTCCATACATATGCTGGCATTGTTTGTACATGTTATGTCCCTCCCACACATCCATTTATGGAAAGAGGAGGGTTGTAATGATTGAATATGCCATTAAAATAAGGAGAGAAAAGATTGCCTTATCTTATGAGGGTTATCACAGATTATGGGTACAAACTAACCATACAACAATAGAATATGAAACAATAAAGGAGTCACATGCATATTGTGCCTCTAAATCGAAAGTTAGGTGTTTAGCTAAGTATGCTATTATTATAATATTTTATTCAATGCAAGCACCAGGACTTGAACATGAAAAGTTACTACGATTTTCCAATTAGCGTTTTTTCCAACAGGCTCGCATGAGATCCAAATTCCAACAGACACAGCTTCACGTAGTACGACATACTATGCTGAGCTCTTCTCCGTTGATGCTCTTGTCCGTAGTGAGGGATGAAACCATTTCGTCGAACAAATACGTCAGGCCTACTCACCGAAGTTGTTTGAGAGCCTAAACGACCCTCGGGCTTGCAGAGGAACTGCTGCATGAGGTTTACGCCTTCATGTGAAACGTAGAAACTGCTTGCAATCGAGTATATTCTGCCTGGTGACGTTTCGCTGCAGTAGAAAGAAATTGATGTTCACGCTGAAAATGAAATGAGCTGACAAAGGGGGTAGCAAACTGGCCAGAAAATCACGACACCCAGACTTCATCAATCATTTATGGTCACACTAGTGCCTTGATAAGATTTTGCAAGATCTGCAGCCATGAAATTGAGGACCTCCATGTATAAAGTTGAGGTCGTATCTCAGCCAAAGGATCAGCATTCATGGGGGAACAATGGAGGCTTATATTATAGATGGACAAATCGCACTTCCTTCCACGTGAAAAAACTATCTTAGTCATCCTTCCCATCAACTTCCTGCAGGGTCATTCGCTTCGTCTGACACCTGCAACACCATAACAAATACCATATCGATGCAATACATGTGATGTGAACACTATCCGCGTTAGCGATCAGCCCGTAACAGCATGAGGTGGATAATGACTTCCGAAATACCAACAGGAAGCGTTTTGGGCCTAAAGTCGATTGTCCTGTGTTGATGGAGGTATTGGGATGATCTGAGATCGACCTAATAATCAAACAGAAAACGCGCAGAATTATAGAATTGATCGGAGTCGATCTTCAATCGTGCGACTGGCGTCAGGATTAATATTACGAATGAATATAGCTACTTCAATGACACTCCTCAATAACCAATATGAACCGTCGTTAAGGTCTAGGATCTCGACAAGACTCATTCCTGCGATGTAGAAGCGGGTACCGTCTTCTTCAAAAAACATCCCAGTCTATCAATGAATTGAGAAAGGCCACCACCGCCCATGTCCTAGAGATCCTTAATGGAGTGAGTGCGGATATGAGAGTTATATGAAATCAATATTAGTTGTCGATAACATACTTGATTGGAGCTCCTCAAGATATAGATTATCGCTATCTTGGATGGTTTCTCACAACCGACTCAGCACCACCCATGAGTCCGTGGCTTTTTGTCATCCTCGGGGCATATATCATCCTTTCGTGGCTGGAACGCATCACTGCATTTTGGTTGCGAAGGACCAAAGAGTTTGACCGAATGTTTGACATATTTACGTTTGTCAAGAAAAGTCGTCGGGGACTCCTTACGCCATGAAAAAGGCTCCAAAAAGTGCTCGATATATGAAGGAGATACTGGTATCAATTTTTCTCCGTTTACACAATGGTTTGATCTATTTTCGTCGTCAACGAACTCTGCTTTAAACGTTATCTGGATTTGAAAGACATCCTTGATCATCCCGCTTTGCTTTGGTAAAGTAGCAAGATCCTTGCAACTATTGCTCTTTTGAAGGTACTCGGTCTTGAAGACGGCAGAAATAGCTCTTCGTCAATTGGATCGGGGTCTCCTTTTCTGTCGATTTCGATTCCAGCATTCTACCAAGTATCTAGATTTCCCCTGATGTTTAATGGAGCCACTTAATTTTCTTTTGCAGTAGTCGTTAAGAAGATGTGTTAGTACCTAGACCACCTTACATTTGCAACCTGTAGTCCTTTATCGCTAGCGCCTGGTTGGTCTGCCCAACACGGGCCTTAACAGGATTGATCCAGAGTATATCTAAAGATTGCCGTCTAGTAGAAAGAAAACAACGAACTTGTCCGACATCTAAGCTTCCTCAAAGTGTTGCGTTCCCGTTCACTGGGACTTCGAATTGGGCCAACATCCGTCACATTCATGAATACGTCTTTCAATCATAGTGAAAACACAGAAAGCCCATAGATTGAGACAACGCAACCTTTTCTTCCCCCGTGATGGGGCCTCCTTCAACAAACTGGACTGATGAGTCTGTAGAACTTGTAGCAGGTATATCTTAGAACCACTTGCAATGCCAATTGATGTGGCCAGAGTAGAGAATAGGAGCTGTTCACAGGGAAGGGTCCAGGACTGGAGGCACCTTCAAGTCGTATACTAACAATACACCAGGGGCCTGGTGAACATTGTTGAACCATTGTTGATGCACGTGTTTGTTTACTTCCAATTCTCGGCTGCCTTCTGACAAAAAACATCACATTGTGTCCTCCGCCATAATGTTCCCTCTCGTTGAATACAGCCACCACCTCGTTCCAGCGAGCACCCGTGTAGCTTGTGGCTTCTGCATCTAGTTCTCACCTCATTGCTTGAGGTTGAAAATCCTATATATCTCTGCTGGTAGCAGAGTGTTCACAGGGACAAGGGTCTCCGCTGTTCCTCATCGAGATCGCATTTTGAGTGGCTTCTTCTCAGAAAGAAGCCTCGATCATCTAAGCTCTTACCTTGGCCAAAAGTTATCCTTATCCTCTCCTCTCTGCACCTGGCGTTTACGGCAGAGGATAAGGGCCTTCAGGATCTATCCCAGATTGATCTGTAAACTAGATGCAAAAGTTGATTTCGACGAAGCCGAGGCCGTCAGAGGGAGCAACCGTATTGGCCGACGGTGGATACAGTGGAACACGAGGCTTTCATTATGTACTATGAACTAACGACACATGCTAGGTATTGAGACCGTTTTCTCAGAGCTCAGATCGGGCCAGAATTCGGCGTACCGGCCTCCTGGACTCTTCTCTCTTCTCTTACGCCATGGACAATCAACAACAACAAAAATTAGCCTTTGTTTGGATGTTGCTTCCTCCTCTTCAACTCCCAGCTCACTTGCACCTCCTGCCCCGTTTCAAATCAACCCTTGCCTGCACCCGATCACCTCCACGCTACCTCGTGCACTCCTGGAGTGCATGTCATCCGCGTTGCAGGGATCGCTCACCCTTTGATCTTCGTTCCAATTGACTAATCAAAGCATTCCAAATCAGCGTGGTCTTTGATACTTATATTGAAGTTCTATCCAGTTTTGTTCCGTTAATAATCTCCTTCTCTCTCCCACCTATTACTATTCGTTCAGTATTATGTCGAGCAAGGAGCAGTACTATTCTCCTGGTAATGTTGGGAAGCGTAGAGGCTCTCCAGAAGAGAACAGTCTATCCTTTGAGGGACAGGGTGGGCGAATTGTGCTCCCTCCTATTTCTTTGTTGTCAACCTCATCTTTTCCAGGTCTGTTATTCATATCACGTTCTAAACACTGCACTCAACATTTCTTCCTCGCGCACAGGGCCCTCGTCGTATGACACACAATATGCGCAGCCCCGTTCTTCTCCGAGTAGATTCATGCTGAATAACTCATTCTACACCCAATGGCCCAATAGCAATAATTGTATGGATCCTTCTTTCAACATCTCCTCTAACCTTATGGAAGCCTTTATTTTGGTAGCTCTTTCATTGCCTGAATCAACGTTTGTCCCTAATTACGAACCACAAGATCGCTATGGTGTTCAATCGTCTTACCCGACCTATGTCCCCCCACGGCTTTCGCCGCCGATACTTCAAGGTCCCACGGATTCTAGGAGGCTCCCTTCACTCTCTACTACCTCGGCCGCAGGCGGTGACAGGTGGCAGCAGAGTCTGCCTTCCAATTGCGCGACGGCGGGCATCCGCTCTCCAACAGCGTCTTATCCTACTTATGCTTCCTATCCAAGTGGTGGAGGAGCTTATACATACTTACCGGCAAACAACCTTGATATGAATACTGGTCTTTTCGACCTTGAGCCACAGGTCCGCCCGTCTTCCCCGGGTCTGTACCGGACACCGGTGGTGGATAGTAGTTCGACCTCGCCAGCCCCTCCCATTTCGCCTACCACGACAGCTGAGCAGCCAAATATCAAGCCGAAGCGCCAGCGCGCGACCGAAGAACAACGCAGCATTCTCGAAGAAACTTGGAAACGAACGCCGTTCCCATCGACCGAAGAACGCAACGCATTGGCCAAAAGGACCGGTATGCCACAGCGGCGTATACAAATATGGTAATTGCTATCTGACCAGATGAATTTCCATCCGGAGTACTGATGAACGATGGTATCCTTGTAGGTTTCAAAACAAAAGGCAGGGGGTACGCTCGTCCCAGCGCCAGTGTTCAAACACCCACAGCAATTCGACAAATGCCCACCGCCATTGTTCAAATGCCCACAGCAATTCGGCAACTGCTCACACTCATTCGGCCCACACCCAATCGACAACTACTCCCAGTCATTGCCACACACCGTACTCTGTAACTCCACCTGCAACTACCCATTGCCCCTCAAGGAGACATGGGCCCATCAATTCGTCTACAGAGCCGATGTACATCACTCCTTCGCTAGATCAAGCTCGTTCTTCCTCCCCGCACCACCAGCTTCCCAGTCAAGACGATTCCATGGAACCTTTGAAGTGGCCTTCTCGAGGCTTCTGAAAAGAAGACAATGTTCCATTCTTTTCTCCCACCAATCGACATAACTACAGCCGTTCTCTGAGTTCATTATCTCGCTTCTTATTACGGTAGAACATCTTTCAGCTTAGCACCCGTTGATCAATGGCTATCTCATTAATACCTCTGCTCTTCAATCTCACGATGCTATCTCATGTTTTTCTGTGTATATTGGTATCTATTATATTTTTAGGTATCTATTGAATCATATTGTCAGCTAGATGTTTTGTTTCAGTTCGTCGTTTGTATACATCGTCCCTGAAGGTCAACGTTTGGGAGATATAGGCGATGAACTGAAGATGCGAAAGCAATGCTTGCCATTACTCCTATGTCATCTTACACTTAAGCAAATAATTTGAGAGTGCGAAAATCTTGTTTTCGAAACCCTGATTCACATAGATAGGATATCGACTAAATTAGGTGGCTTACACCCAACAGAAGCATCATCTCGAAGGTGAGCAGCTAGAGCGGAATTAGATCGACCCGATAAATAAAATTTGACTGCCCGCGCTCATACTGACGACAAATGAAAGACCAGTTTGGAGAGAAGTGCCTAAAGACTCCGTCTCCATCCTACTGGTCAGTGACTGTCATGAGAAAAAGATAGAAGCGTATACCTCGTTAATAGTTTCTCTTGACCAAGCGATTCTTGGCGAGACTTCGTGATTTAAGCCGGCAGTGGCCGGTCTCCGTAAGACCTGAGACTGACGTACTTGAGGGTGATTGACCTCCAGAAACTCCAGAGCCTGTCGGGGCTGAGACAGGAGACGATTTCGAAGCAGAATGCCGTGGAGTTATCCCACCAGAACCTGTCCCAGGGTTATCACCGAGAGTAACAGGCGGAGGTCCAGGGATAGTGAATGTTCCAAAATCTCCGTAGATGAAGGGCCATGTTGCATCACGATATATATCCTGAATGGTTGCAAGATCGCTATCGGAAGGTGTGCCTGTTCCAGACCCGGTCACACGAACTTGCCTGGAGCACAATCAGAATCACCTTTCTTCTAAAGCAATCTGGCGACACACGTGCAGCTGGGATAGAACTGGGGCGTTTGAGAATGGAGGGCAACACTAGACTCAAGCATAAGGGGAGCAGCTCGCCCAAGATAACAAATAAGCGCACATCTCATGTCTTATCAGCTGGTGATGGTTATCAGCATGAAGAACAAAAAATCTGAACAGCGCTCACATACTGGCCAGCCTTCAACTCAGCTGGAACCTTAGAGGTCCATGTGTAATGGCCTGAAGATATCCGGTCAGAAGATGTCTCTGCATCAGAGATGGAACACCCAACTAGCTCTGAGTTGGTCAGCAGCCCATTGTTTGGTATCCGGATCGTAGCCTCCAGCATCGACTTTAAACCACCTCGTGTTACTTGCCGAGAAATTGGTACAGTCATTATCACATGAGGCCATATATGTCGAAACGGGGCCTTGATGATCTTGAACAGCTCAAATGAGTTCACATGTATGAACGGATGACAACTAGTAAGCTCACCCGCGGGCCACTATGAACACGAAGCCTGTAAGTTACGCGGACAGAAGTCATGGCACGCACATATTCCCATTTGAAGGTAACCGCAGACCCAGCAGCGACGTCTGCAACTACAGGTGTGCCAGAGTCACCTCCGATGCCACAGTTCATATCATTACTAGAGCCTGGGACTGTTTGTGTCGCTCATCAACACAGAATATCTACAGACAGTTTACACCTCTCACCGGGACCATCATCCTGGATCTTGCGTATGACACGTTGGGGTACAGGATTCTGATAACTACAGGCAGATGGATCAATTTTCTTTGTCGGATTGTTGCAACCTCGCTACAAACGGATCGTCAAAGGGATTCCAGCCAGGGAAGTCCTTCCCCTCGATGTTGACTTCGTGAACAAAGCCATGGCCAGCCACGCTTTGAATGGCAGAAAGGAGAAAGAAGGAAAGGAAGAAGAGAAGACGAACCATTGCAGAGTAACAGGAGATGTTAGCCTGCAGTCAAAGAAAGAAAGGTGAAGGTCTTCTACGACGGAAGATTTTATAAATCATCCACACGAGGCTAGTTGAAGGTTTACTCGAGGACGATGGCTGACCCACGCAGCGAAATGATTTTCGCGTTTTGGCATGCAAAAGTCTACATTGATATATTAAGATCAATCAAAGGTTAGTATGTACCTTAACTTTTCCGAATTCCCCTGGTCAAAAGTGCCGTATTCTTGTTGTGAAGCAATACAAGTGCGGAAAGCGGAGGCCGAACGTTGAGCATTTTGATTATTTGATGCAAGGGAGACTTGGCGTGTACATAATGAAATCAGTTCCGCCAGTGAATATTCTCTGCTGCCTGGCGGAAGGGAAATATATCCAGCGCGGCGGCACCCCTGGATATATGGTTGCTACTACAAATGCCCCAGGACTGTAAATGACTGTCAATGATGACACGTGCAGTCATAATGATATGACGATTAGTATATGTTCAAATGTTCCTTTGCAAGTTGGACTTATTCTTACAATTCATAACTATACCGAAGGGGCTATCTACTAGAGCAATGAAACTATAACTTGCATTTCGCTCCTAGTCGGCTCCTTTGTCAGTGTCAGGAATTTTCGGGAGAGCTGCATAATTGTGAATCTTTGGTGAATAAGCTTGAGCTCATCAAATATTCTTATATCATATGTATGCTTTCCTATGATCTAGTGACTTGCATTATCCCTTTTCTCAGTTTATCATCCTCATCCTGCAAAGCTTACTAACAAAAAACGAAAGGGGATCGACTCTCAAGGCTACTTGTCTGTACCTTGCCAGTCACTTCTCCGAAACCCTCCCCTATGATTCTCATGATCGGGACTTTTTCGATTTTTATTTTCCCTGGGATATTTTCGCTCAAGAAATTGCAGGATAAGATGAAGGATCGCTTTTAAACTGACACTGAGGTCACAGTGAGAACAATTCAACGCAAAAAACTCTGCCAAACTTATACAGGATGATGTGTGCAATTGTACAATTCAGGCTTGCTTTTACATTTCATGTCATGTCACTGGACACCAGAAGAAAATGAATAATCAATACTAGATAATAGGCCGATTGGCCTCTGAGGGGACGACTTTTCACCTTCCTGCAAAAGAACCTAACTCTAATCCTGGATCAATGTGGTACGGTTACAGAACTCAAGACACAGCAGAACCATTAGTCAGGATACTCATTTTTGAAATCAAAAGTTTATAACTGCCCATTAAGTGCCCATTAGCAGTCCACAGTAGGTATACAAAGTGCACTACAGAGTCCTACACTAAGTTCCAAACTTCAGCTCGGACCACCCGAAACCGAATGAAAAGGAAAGAGAGCTAGTAGTCAGGATATTCGTCTATTGTTAAGTTCCCGGGAAAGTACTATTCTTCCCTTCCCAATGCAATGACTATAATTTCCGCTATACTCTTTATGATCAGTGCTGAGTCTAAGTGGCTGTGTAGACCTGGAAGGGTTCTTCCACAATGGTCGGCAGTCTTTGAATCTTGTCATTTATTGTCTACTTCTTTTTTCGTCTCACTATATCGCATTGTGGCCCGTGTTTTACTCCGCTAGAAATGTTCGATAATAGCTTGACGTAACATATTATAATTACCGAAAGTTCTGATATCAGGATTACTTAGAAAGGGACTTGATGTTGGTTGGTTATTATAACGAGGCGATCCTGGTTCTCTTCTCGCCGATACTCTGGTCTGAAAGAAGTTTTGTTCATTTCTCTGAGTCTAACTTCCGAAATGAACGTTTCCTTGGAAACATCTATTTGAATTCTCAGAGAACTATACTCCACGCCGCATTTAAAAAGGGTTTGGCTGGACAAGTGGTAGCACTCTTCGCTACGAATTTTTAGCACAACGATCTAATGATTGCACTATGCTGTAAATATTTGTGGAATCAAATAACTGAGTTCTATCCGCACTCTGCCCATTCATAAAGTCGAAATCCTTTTCCTTGTCTATAAAGCGATTAGAATGGTTGCTTTCTGCGAACTTGCCGGATCAGAAAACGTTGTCTTTTCAATTACGATAGGAATTGAACATGGGTCGCCTAGGATGGGCACATCCCCTTTACCAAGATCTCGACCACAATTATGGTGCCCCTTTTCGACAGTGGTCATACATCCACATGCGTAGTGTCCCATATCACTTCCGAATAGCATGGGTTCACAGGTACTGACGCTCGAGGTTTTGATAAGAGTCTCTACGACTTCACCGCGCCAAGCAGCCAGTAGTTGGCACCTTATTTTGTAGCGAGATATGATAGAACTCATGCACCGTCTACCCTTTTCGAAGGGACGATTGCTTTTCATTCCTGATCTTTACCAAGGGCTCTTTCTGGGACGTTGTGTTCGTTCAGGCTCCTCTTCACTCTGCTCGATCCATGACTTTCACCTTGCATCATAGATATTGCATGACTCAAGCAGTTTCTTAATCGCATCTCTGAGAGAGGAGGCCAACAAAATACCTCTGGGCAAAGCGTCCAAAAATAAACGATGATAGAGTAGACACCACGAATATTCTTGGACATCAATCAAAACTGTGGGCTGAACGTGTTATTCTATCAAATGATCACCGATTCTCGTGAATCTCCGCAGAGAGATTATCTTCAATATTGTCTCTCATCCCAGTGCTTGAAAATGTGATTCATTCAGCCAGTCTTATTTGCAAGTCTCTCTTACCATGGTCAAGAATTTCATATCCCAACATCCCCAAAGTCAACATTACTCGCATTTTCCTACTATTTCAGAAGCAGGTCAATGTTCTATTATATGTCGTGTCACTAATCATTCTCGTCCAGCCAAGAATAAGAGGATATAAAATATGGCTTATATTACAGAAATGAAGCATGAAAGAAACTATAACTAGGCAAGATAGATGAATACCATGATAGAATTCAAATAGGGTCATCTTCCGGGTAATCCACCTTGTCATACAGTCGCAAAGTCTCATTCCAGTCTCTTTTCCTCCTACGCTTGATCGAGAAGTATCTAGTCCCACCTTCCCACCTTCCTTGTATACGGCCCTTTTGCCGTCCCCCAGATGTACGAAAAAATATTTCCGGGTCACTAGGTAGTCCGAGCATGTTGACTGCGAGATTCATGACTCGACTATGCAAATCATGTCGCTTCTCGTGCATGGCTTTGAGCTGCGGCTTTCCAATGTACAAGAGGCGCAAGAGAGTTGTGAACGCGCGGAACGCTGACACAGTATCCTCGAGCCATCGGATAGTCATCCACATTAATAAAGGAATGAAGAACAAGGCATTGTATTGCGCAATTGGCCAGGCCATGATAACGCCAAAAATCCACACGCATATGCCGGATATAAGCCCATAAGTGAGTTTATACTGAGCAATTTCATCCCAAGTATCAAAAATTGGGCCTGTCTTCTTGAAATTGTGTACTGCGTAAAATGTGGTGGCGAAAACTGGAAGCCATAGGATTAAGCCAGGCGTGGAGATAATAAACAGGGGCACAGCCCAAGTGAACCTGATAAAGAGACGGAAAACGATAACGTGTCGAGGGAGGGGTCGTCTAATACGGTCGTCTTTGATTCCCCATTCCGCAATCTGGTCTTGATATGCCTTAGGATTCTTAAATTCTAAAACTAACACAGAAGAAGCAGTGCTTCGTCAACGAACCTTCAGATCTTCGCGCAACTGGTTCATTTCTGTGATCAAAAAGTCGGTTTGATCGATGGCAGCACTACCAGTAACTTCGTTGTGGACATCTGCGGCCTTGAAGGTGTCTTGGAAGGCTATACTGAGTCGTACATAATCTCCAAGCGCCATGCATGTCCCGAGCGGAGCATAAATTCTTGCAGCTAGCTTTGCTGTGCGTATCAGATCCCAAGAAGGCGCATCCCAAGTTCCGGCGCTGATCTTCTGGTGAAGTTGACTCGTGAGATCACGTATGCTCTGAAAGTCCACTGGAGCAAGTAATTCTGTGTTATTCTTCCATCGAGTAGATTTATAATTTGATCCATGATTGAATATTTTAGAATGCACTCACCTTGAGGGTGAAGACCATCGGCTCGTGGAATGTCACTAGAACATCAGATCGAAAGTGTTGTCGATGCCTTTGAATGGTTTAAAATGAGCAAAAAAGGATGATATGCTAGTCTGACACTTACATATAGGCAATTGAGCAGGTCAGTACATTTATTTCGAAATCTAAGTCATCACGATTTCGTGTGAGTACATCAGAGACAATTCGGGCAACGCCTGTCTTTAGTGGAGCAATTGTTGGATGATAGCGGCTTGCCCCCTCAGGAAATAGACAAATAGCATCGCCCAATTCAAGTGCCTGGAAAAGTCCGATATATCAATTGAGCCATTCATTTGCCGATTCGAGGCGCACCTCCACGAGCTTAGACATTGCGTCTGAATTTTCGGCATCCTCTTTCTGTGCATAATCTTTCCTTCTTTTGATGGCCACTGTTCCCGCAGATTCAATCAGCCAACTCGTGAATGTCTTATGTCCGAATTGAGTCGCTTTGGCAGTCAGACGTAGCATGTTCCGACGCTGTAGCATGTCCAGTCCTCAAATCATAACGGGGAGGGTGATCTAACCTTTGTTGGGATGGAGGTGGCCAGAAGCCTTAACAGGAACGTTAGCGTGGTCCGGAGGCGATGAGAAACAAACTAGACAGACAAGGCATCTGTAAGGGAGTTACTGTGATTAGCACATACAATGCTGTATAAATAGTCAGGTAAGGGAGTAAACGGAAAAGTTGCAATGCTTTCCAAGGGACACCAGTCTCTGGAACAAGGTGTGCATTCTCAACAACGATCGACCCATAAAAAATCTTGAGAACGAAGCGAAAAAGAAACCTAGTAATTGATATGTCAATCTATCCAATGAATCCTACAAGTAG
>Ga0153995_1000162_pt1 | contig 13087 bp, 15 predicted proteins | sample TSNC079MetaG_FD_104678 | JGI IMG/M metagenome (GOLD analysis project Ga0153995, IMG submission 104678) | Attine ant fungus gardens microbial communities from North Carolina, USA - TSNC079 MetaG | ecosystem: Host-associated > Fungi > Mycelium > Unclassified | place: USA: North Carolina, Lumber... | reverse complement strand
TATCGAATATTGATTTCACATGCTTACCGGGTAAAATATTTCCATGTTATTGGAGGTTATTGGAGCAATACAATGATGGCGTGATTAAGTATTCAATACTGGGACATACATTGAGCACCATCAGACTGCAAATCACAGCCTTGATGGAATGTACCCCATTTGGCTCCAGTCTGCCGCTAAGACAGCAGCCAAAAATCAATAAATATTTCCCAACATATCAAGAATGTCCGTCTAGTCGTAACGATACAGTTTGAAATAAAAGTCAATTATGAAGATAAACACAATGGGGTTCCTGCCCGAACGACCACCAGTCTCCCATACCTGCGACACCTAAGAATTAGAAAGTATCACACCAATCCCGGAGTGCGTGCCGGGGCTCTTTCTGGCAGATACAAAAGTTCGGGCAGCTCCCCAGGATGGAAGCTCGCCGACAGGGGTTCATGGTCTTCATCCTTCTCCCCGATCACTGAAAATGAGCGAGTTCTCCGTTTCTGCCACCATTTCCAAAGAAAGAGGACGATCGCAATGGTGACAGCGATACTAGTAAAAACTTCGAATAAAGTCAGCAATCTGCCCTTTCATATCATGTTTATTGCAAATGAAATGAAGTTTTTTCTTTTCCTGCGTCTATTTGGAAGCCTTTAGGTCCATTCCTTTCATAGGCAACACCGACAAGAAAAATTTTTCCAATAATCAAACCGTAAGTAAACTCACGACTTATCAACAGCACAACATGTGTGTCTGACCATGAATCAGATTTTGGATTCGTACTTGATGTAGGTAGAGTTGTGGACGAGGATGTCGAAGTTGTTATTGTACCCGATGCATTCATAGGTCCATCATCCCTCTTGAAGGCATCATTAGTTGGAGTACTCCAAGAGGATGGGACAGCGCCCACGATCGGAAGCATGGAGACTGTGAGAAGACCGATAAACCAGTATTGAAAGGTGGCAAATGGACATATCATGGATGAGGGAGAAACCCAGGAGCTTGTCACTTGCTCTACCATGTCTCCTAGCAATCTGTGCAGCATAATTCGATTGTAGAATATATGGACACTCGAGCAGGCACGCACCACGTATTGAATGGACTGTACAACAATGAAGGATGAAATGCGTTCCAAAGAAGATGGTAGTATCTACTTCCGCCCTTCTGGTAGATCCAGGCAAAAGGATAAGATGAAGCACGGGACACACGTATGCATCAATAAGAAAGCGCGCACGCACTCCATGCGTTATGTTTTGCGCTGCTTACTTGCATGATATGATTTGTGAACTTCGATCAAACACAGGTATCAGTGTTTTGATCTGTCTGTCTGGTAGTTACCGCAGTTCCACAGCAGAGAAAACCTTTTGGATTTGGAAGAGAAAATCATATGGGCAGAAATTGAATTCAAAGCCGCTAAGCCACTCACTCTCAGGACTCATGATAAGAACACAGGCTATCTCACACTTTTCTGCACATTACCGAGCACGGCTGTACTGCCGTACACAACGGATCTCGCCGGACTTGTTACTCAATGCATAGGGTATAGGCATATCACAGCGATCTGTCAAGTGTATCAACGTGTTGTATCCGAATTGAAATCTAGAACAAGAAAATTCTGATCGCTGAGTGTTAAGTATCCGGATGTGTGAGGACGAAACACTACCAAGATCAATAGAAGCATCAAAGAAGAATCTTATAGTTTCGAAAAGCATGAAACAATTTACTAAGGTATCTTATATAAACGACCCAGACCGAACCTGTGCAATGAGCACCGGTATGAGCTGCTGTGTATCAGTATCAGTATTTCTGCATGATAGTCTGGCTCATGTCCAAAAATCAAATGAACGAATTCATATGAATTCTTCAGACTATTAGATGAACGGTAACGAGAAGTCATACATTGATACTTTCAATGTTTTCTATCTCCTCATTTACTACTTGCTAGTATCTTGACTTCCAAACTTCTGATAGTATCACGCTACTAGATAATACAACCTCCATAGTATCCTTCTTATCAAGCTGCCTTCCATCACTCGATTATGCGTTCTCTCATCCTCTTCTCTGTCAGTCTCAATATCTTGATATTCATCCTGCGATAGATCCACTATGTTGATGTCAACGAAATCGCTGAAGCAGAATTGTTTAGACTGGGAGATTGCAGGGGAAGTTTTGAGTCCTGGCCTTGGGATGAACAGCCAGAGGATGTACATCAAAATCATGACTGGGATCTCAATATAGTACGAGACGAAGTCGATAGAGTTGAATTTTGGGTAGAAGGAAGACCATCCTTGGACTGCGAGACAACACAACGATCAGATTGTACAAACAATTTTATGATTTGAGGAGACTTGCTCAGGATGAGGAACAAAACAGTTATGATCTACGCCAATGCTTCGGGAAGTAGTCGTCATTGCTGCAAATAACATAGACATACCACAAAACCAGGCCCCCAAGGCCACGTCCAGACTGCACGAAACTTCAGACCATCCAAAGAACGACCTTGCTTGACCCAGGCTTTGCGGAATCGCCAGCTTGCAAGACCAATCGAAAGCCAGGCAATTTGGTTGGATACACCAACTAGGTTTTGCAACCAACTCCAGAGTACCCCGTTACCAATGTAACTGCTACCAAAACAGAGAAGACCAATGCTACTTGTTGCAAGTAACGAAGGCAAAGGAATTCCAACCTTTGTAGTCCAGGAGAACAAGCGAGGCGCCTGGCCTGCGGCAGAGAGACCTGTGGAGTGCATATTCATGAGACAAACTATTCAAACGGGAGTGTCACATCATACCATGTAAGACTCGAGTACCTGCAAATAGCGCGTGGTTGGCAGCAGAGAGCACGGAAGTGAAGACAACTGTATTCATAAACGATGCAATGCCAACTAAGGTGGCTTGTCATGAGACTGGCCTATACTTACGAAGAGTGTATCTTACCTGAGCCAACTTTCTGAAAAACGATGGTAAAAGGTGATGTTACTGTGTCCTGATTGGAGAGATTAGGGTATGTGTAGGGTACTGATAGTAAAATTAACGATATTGTATGCATCAGAGTGACAAGTTTTCAATATCACCGTTTAGGCCGATTAGGAGTACAGTGGCAACATAGAAGACGAGAATCCTGAGCTGATTGTCAGTCCATGGCAAGCTGACATGCCCCTTGTACTCGCCTCCAAAATACGAATTTAACGACTCTAGGCATATTTTTAGAAGGATTCTTTGTCTCGCCAGCCGTGATACCCAAACTCTCCGTTCCACCATCTGTTGAGACAATTGATAGTATAACAATAAACAGGCAAGAAGCAGGGTCACCACAACTCACAGGCGAAGCTTGCCGTCACGAACACACGAGCAAACCCACCAAATCCTCCCACGAAGGGTGCACCAGGAAGCCTCCAATTCTCACCACCAATATAACGGTGCTCGGGATTGACACCTACATTGGCAAGAACACCGATTATAATGAACATGATGACCGCTATTACTTTCAGTGAAGCAAGCCAATATTCTGAAAATTCTGTACATGAGCGCACTCCTCGTGCTTCGTTATCGATAAACGTGCTTACCAAGTTCACCATATGCTTTCACATGCACAGCATTGATGCCCACCAAAAAGAACCAGAAAATCAGTCCTATTGCCCACGGATGCCAATTCGTCCAATACGATACGACCAATTGTGCTGCGACCAAGTCCCCTGCGACAGATACCGCATCATTGAACCAATAATTCCAGGCTAACGCAAAACCATAAGAAGGCGAGAGAAATCTTGTGCAATATGTCCCGAATGAGCCAGCAATGGGGTACTGCGTTGCCATTTCACCAAGAAGTAGTAGCGTAACATATACGATGAAGCCAATGATGGAATAGCATATGAGTATGCTGGCCGGTCCACCATTTGCGAGAGAACTGCCTGTTCCTAGAAACAGGCCAGTGCCTATTGTGCCCGCAATGGCTATCATCTGTACTTGTCGTGCAGATAGCCCTCTATGGAGTCTTCCATTATCCTCGTCGACTGATGGTGATAAAGGGGCTGGGCTTGATTGGCTTTCTACGGAGGCGAGCGCTTGCACAACGGAGACGGCGCCGTACTTGCCCGATGAGCTGGGGCCTGGTTTATGAACGCTCATGATACTGGATAGCTCGTGGGAAGCCAGACCACGTACGAGGAAAAAGAGGCTGGGATGGACCTGTATCAGTTGACATCGCGGAGAAGTCAGTTATGGCTGCATGACCAAGAGGAAGTTAAGCGATGATGAATAGTGGTGCAATCCTGGTTTGAATCTTATCCAATCTACGAACCAGGAAAAACAAGGTATTAATTTATACGTAGACAATAAAGTATGAGCGTAGCCCAATGTCCTTAAAAAACGCTCTCAGAGTTATACTCATATAATGTCCTAGCGCAGCATTATAGCAACTGTTTCCATCCTGCATCACGGCACTTTTTGACTAGCCGCTTGACCTCTTGCGAACGAGCTCGTGTTGTGACAAGCAACGTGTCAGGCATATCAACTATCACAAGGTCATCCACTCCGAGACAAGCAATGAGTCTACCTGAACCAGGAACAACAATACCACCAGCAACTTGTTCGGTTAACACTGAGAGACCCAGTCAACAATCCATCCATTCATCAAAGCCAGAGCTGCATACCGAGCTGATTGTCTCCAAGCACACGCGGCTGATTAGCCTCTGCAGGGAGTAAATCCGCCAGAGAGGAGAAGTCACCAACATCATCCCAACCTAAAGATGAAATGATCAGACACCATCCATAATATTGCTTCAATCTGTATACGCCGAAATACATACCGAACGTGGCAGGGACAACCGCGACGCGGCCTTGCGCGGCTGCAGGCTCGGCAACAGCATTGTCAATAGGAATTTTTTCAAGTGTATGCCAGATTTCACCCAAAGCCCGACCACGAGCTGCTTCACTTTCATCCCATACCTCCGCAATTTTGACGAGCCCATCATAAAGGTCCGGTTTGTACTCCTTAAGTAGAGTAAGCAACAAAGAAGCCTTAGTGACGAACATTCCAGCGTTCCATCTGTAGATACCAGTTGCAATGTACGATGCCGCAGTCCTGGCATCAGGCTTTTCCTTGAAACTTGAGACCAAGCGAGCATTAGGAGCCTCTTTGTGCCAAAGTTTCTCGCCCAATCGAATGTAACCGAATCCTGTTGACGGGTGTGAAGGTGCAATACCAATGGTAACAAGATAATCCTTCTTTGCCACTTCGACAGCTTCGGCGACTGCGGACAGGAACGCATCAGTTCCGGAAATCATATGGTCGGCAGCAAATGATCCTATGATGGCATTTGGATCGCGTTTTGCGAGAACAGCAGCAGCGAGGCCGATGGCAGCCATTGAGTCTTTCGGCCCGGGCTCACAGAAGAGGTTATCCAACTGCAATTCTGGCAGTTGTTCCCGGATCGAGACCACATGAGCTGGTCCAGCCACGACTGTCGTCCGCGCAGGAGACGTAAGGGGTATCAATCGATCCCACGTTGCTTGGATCAAGGAGCGACCTCGTAAGGTGACATCAAGCAGAAATTTGGGATGCTCTTCGCGAGAAAGTGGCCAGAGACGAGTTCCTGCACCTCCAGCAGGTATCACAACATAAAATCCAGGAATATCTCGGGTACCTAGAGAGACGGCAGCTAAAGCATGATCTCCTAAGGGCGAGGGTCGGCAAAGGGAGTCCGGCGGCTGTACAGACACTGCCGGGATATTATGCGAGAGGAATGGAGATAATTTAGCGCGAAGCTGAGGACTGGGGGGTGCAGGTGTGGCAAAACCAGAAGTACCGTTGCGCGACGTGTGATAGTTGTGCTATCCAGATTATGAGACACACAGTAGAACGACAAGGATGGGATGGGCAGACCTGTAAGCCATCCCGGATCTGACGCTCCAAGCTGGCATTTGTCTGACGGAGTTCAGCTGTCTCGCGTCGAAGTTCAGCTATATCTTCTTGCTAGAAAACTGAATTAAAATGGCTCATGTCGGTTCCAACACGGACTAACGGATTTCTGGAGAGTTTGAAGAATTTGCTGGCACATGAACTCGATAGAGCTGACAACATTGGCCTGAGGCTGGCCAGTAGTCGAAGTAGTGATGAAGGAGTGGGTACCCATAGGAATAGGAATGTGGGAGGGAAATGTAGAATATGGAGATTATGACGGCTTTATTTAAAGTCAAACAACAAGCAATGTTACTTTCCTCTTCGGGTATTTCCGATTAACCTTCCGTTCGTGTAAACATATTCTCCATCTTAACGTACATGTTATCTCTGCTACAAGTAAGGGCTGTTTGCAGCTCCCTTTTGAAAACATACTTTACGCCCCTTCATCGTCGTCACTTTCAAATTGAATCGCCTGAATCTTACGAGCCTTGTTATTCGGATTTGCCAATGACGCACCCGGTGGACGTGCTGTCACTTTTGATTTGGCGCTCGGTTCTATCGCTTCATTAACCGGAACAACATATGAATCATTCATGAAACTACTATCACTCACTTTCGCGAGATGGAAACAATCTTTTTTTTGAAACCTCCTTTTCCTCCTCCATCTTCACATTGTGTTTCTCATGTCCCGAACTCCTTCCTCCAGTCTTCAGCATGTCTGACTCACTGCTTTTACATGTTTCTTCTTTTTCGGCATCTATTATTGGCTTCTGAACCCCTCCTTAGATTCATCATGTCAGCGATCTCCAGAACTGTCAATTAACCGACATAATGTGAACTTACTTGAGCCAAAATTGGATTCTTTGGAATGCCTGGTCAAGGAATTTGTGCCAGTGACAGACATGGATGTGAAAGCTGAAGGGTGTAATCGACATTTTCGGGACTGTGCTTGTAGGGCAATCTTTATTATGTGTCAGTCACGAAACACGATAAAGAGCGCTGCTACTAACTTCTAGAAATATGCTTGTGGCATATGCAGCTGCCTCTGCAGGTTCGATCTCTTCCAAGGCCATTGACATAGGTCTCGCATCTGTTGACCCAAACGTTAACTAAGATAACTATAAGTCTCAATAGGCAACATCATGTAAATAGTCGATAGCACCAGAAATTGTCATTCGTTCACACTTGCCTTAGTCTTGGCACCTTTTTCGGTACTAAAGTCGGTAAGATACAATTCTCCACCAGCAATCGAATCAATCAAATGGTCAACGAGCGTCTTCAAGGACTCTTCTGAAGGTTCCTACGATGCAACCAGAATTATCTCAGCATCTCCAAGCCTTGGCATCGATCACAGCCGGTAGTGTATAGAAGACTTGGGAAATTTCCCAGCAGAGGTCGCTTGTGTCTCGCCTTCAAAACGAAGTAACTCACAACAACGCTCACAACGTCTTTCTCCCTCCAAACACCACGCCACCACCGTCCTGCTACTCCCACCATCCCTATATGCACCGTCCATTCGTCATGTGTCGTGTTCGACATGACGATAAACTGGTGTATACCTTGATAAATCAGCTGAATCATTTCATCCAGTGGGCCAAAGAGGTCTATTATTGTCATTGTGAACGTTCTTCTTGGTCTTTCGAACCTGTATGTGAGTTTGGTGCAGAATCTTCCACACTAAAGGATCTGGGTCTAGTATTATTTGAAACTGTTCCTCGATAAGTCGGCTCCGGTATTGAATTGCGGTTTTCTGGGTATGCTAGTGAGCCTACACGACTGACTTTGATGATGGAGTGGAGTGAGAGGGAAATTGGGAAGTCGATGATGCTGAGGAGAATGACGTTTAGACATTTTCGAGCACTCTGGAGGAAAGAACCAAAATATACTGAACGTCGGACAGAGGAAAGCTCAGCGGTCAAATTTGTCTGTGTAATGACAGTTGCTGAAAAGTGGGGTTCAAAGGAAGAAATGCCGTTTGCGTGTTTGTTGGGCGAACGAAACAACCCCCAGTCGGCAAAGGATAGATTGGTCGTCAATGATCCTTCCTTATCACACGTGTATCTACAATTTTGATCCGATAGAGATGGTAGTAACTTCATTGACAAAATCTCAAGTAGAATAGGCCACGTGGTTTTGTCTTTTTTTTTAGATTCAGCATTTCTATTCCGCAACAAGCAAACTAGTACTAAGACGTAGAGGGCTAAATAGGGACCAATGTCTACGGGAAGAGGGGGTAGGGTGTAGGCAAAGTCCACTAGCAGATGCCGTCTTGTCTCAGATCGTCAAGTTGAATGAGGTTCCAGAACAGAAACATCAAGAACACCTGTTTTATTCAGATGTCAGGTCAATAACATCGTCGCCTTCATTGGCTGATCGTTTTGGGGAATTGAATTGAGTTAGTACTCCACTAATGGGCTAGTTGATTTCAGTTTTTCTCATGGGAGTTTTGCTAAACAGTTATGCCAAGTACTCAATTGAATCATCCGTAATCCCGGATGCACTCCTCTTCAATACAAAATGTCCAGGAACTGTGTCTTTTTTCTTTTTTTTACTTCAATCTGTTACACGGTGTTCGATCGCAGTCCGTGGTAACAGGAACTGTGTCAGGCTATCCTTTGATCTCCTGTCAGAGCACCTTTTGACTAAATGATCACAGTCAACGTCCTTCTATGGACTATTCCCTCACTGTCATTTGAGCCGCATTGAGGATCTTGTCCTTTGATTGCATAATTCTGACCATCGCATCGTGACTTCTATTAGGTTAGATTTAAAATTCTTTATCATGCTCGGATCTTCAGAAGAGAATGGAGAAACTCTCTTATCAGTACAAAACTTTAACGTTCTGCCTAAGTGAAGAACCATACGACGTATTTGCGTCTGGTGTAATCACCTAGTGGCAGTAGCGGGAATCTCAGAATGGTCGAGAGACAATGCGCGACGGACGACGCGACCCTTTCAAGTGGCCCAAAATGTCCTCGGGAGTAGATTGAGGAGTGACTCGGTGCATAGACTGCCTACAGAGATTGGGCTCAAAACCTTGAAATTTTGCAGCATCATCGATTCCACACAGTCAGTAAATCTGGGACGACTAGCTACAACTTCTCAAACTTCTTGCATTACTATTATGGCTAACTGGCATACACAAAGGAGAACAGCAAAACGGAAGCGTACAGAAAGATATTAATGTGGATCTGACTCAGTCGTTGTGACAGCAAGTACCGAGATATTATGACACAGCACGTTGGAACCAATAGAGAAAAGCAGAGCACATATGAATGGCAGTGATGTAAAATGGAGCCAAATGAACAATCAAGAGTTGACGTAAAGCGCAGATAACGGTATTATAGTATGGAGTTCGGATTGTCGAATCCGGGGCATCCAATTATAGGAGCAGTGGCAATAGCATGAAGGGGTACGCTCGAACAGTAACAAACAGAGGTCAGAGGATTTGATTGATGCCATTACCACTTCCCGTTGAGATACCAACAAATAGATCCAACAGGTGGAGTGCCCAGATGATTGGCGCATTCATCGGGTTTTAGGAGGTCTTTTATGTCGAGATAGCCATCAGCGGTCAATACGGACTAGGCGCTAGTCCGCACCAAGAATGTCTAGACTAGACGGCTTTCGTGAAGGTTCTGCCTGATGACCATATCCTTTACTGTTGTAAGGTCGTCAGCAAAGTGGATCCAGATCCTAGCGGCCGGATGCAAAGCCAGGCTGTTAGGAAGGGGGACGAAGTACGCACCATTGCCTAGGATATGCTGTGTTGACTTAGGGTCCTATATGAGTCAAAATTTTGAATTGTTATCAAGGAGCTAGTAGTGTTCATCAATCACTCACTGTAACTTTCGTCATGTGGCAATAGAAGAGCCGCGGTGAAGGTGAGTGCTGCTTGTGCAAAAAAGCTATTATGATGATCAACAATGTAGGTGGGGACCTATTGTAATTGCGATCCTTAAGAAACTCACCAAATTTCTTCTTAAGATCTATAAAAGTCTCTGTAAGTCCCACTTTCGACACATAAAAGGAATGTTTCCAGTACCCACATAGGAACACATTCTCATAATCGTTGGGCCGATTGCCGTATGATATTACATAATGCCCGAACTGGATTCCTGCTTGGAGTTTCGCTAGACAGAAAGTTGTTGAGGAATCAAATATTCTTGAATTAGACAAGATCTTACCATGCAGGATGTCAATTTTGTTAAGGAAGAGGACTGTCTCTGTGTGTTTAAGTAATGGATTTGACACAATTGATTTCCAGAGCAAGATCGAGTCTTCCTGTTATTTCAACAAATGCTGAGCAGGTACAACTTGGATTATCGAACACAAGACATACCAAACGGTTGACGCTTGGGTCTTCTTCAAGCACCTAAGTGTAATGAGCATTGACATTAAGGGTAGCAAAAAGCGAATACGAACCTGATCAAAGCATGATATCGGAGCGAGGAAAATAATCGCATCCATATTATCAAAGTACGGTGCCCATGCAGCTGATAATAGTGTCACTCAACCATCAAATACTGACGATTTTCTCACTTACCACGCTGCCAAGAAAAAGATGTATGCGTCAATGGGTAGATGGGGAAGCAAAAAGGGTATTCAGACTTACTAAAGAGCGTGCGCCTCCCACGTCATAGATGCGCCAATCATGACTCAACATGTTGCCTGAAGCCCAGTGAAGGGCATTGATGTGTGACAACGGTACGTAATGACATACCAGCTTTGAGAGTGAAGCGATGCTCAGAGACACCGATGGTTTTGATGCGGGCCCGTAAAATGTCCTCTACATCAATTACTTATTATGAAATGGCTCAGAGAACAAATTAGTAAACTCACCATCTGTTGGCACATATCGAAGTGATGTGACCCGTTCAAGAGAATCGAGGAAGCTGAGGGGAGATCAGATATATTAAGTGTATTGTGCAGGAGAGATTACTCACAAACCGGCCATATCTTCCAGCCGCTGTTTTCGTGCTGACAAAAGTGCCTTAATCGTAGGATCGTTCCAAAGTTGACTCATGTCTTCGGCACATGCATGAAGGATAGCACCAGGATCATTGGGGTCTTCGAAGTCAATATCCGCACCGCTATCGAAACTAGATCTCGGATTGGATAGAAGACGGCTGAATGCAAACTTCCATTGTGAGGTAGAGTTGACTGTAATCTCTTTTCCATTTGCAGCTCTGCTGGAATAAGAGAGGTCTGAAAAAGGTGATAGACGGGTAGCTTCGATCTCGGAGGATCCCGCAGAAGACAGGCGATGCAGAAGGCACTCTTCAACTTGCTGCAGCGGCAGAAGACGCTTTTTCAGCCGAAGATGTTCAGGGGTAAGGGGTGGGATGTCAGCAGGGAGTATAGGCGAATTCGAACGAGAATTTTGGGGAGACTGGGCTTCGATCATAGTTTCGAGTATGAGTCGGATAGATCGGGCGACATTGAGCTGCACGACAGCTCTCCAGGACGCCTTCTCAGCGCGAAACTCCTAGAGAAGAGCCTAAGATTCATGAAATTTTGCAGTTGCGAGGAGCTGACCTTGGGCGAATGGATTAGCTGGAAATCTTGAGAGAGAATGAGCAAATAGGGGCGTCGCCTTACAAAGTGACGACTCACTCTTTAATGTGGTAGATTTCCCTGAGAAGGTGGTTAATTTTTGGGAATAAAAGAACAAAGATCAACTTACCAGATTCGCTCTGGCCTACACGGTAGGGTGAGCTGAGCTGCAGAGGGAGTTTGAACATACACACCCAGTAGAAGAATCCTGATGCACTTGGGGGTTTTCTTTTCTGCTTGTCTTTGCTTTTCAAGCTCCTCATCGATGGCGTCCGACCTGCGCTGAGCTTCAGCTTCTTGTGCTAGACGGATCTGGCGGGCCTTTGAGTCTTCATCGGTTGGGGGCGCGATAGCTTTGGTAAGAGGGTCCTCGTCAGCATCATAGACACCATAGGCGCGTTTGAACTTGAGCATGTGAAGGAGAAGAAGGAAAGGCTAAGGAAAGACGGAAGGAAACAAAGAGCTGATACTTAGATATTTAGATACCACGGTAAGATGACGGTCCCGATCCAGGGTTGTCACGCATCACTCGTGCAAATCCCATTGTGAGCATCGCTACATCTAGTTAGTAGCGAACATATATTGATGCAGGGCTTTTCAGTATTCTTCGCGATGTGTTCGTGTGCGCGTCTCGCCCAGGGTTGCAAAGCTCGGTCATCAGTTTCTCTACTCAGCTCTACGGCCGCTGCATCTGAGATCTTCCCATGCTTTGTCGACGTGTTCGGATTCTTCCTTGTGATTACCTAACCTTTACTACCATCACAACGACAGCCTGTGACCATGTGTTATGAATCACCATTGCTCGGCATCAGAATGGCCAACGTCATTCACCCCGGTGTCCTTGCCAACTTGTCTTCTTCCCGAGCCTCGACCGAAACTTAATGTTTGATACTCCCCTTTATTGGTGACATCCAGCGATGTCTTTGACGGTGCAACATCATCAACTCCAGTTCCACGGGCTGAATCAATGAAGATTTATCAAAAACTTCCTCCTTTGTTTTCATGAGATCCGTATGAGGAGCAATTCAAGTCATGATTCAACACTCTGTCTCCGGTACGGTGAGAGCTCTCCCAAGAGGTTCCTCTCACACATGGATACAATATAAGCAACTGATGAGCAAACGTCTTGTGGTAGACGTAAAATCACATCTCCATGCCACTCACCAACAACAGCTTCTGTGGACGGTCGCGGCAGAAGCAATGCCATGTCGACATGCTAAGGATATCATACTTTGTATATTGTACTGCACTTATCCAAACTGATGAATTTACAGATACCTATATTTTTGGTGAAGTTTCGAGATTCTCACCTCAGAGAAGTTTACAGACACCCGAGCCGCACGTCATGGGACTTCAGCAGGAAAGAGGAATGCAATTCCATCATTCACACATGGCAAATGTATTTCCAAGCCTCTGACTGGCGGGGAAGAAGCTTTATGGACCTAAAGGATGGCGATAATGAGGACATTCTCCCCACCTATACTAAAGGCGGCTCATGGCTAAAAATATGTGGATGCTCAAACACACTAACAGCTTGCCTGACAAGACTCATCACCAATCACACACCAATAGGCTAAGGTTCTTCCCCAAAGAACCCTGCAGCTGCCCTTGCAAAAAAGCTGAAATTGAGACAAGACAACAC
>Ga0153995_1000159_pt1 | contig 13168 bp, 11 predicted proteins | sample TSNC079MetaG_FD_104678 | JGI IMG/M metagenome (GOLD analysis project Ga0153995, IMG submission 104678) | Attine ant fungus gardens microbial communities from North Carolina, USA - TSNC079 MetaG | ecosystem: Host-associated > Fungi > Mycelium > Unclassified | place: USA: North Carolina, Lumber... | reverse complement strand
GCTCAGCCGTCGATTGTTTCGACAGAATCCGGCACCGTGCAGGCATTCAATCATCTCGACAAGGCTGATGTCTTCGACGTGGATGCGGTGGTCGAGTCGGCGGAGTCGTCGGAATACGACGCTCTCGTCCTGCCTGGCGGTGTGGCCAACCCCGATTTCCTCCGCATGAACCCCGGGGCGGTGGCATTCGCCCGGAGCTTCTTCGACGCCGGGAAGCCTGTCGCAGTGATCTGCCACGGACCCTGGACACTGGTCGAAGCAGGAGTGGTCGCCGGTCGCACTCTGACGTCGTGGCCTAGCTTGCGAACCGATATCACGAACGCGGGCGGCGCGTGGGTGGACGAAGAAGTGGTCGTTTGTACTTCTGGACCGAATACCTTGATATCGAGCCGGAACCCCGATGATTTACCAGCGTTCTGCGCGAAGCTGATCGAGACAGTCGCGACAACCTGACTCGTCGACCGGACTCATTGGCGAGGAGCCCGTGACGGAAGGGGAGTACGCTTTTTCCTTCCGTCACGGGTGATTCAGGCGTGGTGGTGGCTTGAGTGCTCGGCATCCCGGCTCCCGACGGTGTCGTGTTGGTTTGAGTGCTCGGCATCCCGGCTCCCGACGGTGTCGTGTTGGATGATGCTTCGGAAGTGAATATCGCTGCAGCATTAGGTATTTCAACACTTGATGGGGTCGGGGCGGCGCGAGCGCTGAGATCTCCTACGTGCTGCGCATGCAGACATTGCTGATGACGATTCGTCGAGTAGTCTCGCGGCGCTACTAACATGTTGAGGCTCGGCGCTGAACTGCAAAATGCGCAATGGTGCCTAATGCTGGCCCGGCGGCAGTCGACGTGGCCGCGATCGTGCTCGATGGAATGGATGTAGTGATCCTCGGGCTGGGCGGAACTGCAGTGGCGCCCACCCGTGCCAGCGGCGTGACGGCTCGCGCACGTTCGAAAGGATCCGTCCTGATCGTCACCGACGGCCATTGGGACGACCCCGACGTACGAATCGAATCGCGCATCTCGAAGTACGGAGGGCTAACCGCAGGTCGTGGACGAGCAACAAGCATCGACGTCGAAGTTGAGTGGTCGAGGATTCCGTCCCCGGATCGGCAGGCTAGAACTGGGGCCCAAATCGGCCATGCAGAGCGCACCCAGTGGCGGACTGTGAACGCCACCCCGCGACTCCTCTCTGGAACGCTGTGACATGCCAGCACCGAACTTCGACTCCTGGCACGAACAATGACCGCTAACACCGACACTGCGCCGAATACCCGGTCCTCAATCAGTGCAGATCGAGATGAACCGGGCGCTGTCCTTGGAATGAAGGCGCAACGCAATGAAGGCGCAACGCCCTTGGGGCCCTTGCAGGCGCTCTACGCCTGGAGGGCCTCATGAATGGTGAGCTACATGCGTGGGTGAGGTTGACGGACGGGCAAATGGCTCGGGTGCGTCGGCGGGCACTGCCTTCGCCGGGCGTCGATTGGTTGCGGGGAGCTGATCGCCGATGTCCTACAAGTTCCCGCCGGAGATCGGACACCCTGACGCCGCCGCGGGGCCGGGAGAAAGTTGGGTCTGAGGCCCATGTCGGGTGCGTCGTAGAGCCGGTGGAACGTGGAGCTGAGTGTCGCCGACATCGGGAAGATCCCGTGAGGTCTCGGGTTTATCGGCACCCGCAACCGCGTAGGGCCGTTGCTACGGCGTCGAGGGCGGGTCTTGCTGCCTCGGGTGCGGTGCCGTTGGACATGAGCGTGAATGTCAGGACTCGCCTGTCGTTGTCGACGACGATACCTGCCAGTGAACTGACACCGGAGAGGGAGCCAGTTTTCGCGCGCACCCACCCTGCCGCCGGGGAGGGCGGGTTGAATCGATCCACCAAGGTGCCTGTCGCTCCGGCGACGGGGAGTGTGTCGAGCAGTGGGCGAAGTTCGGGGGTGTCGGGCCCTGCTGCCGCGGTGAGCATCTGATCGATGAGGTGTGCCGAGATGCGGTCGTCGGTCGATAATCCGCTTGCGTCTCGCAATTGTGCTCCGGTGGTGTCGAATCCGCTCTCTTGCAGTGTGTGAGTGATGGCGTCGACTGCTCCGTCGAAAGTTGCGGGTAACCCTCGGGCGAGTGCAATTTCGAACCCCACGGTCTCGGCGAGTACGTCGTCGGAGTGCACCATCAGGTCGCGCAAGCGTGTGCTCAGCGGGGCAGATTGAACCGAGGCCACTACGGGAGTTGCTGGTGTGGCAGTAGAAGGTGTGATGCCTTCGGTGACCGATGCCGGGTCCAGTCCGAGTTGTTCGGCGAGGGCTCGGCCGGTGTCCAGTGCGGGGGTGTGGGTGCGCGGGGAGTAGTCCGCCAAGGGGTCTGTGCGGCCGCCGTCGAGCATGACCGATTCGATGGGGGCGATACTGCCGCCGGCGATGTCGGCGGTGTCCCATCCGGGGGCGATTGTCGGGCCCGCAAATATTGTGTTGTCCACCATGAGGCTGCTGACGTGTATACCGGAACGGTGGATCTGGCTGATCAGGTCGTCGAGATGCGGTGCGTCGGTGTAATAGCCTTGCGTGCCGGTAGGTTTCGCGGTCAGTGTCGGGTCGCCGCCGCCGACGAGCACCAGTTGGCCGGGGGTGGCGCCTTGGACGACCGTTGTTGTGGTTCGGTGATCGGCCGGCAGTGTCAGTAGTGCGGCGGCGGTCGTGAGAACTTTGACTATGGAACCAGGCACTTGCGGGGTGTCGGTCTGTTGTTGCCACAGTGTTGCGCCGGTCTGGGCGTCGGTGACGTGACCTGTCAAACTTCCGAGGTCGGGGTTGTCGAGTGCGGGTTGGAGCACTGCCGCGAGTATTTCAGGGCTGGGTGAGGGGGCATCCGCTGGCACTGGCGTGATTTTCGGGTGCGGGGTAATCAGTTGTGGGGCCGTCACGGTCGGGGGAGGGGCGGACGTGGGGTCGTGTTGACTGCACCCGGCAGTGAAGACCGCCGCCATTGTCGTTGCTGCTGCGCATACGAGAAGGGATCCAGACCGTCTGTTCGTCATTGTTCTGTGTCGTTTCTTCGACATTCGATGTGAACCTCGTTGCCGCACTTCTTACGGTTCGGCGATCTGATTGTGGTGATCATTGATCTGACGTGTGTTGTCGCCCTGGCTGACAACTCTAAGCAATGGGCGTGGCCGACTCGAAATCGGCTTGTCCGGTGCTCTCTGTCACGCGAGCAGTTCGGAGTTTGCGATATCGCGCAGACGAAGACAGTCATTGGAACCGCCACCGTTGCCGCGAGTACACCGGTGAGCACACCGTATGGTCGTGTATCGAGGGCCAGAACGATTACCGTCGTCGCTACCGGTCCGCCCACCAGCGTGGACACCAATGTGAACCCCCGTATTCGGCGACCACCCACTACGAAGACGGCTGCGAAGAGGCTGACGATTGCGGCTGCGAGCAATACGGATCCCGCGACATCGCTGAGGCGGTGCCATCCCTCGCCCATGATGTCGCGGCTGACCAGCGCCACCCACGCCGCGCAGGGCACGACTCCGACCAGGCGCATCCACGACGGTGCGACCAGGAGCAGGCTGAGTGCAATACCCATTGCACCGGCGACATGACCGCTCGGAAACGTGTTCGCCGTCGGCCAGGGGACATCCTGATCGAGTTGAGGCCGCTCGAGAACTTCGAGGCGAAGCGTTCTCGCCGCGACTATGCACATGACGGGAACTGCAAGCGTCGCCGCAGTAAAGAGCGGCTGACGAACCACATTTCCTGTCAACAGGATCGCGGCTGCGACAGAGATCCACATGAGTGGATTGGTCATGATGTCCAGCCGCAGGACGTCGGGCACCGGGATGCCGTCCTGCGCCGACTTCGCAGCCTGAAATACTTGCCGGTCGAGTCGTTGACCGCCGGCGGTACCAACAATCAGAAGGAATACGGCCGCCGCACCCGCGGCGAATGACATGCCGACGACAATCACTGTCCACCGTGGTCTGTTGCGTACGGCGGGCGTCATCGGGGCGGATTCGGTCACGGGCACAGCGTCGTGCTCGCGGCGTCGATGGATGCACTGACGCAGCCCGGGCCGATATCGCCGACGTCGGGGTCATGGAAAGTGCTGTCGTCAAAGTTGGCTGTCACCAACAGCTTTCCTTCCCCGAAATTGGTTTGCTGCACCATTCTGTCATCCGACAACCATTGAAAGTCCGTCATGGGCTCAGTTCCAGCCGCTTCTTGCAGGGTGGCGAAGAACTTCTGCATGGTCGCCATCCTCGGACCTTCCTCCGCGATGGTTTGCGCGTTCAGGGTGTAGTTCAGTGGCGTGTTGTACAGCATTGCCAACAACGCGCGATCGGTTTGCTCGGCCGGCAGCTTGTTGAAGGACAACTCCCATCGATCCGTGCTGACTACCGAATCGTGCAGCACCGTCTCGTACAGCGGCACACGGTATTTCGGATCGAACATGCCAATTTTCAGTTCTGCTGAAAGCGCGACGGGCTTGAAGAAGAAAGCCGGGCCGTTCTTCCCCCAGTACGCACCCCAGTTCGCCTTGTCTCGTTCCGCTTTCCAGAGGCCGTTCATCACCGGCGTGCTCGATCCGTGACTGAAGGACACAACGCTGTTGGCCCACGACCCGGCTGTCTCGGATCCCAGCACCAGATCCTTGCCGATCACCTTCATGCGGTCGATGCGGTTCTGCCGGTCCTTGGACTGGGTCATCCGGTGGTCCGGGTTGTAGTCGTCGAATACCTCGCCTGTCGCATCGACGTCCAGGAAGTAGCTGTTCACGCCGTTACCCACCTTTGCGGCGACGCGAGAGGCAACAAGCTCCGGGTCGGCAGCCAATGCCTCCGAGCTCAGGTAACAGCCACGGCCGCTGAATCCGCCTTCAAGGTCACCACTTTTGCCGACGACGCAGGCGTCGGGCCAAATCCCGTCGGGCCACGAAGACGAGGGATTGTCGACCTCGCCGGACGGGTCCTGCGCGTTGGCGAAGGTGTCGTACGGCCCGACGAGAAAGCCGTAGTTCGTGGCAGTTTCGACGGTCTCGCGGGTCATCGGCTGATCGTCGGAGTCGTAGCCGAGCCACATCTTGGTGATGCCGAGGTCATGGAGTTGGCGTATCGCTTCGGGAGTACGCGCATCTCCCCACAGATAGGCGTGATAGGCACCGATCAGCTTGGCAGTGTCCGGGTTCTCCGCGATCTTCTGCTGCAGTGTGCGCAGTCCGCCCTGTTCCTCGAGCAGACTGCGGTAATCCAGTGCAGGGGCAATCGGGGACCCGTCGGTGACTGACAGGGCAACCGTGTAGGTGCCGGTGCCCTTTTCCTGGCTGAACTCGTGTGTTGCAGTGCTGCGCAGGCGGCCTTCAACCGAGGCGAAGTTCAGGGAGGTACCCAAGTCGGTCGGCACCAGATAGCTCGCCCCTACAGCGCCCGCGCTGAACCCCCAGAACGGCATCGTCAGGTCCTGCAATCGTTGCCCCTCGTCCCCGACCAATCCGATATCGGGGTTGTTCCAGAATGCGTCGTCGACCGGGATACTCAGCCCCTCGCCTTGGGGAAGTTGCAGATCTCGTGCACCGGCCCCGGTGACCGGCCACGACACGAGTTGATCTCGCGAACTGGTCAGGTCGATCACCAGGCGGCCGGCCTGAGCAACCGCCGTCACGTCGAGGCCGCGGTCGGGGTATGACCAACGGGCACTGTCGTTCTCGACTGACACCTGGCCGGGAACTCCGAGGTCTGTCGCAGTGGCGGCTGACAGTTCGACGTCGCTGTCCACGCGTAGGTCGTTCACATCGATCCTGGCCTCGCCGCCCTCGATCTGCACCGTGATGGTGCTTCCATCCACCCGCACCGCAGGGTCCGCCGCACTCGCGGTACACCCCGTGGAGGCAAGCGTGACCAACACGGTGCCCACAGCGATAGAAGTCAATGCCTGTGTTCTCATACTTCGAAAAGTAAGCGCCGAACATTAGAACAAGATCAGAGTGACTTACTCGCGGGCCGGCAGGCGCACGGTGAACACCGCTCCACCGTCGGGGTTGTTGCCCACCCTGATCGAGGCGCCGTGGGCATGCGCGATCTGTTGGGCCATAGCCAGTCCCAGTCCGGAGCCGGAGGTGCCCCGACTACGGGGTGACCGATAGAAGCGTTCGAAGATCCGAGGCAAATCCGCTTCGTCTATGCCGGGTCCGTTGTCCGAAACGGTGAGAACATCGCCTGTCAGGCTCACGTTCACCGTCCCACCCGGCGGAGTGAATTTTGCCGCGTTGTCAACCAGATTCGACACCATCTTCGCGAGCCGCACATCGTTACCGCCTACCGTGTACGGATTCGTCGTGCAGTGGAAATCAATCTTCGGCCAATGAGCACGTGCCGCCTCGACTACCTGCTCGACGACGCGCTCGAACGCGACATCCTCCCTCTCGATATCCGGCTCGGTACCCCGTGCGATATCTACGATGTCGTCGATCAACCTTCGCATATCTGCAGTACTGCGAGCGAGCGCAGCCCGTACCCTCTTCTGCTGTTCGTCTGTCAGCGTGTCGCTTCGGGCCAGAAGTTCCGCGTTCGCGATGATCCCCGTCAGTGGCGTCCGCAGCTCGTGCGAGGCGTCGGAGACCAACCGTTTCTGCGATTGGACGGAGTCATCGAGTGCACCAAGCATGGTGTTGATCGATTCCCCGAGCCTGGCAAGCTCGTCCGATCCCTCGACTGTGATCTTTCGGCTCGGATCCCGTTCCTTTGCAACAGTTTCGGCCTCGCGGGACAGTCTGGCAACGGGACGCAGCGTGTAGCGGGCGACTGCGTAGCCGAGGATAGCGCTGATGATGATGCCGATACCGCACAACAGCGCTAACAACCATGCAATCCGATCGAGCGCCCGGTGTTGCTGATCGGCACGGACTCCGACAAGGAGCGCACCACCGTCCTCGAGCGGTGTCACATACATCCGTCCGGGTAGACCCGCGAGGTCGATGTTCGCGAGGAAAGGCCCTGACTCGCCGTCGAGGACGGCATCGAGGGCAGGGAGCTTCGGCAGGATAGTGGCGGGTTCGTCTGTGGCACTCGGTTCGCCTGTCGCATCGAGGACCTCGAAGCAAGCCGGCGAGGAAAGATAGGCGCACTCGGCGCCACTGCCCAACTCCTGGCCACCGGCGATCCGTAATTGGATCGCCGTCGCTTCCCGGATGAGACCGATGTCGAGGCTTCGGTACACCTCCCGTGATGAGATCCAGTACGCCCCCACCGCGCAAAGCAGCACCACCGCAGCCACGGCAATCGACGTGGTGATGGCCATTCTCGTTCGGATGGCCAATCGCGTACGCGTCACGGCAACTCCAGCCGGTATCCGATCCCACGAACCGTATGAATAATGCGTGACTCGCCACCCGCCTCTAGTTTCGTGCGCAGGTAATTAATATATACGGCAATGGAATTCGACTGAGGTCCGAAATCTTGACCCCACACCCGATCGCTGATCACCTCACGGGTGAGCGTCTGGCCGGAGTTCGCGATGAGTAGTTCCAGCAGCGCGAACTCGGTTGCAGTGAAATCCATGCTCCGGCCGGATCTGACGCCGCGCCGTGTCTGCGGGTCGAGAGAAAGATCCCCGAACTGCACCTCGGGTTCCGGTGGCGCTGCCCGCCGCAGCAGGGCACGTACCCGCGCGCCGAGTTCGTCGATGTCAAAGGGCTTCGGCAGGTAGTCGTCTGCCCCCGCATCGAGCCCCGCAATCCGATCGCCTACCTCCGAGCGTGCCGTCAGAACCAGGATGGGGATCCGATTGCCCTGCTCACGCAAGATTCGACATACGGCGAGACCGTCGATTCCCGGCATCATGACGTCGAGCACCATCGCATCGAACGAATGCTCGGAGACCGCGGCCAGAGCGCTCGAACCGTCGGAAACCGCCTGCACCTCGTACCCGTCGGATTCGAGAGTTGTCACTACCGCTTCGCGGACCGACGGATCATCATCGACGACTAGGATCATCTACTTATCGTGCCTGACATGAGTCCGATACGGATACAACCCGTGCGACGTCTCGCATCACACACGGTAGCGGCGAGGATCGGTGATCGGATGAGCTTTGATCCACTCCGAGGTGCGCGTGAGTCCTGCTTTCAGGGAGACCGGTGGGCTCCAGTCCGTCAACTCACGCACTCGACTGTTGTCGGACACCAGGCGGTGAACCTCGCTGCCTGCTGGACGGTTACGTGAGTCTTCGGTTGTGACAGATGCGGAAGACCCCGTGATCTCGATCAGCATGTCAATCAGGTCGCGGATCGAAATCTCCTGACCGGTACCGAGATTCAAGGTCAATCCGAGCGTTCGCTCGGATTCCGCGATCTCCATGAAGCCCCGGGCAGTATCGTCGACGTAGGTGAAGTCCCGAGTCGGGGTCAGCGCGCCGACAGCGATCTCGCCTGCACCGGAATGCAACTGGTGCAGGATCGCAGGAATCACGGCGCGTGTCGATTGCCGCGGGCCGAACGTGTTGAACGGTCGGCAGATCGAAACCGGCGTATCGAACGAGTGAAAATAGGACAACGCGACCATGTCCGCCGCAATCTTGGATGCGGAGTAGGGAGACTGGGGTTGCAACGGGTGAGTTTCGGATATAGGTACTTCCCGAGCAGTTCCGTAGACCTCGCTGGTTGACGTGTGCACCACCCGCCGCGCACCGTGACGGCGCGCGGCATCCACAATATTCTGGGTACCAAGGACATTCGTCTCCAGATACGTTTGCGGAGCCTGGTAACTGTATGGGATTCCGATCAGTGCCGCGAGGTGGAAGATGGTGTCGATCCCCTCTGCCGCATCGAGGACTTGTCCGCTGTCACGGACATCTCCTGAGATCATCTCGATATCGCGAAGGTGATCCGAAAGAAAGCCGGCCGATGCGTAGGGCTTGTAGTGCGCGAGAACTCGTACGTGCGCGCCTTGCCTGAGTAACTGCTCAACCAGGGAGCTGCCGATGAAGCCTTCGCCGCCGGTGACCAAGACCTTTCGTCCGAACCAAAATCCATTGACTTGCACAATTTCACTCATTTGATTCCTTCACTCGTATTGACGTTTTCAGGCGTCGCGTGTTTGCGGGTGGCGAGCTCCCGTAGCCAGTTCGCTACTGTTCGTGCGGAATCGCTCAGTCCCGGAGTGAGATCGGTTGCCGCCGTCGCACGTTCAGCGGAATCTCCGAGAAGGTCGTCAATCGCGCTCGCCAGGTTTGCCGTGGTCAGATCCGCGTCTCCAAGCATTCGGGCGCCGCCGCGAGTTACGAGAGCTCGAGCATTGTGTCGCTGATGGTCACCGATCGCGTGTGGGTAAGGCACGAGGACGCTGGGCACCTCTACATGCGAAATCTCGGCGACGGTGATCGCTCCGGATCTCCCGACAAAGACATCGGCGCCCGCATATACCAAATCCATCCGGTCCAAGTACGGCAACACCAGCACGTTGTCGAGGTCTTCGACAGCGGCGGAGGCCTCGGAGAAGTACTCGGGCCCAGCCTTCACAACCAGGCGGATGTTGTTGCGGCCGCGCCACTCGCGCGCCAGTGACAGTGCGGTATCGGTCATTCGGCGAGATCCGAGGCTGCCGCCGCAGACGATGACGAGGGCCTGTCCTGCCGCCGCATCGAAACTGGCACGTGCCTGATCACGGAGCGCATGTTTGTCGAGGCCGGCGATCTCCCTCATCAGCGGGGTTCCGACTACCCGAACCTCACTGCGCTTGAATGCCGGCGCAGCCTCGGCAAATGCTACTGCGACCCGGGAAGACAAGTTCGCGCACAGTCGGTTTGCCCGTCCTGCCACGGCATTGGATTCGTGGATCAGTGTCGGTATTTCGGCTAGGTGCGCACCCAGCACGATCGGCAGACTGGGATACCCGCCGGTACCGAACACGACGTCTATATCGAGTTCACGAATCGTTCTGGCGCACTGAATGCCGGACCGTGCGAGTCGTGTGGCTGCTCTTGCACTACCGCGCACACCGGTCAGGCCTTCGATCTCGGCTGTGTGCAGTCGGTAGCCGGCCGCGGGCACAATTCTTTCTTCCAGTCTGCCTTTCGCGCCGAAGAAGTCGATCTCGACATTGGCATCGGGAATCTGACACAAGGCCTCGGCTACAGCGAGTCCCGGATAAATATGTCCACCGGTGCCACCCGCTCCGATGGCGACTCGCAGAGTCGATCGCGGTTCGTTTGTCATACCGGCACTGTGCGTGAGCGAGATTAGAACTCTGTTAGCGCCGACGTGACAGAAGCCGTTGGATGATTCCCGACTACTGCTCAGGGTATCGGCAGAGAGCGCGAAGCATGTCCGCAGCTCTGACCAGCGCAGGCTTCTATCGGCCAGTGAACGCAGCGGTCGTTAATCAGACGTTCCCAGCGAAAATCGTCCACAGAAGCTGTCCCTCGTGCGGCGTTGAGTAGATGTACGGATCCGTGGGTGCCGCTGCGCGTGCAAGCTGAGGATATGTCCATCTGGCGGACGATCGGTGTGTTGCTCTTTGCACTGGTGTGGACGCTCGTGGCTGTGGCCTTGGTGTTGTTCGGTCTGTGGGGATCGATCGATACGAGCGGTGACGGACCTGCGGAACGCGACATGGCCGGTGGCGGATGGCTGGTGATCGCTACGTTGTCCGTATGGTCTGGGGCCTTCGTCGTGTGCGCGCTTCGTCTCCGCACTGTGATTGCTCGCGACACTGTCGGTCGTGTCGGCGACACTGGTCGTGGTCAACATGCTCGCCGCTGCCTCGAGCCTCTGCTGGTGAATGCTCGATCCGGCAATATGGGGCGGTCGAGTCAGCGCGTCACGGCGGGCATGTTCAGCTCGCTGCGTCGATCACCTGTTATGGCGATGCCCGAGCGAAGGGCGATACCGCAGGCCGCGAAGCTGGCTTCGATAGTCCACCATCGCCCGACCTGCGTGCCGCCGACAACCCGATGCAGAGCGAACTCACCACCGTTTGACTCAGTCCCACCAATAAGGTTGGCCTTGACGGTGGCGCTAACACAGTCAGGCCGATGACCACAGATTGGATTGGACCCGTGACCATGAGTGATCCTGTTTGCCCCCGCACCGGCAGACCCCTCGGCAGCAGAAACTCCGCCATGCAGGCCCGGGCTGTACGGACACGAGAGGCGATCATTGCCGTCGCCGCACAACATTTCGATACCGACGGATACGGCAACACCAGCGTCAACACCATCATCGGCACCGGCGACTTCGCCAAAGGCGCTATCTATTACCACTTTCCGACCAAGGAAACCATGGCTCAGCAGCTCGTCTCGGACTGGAACGTCGCCGTAGCCGAGACCGTCAGCGAAGTGGCGGTCATCTGTACCGGTCGCCGGGTCGTCGAACAGTTGACGGCGATCTTCATCTCGCTCGCCGGTCGGATCGCGGTAGACACCGGCCTGCGCGCTGGTATGAAGCTCACGCTCGAACCATCTATCGACGACGCTACGGCCTTCACGCGCTGGGTCGATTCCATCGGCGATATTGTCGAATCTGCCATCACAGACGGCGAATTAGTCGATACCTCCACCACACGCCGACTCGCTTGGAACCTGTGCGCGGGCGTTGTCGGAATTGTCCACGCTTCGGTGACCTTGCGTGATGACGTCGACCTCACCACACGCATCCATGACATGGTCGCAGCGCACCTGCACAGCGCACTCGCTTGACCACATCCATGTCAGAATGCTGGAAATGCCTCCGCAAGGCAAGAACTGACCCTAGCGGGACTACCAGTATTCGTTTGGGGATGCGCTCGCCGCAATCTCACCTAGTCGAACGAATGTCTAACGCTCGGTCAAGGCGAACTAGGAGGCCGCGGTCGAGTCGTCGGAAGGCTCCGACTGAAGCGAACGCGACGGGCCACGGATATTGCGGCAGCGAACCGCCGACCAACGAACGGTCCCACATTCAACATTTCAACATCACGTTCGAAACGGCTTGGAGCCGCTACGGGGCTCAGTCTGCTTGTTCCTGTTGCGTTTGTTGGAGTTCGGTGTTGATGCGGCGGGCTTCTGCGAGTTGGTCTTCGAGGATGATGATGCGGCATGCGGCGTCGAGGGCGGTGCCGGCGGCGACGAGTTCGTGGGCGCGTGCGGCGATACGCAGTTGATAGCGCGAGTAGCGGCGGTGTCCGCCGGCGGAGCGTTGGGGGGTGAGGAGTTTCGCGGCGTCGAGGCTGCGCAGAAACCCTTGCCGTACGCCGAGGATCTCGGCGGCGTGGCCCATGCTGTAGGCGGGGTAGTCTTCGTCGTCGAATTTGCCGGTCAGGTCGCCGGCGGGTTTCTCTGCCGTGATGGCACTCTTCTTTCGTCTAAAGTACGACGCCCCCGGCGCGGGGTGCGCCGGGGGCCGGGTCGAACTCACTTACTGAACTGAAATGCAATCTTTCTCAGCTTCGGACTCGCCCTGACATCCGAAAGCCAATAAATAGGGTCTTACGAGCCGATCGCACATCGAACAACGCACTGCGCCGGTCTCGGTACGGCCCCGTCCTGCGGTACTGCATGCGGGCAGTCCATCTCACCCGCATTTCTTGCGTTCTTCTGTTGCGAGAAAAAAGATACAATACCCCGGGGAGGATGTCTACCTCTGACGCTGTAGAAATATTTCCGCGAAGAGCGGACATGCTCACCTTCGGCGAGTGCTTCTGCCGGGGCAGTCCTTGCCTGTCTCGGTGATGGTGCTGATCCCCTGCTGCGGATACACACGCATCGCCGCGTTCACGCCACGGGAGGTCGATGTGGCCGGGGGAGGGGGAGCCGGACTGCCGAGTCCGGCGCTCTCACCGGGAAGGTTCTCGTATTGCTCGTTCTTGGCGTCGGGATGATTTCGAATCGGCGATTGCAGGGGGCGCTTCGATGACGATGGGCAGGGCGGTGTCGAGGTAGTTGGCGCGTTCGCTGCGCCATTGTCGGGCGATGTGTTCGAGTTCGGCGTGCGAGCGCGGTTCGGACAGGTATGTGAGGGTGTGCGCGATCCAGGGAAAATAGTGGTGATGTGCTCGTCGCATCGTGGCGGTGTCGCGCACATCGACGTCTTGGTACTTCAATTGCGTGTGGTCATCGGCGATTCGCTCACGCAGAATTTTTCCGATCCACCACCTCCGGCGCTCCGTGCACGGCGGTGGTGATGGTGTGCGGGGCCTCGGCGCGGTTG
>Ga0153995_1000157_pt1 | contig 13197 bp, 19 predicted proteins | sample TSNC079MetaG_FD_104678 | JGI IMG/M metagenome (GOLD analysis project Ga0153995, IMG submission 104678) | Attine ant fungus gardens microbial communities from North Carolina, USA - TSNC079 MetaG | ecosystem: Host-associated > Fungi > Mycelium > Unclassified | place: USA: North Carolina, Lumber... | reverse complement strand
TTTATGAGGTATCGTCAATGCTCACATGACAGAAAATCCCATCAGTACACTCCACATACTGACAGATTACCCCGGAAAATCTCTGACATCCCTGTCGCCGTGGATAGATGCACATAAGCAACAGAGAAATTCCGCCTCATAGTCCCGTTTCAAGCGCTTCACCAGACCCACGCGAGGTTGCGATTGAGCCATTACAAGCTCAGAACGGAGCACCCCGTGAATCAAATACAGATGATACCTTGATCAACTCAGACGAACTCAAACTCCCAAATACCTCATCGCTCGCTATCGTGATCATTAGTAACCTGCTTCTCCAGGTGCGGTTCACAGAGCTATCCATTGGCGAGATCTCATTATCGCCTAGCTGTCTTTCTTCATCATTATCCCTTCTTCCAACGACTATGCTAAACATCTTGGGGGTGATTCCACTTTTTCCGGAGTCGTCATCGGCATTCCTACCGTATTCTCCGCCTTGGCACTTGCCCCTCTAGTTCGATATGACAAAGGCATGAACATTTTGTTCTAGATTTCACATGATTCGCTGAACGGGATTCTTAGGAAGATACGCCCTCCCTCTCAATGTAAGCTGTGCAGCTTCCATCATCGGACACACCCTTTATGGCTGCGCCTACAAGGCCAATTTTCTATACCTTATCCTGATCGGCCGTATCGTCAATGGCTTTGGGTTCACAATGTGGATGTATTGCAAGCGTTATTGCTCCGACGCTCGAATCGTCGGTGTCCGTCGACGAACGACGCTCGCTAGCTTTCTCGTGATGGGTCAAGGACTCGGAATGAGTCTCGGCCCGTTCGCTGGTGGCCTGCTTTACAAAGTCGGTTTTGGAAATGCTATATTTAATGGGTTCACGAGTCCTGCTTGGGTGATGGCCGTCGTATGGTGCATCTTCTGGGTTTGTGTACGACTGTTCTATGTTGACATCCCCAAAGATCCTCATCATTCGGGCCAAATCGGCCAATCCACTACTTCCTCTGCCTTTAAAGCTTCGGGAGCCCTTCTCTCTGACAGTGTAATGCCGGAAGAGAAAGCGACTACTCCCAGACCCGCGTCCACCTCTTCTAATACACATTCACCCAAATCGAACCTCTCTTTCCTTCACAAACTCCACATGTCCCCCTCCCAATGGGGTGTCCTCGCTTGTATGTGTTGGTTCGCCATGACTTGTTTCTTCATCCTCGGAGCCTGGGAATCCAATCTCCCCGTATTCGGCGCATCCAGACCCGAATTCCACTGGTCACCCACCGCCGCAGGGAACTTTATCGCGCTCGGTGGCATCACTGCCTTCCCATTTCTCGTGCTCAACGTATTCCTCATTCGGCGTATTGAAGACCGTGTCATACTCGCTACAGGATCATGCCTCGGTCTCTCCTCTCTTCTCGTTTTCTTATCTCTCCTACGGACAGGAAAAATCAACTATGGAAGTGTATTCATGTGTTGGTGGGCTACGGCTTTAGGACTCAACATCGCAAGCGTCGTACCCGTTAGCTTATTAAGTAAACAACTACCGCCAAGTTGGAATAACTGGCTATCATTAGCAATCCAGTATAGTATGTATACTGGAAGAGTGTCGGGTGCCATTTGGGGTGGGAGTGGTGTTAAAGTTGGCATGATGGTTTATACTGGTGTTGAGATTGCGATTGTTGGAATTGGGATGGTTATGTTTTTGGTATTGTGGGATGGTTTGAAAGCCAAAAAAGGCTGATTTGCATTGTCTTTTGAGATATACTGTAGATGGAAGGAGCATCGATTTTCCTAGCAGATTGTATGGGATTGAGGAGCATTGACTTTTCCAGAACTGCTATTCTTTCTTGGATATAGGAAATTTCCTCTGCCTTCAGACAGGTGTCTCTCGTGGTTATTTAGAGTCTTGACTCGTCCTTCTCTTCAAAAAGTTGATTCTATCGAAGAGTCTAAGTCTGTACAGAGGCAGGATCAAACATAACAATCATTAGGTTTATAGATATACTCATTAGGGCAGGCCACTAATGTGAGGGCTGGTATTTTACCTGTAACGAGTTCACACCTTTTAACTGTGAGCTCTGGGTATACTCTTGTACAACCTGATCTTTTGTTGTAGAATCTGTACACACCCTCTGTCCGCTGCGTCATTCTGTCAGCGTGTTGCCTGTCTTCTAGCACATGGCCATCCTGGGCTTGGGCCATATATACATGAGAGCGACAATACCATGAGTCAAAGAGTCTCGAGCTTAAACAATGCTGATCGAGAGCGTTCCTCGATCACTCTACTCCTTTTATCCGAGATAAAGCCTCATTGAATTGTGCAGTCGATAACTTCAGGGCACAGGGACACTTGACATCTGCAGGCTCTTGCACAAGACATTCTGAGGGCACAAAGAAGATCGGAAAGAAGGGAATTGAACTGCAGTCTTTCGAAAAATCAAGGGTGATCTGACGCGTGTGTATCGCTCACCGACTCTGCCGGAAGAAAGGTTACTCTTTCAGATGTGATTGCAGAGTTCGGGTGCGTGAGGAATAAATCAATTATTCGCGAATGAACTTGCCGGAAAAGTCTCTAGTACTTTGACTACGTTTCAGAATCACCTCTAGGTTCTCAGCGCTGCAAAAGTATATCATGAATGATGATCCATGTCGGATCCCAATGTTTGGAGATCTGTCCCATGTCTTTTGCTTTGTGAAGTTGATACCCTATTAAGTAGCTACCCAATTAAGTAGCCATTGAAGATAGGATGTCGTCTGTCTGGCATTTCTCATGCTCATGTTCTGACTCCGTGAAGACGGATGAGCTGAATTGGGTCGAGGTACGGAAGATTCCCTCCAACTGTCAAACGTGATCCTGACACCCAGGATTTCGGAACGTTTATCGAGATACTTGTATCTTTTGATGTACACAAGAGAACAAGAGCTTGGATATGATCCTTCGGTCTGACGTGTCATGTACAACAACGAAGAGCGCTATATCAAGCTGGAGGCTTCTTCGATGGAACCATCCACAGCATCATGGTACTTGACCGGGCCTGGTTTTAACCCACGGACTGTTTACATCACAGAGATTCCGGAAGCACAGGAAGTTCAATGAGTGAATAATGAAGCTGAGGTGATAGGTACCGTGAGGGCAGCTGCACCGAAAAAACGTGGCTGAACCAGAACCGAAGAGGAGATACAGAAACATATCTTCAAATCGCTTGATAAAATGTAAAAGATCAAATTGGATATCAAACCTTTTGTATCCCAGCCATTCAGAATGCGCTCGAGAATGAATATTTTGTGTGCGTGATGGATGGGGGAAAGCAACAAAGCAAGGTTTGAATAGTGCCATGCCTGACCCAGGCGTCATACCTTCCAAAATTCGTGGATCAATTCGTGGGCGATCTATAAAGCGCCTAAGGACAGGCACTTTCAACGACGCCCATCTATTCTTGGTGTCCCTAACCGACGATCAACATTAAACCCGTAGCTATGTCAAGAGGCAATATCAATTGATTTGTGGTACTGTTAAAATCGTTAATGCTAGTAAGACATTGGATTGCGGTTTTCAAGGTCAAATACACTGCCTTACAAAACATTGTTAGATGGTTTAAACCACTAGCGAGCCTTCCTCTCTTGCGTATGAACGTTCATTCCCTTGATCTGTTGATAAGGTTAAGTTTGCACTCCATCCAGAAGGAATATCTTTGAATGCGACTCGTGTTGTAGAAACGCAGTCGCACGTTGGTTTGACTTGGAATAAAGCGTATTCCGTTGCAAACCAATGAGTAGATACAATGAATCACAAAATGTATATATTAAAGAAATATTCCAGAAGGTTCCTGAAAATTCAGCCGGATCACGGCCTCGGCTTGATTTCCCAACAACTCGCGGTATGTGTTCTACGTCGGCATTGTTTTTGCTTGTTCTTGGTAAGGGCTCTGAGTATATTGTGATGTCTTTGATCAACTGACCTTGGTTGCATTGTGCATGGAGAAATTTCAGTGTCAATAATTTCTATCGTCTATAATAAATAGTACATTTCTCATAACAGTAGGATCTGGATTGTCTTCATACAGATCCATTATTCCTGCTTTCCAATCTATCGCAATTTTTTCAGTTGTCAACTATGTTTGAGTAGATACCAGTGCAGCTGTAGTCGTGGGAAGTTTCAATTAGACTGTGGATCAATCAATACATTTGCACGCCATTTGCTCACTTGCATGGCGGATTCTGGCATTGGTGAAGCTCTTGCGATCTGTGTTACTGCATGCTGTGATATTTGTAGTGGTTGTATTCTGGACTTCACCTCCATTCGTATGTCTTCCTGCTCCGTTTATCTTTAAGGAGACCTGACTAGAAAGATGGTTGTTGACGATCACAGGTCATTCCCGTACAGAGTTTACGGGATGTTGCAATAGTGAATCTAGTGGAGACTCGACAGAGGATGAGCATGAACCTTTGATATCACAAGACCGACAACCTAGACATCAAGCCCCTATGGCTACTGGTGACGGTGTCGCATGACATATTTTAGGGTATGTATGCTCCCTAATGTCGATGGGATGAGCAGGTTAACTTGATTGAACAGTTTAGTTTCTTATACGTCCGTGCACACCTTCACTATCAAGACTCCGAATACGCCGCTTTTCATTGTATAAGGGGTGAGCCTAGGATTTCATAATTGCCCTTCATAAGCGGTAGCAACTGATTGAGCCCTGAATTCCTTAATCTCTCTGAAAGCTCAAGAACACAAAATAGGCACATCTTGTACGTCCGGCCGGGCTGACGTTGCCATATGTCTCCTAAATCTGAATGTCGTGTATCAGTATGCGACCTCAATTGATACCAATCAGCTTCCCGGGATGCTTGCGACAACAGCTTTGGAATGATGTGTGATTTATCCGCCACAGTTGAGCTCAGGAAGTCCTCGTACATCATCCTCTATTCATCGAGTTCGAGGATAGCACCAGCGGGAATTATTCGGAGTCAGTAACGAAGCTAGCCCGTTCTTTCCGGTGAGTTTCTCAGGTAATCCATCATTCTCTATCCTCCCCTTCGCTAAATGCAATTTGCATAAGAAAAGACGCTCCATCCGCCCCAATCTAACCAACTTTGGCTTGCCCGATGCTGCGTGCCTTGTCTATCTGAAAAATCTGCATTGGACATTTTTCGTCTCCTGACCACCTTCTCTAGTAGAGGCAGGGCACGGTACACCTGTCAAGCAGGATGCTTACCCCAATTCCTAGAGGGCATTTGGTATTACTAATCGTCATATTTGATCTGCCACCGTCATTTGTGGGACACAAGCCAAAAATGTTATCTAGAGTATGAATGATTGATCACCAAAACAGTTAGCTACCCATCAACCTTACAAGCCCTCCCATGCTTAGTGCACCAAGTGGCACTTGCAATGACCGTAATTGGAATGATGAAGATCGGACTAATCCGAATCAATTCATCAGCACAACTGCCACATCTTGATCGAATCGCTATAGGAGTTGATGAGAGTAGATACAAGGGAATCCGGGAGTACATACACAACAAGAGAGTGATTCTCGGGATCATTGGACCAGCTGGACTGCCATTGATCTCGGGCACGCCAAAAGTCACCCATGGCAGCTGGAATTATCATCAGCATCATTCAAGTTCACGATCAAGAAAGATAGATGCAATAGATCACAAGTCGCCAAGAACAATGACTTACTATTTGATCCATCGAACCAAGGCTTCTGCCCACTACCATCAGGGAACCAACCGTTCGTCCCTCCCACAGCAACATTTAGTATGAGATAAAACGCTGATAGGACGAAAGATAAATTGGTAGAGGATCAATCGCGAGTTGAAACAGCCAAAAAATGTCAGTGAGTGACATGAAAGCCAGTATCCAAGAGAACGCACGTTGGTCAAATGGCGCAGACTTGGTCCCATTAACCCAAGGGTTGTTCAAGATCACTGCTTCAGAACCATTCTGGACAATTTGGGGGAAATCACCACGATCCCAAAATGACTCTCGGACCCTGAGATCTAGTAGGTGATGTAAACGGGTGTCAACATAGATACGACTTGAGACTTATTGTCAGTTCTTAAAACCAATACAAGTCAATTCGAAGCTTACATGAAATCCTCAGTCCATTCTAGAGCATAGGTATGGAAGTCGTCCGCATAGCTTGAGCGACGCTGAGTCCACCATCCATACGTTTGCCACCCACGATTCAGAAAAAGTGTAGGTCCCCAGTTTAGCGAGCCGCGGACATAGTTGCTACCCCTGAGCATGATTTAGGCCTAACATTAGAAGCTGTCGTACGAGAGGAATGCGAAGGACATACTGTTTTGGATAGCGAATGCCATTTCCACGAGATTCCATAATGTCGATTTCACCTATAAGCAAAACCAATTAGATGACGTCTAGTCTAGACTTATGAAAAAAATCCCGCGAGACATCGGAGGTACTATCCAAGCAAGGGGTACATGAAAATAGATCTCGGGGACAAGGTTTGAAGTAACGAGAGGGAATAAACTCAAAAGAAGACTCACCACTCATAGGCCATGGACCGTATTTGCTATCAACTGGGAGCATCCAGATGGCAGGCCATAGCTAGATTATCATCAATGAACACAAGTGATCACGTAGGGTATATTTTCGAGAAACTATTCACCCAATCTCTAGAGGAACGAAGCAACGGCACGCCGTCAGAAGCATCAAAGCAAATCAATGAAACGAGACTGACCCCTTAGGAATTTTAGCCTGGACTTCCACCCGACCATATTTGATACTCGCGGTCTTCCTTGTACTGATTCTGGCGCTTTGCACGGGATTTATGATCTGACCGGTAGTTGAATTGCTGACTGCCGAACAAGCTCGGTAATACTCCTCTTCATCGAAGACCTGATCCATTGCTATTGCACTGTCATCGGGAGATTGTGATATGGAGGATGTGTATCCTATGCCTTGTGTGACATTGAATGTACAGCCCGTGATATTGAAGACGTGGCCATCCAGAACAGCTGCATTACCAATGACATCGGAAGTGAACGTCGGTGTGATGTAAAGCCGACCATTGCGCACATATGAATTGTTCTCGGAAGCCGTGGTCATCTCGAATTCTCCATTTCTATATTGCAAAAGCTGTCAGAGAAGCTTCGGGGGTGCTTGAATTCTCGAATACTTACCCAAAGCCACTCATATCCACCTCACGGAAGAACTTGCCACTCTCCCCAAAGATACCATCTGCGGAGTCAAAATTTTCATCCATCACAAGACAGAGGTTTGCAGGTAGCATGGGCGTATCACGCCATGAGAACCAACAACGGATAGCACTCGCCGCAACTCCAAGAAGCATCATGCCGTAGGTCAAGAAGTATGCAATGCGAGCAGATGGATCACGTGTAGTGATCCAAGGTTTCTCGACAGGTCCGCGTGCAGAAAGCATTGTAGACTTAGGGCGTTCTCTTTGAACTTTTGCCTGAGGACGCTGTAATGAACGATACATCTTTAACTGCCGAGGCCTGGGTGAAGCGAAAGACTCTCTAAGTCGACTGGAGGATACACGACTAACTCCGGTTCCAGGTCTGCTACCTGCGGTTCCAGGTCTACTACCCCCAGAATAGAGAGATGACGCTCCAGAAAAGTCAACAACACTCGTAGTTGCAGAGTGAAAACCATTCTGCGGTAAATATAGAGAATCTGAAGACATGACGGCACGGTGACCGGAATGAGTTCTGTTGCTTGCTTGTTCCAGGTGAGTAGTACTGCCGGGCGGTGAAAAGGGGTTCGGGACAGCGGCAGATGATCTTTGGTCACCCAAAGACCGTGAGCTTGAGGTTGATAATGCTGTGTTTGGTCTTGACCATTGATGAGGGGAGACAAGAACCTCCTCCTCTTGAGCAGGCCGTATCGAATGGGAGGACATGGCAGTAAAATGAGGATGAAGCGACTCGACATCTATTTTAAAGAAGTAAATCGGAAGATTGGGCGTGGGATTGGAGTAATCCCCGACTCGAAATTGAATGATAAATGACCAGCTCTCCCGAACACTTTACTGTTCCTGGCATCAAGGCGTAGATGGGCAAGGTGGGAATCGCACCCTCTTAGATTCATGCGCGATCCGCAGGAATCATATCCCCATCAGGAATAGAACAATTCTTTCGTGCGGACTTATCTAAACCACCATTGCACGTCGTTATTGGCACGATGCCCCCCGGGCAATAGCAGAGAGGATAAGAACATCACGCACCGCTATTCAAACCATATCGAAAAAACTATTCAAGGGATAGCTCATACAGCATTGCTTAATTTTCATCTAGCGGTTATTACAATATGTGACATAGTATGATGAGTAAATGCGTCATCACAGGGGTTGGAGGTACTCAACATTTCATCTACGTCGGATGGTGTCTCGAATTTGCAGCAGATCTAAAATTCTGCTACTCTCCATCAGACCTCATTTCACTCTGGAAGAAGATTATTGGCATGATGGATTTAACCTTGACACAATCCAACGAAATCTGATAGGGATATATACGAAGCAGCTGTGTATCCCGGGAGAGGACAGAATAATGACACACGTGATGATGAAAAGAAACTGACCTTCCCACGGTCAGGCATTACTGCAACTCAGATACGCGGTGAAAGTTTAGCTCAAGGACTTCTACACAGCCAATGGGCTCTGCATTCCTCACAAGTCCAAGCCATGTCGAACACTGCGGTCTGATGGTTTTTTGCACCCCTTCTTACATCCAATCAAGTCATTGACGTTCAGATCTTGTCCGCGTGGGCTATTGGATTCAGCCTAGACTATATATGGCGTTTTGTGCCATATATATAGACTATCATTGAATGATAATTTAGTATTGATCCACTGGTACAGCCTGCGGAAGGAATGCGAACCATCTTGAACCTGTCATCTATGCTGATTCCTAATGGAGCTGACTCGTGTAGAATTTTTCTTATTCCGTCAGATTCTCGTGCCAAGGGCGTACGCGGACTTTGGGTTTGATGGCATCGGCCACGATTACATTCTTACCAGAGGTTCTGTTTTAAACTCGCGATCCCCCCTCGGTCGTGATTCTTTCAGTTCTCAACAACCGGTGATACTATCCTACTCTGCTTCCTCAGACTCTCGGCCATTTCCCTCGTTAGCCCCTAATGGACTACGACTCCTACGATGCCATCCTTCATCACATTTTTCGTTCAGTATGTCTCCTGTCCCCATTAACGTTTCTCGCAAATCAATGAAAAATAATATCTTTAGACTCAAAGTGATGCTTGGTTCAAACCATCCGAGGAGAATGTTTCTGCTGGTGTTTGCATAAGACTTGAACCTGGACTGTACCGTGTTTTTCCCTACGAAAATCCCTTTCTAGTCCCCTTCGAAGCCGCTGTCCGTGCGCTCAATGCCCTGGTGGCGGTGAAAATAAGGAGTGCGGCTGTGCACTCTGCAATGGCGACTGTGTATGTTCCCTCCTCACCCATTTTCAACTTCAATCTTATGCTATACCCAGCCAAGAAGATGCACCTTTCATCCAAATTGAATTGGATACTCGCATTCAGGTCCTTGAATCTATGGACCTCCTCCCCGACGCCGATAAGGAGCAATGTGCTGCATTCATCGTGAGTTTCTTCATATCAACTGCTATCCGCGGACTCAAAAAGATACCGGATAGCGGGATGAGCGAGTTGTGGTTCTATGGACGGAGGACTTGGACCAGATCATTCCTATGTGTAAAGAATTCAATGAGAAACTTATGAAGTACGTTTGGCGTACAAGAGAGAAGATACATTCGACGTCAACCTCTGTCGCTCCTTCTGTCACTCCTTCGGCTGCTGCTTCGAACATGAACCTCAATGATCTCCAGCCTTCATCATTCCCAGGTGCTGGAGCTGGAGCAGACACTGCAGCTAGTCCACCCGAACAAACCAATCCACAGAAATCAAGGACGTGCAAGATTCTTGACTGGAGACGGACCACGTCGAAGACCAATGAGGTTGACCCCGAAAAAGGCGCTGATTTACCTCCACCCCGTCCGATGAGACTCCTTGCCCCCATTTACGGTGGTTTGGCTGCTGCCCTCTCCCTTTGTATGTACCATGCAATTCTTTCCATGTCATTGAACTGAAGTTTGAGAAAAGACTTCGTTGGAAGTGGCCTTGCTATGCTTCTCTCTGAGTTCAAGTTAGATCATAGTTATCAGCGATTTGCGCTCTTGGCCACGGCACCGTTTCTGTTTTGTGTATCACTTGTGAGTTACGCCTGTTTTTCAGTAGGCACTGAATTGATCCCGATTTCGGTGGGAAGTTCTTTGCATCGCAGCTTATCGGCACTATCTGCATGTTGTGGGTTTTCTCTACGAATTAAACCCCAAGGTTGGCTGATGAATACATACATACCTTAGAATCGGCCCAGTGGCACAATATCATCAAAACTCTCGATATTACTCTGCAGAGAAGCCTAGGCATAATCCGGATGTTGACTCTCAACTGCCTCACATTACGGTTGAGATGCCAGTGTACAAGGAAAGTTTGGAGGATACCATGTTGGTCATGACCTTTGATCATTATGTTCAAATGCTCATGGATAACTAGATCCAAGTCTGTAGCTCACATCAAGAAAGCCATGCAGACATATGCTCGCCAGGGAGGGACCTCCTCAATCTTCATCCACGATGATGGAATGCAGCTGATCAGCGAGGAAGAGCGTGAAGAACGTAAGGAGTTCTACAGAAATCAGAATATCGGATGGGTAGCCCGACCACCACATAGTAACTCATCGGATGGATTCAAACGTGCTGGAAGGTTTAAGAAGGCTTCAAACATGAATTACGGTCTTCGTGTAAGTCTAAGACCTTCACATGATTAGATTCCATTTTCTCATCTTCCTAGCTCTCGCTCCTGATGGAGAAGCACATCCTTAATCTAGAAGCTTCTGAAAAGCCAGGAGACTCGAATTCTAGTTTGCTTGAAGAAAAAGCACTTGAGATGGCAATCGAAGAGATGTATGAAACAACAGGGCGGAAATGGAGACCTTGGGCTAGTAATGCGCGCGCTCTCCGTGTCGGTGATATAATTCTATTGGTTGATTCAGATACTGTGGTCCCTGAGGTAATTGATATATCGCTTTTCTGAACACTGAGCCGATGGTCAATGACTGTAGGATTGCCTCAGAGATGCGGCGCGTGAAATGGCAGAATGCCCCGAGGTTGGTATCATCCAACATGAGTCAGGAAAGTTCTTTTCTTCTGTAGCGTTAGATTTGACTGACTTGAATTCTATCTAGATGTTATGCAAGTTGCCCACCACTATTTTGAGAATGGCATTACACACTTCACCCGTCGTATCAATAAGGCTATCTCGTTCGGATGTGCCAATGGTGAAATCGCTCCCTTCGTAGGTCACAACGCATTCCTTCGCTGGTCCGCACTACAAGATGCTGCTTTCGTCGATACCGACGGTGTGACGAAAATATGGTCTGAGAATAATGTATCTGAAGACTTCGATATGGCACTCCGGCTCCAGGTCAGTCTGTGCCTTGTAGACATGAATCACGTGATATGGATCGGGTTCAGCTGGCAGGTTACGTCATTCGATGGGCAACTTATTCTGAGGGCGGTTTTAAAGAAGGTGTCTCACTGACGGTTGACGATGAACTCAATCGTTGGCAAAAGTACTCGTATGGTACGTTCTTGTCTGCTCGTGCGGTCTTGCTCTCATTAATCTGTCTAGGCTGCAATGAGCTCATTTTCAATCCCCTCAAAGATTGGTGGCGTCTGGGGCCTATCAACAAACAGCTTCGCATCTTCATGTGGTCCAATGCCCCTGTGCATTACAAATTCAGTATGATGGCCTACATGTTCTCGTACTACGGCCTTGCGGCCGCTGCGATGCTCTCGGTTCTGAATTACTGTATTTTGGGCCTCTCGTTTGAGGTTGATGGTTACTATCTCAAAAGTTTTGAGATCTGGCTTGCATGTATGGTTGTTTTCCCCGGTGCAGGTAATGTTGCATTCACGCTCCTGGAATATCGCATTGGGCATCGCCATTTACTATCTGCGGTTATCGAAAATATAACGTGGATTCCCTTCTTGTACGTCTCCAGATCTATCAGTCCTTTTTCATGATTCAAGTGGATTCTCGTCAGCTTTTTCTTCTTCGCTGGATTGAGCATTCACCTGACAACTGCTTTACTCGCTCATATGTTTTCTTACAACATCACCTGGGGGGCCACGGCCAAGGAAGTAGAGCGATCAAATTTCTTCCAAGAGGTTCCGAGAGTCCTCAAGCGTTATTGGCCAACATTCCTTATATGCACCATTATTATTGCTGGAATGATTATCATGGCAACACCAGTGGTACCACCAGAATGGCAGATTACGGGTGACTTTTGGGCTGTCATTCTTCCCCTTGCGTATGTTTTCAGCTTCTTTCGCAGATTCAATTTCTCATCCTACCAACTTTAGTATCACAATTGGCGGACATATTCTCTTCCCAGTCAGTATGCCTCCTTCCCTGACAAAAATTGGAACTAACCTTGATGAAAAGATTATACTTAATCCCTGGCTCATGATTTTCTCTTTCTGAGCGGCATTATTCGCTCGTTGCATTCTTGTTATTACTTTAATATGACGCGAACATCTATTATTGCTTCATTATAACTATTAATTCCATCGATTCTTCTCACTCCTCTCGCTTCGGACCTTGGATCAATACTTATACTTTCTTCAACAATAGACAATAGATTTTCAAAAATCGTGTATATATTATTTCATATCGGGATATCACTCATGATATGCCTGTTTTTGTTAACATAGATTGCCATGGTATTGACATCATAGCAGCAAGTAGACTCATAATGAGTGTAAGACAGGTATTAACTTTGATGCATTTCTCCTAATGTCATCATGTTATCATTGTATGTAATAAGCCATCTGGAGACTACTGAGCACAGGTCTAAGAAAATGATGCTGGCGGATGAGACTGCTGGACATCCTCTTGTGGCGACCATTATTTCCGGGATCGAGCTACAAGCACAGCCAGGTATCCATCAACCTTACTGGAATCCGGACGAGCCGGAGTAATGCACATGGCATGTGTCAGATCAATGTTTACTGTTCGACACGGTATTAACAAATACATTACCCTCAGAACAGTGACTTTCAACAATATCCCTCGGTTGTCTGGTTTTGGGAAAATTGTGAAGGAAGCACCTACCGGCTTTAACCTGTTTGCACCTTGA
>Ga0153995_1000156_pt1 | contig 13214 bp, 17 predicted proteins | sample TSNC079MetaG_FD_104678 | JGI IMG/M metagenome (GOLD analysis project Ga0153995, IMG submission 104678) | Attine ant fungus gardens microbial communities from North Carolina, USA - TSNC079 MetaG | ecosystem: Host-associated > Fungi > Mycelium > Unclassified | place: USA: North Carolina, Lumber... | reverse complement strand
GATAATACATCGAGTGGCTTTGTGTTGAACATCATCTGTTCCAAATGAAACTAATGTACGCTTCCCGAATTTATTCTCACTGATACAAGACCACGTTTTCCTCCTCATCTTACTCCCGATTACTAGTTTGGTTACTGTTGCTCTCCATTCTGCAGGCCGATTGTTAATGTGGTATACTACTCACCGAGATGACTCCTGTGCTACGCGTATGTGATGGCCAAAGTTTCACGTGACTTGAGCCAAAGAATGCCAAAGAGAAACTATGTTCCCGACCCGTTCCGACCGTTATTAGCCAAATTCACAATGCACGCCTCTCTCATTCGCCATAACCTCGGAGGTCTCGTTCCCCCCAAGATTGCCACCCCGAAACTAGTTGTATGTACTTTTTTTTCTCAAAATCCTTGCTTTTTGACTGTGGCAATGGACAGTCTGGAGGTTCAGGTGCTGGCCTTGGTCCACTTGTTGATTTCTATTCCAGACTTCCAAAAGGGCGTGGGACACCTCGTGTAGGCGGTATCAAGGCCCGCTTCTTTAATGGAAAGAATGCGTCTGGCGCTCCTCTCGTTGCACTTATCGCTGGTATTTTTGGCGTGAGCTATCTTCTTGACTATCACCGTATGTGTCTCCTTTGAATTTTCTTTCTATAACTCATACTCATCGAAAAATCTAATCAAGTTCACTTGAGTACGTGTCTGACCGTCGATATGTTCTTGTTTATCTTTATCTCATCTTCACCCCAGAACATCACAAGAATCATGCTCATTGAGCTCGGTCAATGTGGAACAATTATGAGGGGATGTTTTCGTGGCATACAGTTATCTGTCTTAATTTTGCTTCAATGGATGTTGTTGCATAGATACCGAAGAGGGGTGCCGCGGTGGGCGAGACGAATTTCATCTTTCGGAGGTGTTCTGCCATATTATCAATGACCATGTCGATTCTTGCTTTGTTTAGGCTGCCTCGAGGTCCACCTTGCCGGAAATTGTGTCTTCTCTTGATGACTCGGGCATCCATCGCATGGATCCCCTTTGATTACAAACTATGGGCATAACTGGCGATTGGTGAACAGTATCGCTTTGAAAACTCGAACTGGAGTGAGTTTTCCCAAATATGATACAGCAAGTTCTATAGCACCTATATAGACGAAGGGTGCTGTAGGCGGTGAATTTAGTCGTGAACGATTGCTGGTCTCAGGCAATGAAATGCTTGCGGTCAATCTTCCTGTGGATATAGCGGTGATCGATAAGATTTTTCAAGTCATCAATCTCGATGAGATTCAGCATCTCACAGGAACGCAGAGTCTACACGAACATTACTACCACTTATCTACCAGTCGATACATATTGCATGTAAATGTGATGGTAGTTTTTCTTCGTCATTTATATCTATCTACGCATACGTAGCCTGCTGTTGTCGACAATCAGATGCAGTACGCAGCATGTCCAATTTAAACGAAACCGACGCAACCAGAGGTCCCTGAACCCAAGCCGATTCCTGAATATTGGTGATCGTAGGACTTGAAAGCTGTAACGGCGAAATTGCGTCATCAAGGTCCCTCGAGCCTGATGCTGTTCGAGTACTAGGTCTAATCGTCGGTGTATCTGGTGGTTGGATATGAGTTGGTGATGTTAATGGAGTGGATGGCGGAGACCGAAATGGATTCGGTGAAGATGGGTATGGCTCCGGTGAAGATGGGTCCGTCTCGTCGGAAGCATGCAATAGTGACACCCTTTCCCCGGCGTCTAAACCAAGCGAAATCGTAGATATTCGGTCTGATGAAACAACCCGCTCAACTCCCCGGAGCGCTGAAGTAGAAACGGGGATGCCTTCAATGATCTGGCTCATCAACTCCACTATTTCTTCAGCACTAGAAATCGAGGCCGTCCTCTTTTTCTTCCGTACGTCCCGCAACAACAAGCTGTCCTTTGCCCGCATGAGTACAGGACTCATCGGTGTTTCGTGGTCTTCATCGCCTTCAAATTTGACCTCATTTCGTCCAGGCAATAACGGATCAGTCACATTTTCCCAAGTCGCAACACATTGAGTCAAGGGTGAGCTCACTCCTGTCACTTTTCGCCTCAGCCCAGTACGCGTAGTTGCAATAGCCTTTTCTCCTAAACCTGAATATAATTCCAACCCTCCAGATTCTGATCCAGATGGGGAAGATGAAGTGTTCGGTAGACCTGATAATCCTCCGTTTCCTCCAGAAACTCCAGTTTCCCAGCTCAGTCCTTCTGAGCTCAGATTGGGGCTGGATCCTTTACGATCGTCAGGAGACCTATATGCGATTTCATCCATGAAAGCGTTCAGATCCAAACTTTTGTCTTCCTCGAGGGGGGTCAGTGAGCCGGGTGACATGCTCAGTTTCGAATACGAGCACTGGTAGTCCCTTGCGTCTGGTATACATTCAATACCGCATTCACGTGGGCCAAAAATGGTTTCGATTTTCTGGCCACAAAACCCTTAGACAGCGAGAAGAACATGTAATTGAAGAGACTTACAGCAACAGGCGAAGAATGGCCTGATCGAATCCTCCCGGGACTGAGTCCTGGACTCGGGCTCGTGGAACTCGATCGTTGATGTAAGAAGGGCGATGAACTGGGTAAACACATCGTCGAGTAATTGACCTCTCTGTGACTTTCGTCTTCTTGATCCTTTTCATTTCTCCTCAGCCAATGCACTCTAGATGAAAGCAAGTTTACAGAAGATGGTGAGCCTTCAGGAGAGGAGAGTTTCGGGGAAGACGTTCTTGAGTAGAGTGTCGGCGGGGATTTATATATATCGTCATCGATGGGCTTGTATATCCTTCTCCGAGTGTTTGGACTCAAGATGAGCTCTGGATCATTATCACTCGCACTATTTCTCGGCAGCGGCGCAGTAGATCGTACAACAGCAGCATGAGAGAAGGGCAGGGAAAAACGGTGAGGCAAGGTGCTTGTAAATTCTTTCAAGTTCTTAAGTGCAGATGAGAGCTTGGGTGAGAGGCGAGCACTTGCAGAGGAAGTAGAGGGGAAGGGACAAGACATGAAAGTCGGTAAAGCGGACGGTGGAGGTACTATGCCAGATAGACCGGGCGCCTTCAGCTGGACATCTGTACTATTCACTGGAGTTCCAATTAGAGGCGAGGTATGGATCCTGAATGATTTCTCCGGGTGAAGAGGGAACGGTACTTCGACGAAACATGGTGAGATAGTTGATGAGGCTATTGGTGTAATTCGCGGCGAGCGGGAGCCAGGACTAGAGGTGACCGCAGTAGGACGAATGTCAACATCGTCGTCTGTTCCTTTCGGCCTCTCAACTTCACAAAATCCGTCAATCAATGTCTCCGGAGGTGTCCTAGTAGCCGCTTTCTTTACATTTCCATTATCATCGACGTTTGCAGGAACAGGACCAGTGAGCCTCGTGATCCCCTGAACGTGGTAGTTAATCAGTCACCACCAATTTTAGAACAAACAAAAACGTTACCTTCTGCTTACCGGAAGCCGTACTGGGAATGGACAAGCCTGAACCCATAGGAGTAAAAGACTCAACCAAGGGGCTGCTCCTCGCTCCTCCCATCGTCCCACTCGTACTGGTAGCAGTATTAGAACTGGCACTGACCAAATTCCCTTGAAAACTTCTCCAGGTTCGAAGTCTAGAATGAGGTGGCTTAACATCCGTCGCCTTGCTTGTGATGGAAGAAGAGGGCATCATAGGCGTGATCGTAGGAGAAGCTGCATTTGCGTTGATAGCATTTTTGGGACTCGTTGGAGATGAAGATAGAGTCGGACTCGTCCTTGGACTGTGTTGCGACAAGACTGATTTGATTTGAGCTGTCACTTGCGTCGGTGGTGACTATATGATAATATATATGATAAAGTTGAGTTGGAAATATCTGGCTGACGTTGACATACGTTGTGTACCCCGCGTAATCCCAGTCCGACGAGGCGCTTTGACGACGTCGAACTTGGATTTGCCATCCTTGTTTTCTTTTATTTTTCCACAAAGCAGTCTGCGATCAACGCAAGAGTGAGATAAATGAGTGGAAAAATGTAGTGGACGTGAAAGAAATGAAAAGAGGAGGAAAGGGAGGCGTATGTGGCCTTCAGGTTCCTTTATAATTGGGCGTGAAGCTCCCTATATCTGCATTAACCGGTTTGAATCAAAATTTTCTTGAAATCAGTATAGGAGTAGAGAAATATGTCCTGTTAGTGTTCTCAGAGACCCTCCTCAACGTTTGGTGATCGTAAACTAAGGGCCCACTATCCATCCGTCAGAAACGATAGTGAGGACAATAAAACGAGCGTGTTCGTGTTTAATGCTATTACTCAGTCCATGTATCTATATCATAAAAAGTGCAATGAAAGATTAGAGTCCAACATGGATACAATAAAGACGATTAGGCAACTCTGACGAGAAGAGAGATTCGAGAAATTAAGGGAAGGTTTAGTAGACGTTCCCAGTCCGTCCATGGACATAATTTGCCCAATAGAACGAGTCTGGGTTGTACGTCCAGCTGTGAAGAAAGCATGCAAAACTAGCAATTCCAAGGAGATACGCAATCAAAATTCCTGTGAAAGGGGAATAGGACACGATACGACATACACACAAGATCAGTGAACAAACATAAGCCAAATGGAGACCATTGTTAATGAGGGAAGGCATCGTAGAGAAATGAGGGCGTACGTTTACTTTGTCGAGGAAACATCCTCATCTCGTCTCCGATCGCTGGGAATCTCATGGTATTACAAAACATATGTGCGGATATAGACGGGTAAATTGATGACGTGCGAAGGAAGAGATACGAGGTATAACATCCAAATATAGTTGTGTAAGTCAGCTGAAATACTATGGCAGTGTCAGGGCGGGTAGAAAGAAGGAGGAAGTGGATCTTACAGGTGACTGTTAATGCATGGAGAGCGGCCCGGGGTGTTCGACCGTAACGATTGAACACATCCCAGAAGTGATGTATATGAGCTACCACACAAATGAACATCAGCTTCACTACTTGAGGGAGTAGCTCGGACGACTCACCAATGCCAAAAGAGAACGGGGATAGAAAGATCAGTTGGATCCTTGAGATACCGGCCAGGTTTAGCACGGCTATAGTACAGCCTCTAAACACTAGTTCCTCCGTCATGGGTCCCTGGGGAAGATGTCCGATCATCATTGAGCAGATTCAGAAATGCGAACATACGATGATGATGTTTCTGATCCCCTGCCAACTGGTTATCTGCCCCTTTACATGATACTTCCAACTCCAATGTTTCTGTCCAGGCAGCGCTTGGGAAAGGAAGGTTGCATACAATGGGCCGAGAAACAGCACCGGAGTGATCAGATGCGGTCGAAGACTTTTCCACAATGTATCTTGTCCTATAGGGACTGATCTGATTTTGGGCGATACACATCCTAGTCTGAAGAAGACGTCGTGGAGTAACTCTGATGTGGTTGAATAAACTGGACTAGAGACGTCCGACAGGATGTAGAATACGATTATGCAGCAAACGACCGTCGCGGCAGAGACAGCCACGAGCCGTGCTTTAATGACGTCGGTGTCGTCTCTCCACCGTTCATTTCTCATCTTTAGTCTCGGCCCCGTAGAGGAATCTGCTGCCGGGGAATTGACTTGAGAGGGTTGAGAGTCGCGGCCATTCGCATGAGAATGGGCTGGATTGGGGTTAAAGGAGAGTCTAGCGCGAGCTGAAACATAGATTGAGCCGACGTATAGAAAAGAAAAAATATATGAAAGAGTGTATGCAGTTGAACTCAGAAGCTGCGGTGCCGTAAATGTCAGCATTTGGGGTATATTCACAACCCACAGTACATCCACAAAAAATATGTCTAGCGGCCCGCTCTGATCCGACCAATGATTAAACCATCATGATTGGCCAGAAACACTCGAGTTTAACCAGAGTCCACACTTTTCACTGGTGAACCTCTGACGCACACCCAGGGCAGAAAAGTCATCAGACTATTCAAAGGCGCGCCAAACATACGCCACGAGTAGTGCACCTGGTCGATTATCTAAAAACAACGAAATTCTCCATCGCGGCTATAGAATAGCCTTGACCACTCTTTGGACATTCCATCCGGTGCACATGAGCTCTGATATGCATAGGAATGGCAAAGAGGACAATGCGGCGGACATCTGTAAGGTAAATGTATGTTTATGGCATCTAATTAGAAAGTCTCCTCCTCGTCTACTGCTCCTCCCTCGGGAACTTCGAACCCCTCCTGTACACGCAGTCAGTACGTGCACTGGATATACACAGAAAGAACACACCTCGGTAGAATAGAGAATCTTCTGAATCTCGCGCAGAGTCGTGTCATCTTTACCTTCAGTTTCAAGCACCTCAAGCTGCTGTTGTGTCAGAATCTCAATATTACGCAGCTAAAAATAGAATCAAATAATTCGAATCGATCTTTCTCAAGAAAAAATCAACCGACTTTTTCGAAATAAAAATCGCGCTCTTTCTCTAAACCTTCCATATGGCTACTGAGTTCGCGGACTTGTGCTTGCAATTGCTGGATAGTCTCATTTGACTGAGCGCTCCCAGATCTGAATCCTCCAACAGGCGTTCTACCCCCTGTACGACCTGCACCAGCACCCAGACCAGTCCCGGTCCTCGTACCTCCAACGGTGATCGGCGCAACAGTCGAGGGAGCATCCATTGGCATGCCTTTCCTCCTTGCCACAGCGTCGTACTCCTGTTCTCCGTGATTGTTATCCCAAAACCATTTGATCCACTGCAAAAACTCCAAATTAGCCCGCATCGTACATTTTGCCAACTCCTCCATCGGAATCGGTTTGTCGATGCCGTGTTGTTTGAATAACATCTGCAGCACCTTGAAGTTGGCGAGAGATTGGTACTCGAGTCTGGCATCCATTTTGACACGATTCATAGGCACATCGCCGTATATGCTGTCCAAGATCTGGCAGTATGCCCCGCCATTCCCGCACTGTTCAACTTTTGTGTAGTTGATTTTGAGTAGATTGTTGAGCCACGCGAGGAGGTCTGCCCGTGAACCAGACATGATGGAATAGTAAGAAAGATAGATAATCAAACCTTAACCCTATTGTTTTTTGCTTGTGGTCCAAAACAATACATTCTATCTATCCAGACTCATCTGAGCGAGATAGTCGCTCAATTTCAATGCACCCGTACGTATACTCTCTTGCATATTCTGGACGTCCGGGTTAGCAAGCAGCCGACTCACAACATCCTTCGCCGCGTTTTCGAACCCAGAAAGACTGCTGTCACCCAGTAACCCTCCATCTCGTTCCAACAACCCTTGTTCGCCCTCTTCTTCCTCACGTCCGAAATATTGATCGGAAGAAATGCTAGTGGCACCCTGAAATGACTGTAAACGTGTTTGGGCTTCGCGGACTGCGGTTGAATCGTATGCATTCCTTTCAAAATACATATCTGATGATATAGCCTTTTGATTCCCGAATCGATCTCGAGCCGTTGTTGGCGCATCATCTGGAATAGATACTTTGCTGGTCGGGGCGCCTGCTGCTACGGCAGGAGAAGCTCTTTTACCAGGCAGAGCACCAAACCCAAGCCGAGGGTTCGTATTTTGGGCACCTTCCTTCGTTGTTGTCGATGTCGTGGCGATCGAAGCTATCTTTCCAATTTCAGCGACCTTTCTCTTCTCCTCGGCTTCTCTTCTCGCCTTTTCTTCTCGCTCTTCTCTTTCTCGATCATACCCTAACTGCCTGATCCTTTGTTCTTCCTCCTTAGCTTTCTTCTCTGCGGCTGCAAAATCTACAGGCTTTGTCTTTTGTGCACCTAGTCCGCTTGATCTGGCTTTCTTTGCTGCGCCAATATTGCTCGTCGATGACGTAGCGGTCAAAGTCTTGGCACCCAAACGAGAAGAACGAGCGGATGTAGATGTGATGGTACGAGGCGTGGATGACGATGTTGTAGATGCGGTAGATATGGTGGTCGCGGAGGCAGAGGAAGTTGTTCGACCGAGAACGGGAGGAGCGACTATCTTCGCAGCACTTGAAGCAGAGGAGAGGGTAGGCGTTGATGGTTTTGGAGTGGAGGGCTTTGACCATGATTCAAAGAAATCATCCTCTTTCTCCTCTGTGCTGGAAGAAATAGCACTGGCAGAGGTATTGATGCCATCTATGTGTATGCCTTTCGGGTACCTACAAGGAATTAAAACTCAAGCCAGCATAGGTTGACAGTCAGCACGCACCTAGCGACATCTTCTCGAACCCTCTTCCCTAGTTCCTCCTTGTACAGCTCTGCAGCTTTCGATGTATACTTTTTCTTCTTATCACTATCAGTGAGGAGAGACGATCCTCCATGTTTAGAATAGAACTCAGTGGCAGAGTTGTTTCCCCCGACTTTCATTGTACGTAGTTGGTTGAGTTGCCAACTGTCGAGGTTTGTAGAGCTTGAACGAGATGTAAGCTACGAGGCAACGCGGTGTTAGGAGTGGGACGTACCGAACGAAGGAGATGTGAACGCCCAAGTTTCGATGGATGGATGAACAGTCAAGGCAGATGTAGACTCCAAATGTGACGCTGGACCATGTTGGATTTTTGGCATCACAATCAAAACAGGCCTACGAGGAACAGGTTTGGATATCATTTAAGAGAGAGAAATATAGACCTACTTTGTTACCCTTCTGTGATCTTAATACCCGAAAGACTTGATCTGTTTCTTGTTTCGATACAACAGTTGTAGGACTATTGTCGCCCATCGTGAAAGCTATTTGAAAAGATCACTAATGTGATGGCGGACTGCTTGTCGTGGCTGATGGTCACGGGGTTGCCACTTAAAATAACCCTCATGAAAGAAATAAACCATTGAAACTACGCCAACAAGTCGATTTATCGCATTCCAGATTGTTAGTATTGAGTTTCGGTTTTCAGAATTGCCGGCGCCCGCATTAGTGTCATTATCTGGGTAGCAGACCTCTGGTCCAGCATATGGATAGGCATACTTATGTATGCACTAGTGCTATCGGCCAGGCTCGTGGACATCTTTCAAGAGGTTATTTTATGCCTCGGAGGCGAGATAGGGTCAGGTATTGGTTTGTCGATGCACAATGCGCAAATCAATTTATCTAATTTCTCGATGTTGTACCTCACCCACGTGCAGTCAAATGTTATTCCAATTATCGAGGGCTGACAGAACTGAGTTACCTTTAATTTGCACTAGGACAAGCTCATTTGAAATTAAAGCAAAGGCTCATTGAGGAACTGACCATTCCTCACGACGGTTGTGCCAATAACGACAGCCACTTAATGAGCATCTCATGAGCGTCATTGCATGGAAGGATCACACAAAGCTAGCTGATAAACTACCAAATTCGTTCACATCCTTATCAGTGACAAGCGAATGATGAAAGGAAACAGCAGGCAATGAAAGTGATCAGTACAAGTATTGTGACCTGAATCATCTTCAGGTCTCTCCTTTGCACCAGTCTTCAATAACCAATAAAATGCCAAGAATATAATGAGACCCGCAAGACAATCGATGAACAATGCTTATGGACTTGAGTGGGAAAGATAGGTCCTGTGTGCATTTTTCGAATGCAGTAGTCTTCAGGAGTAGGTAGAAGCAAGTCAATAAGCTTTTAGATTTAACAGCCTGGGCTAATGCCGACGATATCCTGTACCAAGTGGCAGGGAACATGACGTAGAGGGACAAGGCTGTGGAGGAAAGTTTCTTGCTATCTCGACGCTGGTTGGTACTGGGAACTCTCCGGCCATCCAGTGGAAGTGTTTTGTTCAACTCGCTGAAACGCTCATGCTAAGCAAGACTAGACATTGGTTTAGCCTGATCAGATCATCTGGCAATCGTTTAGTACAAACGTTCTGTAAGCGGTGCTCAAAAGTTATCATCGACGTTTTGCTTTCCCCCTCTTTTTGGGGTTTGTTATGTTTTCTGGCAGCCATTCGTTGATTGGTTCTTCCTTTGTTCGGGGTGAATCTTGACGTGGTCCAAAGCCAACTTCAATCACTCCCTGTGGAGGGCGCTCTTTGGCCTCGAGTTCGGCACGAGCCACAGCCTCAGCTATTTCTTCAGCGCTGACGTATTCACCCCGGCGAAGACGTTCTGCAATCGCAGGCGTTACACGAAGCTGCTTGACATTGGTCTGAAAGCCCTGGGCTGCCAATGTATTTATCAGCCGAGTCAAGATCTACATTCTGATTGGACTTACCGCCTCTGCCGATACCATATTTTTTGAGTTGATATTTTTTGTAGAGTTTATCGGCGAGGTAGGCGGAAAGAACAAGGACTGTCGGAATACTGAGATGAATATGAGTCTATTCGTACTGTACAATACAGGATGTCATACGCACGTTATCCAGAGCAAGGAGGGATAAGAATCTGTCATTGAGTGGCGGAATCAAAGAAACGTGGGAATGACATACCAAACTTTTCATGGTCTTTCACCTCTCAACATTCCTCACCCGTTCGCCTACCGGTCTTTTGAATAGAATCCGATATCTCGTGAGAGAATATGCTGGACATGACTTGACGCTACTTTTTGCTCTTTCTGCCAACTTTCCGGATACTCAGGACCTCAGTCGTGCTGTTGCTGAACTAACGAATCTAACAAGAACCCAGACAGTCGGTTGTCTTTCAGGTCGACTTGGGAACACCAATATAAATGGAAAAAAGGTGGAGGAAGATATTTTATCTCTGTCCGTCGCGGTATTGGATTCAAAAAATGTAAGATCATTCCGATCGACCATTCCAGGGAAAGAGGAGGCCCAGGTTGGAAGATGGCATGCATTCAGAAGAAAGAATGAGGACGTGAAGAAATACTATCCACTGATAGAAGGAGTATCCTGGAAGGAAGTCTGGGAGGGTGACAGAGCTTTGCCCTTGCCTGAGGACCTCCAATCATTAGAGTGAGTGTTCCGGCGTGTCGTTCACTGTTGTTTCTCAGCCCCTACGATAGTCCTACAAAAATTAACAGTATAATATATCTCAGTGATCTGAAACCGGAAGGTCTTCTCTCCTCATTTCGCTACTTACCCAATGTTATCAAGGTTAGACCTCGAACTGCCCTTCCCTTAAGCAGGCACACTCACAGCGTTTAGCTGGGGCTCCTCGCCTCTTCAACACCTTTCATAACTGGGCGACCTGTGACCCTCTTCCAGGACCAAGAAATTTTTAGTTCTGGCGCTGTCGGCTTAGCCTTCACTGGGGAAACCTCTATCACCGCGGGACCCACATTGGCAGTTGATTTTCTTGACGTGCAAACACTGAGCAAACCCATGGTGATCACGCAATGCGAAGGGAATATGGTCAATGCACTCGATGGGACCAACCCTACCCAGCTACTTATTTCCACGATCAAGGAGTCGGGACTATCTAGTCATGCTTTGCAATTGTTGAAGGAGAAGGAATTTTCACTCGGAGTGCTCTCCGAGGATGGAAAAGTATGTGAAGTTGAGATTGCATTGTTCTGCGGCCCCACTAATGCTCTCTGAGCTTGATTGCCTATACCGAATTACAGCAGGAGACCCATCTCGCGGTAACATGTCTATTGATTCACCCTCCACACCACCTATCGGTACACGAGTGCAATTCCTTCACCGACGCTCTACTATCCCTCCGAATCTCTTTCTTACCGGGCCACTTCGATCCTTGAGCTTTCTCGCTGCCTCTGATGACTTTCAACCATCAATTTCTCAGCGGGGCGGATCTGCCTGCAAGGACTTTGAGATGCTTCTTCAGAACAAGCTTTTGGTGACGAGCGAGAACGGGTTCACATTTGAGCGTGCTGAGCGTCCAGGGGAGAATATTAAGTGCTCCTTGCCTGGAATTCTCGGCTCGTTACAATGGCCATTTGCGTAAGCTCGTGATCGAGACACTCGGATCAAAGATTCTACAATGTACGCAGTCCGCTGTCTCACGTGAACAGGTACATCGGAAATCTGAAATTCACATTCCTTGATTTATCGACGCCTGTTGCTAGAACGAGAACACGGAGACACGTACTTCAAAGTTATTTTGATAACTTCTCATGTCCATCCTGCGAAGGAGGCTCTCGCCTTTGATGTTCAGAATATACCAAGGGTGTGAATTTTGGGTTTCAGAGTATACCCCATGAACTCGAGATTTTCCCCTCAGGCACAGCCTTGATTTGGCAGCCGACCTCGACTCGCTGCTGATTCTCACCGGAAGCAACGAATTATGATCGTCATAAGTGAGTTTTTGACACGTAGGTTCTCTCCCCCATATGCAGGCGCAAGTGCGCAGCTGCAAGCCATATGGTCATTTATGTTCTTGATGTGCACTCCTGTTGCTCATGTTATTTCTTGTATAAAGGTGGCCTCAACCAGTCGGGTATCTTGTTAAACATGAGACTCACAAAACTTTTCAGCTTGATCCCTGTGTTAGCTGTCTATGCCCAGGATCTCAGCATTGCAGTAGTTGAACAAGCATTCAATAATGCCAATGCGAGTATTTCTTGCTGCTCCACGTTTGACTGTTCTGATTCCAAGCGCAATTCAGATACCAAGAGATCTGAGGATCAATTTCAAACCAACCTTCCTTCTTGAGGTCATCCTCCCACAAACATCAGCTCTTCCTATCTTCGTTCACACAGGCGTTCAACTGCCGCGCGAAGGTAAGTAATTTACGCTGCAATAACGAGGATTTCGGTCTTACAAATATCAGAAACTGCGGGCCCTCCTATATTCGGCCTTGTTGACCCAAAGAATCCCCTTGGCAATGCTAACCAAGGCCCGTTTGTCGTTGCAGCTGTTGACCCTGACGCTCCCACACCCACGGACACCAGTCATGCCCAAGTTCGACACTTCTTAGGAGGCGATTTCTTCGCGCGGAATTTGCTAATGCATGGCCTGGGCAATGGCCTTTTACTGGGCAACACGAGTGCGGCGATTTCTGACTGGATGCAGCCAACACCAACTGGAGGTAATCACCGGTGAGCGCTTCTGTATCCATTTACCGCGGCCAGATTGGCTGACTGAGCTCGATAGGTATATTTTCTTGGCATTCAAACAACCCAATGGGTTTGACCAACAAGCATTCAATTTTGTAAATGCTACTACTCCAATTCTGAATTGGGACATTGCAACATTCACACAAGAAGTTGGTCTGGGGGACCCGATCGCGGGAACGTTCATGATGGTTGCTAATACTAACAACCCGTGAATGACACCAAAACCAATGATTTGATATGACCCTCGTTCTTTATGTGAAAGGATATGATATTCGTGCTATATATGCCTC
>Ga0153995_1000155_pt1 | contig 13216 bp, 14 predicted proteins | sample TSNC079MetaG_FD_104678 | JGI IMG/M metagenome (GOLD analysis project Ga0153995, IMG submission 104678) | Attine ant fungus gardens microbial communities from North Carolina, USA - TSNC079 MetaG | ecosystem: Host-associated > Fungi > Mycelium > Unclassified | place: USA: North Carolina, Lumber... | reverse complement strand
CTGACATTTGGGGTGCTGTCAAGTTATGCTCGACGTAGTTTATAACGCATCACGAACTGTGTACGTAACCGTGTAATAGATTGTTGAACAAAAAGAAGTACAAGGTACCTATTTTGAACTGGATAGGTAACGAGCATCTAATGAGAAGGGTTTTGGTGGTCGTACCCGAGTCCTCGATTCCAGATTTAGATCAAAGAGCACAGAAGCCAGCCGACAGATTTATCAAACTTTTACAGTATGCTTATTTGGCATAAATTGGAATGAACTCATCAAAATGTTGAACAATACAATTCAGTTCGGTTTTACATGGAGAATCGATGCTAGTTAATCACAGAAGGTGATGGCAAGGTTTACCTGTGGAAAATGATCAATAAGATGTACTCAGGAAAATTAAACTGGGCTGACATCGTTGGCTTGACAAGCTACCTGAGCAAAGTTATCATTCGGTTGGCGGAAAGCCATTGGACAGTCAGCACTTGCACCTTGGTTACAGAAAATGTCAGACATGAACCAAACATGAGGAGCAACGACATACAATCTGTACCTGCACCATCACACCCATTATAGTACCTTTAGATCAAGGTTAACCGATTGAAAACTTCACTATAGCCAGAAATTAGAAACTCACCCGAAGCCAGAGGTAACCGAGAAAGCGTGACTAGACGATTTGATTCAATCTACAATGGTCTCATGCTTGGAGAAAGTGAAACTTACGATGGAATCAGAGAAATATCGACGCTGGAACCACTCCCAGGAGATGTTGGGTTTATTAGAGTGAGCTCAACAAGAGTACAACCCTCCCCGTTGAAGCCGCAGTTTCCTGGACGTGGAGGAAGTTTAGTTTCACCCAACAACATTATTTTGGTAAATGGGAGGAAAATCCCATCCACATACCAGTCTGAAGGTAGCTGTAGATATCGAGTCGACATTTCAGCCCAAGATGTTGTTCTTAGTGTTTAAGAAACCTGGCACTGACGCTATAGCAGATGACAATGGACCGTTGCTGGTAAAGGGGCCGCCCGTTGATAGTACGTTACCACCTTGAATGAGCATGGGCTATGGATGGTATCCGGTGGCATGAATCCGCAAGAGGAAGAGAGAAACTGTGAGCACTTACAGTTCCAAATCCGCAACTGCGAAACAAAAATTTGAAGCTCAATTATAGAGTAATTGACCAAAAGGAACTTACTTATTAGTAAATGAGACTGTGTGAGTCTCAGCATTCACAACCTGTACGACAGACAGCGCAGCGGCAAAAGCGAGTAAACCGATCATCATAGCCCTTGAATATGGTTGTTGCAATCTCGACCCGGTATTTATGCAGTTCAACAGACAGCTTCGCGGTACTCATCATTTTATGCGGCAGGCTAGAATCATGCCCAAGTGGCTCTCACTTGATGCTAAAGCTTGGGGAAGAAATATCAAGCTCTCCATCAAAGAAACTAACTGCCGGTATGTATAATAGTCTATAGCTGTGGTGGTTCTTGAGCGTCGGACCCAATGTCGTATCACTTCTTGACTAGGAATCATGATGGCGCCACGACTGAATTCAGGGTTATTTTGATCTTGTGGACCTCTACTTTTTCCCAAATTCATCACGTGGGGCTCGGACACAGGGATGCTTGCAACCGCTCCTCGTATATACATCTTCTACATCATAGGGATTTAGAGAGACATGTCGCAACGGTGCTGAGCGGACACTGGAGTGCACTGATAAGCAGCTGTGGACTTGTGTTTATACTTGACTCTTCGATATAAGTCCAGATTGATATATGAAATCAAGAAATCTAATTAATGCATGATTGCAGGACTAGAAGGTATCTCCATTAGAATGAAGGGAAAGTGATCGAGAATGGGGATCAGAAATATCCTGAGATCGAGGTACTTTGTTGGTGGGAAATGGATCAAGTAAAAGTATGAGTGTGTTTATATCGAGTGGGCATTCTTCTAAAAGAGATAAGAAAATTGGTCAACTGGAAGAGTGATTAGATACAAAATTCTCATGTTTAATAACAGCAGAGGGCGTTACACTCACGATGCTTTTTCTCATTCCAGCCCATCCCAAATGCATCGAAGAGCATATTCCGCATACATACAACTTGTGTCAGCTTGCATTCTTGTTGCTTCAACCACCACTTCCAGCTGCTAAAAGGCCATATGACCTGGTCTGCTAGGTCCCTCATCCATTTGCTACTCATCGCTTGCCGTTCCTTATTAGATGCTAAAAAGAATTGATAATAGAACCATGGACTCCCACATGATCCCGGTGAGATAGTACTAAAGTGGGGTAGGCCAGTTTGAACAGAAGGGTCAAAAATCCGAACTCCAATGATCCGAGAAGGAAAGAGAAGGAAGAGGGAATTAATTAAAGTCTGGTCTTTGCCAACGAAGTGGCCTTTGCGTAGATAGCGGTCGTGATAAGCATAAAATATCTCTGACCACCAGGATACTGTGGCTGGAGGACCACCAAAAAATGATCCTGGAATGACGTTTAATGAAAGATATGATAGATGCATTTTTTCTCACCCTCGCTAATTTCAGCGTCGACGGGCCCATCATCCTCGTGCCAATATCTCCTCGACCAGCTGAACGTTCCTCTCACTGGGAAAAACAACAAGTCCACCTTCCTTAGTTTTGCACCTCCTGCGGCTTTCACACATGAAAAACCAGCCTGCCATACGTCCTCCACGCGCTTCGGATCAGGCCATTCTGAATAATGATGTTCACTCCTAAGGCTACCTGCATCACTCCAGAAAGCGAAATCATACTCATTCCCTTCCGACATTAACTGCCGCACAGCCTTATCAAGTAACCACGGTTTGGCATTCCAGACTGCGTATAATTCTGGATTGTGTCGAAAGGCTTCTCGATCAAGTGAATGTAGATGCGTGTAGTTATTCTCAAGGCCCTGAAGTGGAGGGATGTCGAAAGGCGACGGGAAGGAGGTATTGATGTGAATAGGGTGAGGACCCCGCTGCGCAAGGATGACCGTAGCGAAAGAAGGTGTCGTGTAAAAGTAAATTGGGGTAGTAATGGATCCAATGAACCGGGACAACCAGATAGCATAATCTTTCTGTGGGTGTTTGGATTGTTCGAGTGGGAAAAATGCGGATACAAGCAGGATTTTCGGTTCTCTGCTGGGACTGCTTTCATCAACAAAAGAAGAGTTTTCTGAAGAAGGTATCTTTGTTGGATTTCGAGGAAAAGCAGTATCCAAGAAAACGGTTTCAGTGCAGATGAGATAGAGGATGAGAAAGAGGGTCAATGTATATAAGGCCTTCTTGTGATTTCTGCGGCTGTAGGTTGTGACGGAAATCATGTAAGATGTCTCTGTTGAAACAATTGCTATGTTTATCTTATAATCGTGGACAGGCATTATCTTCAAGAGAATCGTGCATGACTATGTCTGATCAGAAAGATTTGTCCCATTCATCTAGCGATGTAGAGTTTCTCCAGGCCGAATGATTGTAGTCGAAAAAGTCGTTCTGTCTTGGTGTACAAATTCGAGTGCGGAGAAATTTCCCACTGCGAATGCAAATTGTCATCATTGGAACCCGATGGAACATGAATAGTCCAGTCAGCTTATTGTTGTAGGTACTCGTGTTACAATTGGAGGGCATGCCTATTTGGGGCTGTTTGTCACGGGCTTGAGATTTTTTTCAAATAAGATCTTCGTGAGAAGTGGCTGGTCGAATATCGCTGCTGAGGAGTCAGAGAGTAACCCTATCATGTCTTCAAACGGACAGATTCATGAAATTGCACAATCTTCCCAGTCAACCAAACGTTTCAAGGTGAATTTAGTCCATGAACTGTTTAATTTGGGTGCCGACGATGTTGATGTTAGCACCAATCCTATACACAAAGTTTGAAGGAAGTTCATCTACCCTCAGTATTCAACCAGAATCAGCTCGAACCCGAGATACTCGTATGTAATCAGGATTCTCTGTTAGAAAACTTACCCATTTTTCACCAGGACAATGAATCTCACTTCCATGAATCTTTGGAACATTGGAGACAGTTGAACCTCGCACCCTCATTTATCGTATTCGCAGACAATGCAAGTCCTTTGTCTCTCTCAATGCCTCTTCTTCTGCACCACTGGAAGGAGATTATTGTCCACTGGGAGGCAGCTATGGACTCAACCAACGATGAAGGCTTGCGAGCTCTGCTCGAGTAAGTGAATGGATATTTATTGGCTCAAATACGTAGCTCAAGTATCTCCTCAGTTTAATGCAAAAGCTCGCATATGATTTGCGAACTACGCTATCTCCGGTCTATCCATCAATTCTTAAGCGTTTGCTCAAGCTCCTTCCGCGTGTCCTTGAACCAGCTGCCTTGACTGTGCTCCTCGAAACCATTTCCTCTCTGATACGCTACCTTCTCGTTCCCTCTATTTACACGGAGCTTCTCACGCACTCGTGGAATGCCGTTCGATCCATATTACCAAAATGCCAGCCTGAGATACAGAGAGCAATTGCTGAAGTATGGGGATCAGCCCTTCGCAAACTGAAAAGTGCCTCGCGAGATCATGCAGTCAGACTGTTAGCAGAGAAAGCGGAAGGTGTGGAGGATGCTTCTGCATGGGCTATTGTTTTTGCCTCAAAGGCTCGTCTTCTTCATGGGAATATCACTTTGCTAAAGCTGATCCATTTCTAGTCGATATCACAAACGCTACATACGTCCACAGTGCCCCTTTTCACACAGCTCTTGACTTGGCATATCTCTGCTGAGAACCCCGAGGCTACCTTCGTCATCCTTCGACGTGCACTGACTGCTCTCATTCACCATGTCAAGCATGCGGACCAATTCTCCGCACTGGCGGACTTCCTGGTTCGTGAGCTTCAGAAAATAATCGGTGAGCATGATGGCGGCGATGTGGAGAAGCTGCGACGCGCCATTGAGGTGGTTAGCATACCCTACTCGGTCCGTCAGGGCTCCCGGATGACCCGTATGTCCCATTGTACTTCGAGCAATTTCCTCCATTAATGCAACCCTCCTTCCTCAGAAACTCACCATACAGTTCTGTTCACCCTGATCAACTCCCTTCCGTTGGATAAAGAAACAATACACCCTGCATTGCTCAAATTGACTTCTGCATTATTCATCGCATCAGAAGCCTCACTATGGCTTGGTCCCGGTCTTAGGTTCCTCCAACGTACATGGTCATTTACATCTACGTGTTCAAATGCGTCTACTTCTGCGTCTGCATCAACGGAATTTTCCCTTAGGTTACATGGTATCCTGGCCGATCTCAATTGGGGTGGCTGGAAACTTGTCGCAATTCCTCTCTTGCTCAAAGCCACGAGGAAACCAGAGAACTTGACAGTCAACCCAAGGGTATTGATCGATTTTTTGGCCGGAATAGTAAGGGCACGAAAACTACATGTGGAAGACGTCGATTTAGTTTGGAAGGAGAATTGGGAAAGATGGCTTATTAATGGTCGATTGACCCTCTTTGAAGCAGGGGGACTAGTTGGGGACGACATTGTAAGCTATTATGGATCCTTTTCATTTCAGCCTGATAACTTTGCCGTTAGGCCACGGAACTGGATAATATCTTGGCACTTTCTTCTTTCATGACCGAGAATCTTACGACAAGACTCATTGGACTTATCAACCGCGAATTATATCCGTCTCATGGCGAGGATGTACAAATAACATCGTTAGAAGCGAACAATGATAATATTGTGCTTGCAACACCAGCCTGGATTTTGGGTACGTGCATGCAGGCACTTCAACAACGTAATCACTCGGAGTGGGATACGGTTGTGGATATATATAATTGGATCTGCACCGGGGCCAAGCGTTGGGGCAAGACTCCTGAGGTAATTGCAGGACTGGTACCTTTAGCTCGGATGAGGTGGGAATTTTACCTGTTTGACATATTCCGATAACCAGTTCCTCATCGTTGGACAGTGTGACCACAAGATTCGTACCTTTCGCTGAGTTATACCCTCACCTACGTGCTGCAATCCTCTCTCACTCCCGCATCCTTCGACTAGGCGCGATGAGATTGATGAGTTCAAAGCTTATCGTGGCTCCTGCAGGTCTTCACGAAACCATGAAGCGGTGCCTTCAGGGAGAAGAGGTGCCATGTGATGTTCAGGGGGCTAGGGAACGAGTTTTGAGGATAGGCAGAGTTGTTCAGGTTGTGGGTGATGCCGAGGCAGCTGATTTCTGTGCGAGGTGGCTTATTGGTACGCTGTAAATCTGTTTTACTCTACACATCATACTCACGGTTGATTTGATCTTCAGCTCAATTGAAAGTAAATTTGAAGCCGCTCTGGTCTCCTGCTGCTGCCGCCCTGGCAGTTTTATCACAACGATTTGGAGATGTTGTTTGGGATCTCATACACTCAGAAATCCAACGAGGAGAGGACAGTGATCTGGTCACACGACATCTAATATCTGGCGGCCTGCAAAGTGAGGAAGTAAACAGTAACAATAATGATATTTGGGAAGACGAACGGTCATGGAGAGATCCCAGTGCACATAAACTCCGGCTTGCCTTATCAAAATGGTTGGATCCAGCACACAGGACAAGGGAGCTGGTTAATGTGCGTAGACTATATTGCTCGTTACAATAGAGCCTGACAAGTATCTAGTATTCCCGCTGCGATGATCGCTTTGATCCCCTTTCGTACCAACACCAGTTGCTCCTGGCACTTGGTGAATGCCACAGCTTGGCCGAGAAACATAATCGTGACATCGTTTCCTATTTTCTCTCTTTGACGTCATCAAACTCTAGCAAATTGTCGAAGCAAAAGCTCACTAATTGGCTTACACTCTTTTCGAAATTTTCTAATCCCAAAGCCTTGCATTCGACTGACACTCTACGCATATTCCACATCAACCATCTTTCCTATCCCGACCGATCAATTCAGTCCCTCGCATTATCTTGCTTATTGACATACAGATCTTCACATCTTGTTCATCATGAAGAGAAAATAAGGCTCCTGCTCGATGATACCCGATGGCGAGATGAGCTCACCATGCTGGAAATTGACTCAATCAGACAGGAGGATCGAGGAGACGTCGTCCATGTTATTATACGGTTGTTGTTTGGTCTGATGATTGAAAGGAAGGGTCGGGCTAGGGGAGCAGATCGCAGAGCGGCGGTGTTGACTGCTCTAGCAGGGTGTACAGACGATGAACTTGGTTTGCTTGTTGATCTGATGCTAAAATCGCTTGGTCTGGACAGACCAGTAGACGTGGACCAAAAGGATGGAGGTGTGTTCTTGATCAGGAAACTTCCAGAAGGCACGAGTAATAAGCAGATTTTTGGATATCTTACCTTGCTTGGAGATGTTCTGAAGAACCTGGGATCAAGGTTGGTTCCTTACTGGCCTGCTCTACTAGGTTCAACCATCAACATCCTGGCGAGCTGCCAGAAACAACTGAACGACATGACTGTAGAAGGAGCCGAGGAATTAGTGGAGGCAGAAGATGCTGAAGGTCTTGAAGAGACAGATGAGAAAGAGGAAGTTGAGGTTTCCGCGACTCCGATCAAAGTGCTTCGAAGTATCCGGCAGCTCGGCCTCAAACGATTTGCAGGCTTTTTCAAATGTCCTGTATCTTTTGATTTCGCACCTTATCTTCCTTCTGCATTTGATGCTTTCATCCTTCCTCGACTATCGAATTTGGACAAGGAAAATACACAAGCCCCTTCGACTCTTATTGAACTTTTCTTCTCATGGTCAACACGGAGCGAGTATTGTACTTTCCTCTCCCAGCAATCCGATATGCTTCTACCAAAAGTATACGATTGCCTCGTCGCAACCAATGTCAAATCTACAGTCATCATGCGTGTCTTTGACATAGCTGAGCGTATCCTGGTTCATGCAGCCTCTGACGAGATTATACGTGACACTGTTCTTAAGCCGCATGTCTCAAAGCTGCTGAATAATATCGCGCTTCTAGTTGAACGCGTCAAGGACGCTGCAACAATTGCTACACCTATCGGTCAACGACAAATCAACATCCTTGGGGAAATTGCTCAGTATTCTGAAGACGTTTCTCAAGCTACAACACTACTGACTTTGTTCATGCCCCTTCTTCGTAAACCTGCTAGGATTGTAGCTGAAAAAACTAAAATTGGCATACTGAGGATTTTGTCAAAGCTCATACCAGCCATCCCAGATTTGTGCAACAGGCAAAACGATCTCCACGCCAAGACTTATGACCTCTTGAGCCAGTTGTTCCAGTCGCTCCGGTCACGACTTGCTCGTATTAGTCTCATTAATACTTTCAACCAGTTTGCAAGTCTCGGCAGTTTTCAGCATTTGGCTACGCTGTTGAGTGACTTGAACGCTTATTTGGTGAAGCGTGTAGACGAGCCAGACTTTGATCGACGGCTCGGCGCATTTGCTCGTTTGAACGAGATAGAATACAAGACGCTTTCACCTGCCGATTGGACACCTGTTCTCTACAACTCGTTGTTCTGCATCCAAGACGCTGTGGAGTTGGCGATGAGGAATAATGCTGCCTTTTCAATTAAACACTTCATTGAGATTGTCCTTATCAAGAGAGACGATGATCATGATTTCGAGGACTTGTTCATGAAGTTGCTGCTCCCTGGTCTGAAGAATGGATTGAGATCGAAGAATGAACTTGTCAGAGCTGAGATCCTAAGCGTCATCGCCTATGCTGTTAGAAAATTAGAGTTCATCCCATCGCTCAAGGATATGCAGGTTCTATTAGAAGGTGGAGATGAGGAGGCCAATTTTTTCAATAACATCCTCCATGTCCAATTACACCGCCGTTCTCGAGCACTCAGGCGTCTAGGAGATCACTGTGATGAAGGACATTTACGAAGCAGCACTCTTTCCGAGATCTTCATTCCTCTCGTGGGGAATTATATCACCTCTACGACAGCCGTTGACCATCATCTTGTTACTGATGCAATTACAGTTACTGGACGTATGGCAAAGCAATTAAGCTGGTCGGCATATTACGCCCTCGTTCAAAAGCTAATCAAACTATCCAAGGTCAAAGATGAATCGGAGAGGGTTTATGTCAGGGCACTTGTTGCTGTCTTGGACAATTTCCATTTTCCAATGGACGAGATGGCTGTTGAAGAAGACGAAGACGAAGACGAAGACGAAACAGAGGAATCATTGACGGCGCCGGTAACGAAGGACATCATCAAGCTTATTGGTCTTTCTGCAGAGCAGATTTCTCGGATTGCAGATGCTGTCAATTTGCGTCTTCTTCCGACTTTGCTTAATTATTTAGAGAAACATGATGCAACAACAGATGATAACACACGAATTCCGGTCTCCATTGGCATTATTACTGTCGCTCGACACCTCCCGAATAGCAATCGGGAAGCTCAGATCACACGCCTTCTGACAATTCTCAGCCAGATTCTTCGCAGTCGCTCTCAGGAAACCCGAGACCTCGTGCGTGATGCCCTGGTCCGTATCTCCACAAGCCTTGGCCCGCAGTACCTCCCTTTGGTTTTCAAAGAACTTCGGGGTGCATTGACTCGGGGTCCTCAATTACATGTCCTCGCGTTTGTGGCCCACTCAATCCTGGTAAATGTCACGTCAACAGAACATGTCGAGACCTTTCACAGCCTTGATGATTGCGTCAATGATGTTGCCCACGTTTCTGCTGAAGTCATATTCGGAGAGTCAGGGAAAAATGTGCTTTCAGAGGATTTCAGAACCAAAATGCGCGAAGTTCGAGGTTCATCATCCAGAAATCTCGATTCTTTTGCTATCATTGCTAAGGTCATAAGTCCGAATAGGATTAGCAGCCTGCTCGCCCCTTTACGTGCCATCATGCAAGAAACGGAATCTCAGAAAGTCATGCACCTCGTCGAGGAAGTACTTAGGCGCATAACTTCTGGCTTGAACAGCAATCAACACTTACTTCCCGTGGATCTCATCGTGTTGTGCCATACGCTGATAAGTCAAAATGCGAAATTTCTCAAGCAAACAGAACAGAAAAAACCAAATCCTAAGGGTGATGCAATCGTTCAAGTGAAGAGAGAGGTTGCTGTGAATACGGACCACTACGCAAACAACTCCTTCAGGTAAATAATTTTGTATAATGTCTCATCGTCTACTTATTTTATAACTAGATTTGTGGCATTTGGCCTAGATTTGTTCCATACCGCCATCCGGAGAGGCCGCTTTGACTTCCATGATGCTGAGACTATTAAACGCCTGGAAGGCATGATTGTTGTGATCGGCAATACCCTCTATTCAACCAACGCTTCTGTCATTGCTCTGGGTCTCAAGTGCGCCGCTGGTTTGATTAAGTGTCCTTTGAAGAATCTCTCCAAATCGGTGCCTGTCTTCATATCTCAGATGATCAATATCATCCGCCAAGCTGGAAGTACAGAGTCAGAGATCGTTCAAGTCGCCTTAAAATCCCTTGCCAACATCCTTCGTGATTTCCCTACTGCTCAAGCAAAGGAAAAAGATCTTATCTTTCTCCTCGAGTTGTTATCGCCTGATCTAGAGGACCACGAGCGTCAGACAGCTGTGTTCACGATGCTTCGAGCCATCGTGGCTCGCAGATTTGTTATTCCAGAGATTTACGATATTATGGAGAAAGTCGGAGAAATTATGGTTACCAGCCAGTCACCTCATGTACAAGAAATGTGCCGTGGCGTCCTCCTGCAGTTCCTCCTGGATTACCCTCAAGGCAAGGGTCGTCTACGTAACCAAATGGCTTTCTTTGCGAAAAATCTCTCGTATGTATACGAGACCGGTCGAAGGTCTGTCATGGAACTCCTGAGTGCTGTCATTGCAAAGTTCCAAGATACGCTTATCTACGAATACGCCGACTTACTATTCGTAGCGCTGGTCATGGCCATTGCCAACGATGAATCCGCGAAATGTCGTGAGATGTCAGCCCAGTTAATCAAGAGCCTGTACATCCGCCTGGATGATGAGAGGAAGAAACTCATATTCTCGCACCTGCATGCATGGGCCACCCAGGATGCACAGATCCAGCTCGTTTGGGTTTCTTCACAAGTATCTGGTTTTATTGTGGATGTAGCACAGGTCGAAGTTCAGCCATACGTTGGACTGATGATGGAGGATTTGCACAACGCCCTTGTCTCGAGTGTCAGTTCCCTAACTAACAATGAAGAAAATGATGGAGATATGGACATGGATGTTGACCTGGAATGGAAAGTCTCCTACCATTCCCTCACGGCCCTCCTCAAAGTGCTCCGCGTTTTCCCGGATTTCTGTAGCCAGAACACCAAAGAATCTTGGAGCTTGGTCACCTCTCACCTACTCTACCCGCATGCATGGGTCCGTACTGCCGCTTGCCGAGTTCTCGGGTTGCTTTTTGCCGCGTTACCTGTTATTGCTCCACGAGCTGATCTCATTGACGATCACCCTGCATCCCTACCAGGGATGCAAGACGTTACTAAAAAGTTGTCAGCGCAGCTGAAGAGCGAGAATCTCGACGAGGTCCTCAGCATGCAGGTAGTGAAAAACCTCTTCTTTGTCGGAAAATGCTTTTGTGCCATGCCGAAAGCAACCTGCAGCGCTGAGGCCTTAATGGACGACGAGACAGGGGATCAGAATGTAGATGAGATACCAAAGCAAAAGGACCCCTTATCTTGGTTGTTCTCGAGACTTTCGTATCAAATCAAATCAGCCCATATTGCCAGGAGAAGCAGGACAAAGAGCAATGTAAGGCTTTCGTCAGTTTTGTAGGCACTGGTTTTTGCTGAAGATACCTTCCTAGGCTGATTGGCATCAACACCCACTGGCGGTGTTGCGCTGGTTCGCTGCTATGACTTCTTATATGGATGCGGATAGGGTTGAACAATTTCTCGTGCATATTCTTACCCCTGTATATAGGTTGATAGAGGATGACACTATCAGGGATTCGCAAATGGGTACGTACTCATTTCTGTTCTTAGCCCCATTGATCATCAACTACGATCTAGAGGAAGTAAAAACTACCGCTGTTGAATTACAGGACCTAGTACAGGCGAAAGTTGGGACTACAAAATTTTCCATTATCTACAACCAGATTCGCCAAAAAACTCTAGAGATACGGCGTAATCGCAAGGTGATGAAGACGCTACAGGCCACTACTAATCCCGAAGCAGCAGCCAGGCGGAAAATACAGCGCAATGTGATTAAGAAAGAGAGTAGAAAACGAAAAGAGAGGAGCTTTGTGTGGGTGTTTACCATTGCAAGTCTTAAGTACAAAGCTGACATGACTTCCACAGTGAGAATAGAGGCAAATTCAAGAGGAAGAAAAATGAATAGTTGACGTTGCATGGATCTCATCTAGAAGACGGTTTTCGTAAAGTATTAGTCAGATTTATATATGCAGCAATTGAATCTTTATCTAACGATGAGGGAAATAAATTCATGTATGATTGTCAGTCCATCAAAGTATCTGGACCTCGGGTGCGAAAACATAAATCTGATTCTTCTACTGCTGCTTCGTCATCGTCCTCATTCCAATCACTCACTGTGTCCCAATCATTTTCGAATTCGATGTCAAACGGAAAATCATCGGCAACGTTGACCGATTCAGAGAGTGGAAGAAAACAGGCAAGAGAAAGAGCTCGATAGTCGCCTGTATTATGCGACATGGTTTGTACCCAGCGGCGTTCTCGTAACCTTTTGTGACGTTCACGGTCTTCCTCAAAACGTTTGAAGATATCGTTGCGGGACAGACGATCCTGAGCTTCTGGCTCAAGATTTGGTTGGGGAGGACCGGCGGTTTTTGGGTTGGTACGTGAATTTAAGGATGAGAGTATCTCATCAAGCTTCTGAGGATCAATCAAGCGTTTTGTACGCCAGCTTTCAAGTATCTGAAGTGGTTATGGATGACAAGTAGTTGTTCCGGATGAACGGACTGAACATACCTGCTTGGTACTCGAGAGATTTGGGAGACCTTGTCGTCCATCTGGGACGACGAGCTCGATTATCCTCGGTAGATCACGGACTAAATATTCGACATAGAGAAATTTTGATGAAGAGTCGTCTTTCTGATTCACTGGGCGAGATTTAAGTTGTTGGCACGCCTCGCAAAGCGAATCCAAGAAATGGAGGATGTTGATCCGCGAGTTTATAGAACCCTGGTTGGATCGATCAATTAGAAGCTGGTGACTGAAAAGAGGACAGCTATAGTGGACTTTTTGACATTCTTCAAGTATACATTCCCATAGATCCTCACCGCATTGAGCGAATTTCACCGAGAAACCGACGACTTTTTGAATAGATTG
>Ga0153995_1000153_pt1 | contig 13243 bp, 17 predicted proteins | sample TSNC079MetaG_FD_104678 | JGI IMG/M metagenome (GOLD analysis project Ga0153995, IMG submission 104678) | Attine ant fungus gardens microbial communities from North Carolina, USA - TSNC079 MetaG | ecosystem: Host-associated > Fungi > Mycelium > Unclassified | place: USA: North Carolina, Lumber... | reverse complement strand
AATCTTCGCACACTAAGAATTCCTTTTATGTTCCAGAGAAATAAATGTCATCCTGGGAAAAATTGCCAATGGTGTGAAGTATTTTTTTTTATCTGAAAACATGTGTGATGTTGTACCACAGTCCAGAATTAGGCCATCACTCTTCAATTCCTGTCGGCGAGGCAAGATGTCTCTGCGGCGAGTATAAATATTTCCGGGCCGCTCGTTTGTGACTTGAAGTTTCCATGAATGGCCCAGCACAAATTATTACAGACATGAAGGGAGGCTGAAGTCACAAAATATATCAGTTTTCACGCTGTCTAGGACAATGAAGACGAGAGTTTCTCGGTAAGAGAATATTTTCGACGATTTTATTGATGACCATTCGTCCCGGAATCGACCGGGTGGCACAGTCTGGGTCTGGGCTTTGACCTAGACTTCAACTCGACGTGTGATTGACGGGATTAGATTCCAGTCCATTGGGTGATATATACTTTTCGCGTCCTAGTTCAACCCAACCTTCCCTCCAGCTTCATGAATGTCTTTAACCCAAAAATTCTCGACGCCAGCATCCGCGATGTTTCCTCATGCCTTTCCGACAACCAGAAAGTCGAGCTCTTGATCTATGCCATAAAGAGCCTTCATTTCGAGGGGTATGTACTCGCATTGTTCACTCATGTCCCATCACGTATTACTTTTCCCTCGTGATTTCCTTACTTGATTCCACGGTCGACCTCCAGACGTTCTAGAACTATTATTGAGAACGCAATTGAATCGTGTTTACATGTCACAACACTATCCCCAGAGATTACAGCCAAGGCGCGCATCTTGAGAGCGCGGGTTCGACTTACCAACGGTTCCCATTTGAGTGCCCAGCAAGGTCGGTGTACACCCTCCCATGTCCTTCAACATTTCTATTTCTATAGCGACAGATCTACAAGCAGCGCTTGATGCAGAGCCAGATAACCCGGAGGCAAAGGCTTTGCTTCATCAACGATCTGTGACCGTTGAAAAAGTGGATACTAGTTCTGGCAACCTGTCCTGTCCATCTCTCACCCTTTGCATAGCTTCTGTCTCCACTGCCGATCAAGGAAAATAAGGTTTCCATCGAAATATGGAGAGAGATCGCACTATCCCTGCCCAGGCGTGACCTCAAATCACTCTTGTTTGTTCCTCATGCGATTTCCCGGGTTGCGTCTCAGTTACTTTTCCGAGAATTGGATCTCTATTTCGGAGAACTGAAATACAGTAATACTGATGACAACAACGACTGGAGGGGTCATGAGTCTCGAACGAACGACGGCGTAAGGGATGCACAGCGCAGCGCTGATATTCTTACACGGATTATAGTCGATCCAGCTTTTGCCCACTGTGTGCGCACTCTGCGGATTTTCGCATCCACCAGGGCCGGTGGACTCGCATTTCAGACAGGTATGAAAAAATCAGCCTCAAATTCCGTGCATCAGTTCACAGGTCTGTCCAGGAATACTCACCAATGCTCTCCCGAAACTTGTGAATCTACGAAATTTTCACATTTCGTCAACTGCGGAGGATCTTCCCCCTATTCTACGCATTCTTCAGTCTGCAAACCCACACCTATGTGGACTATCTTTACAGTAGGTGGACAACATAGTGCGGACTTCGAACAATATTAACATTAACCCTGGATAGATCACCTGACCATCCTACTGACCTCTCTTTTCTAAATTTCCGCTATATCTCCCACTTCACTTACACGAGTTCGCCTGTGCAGACACAGACAAGTAACTCCACAATTGCCTACGCTTCTCTTCAAAACGTTCTCTCATCTAATCGCGTCACTCTTCGCACGATTAATCTTTTGACTCCGTCTTGGTCTTTCCCTTCCAAATCAATATCAATACGGAACCTGACTCGAATTCACTTTGCCGGCACATTTACTGCCTCTTCTACTCACGCTTCTTCCAATTCAAGTACTGGACCGCACATAAATCCTCAAGTCATCTCTGAATTGATTGAACATGGCCGACAACTTGAATATCTATCTGTAGACTGTACCTTTCTTGAGAATATCGCACTGTCAACGCAATTCCTGAAAGACCCTATTCCACCTATTCTTCCCCATCCTTTGCCCTTCTTACGTCATTTTTCTTTTACAGTTCACGCTCTGGGCCGTCATACAGTTGACAAAGGTTTATTCCCTTCAATCACCTCATTCCTACGCGGGCGCCATCAACTTCAAACTCTACAACTCATAGTCGACACAACACCTACTTCCCTTTATGCAAGCAATATAGGAGGTGTTATAAGTGCATCAAATTTAGAAGCAGTTGGATACGATGCCTCAATCTGGGGCCTTCTGCCTAGTCTTGGTGGATTGAAGGCTGTGAGGATGACATATCCAAGAGATTTAGCACCAGGTCTCGCTGGATGGTTGATTCCTCGCAGTGTTACTGCACTCGGAATTGAAATTGGTTCTCAGAGATTGAATACTGGTTTGGATGATGTTCTAGGCTCTACCTCTGGTATCAGTTCCAATCTTGCAATATTCTTAGGGGTAAGTGATCAGAGATTCATCTTGTTTAACTTTTTGACCATAACGAAAACTTTTCTGTAATGATCCAGCAACTCAGACCAGGTCTTCCCCCCGACCTGAGATTTGTCTACCTCAACGATTTACCCGGCTCCGCAAGGATTGTCCACAGTATTGTTGAACACGGTTTCCCAATGGTCAGAGTCATTCGAGCTGGAAGCTTGTTTTGGACTGTATCAAGAAAACAACCGGTTGGACTTTCGTCTTTACTTCATAATGAATCATCAACAGTATCAGATCGGAATTCAGTTCAGTCAATGCCTACGCATCACCACATACCTAACCATGCACATGGAGGCCATCTTTATGCACTAACACTTGCCCACCTACCATCATCTATACCTCCACCTTCATCCTCACCATCCAGTGTTCCACCTATTGGACCGAATCAAGTTGGTGGCGGAATGCTAGAATTAGAACCCTGGCCGATGAGGAGAATTGTTTATCATGCGACCGAATGGTTGGAGTGGCTTGGATGTGAAGAGGCTGCTGTTGCTGGTTTTGGGACTACCAGAGAAGCTGAGGCTGAGGGAGTAGGCGTGGGTATCTTTGGGTAATGTCGCTAATTGTCTATGGGCATCGGGATGACCTGAGGTTTGGCATGTCATTCATTTATTCCAAGCGCAATATACTTTTTACTTCGCTTTGCAGTATCACATTCTAGATGCTGCGAAAGGTTTAACATGCGCTCTAATAGTTTGCTTCTAGAAATTGTTATCAACATCATAAGTTTCTGAGGGATCAATTGATTATTATATCAGTGACTAAATCAAAATAATGATAAACCACTTGATGGAGAAAATCATTCCATGAGCCCTTATGTTCAAGTTTTGACCAGAACTCTAGCTAGTCTAGCCTTGAAAAGAAAGTTGATATCAGATTAGTGTCTGCAATGTCCTTATAGTAGGCTACTGTAACCACTGGCCTATGCCCTGCAATGGCTCATAATATCAGTCAGTGCCTCATGTAGAGGCTGAAGCTGGCCATCGAGGACAGAATTTCTTGAAAGAAATCATGGAGATACGAAACCTCAATATCCTTGCAGCAGAACCCAAAGGTACGATGTACAGGGACATGATACCATGACCACGATAACAAGTATGACGAGTAATGAGGTTCTTCATAGAGAAAGCAGGCTTCATACATCACAAGCTAACAACCGACTACTGTCAAGTTTGACCCAGCTATCTCTGTCTCGGCTACATCAGAGGGAGCTCAATTTGACTGTTAAAGAAACGAGGAAAAAACTCACTCTTGTTGGATGCTAGAGGAAGGCGGTGATGAGGACGGCGGGCTGATGACAACTTTCAGAGTCTTGACCTCAAAACCCCGGAAGTTCAGAGTCACTGAGCACCTGGACGACTCGATGTCGTCAACGATGCCACCATCTCCTGATAGAGTGATATCGAGCTCTTCTTCCTCGTCTTCCAGGAGATTGGTAACGAAGACCTTTGCAACTGGCAGGTAAGGAGCGATTTTCAATAAAACCCTGCTATGCCCTCCGAATACTTCGTAGAGCCTCAAGATAATTGTAACAGGCCCTGCCTCAGAGGTTGAAATTAATGAAGTATGATTGTCATCTTCGCCTCGTTTAATAGTTTCCAGCAAAACGTTTTGGGCTCCACATATGCTGAAAGGAGAATCGAAATAGGAAGACGAAGTCGATTTGATTGCACGGACTGGGATTCTCGTCAAGACAATTTGTTTATGATATTAGTTACACGTACCTCGTAAGGGAGAATTGTAGAGATAGGCAGCGTGAGGAACATCAGATTCCAGGAAGGAGCCTTCATGAGGAAGCACAGCGAATGCGAAATGGTGAATTCCTATCCCAAGCTCATGAGAAATCTCGGAGGGAGAAACATCAATGTGATACCTTGATCCTGGTCTGCGTCTGGGGCAGTGGCTGCTCTCAGCAGAGACATACGCAATACATTACCGATACATGAGAATCCATACTTGGATTCAGAGAGAATAGCGACTCCATAGCCAAATTCACTGAAATCAGCGTACTAAACGGAGAAGCATGAGCATAAAGAACAAGAAGTCACTCAGCCCTACTTTGTGACCACAGACTTCAAACTGTAAGGTCTTAAGTATTCATAGTTATTGGCACCATAGGAAGGCGTTTACCTTGGCAATGTCCCATGTCGTATTCTTGTGCGTCGGCCTTTGGACGTAGCCGAATTGGGTCTCGTAAGTTGCGTTGGGGTTCCATATGTCAAGAGGTAACTCGACTGCAGGAGATATATTATATGAACCCTTTATAGAATTCCGAAAATGGTCTCACATTTCAGTATTTCATGGCGTTGGTGCCAGTTGACTACAGTGTCAAAGTTGAAGAGGGAACGTGAATTTGCTTTTGTCGTAGCCGGTGTGGCATCAAGAGAAATCTACCCAGATTCAAGGTCATTTAATTGCAAGCGGAGTAATCAAGGTGGACTTTACTGTGACACTAATGAGGCTTTGACCATAACGGACTTGAGCCTTGACAGCCGCGCGGAGCGGGCCTTGGGAAACCACAGTGATGTCAGTGAACTCTAATTGCTGTGCAGTCTCCAGGTGGTGAATTTCGACGTCTGATGGATAGAAGAAATTTTCGGCGGCGTTCGTAAGTGACGCATTGTACCACATACCCCAGGCATCCCAATAATTCGGCCGATCATCGAATATGATGAATCCTCCAGTGTGACCTTTATTGATAAGCTCCCGACTATACTGGGTTTAAATGATATCAGGGTACAAAACTAGAAAATGTACCTGAGTTTGACGTCGAACAGGCTGGTGATCCGACCTTGCGAAATTGTCAACTGTATACTGGAGTTGCGGAGAACGAAGTGATCAGAGCCGTTTGTATATACTGTGACCTTAGTGTATTAATTACACATCACGAACTTAATGGGCTACGTACCGGAAGCGGGTTGCAAGTGAGTATAGAGAGAGCAGTCGGAATTCCTCAACTGCCCTACCTGACTACCGGCAGGGGTTTGCATTACGCCATATCCCTCTTTGCCATCATCACTTGCTTGCAGAATATGTGCCTTCAACGCTGAATTAACTCGATCGATCGGAATCATGATGACATCCCATCGGGGAAGGAACGTCGTATTATACCCAATGATTTTGTCATATGAACCCTCCAGGTACTTCATTTTTGGATTGGCCATGGAGCAAAATGGCAACGAGTCGGGGAAGAGGATGGAAAGAGCCTCCTCAATGAGGGATTCACCTGATAGCTTTACTTCCGCGTATAACTTTTCAGCATCATCATACACCATACCACTAAAACGCATGAATGTAGATTCAGATTCACTGACAAGTAACACACATTGCTGAACCTGGGAGAACATCGTGGACTGTAATATGTCAATATAGAGGCCAGCAGAATAGAAAAAAGACATACATTGATTGAGAAGTACTTTCTCCCAGTTGTCGTCGATCTTGGTTTTGGGATAAGCATAGTCGTCCTTGCGGAGAGATGCCAAAGTAGCGAGATGTTCCACGTCGCGTAGAAGGATCTCAGAATGACGGTTTCCCTTTTTGATTGAACCTTTTTGCAGATGTGAGAAGCCAAGTAGTTGAGACAGCGAAGATAGTCAACTTGCCATGAGAAGTATAAGTACCTCTGTGGAACTGTGGGGATATATTGAACTTCTAGTTGAGTTCACTTCCCTCAACGTACCTCGAGATATAACTCCCCATGCCTAAAAACGTCAGGAATCAAGGTTAGGCATGTGACTGAAAATAGCATACCAATTTGGTAAAGTTTTGCCTTCTTTCGTCGACGTTTCGACATACCTGAAGAACTCATCTACAGATTGGCCCATATTGACGGACGGTAATTCACGGTGAGTGTTGGTGACCGCACGTAGACGCCGAAGCTTGATGAGAATCTTAATAAGTCTCAGAGTTCATATCACACGAAATACCACACATTTTCGAGCATTTTTGGCAGTGGCCCACCTCCACCATCACCATTTCCAAAGACAAGGAGAGCAGCATCAGAAGATTCAAGATTCTATGATCTCTGGATTACAGGTGGGACAGAAGTCAATAAGATAAGAGCATACTTTGTGGTTTGTCAGTCCTTTGTTGACATCGCCAGCGGTAGCTTGGGCTGTGTACGTATCGGCTGAAAGGGTCATCAGTTACGTTCAGTTACGTTCAACCATAGTGATTAAAGTAGTAGTTTACTAGGTGTCATATGGCAAAGAACTTGGGTACCATCAATACCCACCCAGTTGAACGTCGAGTGGGGAAAGACATTGCTGCAATGTATAAGCGCCGTTCAGACGCAACGATGAACAACCTCACATATTGTTCCTATGTATTTTATGAGTTGTGTTTTGATAGACCAAGGCCAGCAGAGAACACTGACCAGGAGAGTTTTTGAGTGAAGAAATACGTCATGCCTGGGATCAACAATCAGGTTCGATTAAGGTCAAAAAGAAGATCCAACTCACCAGCACCGCGTATCAACTGAGGCAAGGCTCCCGTTAGTCCAAACGAATCCGGGAGCCATGCAGTATCACATCGTTTTCCAAATTTCGACTCGAAATAGCGTTGTCCAAACAGGAACTGACGGATCAAAGCTTCTCCCGAGGGCATGTTCGAGTCATTTTCTACCCAAGAACCACCGATGGGTTGAAATTTCCCTTCGAGAACTTTCTCTTTGACACGGTCGAATAGCTGGGGATAAAGTTGCTCGAGCCACTTGTATTGTTGAGCTGAACTAGCGCTGAATCGATGTTCAGGATATCGCTCCATGAGGTCAACTTGAGTAGACCAGGAACGAGCAACCTTTTGTTGGGTGACAGAGTACGGCCATAACCAAGCAGTGTCAATATGACAGCTTTGGAAGATAAGTCAGAGTTAACATAACAAGTTTGAAGACATTTACTGTCCAATTCCCCAGATATTCGACTTTTCTGGCCCTTCCTCGTATATGCCGGCTCCTTTTGTATCCCAGTCCTTGCCAAAGACTTCTTGTGCCTTCTTCCTACAAGCAAACACCGCAGTAGCATCTCCGCGCTTGAATACATTCATGATTTCATTAGCCGTCACTAAAGCTTTGTTCTGCAGCCTAATGACCGATGAACACTTGAAGTTTCAATCCAAGGAGACATACGGAGTGTTTCCCGGCAACGTGTCTACAAGCTGTTGAAGCGTTTCAAAATCCCATAGAAGGTTCCATGCCTCCTGGTTGGGGACTACTAGATCTGCCGATGCAAGAGTAAAATAACGATTCATCTGAATGAAGTTCAGTTCTCAAACTTGAATGTATGGTTGGTGGAAGATATACGTCAGGAGGTTGGATTGTGTCCCCGTTCCACGGGACACCGAACATCCCGTTGCAGCTGGACTCAATGACGAACTCATGATAACCCTCTTCCCTTGCTTTGTGTGGGATGATATACTCTACACGACGGTCACCTCCGAAGCCACCAGTTATGCCTGAAGTTAATGTTAGTATATGTCCAGAGAAGATATCACAACAAACCTTGCAAAGGGGTGCCATCAACCGTGAAAATCATTGCCTCACACCCAGGGTCGAATTCAACTGGCAATGGAGAAAGTAAGCGGTGTCCAAGGAGAGCATGATTTAGCTTCACATTGTATTCGTTCGTATTGCTTCAAGTACTCTGGTATGGTAACTGAAACTCTCCACCAGTGATTTGACTACGACAGGATGAGAGAAGGGCAGGACTAGAGCAAACACATAACCTACCCCTGTAGGGATAAATGGAAATGTTCTACAATAGCAGGAAGCACTTACAAGATGGACCAAATGAGTCGCCCTACCATGATTTGGATGTGGTTCAAATGGTAAATGGTCGACTGAGAGAGCACACCTTTTTAGCTATCTTGAACTTTTGTTTCATGGCCTCCTGGAACGAAGGCTTGGAGAGTCCTGGGGCACTCCATCTACATGAACTCAGCAGGATATGGAATATCCTGTACAATTAAACCTTACACTTTCAACTCAACAAAGTTCTGCCCATCTAAGCGATGGGTGAAAAGAACGGAAGAAAGGTTGACATCTGAGAAATGCCCGCCCTGGAAATTGTTCAGCCGTTGCTTCGTAAGGTCTTTGATCCATTTTCCTCCTGGACCATAGTTGTTTTTAGGATAAGAACACCCAGACTGGTGAGCCAAGTTCATCGTAAGTGTCAGGGCCGTGGTTCAGCTGTCGTGGGAAAATGATGCATATCGACTAGTAAATGCCGTATGATTTCAACTGCAGAGCAACACCATAGTCAGAAGACTGCCAACACCATGATAATCACAAATTGCCTATTTCCCAAGAATGCTATGATTCAAACAATGAATGCCGTGTGGCGGGGATAATAGGTCATCTGCTTCACCTCTATGATGAATCCATGAAAAGCAGCCAAAGTCCCGGGAGATGGTTGTAGTGGGGCCGAATCATTCCACCACTTTTTTGTCTATCATCACCGGCAATGCTTAATGAGTGGAGTATGATCCATTTCCATTCAAAAAAAGTCAATTCATGTGCTTAAGCTTGGGACGAAAGTCATACTGCTGTAATTGAGATTTGCCTACGGCTAGTGATGACTATCACAGAACATCAGTAGACTAGGGAACACAACTGAGCGTAGTACTTTTTCGCACTTCTCGAGCCGGTGACTGTGCCATACTCAACGACCTAGCCGATGAGCAAATAAAATCATTTTTGTTCCAAAATAATTTGTGTACAAGTTAATGCAATGAGACAATGGAGGTCGCCATCAGATAAATACTGCCCGTCCCTATGGATATCACAAGGTAAGGGTGCCGAACGGGCGAGATCAGTGCTCCACGAGCTGAGAAGTTACCCAGGACGCGTTGCTCATTTCCCTGCACCAGTTGTTATCGTCATTGGCGTTTTGAAACTGGAAGAATCTGAAGAATAAAATTCACGCTCCGCTGATCATATTAGCTTTGATCACGTGACTCAGCAGCTCTCATATGGTTTCGCTGACCATCAGAGACACTCCTTATCTAACGAGTGAGTTTCATTTGGGTAAGGTTTCATTTTCCGTATCATTCATGCTCATAAAATAAAATGTATTGGAGTCTTCCTCTTGACAGATGGATGAATATATTCCAAGTTCCATGCCTTCAGAAACTGAGTGTCTTCTTTTTGACAGTCTGACAATTGTTACTACACCCATGAATTGCTGCCGCAAATTAGGTTGATTTTCATGTTGTATTACGTTTGAAATTCATGCCTGCCATCTCAGTACATACAATTCTGGGAAAGTCTGAGGACCAGACTTTCCCAGATTGCCTATTGGGAATCATGCAATGTGATTGGGAAATGAAAGCCATGCCTCCATCTCTGATGCATCATATGGACAATCTATTTTTTGTGAGTGCTTTCACATAAATTTGATCAGTAATAATGGATCATTCTGACAACTGCTACTGTGCTTGCCAGAAGATTGTGGTGCTAAAGGGCTGAGGGACCCCTGAGCAAAACTTCACAGTCAATAACGACTCAGAACTCCATCTCCATGAAGTTGGGAGTCTGCATGAGCCAGATATATATAATCAGGAACTGATGTGCCTGGAAAGATGGTTAGATATGAATCCATGCGAATTGCTCTCGACTCCGACACATCACCATGAGCAACTCCTCTGCTACACCAGTAGATCTCTACAGCGAGCGTACCATCATCGATGGCCTCTTTCTCGGAGCGATTGCCTATGGTGAGGATTTCAATGACTGCTTGACTGCGAAGCATTGCCAATGAGCGAGACATCTTCCAGGGATTCACTTGACATTATTTATTTGGGGTATGAACATCCTGATTCACAAGAAGAAATCTGCTAGGGACTACTGTTGGATGGTGTACATTATTCTCCTGTTCATCATGGGAAACATCGGGAATGGAGCCAACATCAAGGTTGGAGAGGATACTTTTGTCAACAAGAGGAACTTCCCAGGAGGACCTAGTCAATATTTTGCTACTGGCGGCGGACCCATTGGCCTGACTTGCAATGTAATCTATATCATCAACACCTGGTTTCAAGATGCATTTTTGGTGACAAAACAGTTTTCTTTATTATAATATTTTACGTCTCACCAGGAAATCTCTATCTAGTTATACAGGTTCTGGATGTTCTTCTCTCCTTTCGGATGGTGGTGGACAATCTTGCCTACTCTCATGTTCCTTGCTTCATTCAGTGCGTGATCAGCATTTCCAGATCTACAGCCATTAATGAGGATTCTTTTTAATCAGCATTGTCATTGCTACTCATCATCATGCTCTGTGTCCCTGGTACGACACTTTGGTCAACAATTAGCATCGACCTTAGTATTCCCTATTGGTCTATCTCAATCGCGCTGACTGTCGTCATCACGGCTTGCATCGTCATTCGACTGTCACACATGCGGCGCCAATTATACAACACCAGAGTAGGAAGTGGATCCGAATACATTTCGGTATCTGCTATGCTCATCGAGTCCGCTGCTCTGTACTCAATCAATGGAATTATTCAAGTTGTGAGCTACGGTGTCAACAGTCCTATTCAGAATCTTGCTTTGCCCGTACTGGGTCAGACTCAGGTACAATATCTCATAGATAGACGTCGCCATGCCTTATTGACCTTTTCTATAGTCTATCGCGCCATTGTTGATTATCTTGCGTGTACTCCAAGGACGAGCTTGGTCCAGTACAACTCTTGCTATGCTCAATTCGGAGACCGAAACTGGCGTTAGCGTTATGAACAAAATGGATCAGGAGGATCTCGCACACGCCAGTTCGAGAAGTCTCTGATTAGTTGAAATTTTATCTCATGTATCATGTATTGAAGGTTCTTACGCTGCCATTCATTTATGATTCTTTGTCTTTTTTTTCGCAATTGGGAGCTTTCTGAAGTAACAACTTCAGAAAGCAGTTGTACAGATCAGACCCACATCCTCTTGATAACGTGTCGGGAACTGCAGTGATTTGATCCGAATATTAACATTTGTGACAGCCATATCTATGGCGGTGAGTCGGCCAGCCACTGTCACAGACACAGCTTGACTTGCTTTTGCTACCTGCTCTATCCAATCCTTTTCTTTTCAATCTATCCTGCTATTTTCTACACAGACGTTGCCCAGCCTACATGTCGATAGGCAAAATTATCTCGGAACGTGACATCGTCGTGAACCAGTTCAAGTTCTGCGCACGTCATGGCGATGAATTGTGCCAGACATGCTGCTGTGATCATCGGATGAGCAATAATGTTATGATCGAGGAAGAGCTGAGCCATGTGTCCGAGTTTTTGGAAACTGAGGTCGAGGTGAGTTCTGAGTTTCGGGTTGTCATATTTTACCTCCGCACACTCATATACGGGGCTGTGCTCTGCATTCTCACCAATGTCCTCATCTTGGTTCTTAACAATATCGGTATTCCACGCAAGGAACGACAACCACTCAACGCATACGCTCTTGGCGCATTCGCAGCACTCCATACACAAGAATCATTCCAATGCGAAAATCACAAGACTGTAGACTGTTCAACCTGCTTTGACTGGATATTTCTGATTAAACGAGAGGCAGAGGAGGTCGAAGAAAGTGGTCGTTGGATGAGCAAGAGGAATAGTCTTCAGGAGAAGCTCGAGAGTGGTGTGTTGATCCCCCTGGGCAACGGCGCTGCGACTACTATGCTAAGGGCATAATTTAAGCAAACTCTAATTGGATCTCGATTGGCATTGTTGGACCCATGTCTTTTCCTCATTGATTCTTTCTCTCTTGACCGTTCTCGAAGACAATGGACCTGATTTTCCTTATTCTGCTTGACGGAGCAGCCCCCCGATAACATTAATATAATAGAATTTTCGTAATTGGTAATTGTACCCATTCAACTAGTACTTTTACCATGACTGCTAAATCTTCGGCCTACTCATGGTTGCCACCAACATACGATTTGTCTACAAAGCCCGAACTTAGATACACTTTTGCAGTCGATGATGAAAGGGACAATGAAAACTTTGCTCGAAATGTGCGCTGGTATGGATACCTTGCCAACGATAGGTACATGAATTTACAAGGTTTAAAGGACTCCAGACGGTTCCATGTTTATGGCTCACTGCGAAAACAGAACACTTGAGTCATTTTTCATCTCGTATGTCCTGCTTCTTCACTGTCATCCCAGAAAGTGACACCGATTCCAGCCCAACCTCGATCACACCAAGTCAGCCTCTTGAGCTTCTTCTTCTATAGTCTTACAGTCCTGGCGTACCAGCACGACCAAACTTCCAAACTTGATCTTGCAACAATCAGCCCCTATACTTGATTTCACTTGGTTTCCGACCGCCTCGCCCAATGACCCCTCGTCATTTTGCTTTTTAGCATCAGTGCGAGAAAGTCCCGTTAAGTTGCTCGATGCCTCGGATGGAAGGGTATGGGTCTTGTTTCTCTGCAAACGCGGGATGCTGATCGATTACAAGGATAGTTGCGCGCGTCATATAAAATTATTGACCATCGAGAACGATTTGTTGCTCCACATTGTATGATATTCAACCTGAGTGCGGATAAGTAAGTAGATATTACCTGTAGTCATACAGGTTCGTTTGATTGAAATACTATTGCAGGATATATTGTGGACACGAGGACGCAATTGAGGTTTTTGATATTTCCCAACCTGGCGAAGGATCACGAATTGCAACTACACCATCTCGGAAGAGTAAGGACGGTTT